>JDSH01000212.1_pt1 | contig 16374 bp, 18 predicted proteins | sample 199451 | NCBI WGS metagenome assembly JDSH01 (sample SAMN02584198, study PRJNA231836) | bioreactor metagenome | isolation source: continuous culture bioreactor electron acceptor NO2- transfer2 day 38 after... | place: Germany: Bremen | reverse complement strand
CTTTACCCGGTATTCAAGACCTATGATCGACTCAATACTGTGGTCCAGGAAAATATCCGGGGGGGAATCAGGGTGGTCAAGTCATTCGTTAGAGAAGCCCATGAGGTAAAAAAAGTTCGGTGTCGTATCCACAGACATCTACGATGATTTCAGCAAGGCTGAGAAAATCATTGCCTTCAACAGTCCCTTGATGCAGGGAATGATGTATCTCAGTCTACTTTCAATTAGTTATATTGCTGCTCGATTGATAGTTGCCTCCACCATGAGTGCAGGTGAATTAATGAGCTTCATCACCTACACATCCCAGATTCTCATGAGTTTGATGATGTTCTCCATGGTTGTGGTCATGATCACCATCAGCAGAGCCTCAGCTGTACGAATTGAGGAGATTCTAACCGAACAGAGTGACCTGGCTGAAAAGCAGAATGCCATCACCTCTGTTGCAGATGGCTCAGTATCCTTTTCCCATGTTGACTTCAGTTATACCAAGACCAAGGAAAAACGTTGCCTCTATGATATCAACCTCGATATCGCCAGTGGCCAGACCATCGGCATCCTGGGACCTACCGGTAGCGCAAAAAGTTCTCTCGTACAGCTGATTCCGCGCCTCTATGATACCTTCAGTGGGTCAGTAAAAGTTGGAGGTGTGGATGTAAGGGACTATACGCTGGAAAGTCTTAGAAAAGAGGTCGGCATGGTACTACAGAAGAATCTTCTTTTCAGTGGGACAATAGCAGAAAACCTCCGTTGGGGGGGAAATGAACATGCAAGTGATGAGGAGTTGCGTTGGGCTTGCCGCATTGCCCAGGCTGATACATTCATCCAGCAATTTCCCAAAGGATATGATACCTACATCGAACAAGATGGTTCCAATGTTTCTGGAGGGCAGAAGCAGAGGTTGTGTATCGCAAGAGCATTGCTCAAGCATCCAAAAATACTCATCTTTGACGACTCAACCAGCGCTGTCGATACCAAGACAGATGCCACTATCAGGGAAGCTTGCTCAATGAGCTGCCAGATACCACAAAGATCATCATTGCACAGCGAGTAACCTCGGTTATGGATGCTGACAGGATCATCCTGCTTGATGACGGAAGAATACATGATGTAGGTACCCACCAAGAACTGATGGATCGTTGTTCCCGTTACAAAGAGATGTATTGCAGCCAGATGCACAAGGAGGAGCGAGCATGAACAAACCACACTCCAAGATGCCCAAGTTCGACTGGCCAACCCTGAAGCGGCTCTTCACCTACATCTTCGTACCGTACAAGCTACGCTTCCTTGTTGTCCTGTGTTGTATCCTTGTCAGTGCGCTTGCCTCAGTTGCAGGCTCGCTGTTCCTACGCATTCTGATTGACACTTATATCGTACCAATGGCACAAAACCCTGAAACAGCTTCCTTCACCCCCCCGTTGATACAAGCGCTTTTAGTGATGGCAGCAATATACGCTGCAGGTGTCATTGCTACTTTTATGTACAATCGCTTAATGATCACCATTGCCCAGGGGGGGACTTTGAAAACGCTTCGCGACGGAATGTTCACACACATGCAGAAGCTTTCTATCAGGTTCTTTGACACAAAATCCCACGGTGACTTGATGAGCCTCTATACCAACGACACTGACACGCTCAGGCAGATGGTAAGTCAATCAATCCCGAACTTCGTCAACTCAATCATCACGGTACTGGCTATCTTCTTTGCCATGCTGTTTACCAGCTGGCAACTGACATTGGTTGTCCTTTTCTCACTCGCCATCATGCTTGGAATCTCCTCCTTTGTAGCAGGAAAAAGCGGTGCATACTTTGTTGAGCAGCAGAAATCAATCGGGAAAACCAATGGCTATATCGAAGAGATGATCAACGGACAGAAGATCATCAAGGTATTCACTTACGAACAGAAGGCAAAGGATCGATTTGATGCATTGAATGATGAGTTGAACAACCACGCATTCAATGCCAACCGGTTTGCCAACATCCTTATGCCGATCATGGGTAATATCAGCTATATCCAGTACGTCCTGGTCGCAATTGCCGGAGGTATGTTGGCGATCAATGGCATGGGTGCATTAACTCTGGGCATTATCGCCGCCTTCCTTCAACTGAGCAGGACGATCAACATGCCGATCAACCAGATGGCTAACCAGTTGAATGCTGTGGTAATGGCACTTGCAGGAACAAAACGTATATTTGAGCTGCTCGATGAGGAAATCGAAGGTGATGAAGGATATATCACCCTGGTCAACCTCTCTGAAACAGGAGAAGAAACAGAGGAGAAAACTGAACGTTGGGCTTGGAAAGATAATCGAACAGGAAATCTCACCGAGTTACAAGGTCGAGTCTCCCTCACCGATGTAGACTTTGGATACAGTGAGGAGACCTTGGTGCTCAAGAATATCACCATTCACGCAGAGCCTGGACAGAAGATTGCCTTGGTCGGTGCTACCGGAGCAGGTAAGACAACCATCACCAATCTAATCAATCGCTTCTACGATCTTGCAGATGGAAAAATTCGCTATGATGGAATCAATATCAACAAGATATGCAAGGCTGACCTACGTCGCTCCTTGGGGGGGGTTGTTCTTCAGGATGTGCATCTGTTCAGTGGAACGGTTATGGACAACATCCGCTACGGTAATCTAGAAGCAAGTGATGAAGAGGTTATCGAGGCAGCCAAGCTGGCCAATGCAGACCCCCCCTTCATCGCACACCTTCCACAAGGGTATCAAACCCAGCTCAGTGGAGATGGGTCCACCCTCTCACAAGGACAGCGACAGCTGATCTCCATTGCCCGTGCCATCGTTGCTGATCCTCCTGTCCTGGTGCTTGATGAGGCAACCAGCAGTATCGATACCCATACAGAGGAAGTGGTTCAGAAAGGGATGGATGCCTTGATGGAAGGCAGAACTGTATTTGTCATAGCCCACCGACTCTCCACCATCCATAACGCTGATGTAATCATGGTGTTGCAAATGGGAGAGATCATTGAGAGGGGGGGCACCCATGCAGAGCTGATGGCTCTTAAGGGTCAGTACTACCGTCTCTACACCGGTGTTTTTGAACTGGAGTAAGTCACCAGGACAATACCGGCTACCACCAAGGGGGGAGTGCCAGAAGATATTGCAAACGGAAGATGGACTCCCCCCCCAAGAGCAATGCAGAGAGGAACGTTCCTACCACAGGTATGAGAAAGTTGAATACCGTGATGGAACTGACCTTGTTGTGCTTGAGTAGTGTCGTCCAGATAGAGAAGGCAACTGCACTTAGCGAGGCCATATAGAGTAGCAGAACATATCCACCAAGACTGCTGGTAGGAAATGATGCTCCCTGTGATAAAGCTAGAGCAAGCAGAATGAGACCACCAAGGAAGAGCTGCATACTGGTAAGTAGCACCGGATCAATTTTCCTGCTTACCCGTTTGCTGTACAGCGCACTTGCACTGGTAAGGAAAGCAGCAATTACCACAAACCCCCCCTCCCCCAAAGAGAAAGTAATTCCTAGATTGGGCTCAAAGTTGACCATGACCACCGAGATAAATCCCAATAGGATACCCAGCCCCCCCTTTCGCACACTGATATGGTCATTTGCATATACCCAGTGTGCAAGCAATGCACTGAAGAAAACAGAGGAGGAGTTCAGAATCGAACTCTTAGCTCCTGTGGTGTATGAGACTCCAATGTAGAAAAAGGCATAGTGACGGTGGTCTGCAATAATCCGAGCATAAGAATCTGGATCCAAGCCTTGCCATCCAAGGACTTGAATCGTTGTTTCTCACCTTGCTGGAAGAATCTGAAGAGTAGTACCAAGAGTCCGGCAAAGGTAAAGCGCAGCCCTGCAAATGCCATTTTTGCAGCCGTATCATCAGGACCAACAAGAAACAACTCGTATCCCAACTTTATTGACGGATAGGCGCTCCCCCCCCAAAGAATTGCACAGAGACTTGCAAGCAGAGAGGCGATCAAGGGACGGCTCAATGGGGGGGATGGTTTCAATGGTTGCATGGGGGGGGAAGCTCCTTAATGAAGGTTGCCAGTTCCTGCAGGGAACCGGTACGGTAACCGGCAAGATCCTTGTTTTTACTGTTTATCAAACAGTCAGTAACCAAATACACTTCCATACCCAAGCCCTGGGCAACCATATCCTCTTCAACGTCATTGCCGACCATGAGACACGAAGAAGCTTCCCTTCCAAGCAGCTGCAATATCTGACGATAGTAACCGAGATTTGGTTTAGCATGGTGAAAATCTTCATAGGTGGTTACCAAAGAGAATTGAGAGGATTCAAGATTAGCCCAACCAATTCGTGCCTTGGTCCCCCCTGCCAGGGGGGGAAGAGAGGATTGGTGGCAAGCACCACGGTATACCCTTTCTCCCTCACTTCCTGCACGATGGCCCTCGCCAATGGGGGGGAGGGAGAGGCATGTCGGCGCAAGAGTTCAAATTCATGTTCATAAAATAAAGCAAAACGTTCGTTGAATTCTGCCGTATCAATACCACTGACCTCTTCAAACACTTGTTCAAAACGTTCCTTGTTGGACAGGGAACCGTCATTTATGACCATGGCGGCAATACCGCTCTGCAATGCAGTTATGAGCAATTCAGGGGGGGAATACCCGAGCTCCTGTCCTTTTACTACAAAACGAGAGAAATAATCTTGGATGAATCGATCTTGATCAAGAGGCAATAGGGTACCATCAAGATCAAAGAGTATTGTATTGAAAGGTTGTGTTGTCATTGTTCGCAGATGATACGCTCTTTACAAGAAGGCGTCAATGAATAGAAAAACCCCCCCCAGGGAAAAGGAGGTTAAACCCTAGGGGGGGGAACAAAAGGAGGTTAGAAAAAAAATCCGATTTCGTTGCTAACCGACCCAACGGGTGCAGAAGCATGTCGTTCTCTTTCTGAGACAGACAATAGTACATAACTAATATTTTAATCAAGAGGGTTTTTAAAGTTTTTACATTTTTTTAACTTTCTTTTTAATTACTGGATAGCAAGTTATGTCATAAACCATCACAATTTCTAAAAATTATCCAAAGTTTGTGAATATTCTTTACATATTGTCTTGAAAATCTGCTGCATGTAACACATCTTGCATTGGAGCATAAAAAAAGGGAAGCCTGTGAAAGCTCCCCCCCTCTTCTACTGCCAGGTTTCTACCTATCGAAATTGAAGTTCTTCATCGACAGGGGGGGCTGACGGGTATTTTCCAGTACATCCCTCCATAAGGAACCTTCCAGATCTACATGATTACGCTGGAAACCGCCAAGCTGATCGGTAAGTGAACAAACCTATTATGAAGCAAGCCAATCAAAGCCTGGGTCTTTCCTGCCATTGCTGCGTGTACGGCATGAGCGCCGAGACGAGCGCAGTAAATCGAATCATAGGAATCAGCAGAAGCACTACGAATGATGTAGGAAGGATCAATGTACTTAACATTGGTCTCAATGCCCTCTTTCTTGAAATACTCGATGATCTTATCTTTCAGGAACACCCCCCCAATATCATGGTACTTCACATTCCCAGAGGCATCTTTCTCCCCCCCAGTCTCAGGAACCAAGTCCTGTCCTGCTCCTTCGCTGACCAAAATGACCGCATGCCCACGGTCGAGCACTCTTCTCCTGAGATGTTCAAGCAATCCATTAGGACCATATAGGTCAAACGGATTCTCTGGAATCAGACAGAAGTTCACATCACTCTGGGCGAGGGCTGTCTGGGCAGCAATGAATCCTGATTCACGCCCCCCCATCACCTTAACCAAGCCAATACCGTGGATGGAGTTCTTCGCTTCCACATGAGCACTACGCACCACAGGTACAGCCATCTGTACAGCAGTATCCACTCCAAATGAGCTCTGGATGAAAGAGAGGTCATTGTCTATGGTCTTTGGGATTCCAATGATTGAAATCTTCAATCCCCCCCGTTTCTTGACCTCTTCATGGATTTCCATTGCACCCCCCCTCAAGGTGCCATCCCCCCCTCCAACGGTGACAAGAATGTTTATGTTCAGTCGCTCAAGGGAGTCAACTATCTCTTCAACCTGCTTGCCTCCGCCACGAGCGGAACCAAGAATCGTACCACCTTTCTCCTGGATGTCATCAACAACATCTGGATCGAGGGGGGGGATCAAAGGCCAGGGGGGGCTGTTCTCAAGCAGGCCCTGATAGCCAAACTGGATACCACTGATCCTCCTGACCCCCCCATAGCGATACCAAAAACAACGTACCACAGCCCTGATTACATTATTCAGACCTGGACAGATACCGCCACAGGTAGCAATAGCAGCGTGTACATGAGCAGGATTGAAATAGATCTTGGAACGAGGTCCTGCAAGCTCAACAGTCTCCTCATGACGAGGGACTGGATGACCATCCTTATCAATATCGGTGTCGATGCCATACAGAATGTGATCGCTATCATCCACATAATCTGCCTGCCCATCGTTCTGGGATGTACTCATGATAATCGGGGGGGAGGAAATCTTTGCTACTCCCAGACTAGGTATGGAAAAATCCATTTTCTTATTCATTAGACCTCGCCTCCATGTTCATCATATTCTTCAAGCAGTGAACCCAGTCCTTCCTTGAACTGGGAAAAGGGAGAGGAAAGACTCCCTTTGGCCTGCTTGTTGAATTGTCGATATAGTGCAAGGAACTGTACAGCAAACTCCGTCAGTGTCGCACCTTCACGATTCGCTCCACCTTTTCGTCGATTGAGAACGGGAACACCAAGGCCTTTTTCCAGGTTCTGGACCATAGCAAATGCCTTGGAGTAGGAGATACCCAAGGCAGAGGCTGCCTTGCGCAATGAGTTCTGCTGCTCAACTTGCTCGAGCAACCACAACACCCCCCCGATTCCCATGAATTTAGTCCCTTCCTCGTCGACGAGGTAGAGCTTCGCTTTTAGTTCCATGCCTCTCCTGCCGCCTGGTACACAACATCAACCAGTTCAGCTATTCTATCACATTCTACCGAACAATAGGCGAGTCTTAGGGTAACATCGGCAATATTGATGCATCCAACCTGATAGGTATCGAGCAAATGCCTGCGCAATTGTTCTGCACTTCCTTTACAATCAAATGCCATGAAGTACCCACTGTTGAATGGATGTGGTTTGAGTAAATCATTACCTTCATGCTTCTTCAAGGCTTCCTTGAGGGTACGGTAGCGTCTCTCCATCTCCACTTTGGCTGCCAACTTATCAGCTTCATACTGCTCTCCAGAGCGTATTGCCTTGAGTAGCAGGCTCTGACCAGGACGGTCACAGTTGGAAACGGTACTCCTGATGATACCCAAAGTCTTCTTGTTCAAGGCATCATAGTGTTCTTCATTCAGGTTCTTGCTACCATAGGTAATGAATCCAATACGAAAACCCCCCCAGACCATATCTTCCTTGGTGGCAGCATCACACTTAACAGCGAGAATATTGGGATGGGCATCACAAAGCAGGGAGAACAAGCTCTCTGTAGCTGAGTCATCCTCAAAGAAGAGGCCAAAATAGGCATCATCACTGAGTACCATTAACTGCATCCCCCCCTCTTCAGCAAGCGAAATAAGGGCCTCTGAAATGGCCTGCATCTCATGCTTGGTTGGGGGGTATATCCGGTCGGGTTGTTGGGAAAGTTAAGTAGAATGCGAGCCTTCTTATCTGGTATCCCGGCTAATACTTCACGCATACCATCCACATTGAATCCACCTTCAGCTGTATAGAGGTCGAAGGTTTTGATAGAAGCTCCCACCTGATGAGCAAAGATCAGCTCATAGTTGTCCCAAGCAAGGTTGGGAATCACCAAGGTGTCCCCCCCTTCCTGGACAAAAAGCTGAGCCATCATCTGTAGCCCATGTGTCAGTCCTGAGGTAACAGCCGGAAGGCTGAAGGTCTTTCCTTGAAGACTTGGGTTTTTGACCAGCATTTGCTCTTTCCACAGTGCCCTGAGGGCGGGATCTCCACCACCGGGTGCATAGGAAAACAATTCGGAGGGCTTGAAGGAGTTCTCAGTAAACTGATGATAAATGTCCGACAAATACATCGGTTGCCCACCGGATGTTGCCATCCCGATAGTGGCATTGAACCGAGTGGCTTTTTTGCCGGCTTCGGCGCTTTGGGCGACGATCCCCCCCTTGGGGGGGAAAAACATCCTTCGTCCTACGTCGGAGAGCATTGCGTCCACGATGGTTCCCTGCAACGTCTCATTCAGTTCTTTAGCTAGTACATGCATAATCTGTCCTCCAGTTATGGGGGGGTATGTATATACGTTTTCTGGAGAAATGTCACTAAAACAACCCTAAAAAGAGAATTCTCCTTGCATTTCTTCCTTCTTCTTTTCCCCCCCTTCACCCAACAGTGCCAAAAAGGTTGGTTCATCCACAACACTTACCCCCCCGATTTCCTGAGCCTTTTTCAGTTTACTCCCCCCCCTCCGCTACCGGCAAGCAGGTGGGTTGTCTTGCTTGTCACGGCACTGACAGTTCTCCCACCCCCCCGCTTAAGCACCTCATCCATTGCCTTGGATCGGGGGGGATTGAAGTGCTCGAAGGAGCCAGTGACACACCACACCTGACCTGAAAAGCTCTCGTCCACCAAGGCATATGCTTCTTCTTTCTCCTCCATTGCCAAGCCATAACTCGCCAATGATGCAATACGCTCCTGCATCGCGGGATTATTCAATGCATCGATATAGAGCTTTGCGCTCTTCTCCCCCCCGATTTGCTTAATGCTGGTAAGCTTCTCCACATCCTGCCGCTTGGCTACATCAAGGAGCTTTTCCATGCTGTCCAGGCCTGACTCGATCAAGATCTGTGCTCCTTTCTTACCAAGTTCGGGAATTCCTAAAGAGATGAGAACCTGGGTAAAACTTCGTTTTTTTTCGACTCTTCAACGCCCTTTTCAAGCAAAAGAATCTTTTTCTCCCAACCGCTCAACTCACCAAGCACCTTTCTATAATCAATTCGGTAGATATCAGGGACATCCTGCAAGACCCCCCCCTGATCAATAAGGACAGCAGCAGTCTCAGGTCCGAAGTTATCAATATCCATCCCACTCTTGGAGATAAAGAACTCGATACGTCCCCCCCTCACTTGGCTGGGCATTGATCATTTGGACAAAAGGTATGTGCTCCCTTCTCCACCAACGCCGTACCGCATACAGGGCAGAGGGGGGGATCCATCTTATATACTCCCTCAGAGTCCTCATTCTTCTCGATAACCCGCTCCACCGCTGGGATGACATCTCCCCCCCTGCGGGAAATCTCCACCACATCACCGATTGCGAGTTCCAACATGTTGATGTAATCCTGGTTGTGAAGGGTGATGTTACTGATGGTGGAACCAGCGACCTGTACAGGCTTTACCCGTGCAACCGGGGGGGTGACCCGTCCGGTTCTCCCGACCTGAAGATCAATGGAAAGCAAGGTTGTCTGAGCTTGGGGGGGAGATTCGAACTTGTAGGCCATTGCCCAACGAGGATGATGAGCTGTATAGCCGAGCTGAGAGCGAACCTCAAGCTCGTTCACCTTGGCCACCAGACCATCTATCTCATACCCGAGGGATGCGCGTTTATTGGTGTGTTCCTGGATATATGAAGCAATATCTGTATAAGCACCGGCATACCCTTTAAGGTTTGCTTCTCCAAGCTGTCGTTTTGCCTGCTCTGCATCCTTTGTAAAGTAGGCGAAATTACTGTTGATCCTGAAGCCATAGAAAGAAAGCTTGCTGAGGATGGAAAGATGATCCTTGAGATCTGTCTCCCCCCCCTCCCAGAATCCTTCATATATAAATATCTGGAGAGGCACCTTAGCCACTTCACTGCTCTTGATCCTTCTGATAGTTCCCGCAGCAAGGTTTCTTGGATTCGCATAGGGAACTTCCATCTGGGTGTTGAGTGTTTCAAACTTGTCCTTCGGAAGGTAAACCTCTCCCCCCCTGACGGCTATCGTGACCGGTTCACTCAGATGCAATGGAATGGAAGCAATGGTCTTCACATTAGCCGTTACATCATTGCCGATCATTCCGTTCCCTCGAGTCACTGCCCGCACCAGATAGCCTTCCTCGTAATAGAGCACGATGGAGATGCCATCAATCTTCTCCTCGATGACAATCCCCCCCAAATCACGGGAAACCTTTGTTTCAGTTCGCTCAATCCAGGAAAGCAATTCACCCTCAGCATATGCTTTATCAAGGCTCAGTACCGGGATGGTGTGGCGGACCTCAGGAAACGTTGCATCCAGGTCACTTCCAACCCTCTGGGTGGGGGGGGACTCTGGAAAACGCAGGGATGGATACCTACTTTCCAAGTTTTGTAGTCTGTCAAAGAGACGATCATATTCTGTGTCACTTACCAAGGGCTGGTTATCGACATAGTATGCCCTCTGGTAGCGAGAAAGCTGTTCTATCAGGGAACGAACCTCTTCGAGGTGTGATTCTTCATGGGTATTCATACCCCCCCTAATTGTACGGCTTGCACCCTTGCCTTGCAAGCAGAGTAGATGGTTTCTCTCATTGCCCTCGAAGGCGGGACATGGTATCTTTCATACTCGAGAGAGGAACATCGCATGGCAGAAAAACGATCATCGACAGGCAAGGTGACCACCCTTCACGGCTATATCGTCACCTCATCGGTCGATGCCGGCCGAATAGAGGAAATCTCACTACCTACATTGGACAATAACTTTGTACTGGTCACCACCAGGGATATCCCGGGGGGGACCAACCGCGTGCGCGTCTTGGATGCCTCCACACCCCCCCTGCTCACCTCCTCTACCATCTCCTACTATCAACAACCCATCCTTGCACTCTTTGGATACGATACTGAGTCTGTCCAACTTAAAAGCAAGGAGATCAATATCTCCTACCAGCTTCCCAGCGGAGAGGAGGCTTCCCCCCCACCGCAGGAAATAAAGCCCTTCTCCTTCCAATTCGGCAATCTGGAAGAATCCATCAAGGAGGAAGGACTGGAGGTTCTTGAGCGTACCTATCGTTACAGTGGTAGCAATTATGAGAGCAATACACTCTCAAGAATCAGTGTTGTGCTTGAAGAAGATATACTGCATATCACTACTCCTACGCAGTGGCCAAGCCATGTAAGGGAAACCGTAAGTGATGTAACAGGAATACCCAAACGCCGTATTGTGATCCATCGCGAACCTTTTTTTGCACCGCATGATGAGATGCTCATTACACCGAGCACCCTGTGTGCCATTGCTTCTATCGCCTGCCTTAAAGGCAACTGTCCCGTTGAAATACTCCTTAATGCAGAAAGCTTCCGCCCCCCCGATCTCACCATCAACCGAAAAACCTGGTTCTTCAGCGACGGCCGAGCCCAAGCTGAAGCAATCGATGTAGTAGTCGACCAAGGGAGTGTCTCGCTCTTCAGTGAGGAAATGGCAAATCAACTTATTGCCGGCTTGGTACCATTGTATGCCCTTACCTCGCTTACCATCTCCATCACCTTCGTCACCTCACGAAAAAGACCAGCCCACTTCTTTGGTGATCTGGGTTACAGTGATGCACTCTGCTCAACTGAAGCCCACTATAGTGCCTTGGCAAAACTCAGTGGTACAATCCTCTCACCTGGAGGTTGAAATTTTCTTCTGAGAGTTCCTCTCATAGTCAGGTTATCCGTTCAGACAAATATGCAAAACTCAAGGAACTTATTACCACCATCAGTGACTCAAGCGACTTCCAAAGGAAAAACGCTGCGTATGAGATGCAGGCCCAGATGCGCGTCAAACTCTCAACCTTCTTCAACTACAGCAGGGGGGGAGTTGCTCTTGCCTGTGGCGCAGGTATCAGTGGATTCAGCAGTGAGTGCCGTTCCCTGCCACAACAACCTGTACAGATCACCCTTAATCCAAACAACAAGGTTGAAGTAAATACTTCCTTCTACACCATCGGCTCAAGTGCCGAGATATGGAGACAGATCATCAGTGAGGAACTACAGGTTGCAAAAAGTGACATATCCTTCGTAGAGGAACAAAAGGAGATGATCGACAGTGGCCCTTCTGTATTGACCGCAAATAGTGGAAGGATGCCGCAACAGATTCAGAAAGCTTGTAATCAGATCAAGGAAAAACGATTTGTCCAGCCACTGCCTATCTGCGAGAGTGTACTCTCCCCCCCGAAACAACCAGGCATAAAAGGTTCCATGTTTCTCAGCAACAGCTGGGTAGCTACAGCCTTGGAACTGGAGATCGATTCGGTCACGCTTCGTCCTCTGGTAAGAAGGGTTTGGTGCGCAGTGTCCCTCTCCAGGGTGTTTGAGGAACAGAGTCTGAGAAGCAAGATCCGCCACACGATTGTCACCACGCTCAGGGAAGCAGGAGCGCTTTTGAGCCATAGCGATACATTCAATATTGAAATAACCATAAAGGATGAAGGCCAGCAGATTTCTTCTTCAATCACAAGCGCTCTTAAAGGGGGGGTAATCACCAGCGCGTTTATCTCTGCCCTGGAACAAGCCCTCGGTTTTCCGGTTGGAAAAATCCCTGTAGATGGAGATACCCTGCTTGGGGGGGCACTCAGAGGTAATGTATGAAGATAGAATGCACCATAGATGGAAAGGCTCTTTCACTCTCGGTCAACTCAAACAAACCACTCTCGCTCATTCTCATGGAGGACGTGGGGGGGATCAAGAGCATCAATAGCCACTGCAGAGGAAAAGCCTGTGGAAACTGCATCGTTCTTCTCAATGACGAGGCAACACTCTCCTGTGTTATCCCTGCATTCCGGCTCAGGGAGGCAACGGTAAAGACCTTTGACAGTTACCAGAAAACACGTCTCTACCGTGACATTGAACGTGCCTACAAAGCTACAGGGAACACCCCCCCGTGTCCCAATTGTTATGCATCCAAGACACTGATCATTGAATCCATCCTGCAAGAGATGACCAACAGTACGCGCAACCGTACATTTGGAAGAAACAACCTACCTCTTACAGGAAGTCAAAATGATGATGCTCCCTTGGATAAGGAAGCTATTATCCAGGAACTTAGCCTGAACACCTGTCAGTGTATGGATATGGCTGAATTACTACAGATTGTTGAAATAGCCCTAACCTATAGGAGGCGTAAACGTGTACGAAGGCATTAGGTCTCCTGTAATCCATACCCCCCCCAAGACGTTGAGCGAGTTTGCAACCATCGCCCACCGCTATCCGCAAGCTGTCATCTGGGGGGGTGGCGGCACCTATTTGATGAGCCAGAGGGACTACTATCCAAGTGAAATCAAGGATGGCATCATCAATCTTGACGAGTTGGAGGAGCTGAAGCGAATCACCAGAAATGATCGCTTCGTCGAAATCGGGGGGGCAATGGTCACCGCAAGTCAGTTGCTGTATGCAGGAAAACTGGTCCTTCCTGAGATTCTCCAGAAAACGCTACAGAGCCAAGCCTCCCAGATCGTAAGGAGACAGACCACCATAGGGGGGGGAAATCTCTGTGTTCCGGACATTCGCTTTGGGTTATCCACCACCCTCGCCATTCTCGATGCAAATGCTGAGGTAAAGTACTACCAAGGGGGGGGAAAGGTAACCACCCACTGGATTCCAATTGCCAAGCTCTACGACAAAGACGGAAAACTGTTGCTTGGCCCGCAAAAAGCCCTACTGACAAGGATTCGCATCGGCCTGGAATATGGTGATTTTCAACGGTTCATTATTGTTGAAGACCCTATCCGGAATACTGACGAATGTGTTATAGTTGCGTTTCAAGCAACCCGTGCACAAAATACCATTTCCAAGGTACAATTTTGCACGACCTTCCCAAACAAGGCCTATCATATCAGCAAGGACCTTGTTTCGAAATTGTCGGGGGGGCAGACCCTCCCGATTCATCCAGAACGGGTCAATACGCTCTCCTATGAGCTGGTATCTGAATTAAGAAAAATGCATGGAGCGATTAGCGAACTACAGCTTGAGCGTGCAAGGAGAATCTTCGAATCCTTCTTGCACGAACTCAACGCCCAAACGCTCTCCTCCTAATGCTTGGAGCATATGTACATGGCTGAGTCTGAACGAGAGTCCACCGAGATGCAGAGTAACTTCATCCACCTGCATAACCATACCGATTTTTCCCTGCTTGATGGAGCAGCCCCCCCTATTCCCCCCCGTTACATGGCAAAAGCCAAAGAGCTGGGGGGGATGAAGAGCCTTGCCATCACTGACCATGGAAACATGTTCGGCGCACTGCGGTTTTATTACGCTGCAAAGGAAGCAGGAATTAACCCGATCATAGGGTGTGAGTTCTACAGTAATCCAAAGGATCATACAGAGCGCCCTCTTCCAGGAGGGAAAAAGCCCAACCAGTACCACCTCATTCTCCTTGCAATGAATGAGAAGGGGGGGTACCATAACCTGATGGAACTCAATTCGATTTCCTATACTGAAGGGTTTTACTTCAAGCCCCCCCGAATCGATGACGAGTTGCTCATCAAGCACAATGAAGGTCTGATCTGCCTCTCTGCCTGTCTGGGCGGTGAGATTCTGCAACATCTGCTCAATGACCAGTATGAGCAGGCAAAGGAGAGAGCACAGTGGTTCGCCTCTGTCTTTGATGACGGGCGATACTATCTGGAAATGCAGGACCACGGACTACCTGAACAAAAGAGAACCAATCCCCCCCTGCTGAAACAGCTCAGTGATGAGACGGGTATCCCCCCCTTGGTTTGTACAAACGACATCCACTACATCGAAAAGAGTGATGCAAACGCTCAGGATCTCCTACTCTGTGTTGGTACCAACTCCAAGAAGAACGATCCAAACCGGATGCGTTTCCCCCCCAACCAGGAATTCTACATGAAGAGTGAGCAAGAAATGACAGAACTCTTCAATTGGTGTCCCGAGGCAATTGAGAATACCGCCAAGATTGCACAGCGGTGTAATCTTGAGATCCACTTCCCTGGTCCCCCCCTGCTTCCAAACTTTTCAGTTCCTCCCGAGTTCAGTGATACCGCCGATTATCTTCGCCACCTCTCCAATGAGGGCTTGAGATCGCACTATGATACCATTACCGAGGAACTACAAAAACGTCTGGACTACGAACTTGATATCATCACCAAGATGCAGTTCGAAGGGTATTTCCTTATTGTCATGGATTATATCCAATGGGCAAAAAAACATGACATTCCCGTAGGCCCAGGGCGAGGATCAGGTGCAGGATCAATTGTTGCATACTCACTTGGCATTACAGACGTCGATCCGATCAAATACAACCTGCTGTTCGAACGATTCCTCAATCCTGAACGGGTAAGTATGCCTGACTTCGATATTGACTTCTGCTATGAGAGAAGGCAGGAAGTCATCAACTACGTAACCGAGCACTATGGAACTGAACGAGTAGCCCAGATTGCCACCTTCGGTACCTTGAAAGCAAAGGCTGTAGTGAAGGATGTTGCCAGGGTACTGGATATTCCTTTCGAGGAATCGAACAATATCTGTAAACTTATCCCCCCCGATGACCCGAAAATGAATTTGACGAAGGCCTTCGCCCAGAACAACGAATTGGTTGAGCTGGAGAAAAAGGGCGGCGTCTACGCAGAACTCTTTGATGCGGCACGTCGTCTTGAGGGCTTGAACCGTCACACATCCACCCACGCGGCAGGGGGGTGGTTATAGGTAAAGAGAACCTGCTCAACTATGTCCCACTCTACCGTGATGCAAAGACCGGTGCCATCTCCACCCAGTACTCAATGGACCTCATTGAGGAGTGTGGATTGGTAAAGATGGACTTCTTGGGACTCAAGACGCTCACCCTGGTCAAGCATACTGAGGACTTGATCAAGAAAAAGGATCCCTCCTTTGATGCAAGTCAGATTGATGAACAAGACGAGAAGACCTTTGCCATGCTTGGCAGAGGAGAAAGTAACGCCGTATTCCAGTTTGAAAGCCAGGGAATGCAAAACATTCTCAAGGAAGCAAAACCCAATGACATAGAGGACCTGGTTGCCTTGAACGCCCTCTATCGACCCGGGCCAATGGCCTATATTCCGCAGTTCATCAACTGTAAGCTCGGCAAACAACCCATTACCTATGCAAACCCAGAACTGGAAGAGGAACTGAAAACCACCTATGGTGTCATCGTCTACCAGGAACAGGTAATGAAGGTAGCCAGATCATCGCGGGGGGGTACTCGCTCGGCAATGCTGATATTCTCAGGCGTATCATGGGCAAGAAGAAAGTTGCAGCCTTGGAAAAAGAGAAGGTGAAGTTCATTGCAGGGGGGGCAAAAGCTCTTGGAAGGACTGAACAACATGCCATTGAGATCTTTGAGATGCTGGAACCATTTGCAGGTTACGGATTCAACAAGAGCCATGCGGTGGCCTACTCTGTGGTTGCCTACCAGACAGCATACCTAAAGGCAAACTATCCCGCCGAATTCTGGGCT
>JDSH01000211.1_pt1 | contig 16410 bp, 21 predicted proteins | sample 199451 | NCBI WGS metagenome assembly JDSH01 (sample SAMN02584198, study PRJNA231836) | bioreactor metagenome | isolation source: continuous culture bioreactor electron acceptor NO2- transfer2 day 38 after... | place: Germany: Bremen | reverse complement strand
AGTTGACTCCTTCTACCGTTCTTGTAAAACCCTCAAACTATAAGCAATTGCTTGATCATTTCCAAAAGCTCCTGCCTTGGTAACAATCCTCATCGATGCATAGGCTCCTGTTGGGACCTCCAGGAGGGGGGGAATACCACCCTGTACTTCTCTCAATATTTCTACCTCATTGATTCCAAGGACCTCCAACAAGCCGAAGGCAGTATCTCCCCCCCCGGTGAGGAATAAACCGGAGATGCCACACTGTTCAACCAAGGTCTTTCCCAAGAGGCTGAAGGAGTCCCTGATTCTACTTGCAACGGCATCGGAAGAGAGCCCCCCCTTTTGTGCCCCCCCTTCCTCAAGAGAACGACTGAATGCATCCTCATCAAGGACGGAAGAGACAACAACCAGAACCGGTTTCTGCTCGAGTACAGCCTCCTTGATCCGTTTGATGAGTAGGGAGAAATCCCCCCCATCTCCAAGCAGAGTCTCCACTGCAACAGACTCTGTATAAATCCCATGTTCCTTGGCATATCTGACTTGCTCGCGGGTTACCCCCCCGCTGAGACTTGCAACCAAGCCCAGCACTCCACGGGAAGGATATTGCACATTGCAAAGGGCATCAGCCAAACCCGCACTCCCCCCCACATACAGTATTTGCTCTTTCTGCTTGGAAGCCCAGGAGGCTAGATGAAGCAGGTCATCCTGGGAAAGAGCATCACAAACAAGGATCGTGTTTCCCTCCATGGATGGGAATGCTGCTCCCTTCTGATGATGTTTCACTGAATACTCATTCTGTCCCTGGGAAAACAGGGAAATGAGATTATCCTCTGTTACCGGTTTCCTAGGTCCTTGCCATGTTCGCTCTCCAGCAGTGGTTTCCCATGAACCAATAGTCTTCCGCCCTCTACCGTTCTTCCTTGGTCTGGGAAAGCAGGAGATACTATGATCAGCTCTGCTTCACAGAAAGCAGCAACCTCCATGACCTCAGCACAGATATTTCCCCCCCGAAGTGTGGAATCGATTTTTTTCATGATCACGGAAAAAGAGCTAGCATCCAATCCTTCCAGAGAAGAATGCACCAAGGAGGAAGCTTCTTCTTCACGTATGTTCCGTGATTCAGTGTCCAAAACTAGTGCCTCAATGGGTTTCTCACTCTGGGTATGGTTCCCAATCGTTACATGGGTAGAGAGCCCTTTCCGTCTTAATTGCAGACCACTGTCATTTGCTCCAGTGAAGTCGTCAGCGACAATCAGGTATTGATGCATGGACATTCCTCCCTTTTTGTCAGTGTACCCGATGAAAGGCCTATCGCTCTACCATAATCTTGTACTTTACACCATAGCAACCACTGCTTTACACTCTCTCTATGCAATACCGCAATACGCAGCTACTCGCCGCACTCTATCGACAACAGGAAACAACGATACGGGACCCCCCCTTGTGGAAGGACATCAAACTCTCCAGGGCCTTCAAGTCCATATTATTGACCCCCCCTACCGTACAAAACTGGGGGGGAGAATCAAGCAACTAGGACCCACCTTCCACCTCTACCCAGGGGGGCTGTACATACTCGTCTCGATCATAGCCTTGGTGTCTACCACTTGGGGGGGTATTCCATCCTTCAGAGCCTCTGTGCCCAGGAGCAACAGCTTCCTATCACTGAAGAGGGAGCGCTCACCTTCCTCTGTGCATGCCTATTACATGACATTGGACATTTCCCGTTTGCTCATTCTCTGAAAGAACTCCCCCCCCTAACCAGCCATGAAGAGATTGCCTGTGCGATAATACGCGAGGATGCAATCTTACACAAAGCGATCGAGATGGCAGGATTGGACCCTGAGCGGGTTGGCTCCATCATCGACGAACACCAAGAGACCACAGATAAAGAAGTCCTCCTCTATCGCAGCATCCTTTCAGGAACACTCGATCCGGACAAGCTTGACTACTTAAACCGGGATGCATTTTTCTGTGGCGTACCCTATGGTACCCAGGATGTATCCTACATCGTGGATAGACTTGTCGTTGCAGAGGGCAGAATGGCCTTGCAAGAGGAAGCCCTCGGATCGGTTGAGCACCTACTGTTCAGCAAGTATCTGATGTATCGCAATGTCTACTGGCACACCACGACCCGAAGTGCCACTGCAATGATCAAGAAAGCAGTGCTGGCATCCTTATCTGATGGCTCACTACAGGCAGAATATCTCTATGGGTTGGATGATGAGCAGTTTTTCTCGCTTCCACAGCAGAAGCAATTTACTTACAGCAACCTCTTTTCTTTGGTGCGTGACAACCAACTGTACACAGCAAAATTTGAGAAACCCTATGAAGAAGAGGGTGTGTTGGAGACAAAGAACAAAGATCTCTTCTCACGTCTCTCCTTCGAGGAACGTATTGCGAACAAGCTTGGTTGTGACCCAAGCGAGATCATCGTGGACATTCCAGAGCCGATCAGCTTCGAAGCAGACCTACCAATTCTTCACGAGAATGGTTCTATCAGCAGGTTTGGCGAGGTGGACTACTTATTTTCCTATGATATTGGTAGGGTCTTTACAAAAAGCCTGAGAAAATTCAGAATCTTCACACCACACACTATCTCTTCAGAAGCACTAGGAAGAGCATTGGAGTTCTGAATACATGGAAAAATTATCCTATAGGACGCTCTTAGAGGGGGGAATATCCCCCCCCTTGGGTCATGCGTTTCATCAAACATACCGGCAAGGCAATAAACACCTACTCAATGATTCGTGAGAATGATACGGTTCTTCTCTCCGCTAGTGGAGGCAAGGACAGCCTTGCCCTTGCCTTGGCCCTCTCTATCAGAAGAAAGTGGCTTCCTATCAATTACGAACTCAAGGCTTTGATGATCAATTGGATCGAACACCCGATTCCAGAAGAATATCGCGGTTTGCTTACCACCTTTTTCACCGACCTTGGTTATGATTTCAAGATTGTTGATGAACATCAATTCCCAGAATCTTTCAAAGGTGAATTCAACTGCTATCTCTGCTCCAGAAACAGGAGGAGAATCCTTTTCACTCGATGTGAGGAAGAGGGAATGAACCTTGTGGCTATGGGGGGGCATCATCTCGACGATCTGGTGGAAACCAGCTTGATGAATCTCTGTCTGAGAGGGCGTTTTTCCACTATGCAGCCGGTACAGCCTTTCTTTGATGGAAAAATCAATGTTATTCGTCCTATGATAGAAATTCACGAGTCAGTGACCAGAAGACTCGCAGAAGCATATGACCTTCCTGTGGTAAAGCCTGTATGCCCTTATGACCAGACGAATATCCGTTCCCGCATTAAGCCCATTGTTAAGGAGTTGTCACATCTGGACAAACTAAGCCGAGAGCACATCTATAAGGCCCATCACTACGAGCTAGAATGTAACTTGGTCGCGCCCAGCCTGTTTACAACCATGAAGGGTTTGTGTGATGATTGTAGTGAGGGAGGAGGGATGCAAACAATGCATTATCGTGCCTGCTTGCTCTTCTTATTGATGCTGCTGACCGTCTTCCTGCCACTTTCTGCTGAGGAACTGGATTCTTCCTCGGAGCAAGCGCAATTGGCGGATGACGCTACAGTATCTGAGGAGTCAAGCACACAACCACAATACGAGGATAGTACAAGCAGTCCAGATGGATCGCTTGAATCAGACACGCCCTCAGACCTCGAACAATCCTCTCCTGGAGACATGGGGGGGGTAGAAACACCCTACCAGCCCAGTGCATCTGAAGGATTGTTGGAAGGTATGGCTTCATCAGATGGTTCATTTAGCATCTCCTATAAACCTGACTTCTCCATAGGAAACCTCTCATTCCAACTTGATCTTAGAATTCAGGGCAAAGCCACATTCGACCCATTCGGCCTCGCGCTCGATTTCTCCCCCCCTTGGGAAATGCCACAAAGGGAAGAGGAAGAACTCTTAAAGGATTATGCTCTCAAGGTAGCGAAACATTATGGTTCATTCATCCGTTCGATCCAGTGGGGGGGACAGCGTTATGAATCCTTATATATTCGCTATGGGAAACTGATGGGAATCACCCTTGGTGATGGTGCCTTGATTAATGGCTATTTCGACTTTAGCGTTGGGTACCGTGAGAGTCGTCCTGGACTTGACATCATGCTTGACGGTAACTTGCTCAACATTCCAAATGCTGGCTTTGAATTTGTCAGCAATGATATATATGAACCAACCTTACGTGCTTGGCGAATCTATGCACGCCCATTGTATGAATATCCTCAGTTCTCCTTATTCTCAAAGCTTGAGGTTGGTCTATCACACGCCAACACCCCCCCACTACAAGGGGGGGAAGACCTGGAACCCTTGGGAAGAGAGATGATTTCGCTTGATTTCTCTCTCCCTGTATATGAACGTAATTTCCTAAATCTCAATGTGTTTGCTGATATTCTGCTTCAGCTTCCAGATGTACAGAACAAGCAGTTTGGTTCAGCTACGCTATGGGCTATGGGGGGGACATACCAGAAGCTTCTTCGTATTCAATACCAGTTTGACCATTCCTACGTTTGGGAGTTACTATTCCAACTACTATACCTCAGACTTTGAGACAAGAGAGGCTGAAGAGACGGAAAAACTCCGTCTTGAGCTTGGTACTCTGCATCTCGATGGCACCTTGGGCTTGAACTTTACGCGCCAAGGTGTATACCTAAGTGCACACATGGTAAGCAATCTTACAGATGGGGGGGACTTCCACGACTACAGTTTTGTTGCAAATGCCAGGATTGATAAACCCTTTATGCATATCGTTTCACTAGACTTGCAATATGAAAAGCTTTATCCTACGAATACAGGAGAAGGTTTCTTTGAAGGTTTGAAAACACTACGTAATGTAGTGCTTTCTTCGACAACAGTCATCAAGGTTAAGCCTTACTCATTTGATATCGGACTACGTGCTCACTTTGATGAAAATGCAGAACCTACCTACTCGCTGGATACGCTGGTGAAGATATCAATCCTGTAATGTAATGATGGGAGTTTCTATGAAACGATTGGTGAGATATATTGGTCTCTTACTGTTGATTCTAACGATCGGTACAGCCCTCTTTGCAGAGGATGAGGTATTCATCGGTGATGGAGATATCGCCGCCCTCAATTTATATGACAGCCAGGGAAATCCTCTTGAAGCAACCAGTGAGCAGGCACAGAATATTGCAGAAGGTTGGATCATACACAATCCTGATACCCCCCCCATTTTGCTTGTAACGCCACGAGGTACCATCAATGTATTCGAGGATTCCCTGTTGGTAACAGGAGATCTGGTCGGAAGCAATCCTGATCTCTATCTGGTCAGCGGAAAAGCAACCTTCAACACCTATGACATGGAAGGTGGCTACCTAACGGTAACCACTCCAGTCTCCCGTTTTGTCTTGCATGGAAACGGAGAGATGTTGGTCATCACCACAGAAGAAGAAGAGAGTGTTACCACCTTTACCGGCAAGGTTGAATCCTACAACTCACTTACCGGTGCTAAACGAGAAGTCAAGACCTTCGAGAAACTGTTCATGCAGGAGAGAATGGCTCAATTGAAGTTTATCGAGGCAGGCTACTATCTTACCTATGCAACCTATCCTGATATGATGCTTGCAAAACAGATCATGCAGGAACTCAGTGAAAAGACAACCGCTCCCACTACCCCCCCACTTGCACCAAAAGCAAAGGTACAGAAGATTGAGCTTACCCCCCCACCTTCTTTGGAAGGGGGGGTAACAATCCAGGCCTTGGCTGATAAACCTACCAGTATTGCTATTACTGAAGCAACTGAATTCATCCCGCAGCGCTTGCAAAACCTGCAAGTTGAAGTGCAGCCGATCAAGGTTCCAGAGCATGTAAAACAGATCAGCAACATTATCCTTGCACCGCCCAAGGACAGGATCAAGATTACTATCCGCCCGATGACTCCAGAGATACCCACCATTGCCAGTGTATCGCAAACTGTCCAGACGCCCCCCCCTTCTCCCTCCTCTCTTCAGGCATCGGCGGAAGCAGAGGAAATTGTGATAGTCACTGAGGTAACACATGAAGAGCCTGTTACCGTTGAGATACCTATTGTAGAGGAAGTGGTAGATTCTGAAGCTATCCAGGAAATTGAAGAGACCATTGTAGAAACTGTTCCTGTTGCAGAGAAGGAGGAAGTGGTACTGGAGAGTGCATTGGAAGTGGCCGTGGAAGATGGAAATGAAGAGGTCACACTTGAATATGCATCAGAAACCACTCGTCCTGCTTTGGCGTTTTCTGCAGAAGAAGCAAAAGTAACGGGATCATTTGGACTAGAATTCGGTTACCGCTTCACTTTTGATGGAAGCGACGCAGATTCACTGCAACATCAACTCTTCCTCAAGCCCTACTTCGAGAAAGGATTGTTCAGTATCAGGTTGCAGGGTGCAGTCGAAACTGAAGATTTTACCTCATTTACCAATACAGCATATCCCGTTCCAACTACCCGCTTTGAGCAGGCAGCTTATGCGTTTTCATTCATTGACAAATTGAGAATTGGTTACAGCAGTAGTACATTCTACCTGACCATGGATCGAAAATTCCCAATTACCACAGAACTGACCAGCTTGTTTGCGCCATCGCTCATCTCTGACCAGAAATTGGCGGTATTGAGCCAGCTCAAATTTGGACCAGTTACCCTGGTAACAACGTTCGACGACCTCTATCTTGGTGCACTTTCTGAAAACAATCGTCAGTTTGGTTCTACCTTGCTTCAGTTCACCCCCCCAAAAAGTGGGTATCGCATGTCCGTCGCCATCGGCGGACTCGCCGTTGTTGATCGCACCTCTTGGCGTGTTGATACCTACCCATTCCTTGGACTAGGTTCCCAGTTGTTGATACCAGAACGAGTGAGTTCAAGTTTCTCTTACAAGCAAGCGGATATCTCCCTGTCTACCCTACCCTTGATACTGACTCCTTCATAGATACTTCGGTAGGAACATTATTCCCCCCCAATTACCTTCTGGGAACAGGCTTTTCGATGAAGAAAGATCAGTTCTTCTCAAAATTACTGGTCTCCATTACCAAGGGTGAGAACCATCCACTCATCGCCAATGAATTTGCATCATTCCTGGATACGAGCTATACAGCATCTGTTGAAGTAATGGGCGATATTCGCTTCCAAGGAAAAGTCTGGCAAGCCAGATTCCTGTTCAACATTCCTTTCAACTCTGGGGGGGCTACCCTCGCAAATCTCACCTCCCCCCCTGTTTTCTCTGCACACCAAGCAGATTACAGTCAGATATCACTTTCCTATACACATCAACGTCTTCAAGTGGGGGGGTTGGGTTTTGCACAGCTTGGCATCATAAGCAACTTCACTTCAGTATTTGAAGGGAATGAGGATATACTTTCTTTGCTCAGGGGGGTCCTTACAGCACGAGTTTCCTTTCACTTCAGTATGCATTCGATCCATTCACACTCCGAGTAAAGGCTCAGTATCCTCCCCCCCAGATAACGAACTATACCAATCCAGTGCTCAGCGTAAGTATTTCACTGAATCTTGGGAAACAGTTCTAGAGAGAGGTTTTGCCCTTTTATACCTTCTATGATAGAGTCATGCTATGAGAATACAAAAGCTTGATCCGCTTGTAGCCCAACGTATTGCCGCTGGCGAGGTTATTGATAGACCAGCTCGGTCATTCGTGAATTACTTGACAATGCACTCGATGCAGGAGCCAAGACACTGGTTGCCAGTGTCACTGATGGGGGGGGACTGGAAACGATCAAGTTGATCGATGATGGAGAGGGCATTGCAAAGGATGACCTTACCCTGCTCTGTGAAAGCCATGCTACCAGCAAGGTGCATGATCTTGAGGACCTGTATCATATCAAGAGCATGGGATTCCGTGGTGAAGCATTGTATAGCATTGCAGCAGTTTCCACAGTCACCATAGCCAGCAGTTATCAAGGGCAGGATGCTTATCAGATCACCGTAGATAATGGCATAAAGGGTGAGGTACAACCGGGTGGACCACGAGAAGGAACTATCGTAAGCGTAGAGGGCTTATTTAAGGAACTCCCGGCTAGGCGTCAGTTCCTAAAGAGACCTTCAACGGAAGCGACCATGTGTCGCTATGTCCTGCAGGAAAAGGCACTTGCCTTCCCAGAACGAGCTTTTCGTTTCATTACTGACGGCAAAGTCCGGGTGGATCTCCCTGCTACAACAAAGAAACAACGTGTTCTGGATGTCCTGGCTATCAGCCAGAATATTGTTCCCTCTGAGATGCTTGAACTCTATGATAGTGCTGGCCGCTTCAATCTCTATGCAGTGTGTTCTTCCCCCCCAGCGCTCTACAGGAGTGACCGGTCCCATATCAAGATTTTCGTAAATAACAGACCTGTGGAGGAGTTCGCCTTGGTACAGGCTGTCACCTACGGCTATGGTGAGATGCTGCATGGGGGGGGAGCCTTTCCCTACTGCTATCTTTTCATTGATGTTGACCCTACCCTGGTTGATTTCAACATCCATCCAACCAAGCGCGAGGTGAAGCTAAGAAACAAGGCTGAAATTCATCACCAAGTAGTGGGGGGGATGATCTCAAGCCAGGTTAGGCGTACCATCCCAAGGATTGTAGCAAAAGAGATACAGGACGAACAAACTCCCCCCCTGCTTACCCCCCCAAAAGCAACCTATACGCACCAGAAGCCTTTGGATACTTCCAGCCATGAGAGAAGTGGCAGGTACCAGGGAGAGACCAGGAAACCCATTGACCCTGAATGGTTCCAGAAAGCGAAGGAGATTCTCCAATCAGACGGTATGCAGACAACCAGAGCTACCGAGACAGAGAATATCTGGGATATGCAGGCTGAAAACAAGAATTTCACCTACCTAGGGCAAGCCTTTAACCTCTTCCTCATTGCAGAGAAAGAGAATGATCTATACCTGGTAGACCAGCATGCAGCACACGAGAGAATTCTTTTTGATGAAGTGAGAGCAAAAAGAGAGGTGCAGTCTTTGATGATTCCCCCCCTCTCCTTTGAGGTTGAACGTGATGTTGACAACTACCTGCAGCAGAATCTGGATGTGTATCTGAACTTGGGCATTAAACTTGTTCGTGGTGATGACCTACTCTGGGAAATCCATGCAATTCCTGCAATCTACCGCTCGGTAGAGAAACAGTTGGTTTCTTTCATACAGACGATGAGTGGGGGGAGAGTGAAGAGGTTGAGAAAGGTTTGTATGCCATTGTTGCATGCCATGCAGCAATCAAGTCAGGAGACTCCATTGATCGGATGATGGCCATCTCCCTCTTGGAGAAAGTGTTCGCCCTTGCCGAGCCAACCTGTCCGCATGGAAGAACCTTTGTTATCAGGCTCCACAAAGATGAATTAATGAAGGCTGTACAGCGGACCTAACGTTGCAATAGATAGGTAGCGTCATCAGTGACGATTGCCAATGAGGCATCCTCTTCTTTCAGGGTATAGGAGGGTTCACTCAAGTTGACTGCCGAAAGGAACCTGCCTGTCTCGTCATACCGCTCTATCTGACTCGGGACAGGAAGCGATGAAACCACTGCTGTATCACTATCATAGTGTGGTACTACCTCTTGCATCTTTTCTAATGGGGGGGATGCAGGGAGCTCGAGTTGTTCTTTTCGTATAATGCCATCCTCATTGATAATTGCGATTTCATATATACCTGATGGGAACGGTATTTCTTCTCCCATGGTAAGTGGCCCTATTCGGTAATGGGCTGTATCTGAGGAGGTGGTTTCGCCTTGGACATCGACAAGCCAACTGGAGACACTATTTGAGGAGGTAAGACGCACCTGTACTGGTCGCTCCTCTCCCAATAGATCAAAAGAGAGCAACAAGTGTTCACTACGTTTCCCTGTATTTAGATCAACTACAAGGGTACGCTCATGATCCAGATTGACCACCACAATCTCCTCCTTGCTACAGGAAGCAAGGATCAGGGTGATCATGAGAAGCAGGAATATCCTACTTTTTTTGTGCAGCCAAGTAGGAAACCACTGGATTCGCATAGGTATTGAGTGCATATTGACGTACCTCCTCTCGGGTACCCTTGAAGCGATACAGGAAGGCTTCTTTATCAAAGTCTTTATAGGAGTCCTTGAACTGGGTGCTGTTATATAGGTAGTCATAGGCAAAGAGATTGGTAGGCCATAGCTTATAAAGCGTATGAATCTGACGGTCAACCTCTTGAGCAACCTGATCAGAATTCTCCCACTCCCCCCCTTCCAGAGGAGTTCCAAAAGCAATATGCACATTTCCCTTGTAGCCCTTCATTCCACGGGATATGGAGATCAGATCCTCATATCGCTTCTTGCTTGCTCGCCTTTCGCTAAACGAGTAACTTCTTCCCCCCCTGCCTTGATAAGATCACAGGGATCATATTCATAGCTGACAGCAACAGGAACAATGTGACAATTATTCACCACATCAGAAAATGAAATACCCTTCTTTTTCTGGGAAAGGTGGAGCATCTTGATGATCGCTGGTGTTGTCACGTCGAATCCATCCTTGGCTCTTCCACTCTTCTGGGCTACCCAGATTGATTTATTTTCTTCTGTGATCAATTCAACAAAATAGGCACTGAGCCGAATGGATTCCAAGTACTTTTCTCGCATGGGAAGCGTCCGTTTGACGGTCACCCCCCCTCCGTTGAGTTTGAACAAATCGGTGATAAACTGATTAGTCAGTAGATTATCCCCCCCAATTGCCATCTCACAGAGCATCTTTCCCCCCCCTCTGTCGAGCGCAAAGTCAATCAAAGCACAATCAAGCACGATATCCCGATGATTACTCATAAACAGGTAAGCTTGGTCATCCTTGATTTTTTGCAAACCATCAAACGAAAACTTGTTCACACTCTTCTCAATAATGGCAGGAAGGAATATTCCGCTGTAATATGCTCCTGGAATTCATCGTAGGTCTTTACCTTTTCCAGTTCTGAGAAAATGTGTCTCGTGAAAGTGTCAACCTGTTTACGTTCTGCTTCCGACTCTACAGGCCCGAGAGACGAGAGAATCCGGTATAACGCATCCTTGTTCTTTAAAACACGTTCGATTGCGTCACGAACATCTGACCCCCCCCTATAGGGGGGGGCTATGTCTTTATACTGTTCTACATTCATGGTTCAACCCTTTTGAGCTTCCAGAATTGACTTCATGTACTGGACGCGTTCCCATTTCGCTGGGTCTGCCATCCGTTCTTGGGCCAATTTGCCGTTGAAGTCAGAGATACTGGAGTAGGTGTGTGAATCCATCCAGTCAGAGAGCTCCTTCTCAATCTTTGCTACAGAAGAGAGTCCTTGCTTTAGCAAAACGGAGCACAACTGGACGGCCTTCGCTCCGGCAAGCAACTGCTTTACCACAGTGCTTCCACTGTGAATACCGGTAGCAGCACAGATATCATAACGGACTTCCTCACTCATCAATGCAGTCCAACGAAGACTTAATGCATATTCGTCCTTGCTACTTATCATCTGTGCGGGAACCAAAGCAAGCTTATTGATATCAATATCAGGACTATAGAAACGGTTAAACAGCACTACTCCATCAATAGAGAGTTCGTCAAATCGTCTGAGCATATTCGCCAAGGAAGAGAAAGCTGGCCCCCCCATCTTCAAACTGATGGGAAGCTTGAGTTGTTTTCTTGCGCTTTTAACAAGGGAGAGATACTCTTTCTCAAGGGTAGATCCTTCCACCTCGATATCTGCAGCTACCACGTAGTGATTCAACTCAATGGCATCGGCTCCACAGGCTACAAAGCGTTTGGCATACTCAATCCAACTTCCATTCTGCTTACAGTTTATACTGGCAATAACAGGAATATCCAAGGACTGTTTGGCATCCTCAAGCAAGGTCAGGTATGCATCAAATTGTTGCTCCATACTTGCATGTTTCATGAACCATAGGCATCAGCATGCGTAAGATACGCATTTGACTCATCTACAGCTGACTCACTGTCCAAATCAATCTGTTCTTCAAAGATGGATTTCAGTACAACGGCAGATAACCCTGCATCTTCACAACGTTTCAGGTTATCCAATGATGCCGTAAGGGGGGGACTACTCCCTGCGATCAAGGGGGGGTTCTTTAATTTCAATCCAAGATATGATGTAGACAGGTCTGCCATACTGTTTCTCTCCTCAACTGGTAAGTATCATCCATGCCATTGGCACAGCATGAGGTAGTATAGCATGAAAGAACGTGTTTCTCTATAACCTACAACTGGTTTTATCAACAACCAAAGGGTGGTTATGAATGTAATGCCCAGACATAATGTAGGGTGCCTTTTCAGGCACCCTACACTCGTTATTCCATTCAGAGAGTCTACAGGATATAAGGAATCCTCAGATTGTGTGATTGATAGACCACAAAGGTCTCCACTTCTGAAATCTCAGAAATTTTATCAAGTTCTGTCTTGAAGAAATCCAGGAGACTCAACCCCCCCTCTTCCTCACTCAGAACCAAATGGACGATCAGATCATAGCGACCGGTAACCACTGAGGCTGAGATGATCCCTCGGAGGTTTGAAAACTCTTTGGCTTTCCTCTCCAAGTCAAGGGTTTTTAGCTTCACCCCCCCCATCATGACCACCTGCAACCCAGGAATTACTTCCGGATTCACCAGTCCGGAGATCTCCAGCACCCCCCCCTCTTCAATCAACTTATTGACGCGGGCTCGGACCGTATTCTCCGTGATGCTCAGCTCTTCAGCAATAGCACTGAAAGGCTTTCTTCCATCACGCAACTGTCGGATTATCGCTTTGTTCGTTTCATCCATTTTCACTTTCATGCTATCACCCGTTTTTCCTTTCGAATTCCTTCATGAACTGAGCAAGTGCCTCAACATCTTCAACAGGAAGTGCATTATAAATGCTTGCTCTCAGCCCACCCACAGAGCGGTGCCCTTAAGACCGAGCATATCTGCCTTCTTTGATTCCTCGATGAACTTTGCTTCCAGTTCTTCACTGGGAAGACGGAAGACAATATTCATTCTGGAGCGGAATGCAGCATCTACAGGGCTACGGAAGAAGGAGGAGTTATCGATGGTATCATAGATGATACTGCTCTTCTCCTGTGCACGCTTCAACATACCTTCTGTGCCACCATTTGCCTTGATCCAATCAAGGACCAGCTTCACTGCCCAGATCGAGAACACAGGAGGGGGGGTATTGTACAAGCCCTTGTTCTTGCTATGCAGCTTGTAATCCATATAAGCGGTAAGGTTGGAGTTCTGCTTCTCCAGCAGGGACTTCTTCATGATTACGAAGGTAGCTCCTGCAGGACCAAGATTCTTTTGTACCCCCCCACCGTAAATCATGGAGAACTTATCCACAGGAACGGGACGACTGAAGATATCACTGGACATGTCACCGATCAAGGGAACAGAGCCTGTATCAGGGAAATCCTGCCACTCAATTCCCCCCCCGATTGTTTCATTTGAACAGAGGTAGAGATAACTGGAATCCTTACTTGGCTTAACATTCTTTGGATCAGGAAGGCTTGAGTACGCATTTGCCTTTCCGTCATAGTAGTAGTTGACCTTCCCTAGCTTCTCTGCATCATCAGCTGCCTTGTTGGCCCAAGTACCGCTACGGATGTAGTCTGCAACAGATCCAGGACGAAGGAAGTTCATGGGGGGGATCATGGTGAACTGCAGGGTAGCTCCACCGCCAAGGAAATAGACATCGTATTCATCGCTGATACCCAGCAGTTCCCTGAAGAGACCAAGACACTGGTCATACATCTCTTCAAACATACCACCACGGTGACTGGCTTCGATCATGGACAATCCTTGTCCCTTATACTCGACCATATCTTCCTTGAGTTTTTCCAATACCTCTACAGGCATTACTGAAGGACCTGCAAAATAGTTTTTCTTTCGTTCCATTAGATTACTCCTTCCTTCTTCAATCCATCCAGAATTTCATAGGCTTCATCACCGATACGTGCAAGATTTTCCACACTATTAGCCCCCCTACATGTGGGGGGGTAAGCGTTACACGCTCTGCCTTGAGAATGGGATAATCCTCAGAAGGAGGATCGGTTGGCCAGACATCTGTGCAGTACCAACTGACCGATCCATCTTCAAGCATGGAAACCATTTCATCTTCCTGAACACAGCGTGCACGACCTGTATTGATAATAACAGGTTTCTTGGAACAATGAGCAATCAGCTTTCGGCTGACCATGCACTTGGTCTCATCGGTTAGGGGGGGAAGATGCAAGGAGATGTAGTCTGCATCCTTAACTGCTTCTTCAGGACTCGCTTTCATATCTGCTGCATCGCTGTTCTTCACATATTTGTCATAGGCTACAACATTCATACCGAATGCTTTTGCACGCTCAGCAACCTTACGAGCAATATTGCCGATACCAAAAAGACAGAGGGTCTTTCCATACAGCTCGGTTCTCTTCATGCTCTTCATCCACTGCCCGCTCTTCATCCATTATGATAAGCAACCAAGTTGCATGGGGGGGTGCTGAGCATTAAAGCAAAAGCCAGTTCTGCAACTGCAATTGCCGATGATTTCGGGGGGGTATTGCGAACCACAATGCCTTTGCTCTCTGCATATGCCTTGTCGATGTTGTCGATACCAACACCACCACGGATGATAACCTTCAGGTTAGGTGCCTGATCGATATAGTCCTTGGTACATTTGGTCTTGCTCCGTACCAGAACAACATTCGCCTCACCAAGGCGGTTCTTGTCTGTTGTGACCTCTCCGAAGGTGGTCAGTTTTTCTGCCAGCACATCATCAAAGGCGTCAGAAATGAGAATTAGCATAGTTGTACGTTCCTCTCTCTATAGCGTGTTTTTCGGGGGGGTTGAGTCTCCCCCCCGTGACCTTCTACACGAGGAATTGTACACTAGAAACCACCATTTTGTCTAATTTATTTTACATTTTTTTTGACGGATAAAGAAAAATTCCCTCTAAATCTTTCCGAATAAGAAGAAATAGGGGGGGAATTTAGTAATTGATACAAGTTTTCTTTAACGATAGCTACGCTATAAGAAAACCGCCGGCTGAGCCGACGGTTTGGTGTTTTAGTAGTTCTTTGAGCCGTGCAATTTCCGCACCTTCTTCATCTGCTTGCGTGCAAGCGCTTTCTTTTTCCTGTTAAGGATGGTGGAGGGCTTCTCAAAGTACTCCCGCTTTTTCCATTCGCGGATAATCCCCCCCTCTTTCTCAACCATGCGCTTAAAACGCTTGATAGACTTTTCAAGAGGTTCATTGTCATCTACTTTTACAAATGCCATATATAAAATCACCCCCCCCTTCCCGATTACTGGTTCAACTTGACGTGTAGTAGATTGCATTATATTCGCAGTGCATGTCAAGTACACTCAAGAGATTATTCCGTACGCTTAAGGTCCATGATGGTCAGCTGTAGACTTTCCTGATTACGGAAGTAGTTTCTTCCCAATCGAAACGCCACATTGACTCGATCCCCCCCCTTGTCAAAATCGCTTCCCACACGGTCCCCCCCAGCACGCCAGAACAACGCCGGCCATTTATACTGGCCGAATGCCAGGGTCAACTTGACATGCTGAACACTACCACCCTTGTTATTCATGAACTGGATATCCTCGATTTGCGCACCTTCCATCATCATTACCAATGGAGGATTCTTCTCCCCCCCGTAGGGTTCAAAGAACTCCACCACCTTGATAATACTAGGCGTCATATAGGTATCGGGAAGCGTTACATCAATGACCAACTCATCCTCGGTCTCATCAATCATGCAATCCATCGTATCAATTCATCAGAGACACGTTTCTTGAACTCAGCGAGGTGCACCACATCCATCGAGAAACCACCAGCACAGGTATGCCCCCCCCAAAGTCCAGGAAAAGGTCACTGAAACGGGAGAGAAACTCACGAGCATCAAAATGCTCTGGACTGCGCATTGAAGCGGAAACCCTGCTATCATCCACTGTTGCAAGGACAATGGCTGGAGCATTGTACTGTCTAAGCAATCGACTTGCCATCAAACCGGTAATACCCCCCCTTGAGAGTGTACTGTCCTCTACCACTACAAGCTTGCTTCCAGATTCTTCAAAACTCTCTTGGGCACTGGTCTTCATCCGATCCCAAGCGTCTTCCCCCCCGAGCTTTTGCCGTTCCTTGTTCAGTTTTATCAATTCCCCCCCTGCCAAGGATTCTGCCTCGTATAGATCTTCGGCTAGCAGCATTTCCAAGGCAACCGTAGGTTTTCCCATTCGTCCCGAAGCATTGATGACAGGACTGATCTGCCACGATATATCACTGGTAGTGAGCTGTTTTCCCATCAGGTTCTGCATGGAGAAAAGCGGAAGCAGGTTCTGCCTGCGACCTTGTGCAAGTATCTTGAGTCCACGTTTCACGAGAATCCGGTTCTCGTTCTCCATCGGCATCAAGTCTGCTACCGTCCCAATTGCCACCAAATCGAGTAC
>JDSH01000210.1_pt1 | contig 16424 bp, 15 predicted proteins | sample 199451 | NCBI WGS metagenome assembly JDSH01 (sample SAMN02584198, study PRJNA231836) | bioreactor metagenome | isolation source: continuous culture bioreactor electron acceptor NO2- transfer2 day 38 after... | place: Germany: Bremen | reverse complement strand
TGACCCTTTCAATGATGCACATAAGGAAGCCCCCCCCGACCGGGCTACGGCCGGGGGGGGCAATTCGAAAACCGGATCAGGAATGCGTGCCGGTCTTTGGTTGCGCCAGCCTTTCGGCCTTGAGCACGATCACGTCAGCGAAATCGCTGGCGAAGTCCGGATGGGCCAGAGCGTGGTCCACGATGGCTTCGAGATAGCCGAACTTCGACCCGCAGTCATACCGCTTGCCTGTGATCGGCACCGCGTCCACGGCGCGCTGACTGGCCATGATATTGATCGCATCAGTCAGCTGGATCTCCCCCCCGCCCACGCCGGGCGGCAGGTTGCGCAGGTGGTCGAAAATGTCGTTGTCGAAGACATAGCGCCCAACGGCGGCAAGGTTCGACGGGGGGGCCTTGTCCGACGCAGGCTTTTCCACGATCCCGGCCATGCCGACTGTGCCCAGCGCAGCGTCGGTCACGGGGGGGTTCACCACCCCCCCGTATTTGTCGATCTGATCCTGCGCCACAGGCATCACGCTGATTGCAGGCTTGCCAGTCTGGGCAAAATGATCGACCAGCGCCTTGGTCGGGCTGGGCGCGCCCGCCATCAGGTCATCCGGCAGCAGCACTGCGAAGGGTCCGCCACCCACCGCTGGTTCAGCACAAAGCACCGCATGGCCCAGCCCAAGCGCTTCGGCTTGGCGCACGAAGACGCAGCTGACACCGGGCGGGATAATATTGCGCACCATCTCGACCAGGTCGTCCTTGCCGCGACTTTCAAGCGTCGCCTCAAGTTCGGCATTGCCATCAAAATGGTCCTCGATCGCGCGTTTGGTTCGTCCGGTCACAAAGACCATATCGGTGATCCCGGCCTCAATCGCCTCTTCGACAGCAAACTGGATAATTGGCTTGTCGACGATGGGAAGGAGCTCCTTTGGCATCGCCTTGGTTGCGGGCAGAAAACGGGTGCCCATGCCAGCGACAGGAAAAACTGCTTTGCGAATGACTTTCGATTTTGTCATGTTTTGGTCTCACTTTCTTCAAGTCGAAACGGAAATGGAGGAAAACCCTCCGTGGTCGACAAATGTCGACCATGCGTATTGGCCACCACGTTCCGCACCCCCCCCAGAAATCAGGCGGATCGAGGCATACTCGTTTCTGCTCTTAACGGCAGCGTCGCGCGCGCTGCGTCTGTTTTAACCGCCGTAGCACCATTTCGGCACAAGCTTGGCGAATAGTCGAGAAGCCCACCAACTGGCAGACCAATCCTGTTCTTACCGATCCGAAGGGTTTCCCTTCGAACCTCTTCCCACTGGTCCCACTGTGCAAATCTCGCAGGACAGGGCACTGACCAGACACTGCTACCGGATAGGCCCATCAGAAAAGCGTAGCGCAAAAGCCCTTGTTTGCAAAGGAATTCGTCACGCGTGCACAATCAGCACGGGCGCTCAACCAGAGCGGATCAGCGCCGCCGCCTTCTCGCCTATCATAATCGTGGGCGCGTTCAAATTGCCCGAGGGGGGGATAGCCGGGATCACCGACCCATCTGCCACACGCAGCCCGTCAATCCCATGCAGACGCAGCCGACCGTCCACCACGGCCTCGGGGGGGCCACTGCCCATGCGGCAGGTGCCACAGGGTGGTAGCCGGAGCTAGCTGAGCGTCGGATATAGGCATCTATGTCTTCTTGAGTACGGATCTTTGCGCCCGGTCGCAGCTCGGCACCGCGATACGGGGGGGCGAATGCCGGCTGCGCCAGCACCTCGCGTGCCAAGCGCAAGGCGTCTCGCATGCCTTGCCAATCGGCAGGATCGGACAGGTAGCGCGGATCGACACGCGGCGGATCACGGTGATCCGCGCTTTGCAGGCGCAGCCAGCCGCGTGACATTGGCCGCTGAGGTCCCACATGAACCTGATAGCCTTGCTCACCCACCAGCTCTCCGTCCCCCCCGTTGCGTTTCATGGCATGCGGGGGGGTGAACTGGAACTGGATGTCCGGCCAGGCGGCATCCGCGCTTGAACGTACGAAACCACCCGCCTCGAAATGGTTTGTTGCGCCCCCCCAACCGCTACGTGTCAGAAGCCACCGCAACCCGGTGAGCATCTGCATATGTCGGTGTGACAGCGCGTGTAAGGTGACCGCCTGGGTGCATTTGTGCGCCACGGTAATCTGCAGATGGTCATGCAGGTTCCGCCCGACCCCCCCCGGCAAGTCCAGGACAACCGGGATGTCCAGCGCCTTCAGTTCGTCGGCCGGACCGATCCCGGACCGCAATAGCATTGCCGCCGAGCCGATCGTGCCCGCGCTAAGGATCACTTCACGCAGAGCCAGAACATCCTGCGCCCGCCCCCCCTCCCGATCCAGAGTCGCGCCCTGACAACGCCCTTGGTCGATCATGAGGCGCACAACATGCGTTCGATCCCAAACGGTCAGGTTCGGTCGCGACAGGGCGGGGGGGCGCATATAGGCATCCCACGTCGACAGGCGTCGCCCACGATGAACGTTCATGTCCATCAGGCCGACCCCCCCTTCCGGCTGGGGGGGCCATTCATGTCGGCAATCTCGGCATGGCCGGCCTGAATGCCTGCTTCGACAAAGACCTTGCTCAGCGGGCTGGCCCCCCCTCTGGCCGTACGCACCTTCATCGGGCCACCCTCGCCGCGCGTGGATGCATGAGCCGGCTTGTGGTCCTCCATCTTGCAAAAGAACGGCAGAACGCCCGAATGGTCCCAATCGGTCAAGTCTGGGTCCAGAGCCCAGGCGTCGTAGTCTGCAGCGTTGCCGCGGACAAAGACCATGCCATTGATTGCCGACGAGCCACCCAGCGCCTTGCCCTGGTACCAGGGGGGGATGCAGCGTGCATTCAGCTGTTCCTGCGGCTGGGTGGTGTGACCCCCCCAGTTGAACGGCGATCCGGTCAGCGCCATGCCCTTGGCCGCCGGGATTTGCAGGCTAAACTTCCACCAGGCACGGGGGGGCCACCGGCCTCAACCAACAGCACCCGCACGCCCGGATCCTCGCTGAGACGCGCCGCAAGGACGCACCCTGCGGACCCCCCCGCCCCCCCAATGACGACGTAATCAAATGCCTGCTGAGCCGGCGACATGGTTGTTCTCCCCCCCACGGGCGCGGCCAAGATCCGGCCACATACCCGCCCAGACACAACCCTAGCGCAAGTTACCCTGTCTGGGAACGGCGCGCAGACTCAAACCATCCGCACAGTTTTTTCCATTGAGCCAGGGTACCGAAAAGAAACGCGGCGCGGCCGGGGGGGCCGCACCGCGGTATCATGTAGACCGAAGTCCGATTTGGATCAGTAAGGATCCGCTTGGGGGGGGCCCGGGTTCTCGGCGACCGGCGAACCGCCGATCAGATCCACCAGGAACCCGATGCATGCATCATCGGGAGAGGTCTCCAGGAGCCTCTCAAGTTCTCGTTGAAGCACTTCGGTATCAGAGATCGTGCGATACATTGCGCACCTTTCATCAAGGTCATAAATCTCTGCTGCTTGAACCGGCGTCCCCCCCACCTGCGTCGCCAAAAGGGTTAGGGCAGATAAAACGCCAATTTTTCTTCCAATTCTTCGTGCCATGCCACTCCTCCACAACACCATAAGTAACGACGAGAGTACGGAGCGATGCTGATTTGAGTCAAGTTTTACAAGGTTTCAGACGACGTCCTGCCCGAGATCGCGGCAGTCCCATTCGATCTTCAGCATATCAACTCGACGGGAAAGTCACCGCTAAAAGACCCTCCTGACACGCCCCCCCTGAAGCTTCGGGATTTCGTCGTATCTGTTCAACCCGGCCGGCCCGCCACAATGGTTAACCCAAAGTAAACTTGGGGGGGGAACATGCTTTGCGTGCAAACACGATTGCCCGACACATCTGTCGGTTTATCGCGGCCCAATCTCTCCGGGACGTCCGCCACCCCCCCGGCACCGCGCGCAAAAAAATTCAAAGACAGGTCAAAACGCATGAACGGATTACCGCCGCCAGGTGCCACTCGCATCGAGCCATTTTCCCCCCCCGTGGAGGCAGAAAACCATTGCGTTGCAAAAACAACGATTCGTCATTCCATCGACGGATCGGACCGAAATCACCCTCTTACGACGGTCAGGTTGCGCTGCACGTCCGCAGATACCTTCGGCCGAGATCTCGCTCTAGCACCTGTTGAGATCGGCGGAATGAAGCTCACCTCCGCCCACCAAAGGATTACCGATTGAGCCAAGGGACCCAAAGAACTTAAAACTGCGCCCAACCTGATCATCCAGGGCTTGGAAACGGCCAGCGGGATCTGGCCTCATTGTCGCCATCCTTCCGCCAGAATGGGGGGGGCTAGGACTAAAGGCCTGTAGTGAACTGAGTGTCCGCGTGGGACAGCGCATACCGGGAAAGACTTGCAATCTGACCGGGGGGGACGACATGAACCGACATTCGACGAACAGGGGGGGGTTCGAATGCCGGAAACGGAGCCGCAAAGGCCCCCCCTTGTCGAATCCCGTTTGCAGGAGCTTAAACCTCCGGTTGTTTGCCGACCGCGTGCAACCTGAAGAGGCAAGAGCATGAAATTTCTCCGCAAAGCCGGACTCGCCGCCCTGATCTTCGGTCTGACCGCATCACATAGTGGTCTGGCCCTGGGCAACAACGCCAATCCCGCGCTGCTGGTCGTACATTCGGACAATGGCGGCCATGTGGTCGACTACGCCCGCACTGTCAGCAAGGTGCGAAGCCAGGGCACCAAGGTCCGCATCACGGGCCGCTGCGATTCTGCCTGCACGCTTTATCTGGCGCTGCCGACGGATCAGACCTGCATCTCGCCGGGCGCATCTTTTGGCTTCCACCGCGCCTATGGGGGGGCATCGCAATCCGCCAATGCATGGGGGGGCACGGATTACCTGGTGCGCCATTACCCAGCCTGGTTCATCAGTGGATTGACTCCCATGGCGGGGGGGTCTCATCGAGCATCAAGCGCATGAGCTTCTCTTATGCCTCGCGCTTCATGAACGTCTGCTGAAACAGGCAGATGATCGGCCCATAGGGGGGGCGTGAACCAACATCACGTGAATGTCCTTTGTCGCGGGTGGCCAACGGCTGCCCGCACCGCCCGTTTTGACCGGAATGACGGGGGGGTCGTGACCGCTGCATTTCTACCTAAGATCCGCCCACTGATGCGCCTTGCCCGGCTGTCCTGACGGCCACCAATTCCCACCCGGATACCGCCGCGACACACGCGTCTGATCGGGTCGTCAAACCGCCAATTCCCAAGTTTTCATTGACGAAACCCTGACTGCTTCGCATCCTTTGGGGGGGAACTGCAGGAGGTGTGAAAGCCCCCCCTTTTTTTGTCCTTCGACTTCAACAATTTTCGTGAACTCCACCATGTCAAAACACATCGAGCAAAAGGACTTTCTGACCGCATCCGAGGCGCAGTTCGACGTCCTGTTCCTGGGTGACATGACGCGGCCTGGCGATGGTGGATTACGCTTGCGCCAGGACATTCTGACCTGTGGTGAGATTGGCCTGACCAGTGCCGTGATGCACCTTCCGGTTGCAGGCACCAAACCACGTGTCTCGAACGATCTGCAGCGCTGCGTGCGCGAGGGGGGGACGACCACGGTTCTGCCCCCCCATGGCATCCACACACATGTGCGTCTGGCGGTGGTACAATCCCCCCCCGGAAACCTGTCCGCACCGGGGGGGGATGCCCTTGAAGGGGGGGTGACGGCGGACAAGGTGGTGCTGGTCGTGGACCGGGTGCCCAGCGCCGAGCAGATGGGACACTGGTTCCATTTCGCCATCGGCCCGATGGTCTGGGCCCCCCCGACCAATCGCTGGGTGCGCGCCGGGCTGGCCCAGATGGGCATGTCGGTGCCGATGACCGCTGCGGACTGGCGTCCCGCCGCCCGCCCGTTGGAGTTCGCACGCCCCCCCGAACGACAGCTTGACGAACGGCTGGTCATCGGGCGCATCAGCGCACCCGGTGCTGCTCAATGGCCGAAGACCGCAGAAGGGGGGGTGCGCACCGCCTACCCTTTTGATGAAACGGTAGATTTTCACGTTCTGGGCGGCTTGCCAAAGGCCTTGAAGGACAAGATTTCGGCCACGAAGGCCTGGATTGAACACGCCCCCCCGGCCAATGTCACCGTTGAACGGTTTCTGGAGCCGCTTGACGTGGTTCACTATTTCCCCCCCGGCACCACCCTGCCCGACATCCCCCCCGAGATGCCCGAGGCCGCGATTGCCACCGCCATGGCCTCGGGCAAGATCGTGGTTCTTCCGCCTTATCTGCGCCCTCATTTCGGCGATGGCGCGCTTTATGCCGAACCAGAGGGTGCCTTTGCCGCGATAACCGATCTGTTCGAGGATCCCGAAACCCTGGCCGATGCCAGCGGCCGCAGCACATCACGCAAGCTTCCAGTTTTCAACCAAGGTCAAGGGCGAACAGATCCGTGATCTGGTCGGACCGGGCAAGACGCGGCGGCGACGCAGGAAGAAAGATCAACATAAACGTGTGCTCTTTGTGCCCTCAAACGGGGGGGTGGGCATGGGGGGGCATGTCACGCGCCTTTTGGCGCTGGCACGCCGCCTGCCGGACGGGATCGAGCCGATCTTCGCCTCACTCTCGCAATCCGCACGCATTATCGAAAGCTTCGGTTTTGCCGCGCACTACCTGCCCTCCCACAAGGAGATCGGTGCGGATTTCGACATGTGGGATGGTTGGTTCCGCCATGAGCTGGGTCAAATCATCGACCGTTTCGATGTCGACGCGGTGATTTACGACGGCAACAACCCCCCCTCGTCCGGGCTGATCGACGCGACCCGCGCCCATGGTCGCGCGCGACTGGGATGGGTGCGGCGCGGGATGGGTGGACCTGTGCCCTCGCCTTATCTGGACAACGCCCGCTATTGCGATCTGATCATCGAACCGGGAGAGATCGCGGGCGAGTTGGACACCAGCCCCCCACCGCCCTGCGCCGCGCCGAGGCGATGCTGGTCGACCCGATCCAACTGCTGGACGAGGGCGAGCTGTTGCCCCCCCGCGCCGAAGCCCGCGCGCGCCTGGACCTGGATGCGGAGGCCCCCCCGGTGGTCTTTCTTCAACTGGGCGGGGGGGGATCCACGCGCGATATCGTCGCGCTGGTGGATGACATTCTGGAGCAACTCAAGGCCTTCGAAACCCTGCAGGTTGTGGTGGCGGAATGGGGGGGCAGTGGCCTGGCCTCCCTGCCAACTGGCCCAACGTACGGGTGCTCAGGGGGGGCTTTCCGCTCAGCGCCTATTTCAATGCCTTCGACTTCTCAATCGCAGCCGCCGGGTACAATGCGTATCACGAGGTGATCAGTTTCGGCCTGCCCACGGTGTTTCTGCCCAATCGCGCACCGTCGATGGACGATCAGGCCACGCGGGCGGAGTTCGCCCAGGATCATGGCGCGGGTTTCGTACTGGACGAAGATCAGATGTTTCACCTGCGCGCTTGGCCGAAGTCCTGATGACCGAAGAAGCGCGTGGTGTGGTCCGTGGACACTGCCATGCGCTCCGGCGACCAAACGGGGGGGCGCAGGAGGCCGCCGCAGCCATCGCAGACCTGGTGGGGGGGGTGTCATGAACGATCAAAACGCAAAATCCGGCCTGACACCGTTGGATCCAGGCCATGGCGCGCGCAGCCGCGCCGATGCGATCTCGCGACGGTTGGCAGAAGAGACGATGCAGGACCGGGTCTATGAGGTCGACTGGAACGGCGCGCAATCGCGAGCTCCTGCAATCACCCCCCCGGCCTACCAGTTGGACGAGGAACAGGCCGCAGCCTGGCCGCTTGGCCCCCCCGTCCCGTCAAAACCGCTGCGCCCAAAACCCGGCTATGCCGCCCCCCCGCCGCGCGACCCGAAAGCCAAGCCGGCCGTCGCCGCTGTGGCTCTGTTCGGACAAAGTAGCGAGCGCATTCAGGCTCTGTTGCGGCAGATCGAAACCAAGCAATCCTGGGGGGGCGCAGGTTTCGTGCCGATCTTTCTGACCGACAACCCGGATCATCAGGTGCTGCGCCTCGCGGGTTATAATCTGGAGTATTTTCCAACCGGGATCTATGGCACGCCCGATCAGGCCGCTGCCTTCCAGGCCCGTTTCCGCACCATCTATCGCAAGTGGAAGGCCGCTTTTCTGATCGACCTTAGCCAACCCGGCTTTCTGCGTGACCGGATCGAAAACCTGGACCAGCTGTTCCAACGCAAGACTACCGGCGGCGCGCATTTCTCGCCCATGCTGCCCAAACCCGATCCGGGCTTCCCGCCACCGCAGGATCTGGCGGGGGGGCTCCGGGCGGAATACCACCTCAAGGGCTCAATCGACGCCCCCCCGACCGGTTCGTTCTGTATCGTATCCTGGGCAACGACCTGCCACCGCGCCATGAGATGGGCCAGACGGTCAAGAACCTGCGGTTCATTCTGGAGAACGAGCCCCCCCCTGCCCAATGTCGACAAGCGTTGGGTGGTAAACCGGATCATCGACCCGGAGCAGGAAGCGGCAATTCTGGCGCTGCTGCAGGAACATGAACAGCCCTACCTGCACATTCCCTTCGTACTGGAGGATTACGCCCAAGTCGATTGGGACATCGAGGCCTTCCCGCAGCCCGGTTTCTTTCTGCGTGGCAAATATGGGGGGGACATGCTGCCCTATGATCAGAAACTGGCCGACTATCAGCTACACAGGCTGAAGAACTCCTATGTAATCAACAATAACGGCGCGCGAAACGCGGCGCTGCGCGACGGGAGGGAGCGGGCGAAATGGGTGCTGCCCTGGGATGGCAACTGCTTCCTGACCCGTTCGGCGTGGGAGGAGATCCTGACAGCGGTCAAGGACACGCCCTACCTGAAGTATTTCGTCGTGCCGATGGCGCGCATGATGGACAATGCGCATCTGCTGGACGACAGTCACCGCCCCCCCGAGGCCGTTGAAGAACCTCAGCTTATTTTCCGCTGCGACGCCCAAGAGGAGTTCAACGAAGACTTCTTTTATGGCCGTCGCCCCCCCAAGGTCGAAATCTTCTGGCGGCTGGGCATTCCCGGCGGCTGGGATGGCTGGCGCGATACGATCTGGGACCGGCGCGGCGGGAGTATTCGGACGAGGCCGGTGCCTTTGGTTATGCCGGATGGGTGGCGCGGCTTTTCTCTGGCCAGGGCCAATTGGAAGTGGCGGGCAAGGCCCAGCTGCGCTCCCGCGGCGAAGCGCGGATGAGCGCGGTTTGCGACCTTCTGGACGGGCTCGACAACAAGGCGATGAACCTGGTCTATGACCCCCCCGCACGCCTGACGGCCTATGACGAAGACAAGGTTGCGGCCCTTGCCAAGGCCCACCCGGACAGCGCGCGGGGGGGGCAGTTGTTTGAGCGGCTCACACTTGAGGCGGAGCTGGCCCTGCAACGTGGCCCCCCCTATTCGGTCACCGACAAGACCGCGCTTCCCCCCCCGTCGGGCGATCCGCAGGATTACTTTAACCCAGCCCCCCCCTACTGGTGGCCGAATCCAGACACGCCAACCGGCATTCCCTATGTCTTCCGCGATGGCGAACGCATTCCGGGCACGCGGCTTTATGAACCGTCCAGCGACAGTTTCGACCGCACCCGGCTGCAACGACTGTTCGACGACACGACGGTGTTGGCGCTGGCCTGGAAAGCGACCGGCAAGGCGGAATATGCCGCCCACGCCGCCCGCCTGATCCGCACCTGGTTCATTGACCCCCCCGACACCAGCATGAACCCGCATCTGCGTTACTCGCAACCACGTTCGCAAAAGCTCAACGACGAGGGGGGGTCCAAATCCGGCCTGATCGAGATGAAGGACCTGTATTACCTGCTGGACGCGGTGCGACTGGTGGAGCAGGCAGGCGAGCTTTCGTCGCCCGAACGCACGGCCCTGCGCGGATGGTTCGCGGAGTATCTGGACTGGCTGCAAACCGCCGACCAGGGCCAGCAGGAACGCGCCACGCCCAACAATCATGGCACCTGTTTCGATCTTCAGACTGGCGCGATTGCGGCCTTCCTGGGCGACGCCGACCTGTTGCGAAAAACCTTCCGCACCAGCCGCGAACGGGTGCTGGAGCAGTTCGAGCCGGACGGCAGCCAGCCGCATGAGATGAAGCGCACGCAGACCCAGCACTATACCCATTTCAATCTGCAATGCTGGATGAACCTGGTCACGCTGGCTGACAGTTGCGGCGACAATCTTTGGCAGTTCGAGGGGGGGGCCGATGGGCGCGGGCTGGCGGCGGCCTTCTCGTGGCTCATGCCATACCTTGCGCAGCCCGACTGGCCGTTTGAACAGATTGAGGCGTTTGATCGCGACAGGTTCCTGCCGCTCTATTTCGCAGCCCGCGGCTATTGCGGGCAGGGGGGGCATGCTGGCACCGGTGCTGCACCGGAAAAGGTCAAGCCGATGTTCTTCCCTCACGACGGGATCAAGCCTTTCTGGATGCTTGGCCCCCCCGACCCGCGGCGTACGGCAGATGGTGAAACCTGGCAGGCCCTGGCTGAACAGCTCGAAGCGCTGGAGGAGGACGCCATGGATCAGGCCGATACTCCACCGCTTGCCGAAGCACCGGGAGACAGCGCAGGCGATCTGGACAAGAAGCTTTGGGGGGGCGGATTTTCTTCCAGCGCACTTGTGGAACTGGAACGCATTCGCCAGGGCACCGGCACCGGGCGGCGCAAAGGCAATCTGGCCGCCCGCAGTCTGGCCCGCTGGCACCATGCACATGGCGATCGGATGCGCACGCTTGAGGCGTTGGACAGCATGGCGGAGCTCGATCCTTCGAAGGAACGTGAACGCCTGTTGGTCCAGGCCGATTGCCTGCAACAATTGGGCAACAGCCCTGCCGCACGATCTGTGGCAGAGACGGCGTTGGCCTCGCTGCGCGATGACCCGGACTTCTGCATGGTCATGGCCAACACGCATCTGGATCAGGCCTCGCCCACCCCCCCTGATGGTACCGCCGCGTTGGGCTGGCTCAACCGCGTCTTCCTGCGCAGCGGCATGGCCGGGCTGGCGCTGACGGATGAGGCTGCCGGGTTCGATCTGGACAACCTCCAGGCCCGTCCAGGTGAGGCAATCCCAGCCCCCCCGACCGAAGGCGTGCCCTTGGTTTCGATCCTGATGCCTCTGGCCAATCCTTCACCGCATCTGGGGGGGGCAACGGTGGACAGCCTATTGGCTCAGAGCTGGCAGAATATCGAACTTCTGCTGATCGGCGACCCCCCCAGGCGGATAAAGGAAACCCTTGGCGCGGAACGTTTGGACGACCGGATCAGGATCGTCGCGGGCCATGGGCACAGCCTGGAACACGAGCTTTTGAACCTTGGTCTGCGCCATGCCAACGGCGAATTCGCCTCGCCCCCCCACCGTGGTAATGAGTTCGCCCATCCCGAGAAGATTGCCGCCCAGGTCAACGCCTTTCACGGAGCCGACCGCCACGCGGTGCGCACCTGCCACGGATTGGTCGGGTCAGATGGTCAGTTTCTGGGCTGCTGGGCTCCCGAGTTCACCTTTGCCCCCCCAACAAACAGCTCCGGCGTCATGCTGCGGACAGAGGACCTGCGCCTGCTGGGCGGTTGGGATCCGGTGGACAGTGAGCCCGATGACTACCTGCTGTGGCGCATTGAACAGGCTTTCGGCAAGAAATCGGTACACCTTGTGGCCCCCCCGCGCATGCCTCTGGCCTTTACTCGCCTGAACGGGGGGGAGCACCTGCGTCCGACCCACATGCGTTTCCCGCATGGTGCGCGGCGCAATGACTTCCGCCGTCTTATGCGGCAGGTATCTGCCCGGCGGATCGAACTGGCAAGCCAGGGGGGGGCGGATACAGGCAACCCAGCCCATGTTTTCGCCCCCCCTCTGACCCCCCCGCGTCCGGCAACGCCTGAAATGTTGGACCACATCCTGATCGGCGACCTGTCTGTCGAAGCCGTCGGACTTGACCAGGTGCTGGCCCGGATTGAGGCTGGTCTTGAGGCCGAAGAAAGTCTGGGCCTTGTGCATTGGCCGGATTATCGGTCCGGGTGGAACACGTCGATTGACCCGCGCGTGGCCGAATTGATTGATACGGGGGGGGCATTGGTTTTGCTGGACGGCAACCGTCAAACCCGCACCGGGGGGGTGTTGACCCTGTGCAACCCGTATCTGATAGCGCATCCGCTGGACGACATGCCCAGCCTGATCCCGGAGAGGGTCCAGGTGTTGGCCGGTCCACCGCTGACCATGGTCGAACGTTTCCACGGCACCCGTCGCAGCCTGCCGCGCATCGCCGAGGTCGAGGCCCTGTTCGGCGCCCCCCCCTGTGACTGGGTGTCGATCTGATCGAACCGCCGCGCCCGGCCCCCCCCGGACCCGGCAAGGAGAGTGCAATGGCTGCCTTCAGGGTCTCCTGGGTGGTCCCAGCCAGTCGGGCAAGACCACCACCGCCGCGCGCCTTGCGCGCAAGCTTGGCTTTGTCCATATCTGCCTGGACAGGGACCCTGCCCTGCGCACGGTCATGCATGGCCCACCGATTGAAAAAAAACACGCCCACCTGCGCCGCCGGGTGTTCGAAATCGTCGATCACGCCCGGCATGACAGCATCATCGAAGGCAGTCAGGTCACACCCGAAGAGATCACCGCCCACCTGGACGGCGACCCCCCCACTGCGCTTTGCGTCTTCTGCGGCTACCCGCGCGCAAATCTGGTGGAAAAACTCCGCAGCCTGCGCGAAACGGGTTTTCCCAACGCCGCACATCTGCGCCGCCGCAGCCACCACGAACGGCTGGCCCGATTGCAAAAATATCGCGACACCGGACGGCGGGTTGAAAAGATGTGCAAGGACCTTGGTCTGATCTTTGGCGATTTCTCGGACCTCGACACGCGTGATGCGGATCAGGAGGATTTCATGAACCGCATCGCAGAACAGGTCGCCCGGCAACGCGCGCAGGGCTGACCCGGCTCATTCCGTCGTGCTGCGCCATCCGCTACGCTGAAAACTCAGCCCCCCCAGCCGAACGCCGAAATACAGCCACGTGGCGGCACCAACAAACTTGAACCCTTCCTCCACCACCTGGGTATGGGCGTATTCCCACGGGGGGGTCATGCCCTGAAAGAAGTCCGTCACGATTGACATCGCCAGGAAGAACCCGGCCAGAAGAAAAGCAAACCCGTCGGTGCGGATGATGCGCTCAAAATGACGGAAGAGAATGGTCAGCGCGAAGACCGCATAAACAGAGAAGATATAGCGCTGACTGATGTAGCGGTCGTGGATCATGAAGAAGTCATCAATGGCCAGGAACAGCGACAGCGCACCCAGCAAAGCAAGCAACTCGCGCAGCTTGTCGTCACGCCCGCCCCCCCCAACTGACAGAGCCCCCCCGAAGAAGTTGATCGCCGCGGCCGAGACCCACATCCACACGCCAATGTTGGACAGGAACCCAAGAAAACTGGACTGGTCCAACTGCTGGCCCGGATCGCGCAGGATCTGCATCAGCTGAAAGCCCTGCCCCCCCGTCAAGCTGAACAGCGAAAGAGAGTAAAACAGCAATGCAGGCACACAGGCAAATGCAAAGCATTGCCAGATGCGATCACGCGCCAATACCTTAGTTGTCGCCTGTTTCAGCGTCATCCGCTCACCCTCCTTCCGGGATCTTCAGGGGGGTCCCTTTCTAACAGACAGGTTAGGAAGGCTAGAGGCGTGGGTGAAGCCATTTCATGGCACAATCCGGGCTTTTTTGCGGACGGATGCACGGAGTCAACTGGTCAGGTCCGCCAGGATGCGCCCCCCCATCATCGCGTCACATGCGGCCAGGTCCGACAGGTCCAGCCCCCCCTCGTCCGGCTTGTGCCCGTCCCGCGCCATGTCACCGGGGGGGCCGATTACAACAGTGGGCAAATCAAGCGCCGCAAAAAAGCCTGCTTCGGTGCCAAAGGCGACCTTGGTGACCTTGGTCCCAGCGGCAAGCGCGCGTGCGCAGCTGACCACAGGTGCCTCAGGTGAGGTGGCAAGGCCGGGGGGTAGGCGTTGACTTCTTCGACCGTGATTCCATCGCCCCCCCTGTTGAACCGGCTCGCAACCCGGTGCGCAGCGGCGTCGATACGGGCGTGCAGGTCTGCGCCCGGCGTATCCGCAAGGTGCCGATATTCCATCTCGATGCGCGCCTGATCCGGCACGATATTCAGGGCGCGCCCGCCCTCCATCCGGCCAACATGGACGGTGGAGTAGGGAACGGCATAAGCCGGATCGCAGGCCTCTGTGGTCAGCGCCTGCTGCAACGCCATCATTTCGGTCACAAAGCCGCTGGCGAGGTGCAGCGCATTCGTGAACTGAGGCGCAAGCGCGCTGTGGCCGGATTGGCCATGGCACGTGACCTCCAGCGCCGCCTTGCCCTTGTGGCCGATGGCAACCTGCATGGAGGTCGGTTCCCCCCCCACGATGACCATGCGCGGGCGGCCAATCAGCGTCGCAAGCGCAGGCATCATCTGGCGGATACCGACGCAGCCAACCTCTTCATCATAGGAGATCACCAGGCTCAGGGCTGCCTCGGGGGGGGCCTCACGCCCAGCCCGTCCCGCCAAGCGAGCGCAGAGGCGAGATATCCCTTCATATCTGTCGTGCCCCCCCGCCCATAAACGCGCCCGCCGTCCTGGGTCAGACGAAAGGGCGGTCGGGTCCAGTCCTGCCCGGCGACCGGCACCACATCGGTGTGTGCCGACAGGCAGATGCCACCTGTGTCCGGGCCGACCCGCGCAAACAGCCCCCCCGCCTTCTGCCCGCAAGGCGACGGAATACGCGTCACGGCGAAACCGGCGCGGTTCAGCAGGTCCTGCACATAGTCAATCAGCGCCAGATTGCTGTCGGCGCTGATGGTCGGAAAGGCGATCAGCTTGTCAAGGATGTCCAGCGTTCGGGTCATGTCAACAGCTCCGGTCATGAGGTCAGGGCTCCGGATCAATCGGATGCCCCCCCGGATAGCCCCCCCATTCAGCGACCATCTTGCGGGCGTGTTCGGCAAAGGCGTTCACCGTCAACACGCTACGCGCACCGCGCGGCAGGACCAGCCCCCCCAGCTCCATCTGCCGCACCGACCCGGCCAGCGGGATGAAGCACAGCTTGCGCCCATCCGGGGGGGACAGGTCCGAATAGGGGGGGCGGATATTGGCAATCGCATAGCCGAACCCATTGGCCACCAGGGACCGCATCACTGCCATGTCACGCGTGCGTTCGACAATCTGTGGCTTGCGCCCCCCCGAGGCCGCGAAAAACTCAAGAAAGTAGTCAGAGGACAGGGGGGGCAGGTCCAACAGGATCATCGGGTCGTCCACCAGCTCTTCCACCGTGACCGAGGCGCGGTCAGCCAGCGGGTGGGCCTCATGCACCATCGCGTAGGGTGGCAGGCGACGCAGAGGATGGAATTCCAGGTCCGGTGGAATGGCAAGATCGTAGGTCAGGGCGACGTCGATCTCGGCGCGGCGCAGCGCTTCGATAATGCCCATCTGGTTCAGTTCGAACTGGCGGACCCGCACATGCGGGTAATCGGCCACGAAACTGCGGCGCATGGCAGGCAGGATCATCTGCGCGAAAGTGACCAGGCAGCCGATGTTCAACGGCCCCCCCTGTACAGTGCCCGAGATGTCGCCCGCAAGCCGGTTCAAAGCCTCAGCCTTGGTCAGAACCTGACGGGCCTGATCCAGAAACTGGCGTCCCGCCTGGGTCAAGCTCAGCCCATGAGCATGTTTTCTTACGAATAGCGGCAGGCCAAACTCTTCCTCAAGCTGCGCAATTGCGGCCGAAATCGACGGAGAGGATACGTTCACCCGCTCGCTTGCCTGGGCAATCGACCCTTCCTCGCCCACGGCGACGAAGTATTCCAACTGTCTGAGGGTAAACCTTAACGCCATGGTGGAATTATGCTGCCCACTGCCCGGCGTTCAAGCATGATCCACGCGCACAGGGAGATTTGCGGCAAAGCAGCTTGCACCGACGCGCGGGCGCGGGACGCTTTGAACAATCAAGCGCCCCCCCATCATTGGTCAAAATCCGCAAGCCAATTACTCTGCCGCCTGCGCAGGCGCGTCCTGCGCGGCCAACCAGAGCTGGAAATCCCGGATCGTACCTTCGTAATCGTCACCCGCAAGCGGGCCTTCCAGCGCATGATCCGAGCCCAGCGCGACCTGCATGCGCTCCAGCTTCTCGCGGTCTTCGCGGTTCACCTGCTCCCAAAGCTTGATGCGCTGCGCGATGGTCTCGTCATCCAGATCATCGCCATAGGTCGACATGGTCCATTTCACACGGATCAGCCCGGCGTTGACCGGGAAGATCGAGACCGACACCAGAAGCTCGCGGCCTGGCTGGCGACCTGTGTCGGGAACTTGGCAAACAGGGTCGAGCGCATGCGCTCTTCGTCGCTGAGCCCGGCGCGCCGTCCCACCGCGAGGG
>JDSH01000209.1_pt1 | contig 16584 bp, 21 predicted proteins | sample 199451 | NCBI WGS metagenome assembly JDSH01 (sample SAMN02584198, study PRJNA231836) | bioreactor metagenome | isolation source: continuous culture bioreactor electron acceptor NO2- transfer2 day 38 after... | place: Germany: Bremen | reverse complement strand
ACTCAAGAGAAAGAAATACCGGTAATTGCTGAATATGATGTTGTCGTTTGTGGTGGTGGTTGTGCAGGAATAGGCGCAGCAATCAGCGCAGCCCGTAACGGAGCTAAAACCTTGGTTATTGAACGACTCTTTTCGCTTGGAGGAATGATGACAGGTGGCTGATGAGTAAAATTGCTATCTCCCCCCCAACCAATAATAGTCTTGCTGTTGAAATCCTTCAGCGTCTCGATGCATATCAGAATACGCAATTTTTGGATAGTCGACCAGAAGTACCAATCGACCCTGAAAACATGAAACTACTTCTTGATACAATGGTAGTAGATGAAGCAAAAGCAGATATCTTATTTGGAACAGTGGTTTCAGATGTACTTGTTAACAATGATAAGATAGAGGCAGTAATTTTTGAAAATATCGCAGGAAGCCAAGCTGTAAAAGCAAATTACTTCATTGATTGTTCTGGTGATGGACAACTTGCATTCAAAGCCGGTGCTGCTTTTAGTCGAGGGGGGGATGACATGGGATTTAGCTCATCTCCCACTATGATGTTCCGGGTAGCAAATTGTAATATCAACACATTAATTGATTACATGAAAGAAAATCCTAAGGATTTTGAAATATCATATCATACATACTCAAATCACAAACTGAATCCAACACAGAATCGGAAGAATATTGAAAATGACAGATATGCTCACTTCGCAGATTTCATAAAATTCATCGACAAAAAGATTGAAGAACATCCAAATGAGTTTTCAGAGTGGGAAAGGAAAGTCTTACATCAGCGAGGTATAATTTTCCTCAACCAGCCTAATCCTAATCATGTTTTGGTTAATAGCACACGAATACAGAATTTCCAAGGTGATAGTGCAAATGAACTAACTGCCTCCCTCATTGAAGGACGAAGACAAGCAGAGGTAATTTTTTTTCGTTCATGAAAAAATATGTACCAGGTTTTGAAACTTCTTATCTATTTGATACAGGCAGTATGCTCGGAATTAGAGAATCACGAAGAATTATTGGTGACTATGTATTCACTCAAGAAGACGTTGAGAACTTGAGCAGATTTGACGATGTAATTGTGAGCAACCATGGAGGAGTAGAAATCCATAGTACCAAGGGTACAGGTACAGATATTCGAGAACTAGATCCAAAAGATTACTACCATGTCCCGTATCGCTCAATTATTGCAAAAGATTTTTCGAACTTGTTCATGGCCGGAAGATGCTTTAGTGCAACACATGCCGGACTCTCTGCCAGCAAGGAACATTGCTTATTGTATTGCTTTAGGCGAAGCAGCGGGTGCAGCCGGTGCATATTTATCTCTCCACAAAAAAGAGAATGTGAGAGAAATTGATATTCGTTGGCTTCAAGATGTTATGAAGCATGCAATATAACAAAATTTGGAGGATACTATGATTGTTATTAAAGATGGCGGACACAGGTTGTTCGAACACGATGAAGAAACAGCAAAAATAGTTAGCAGTATGTTGCTTGACTTAGAAAAAAAACGGCATGGATGCTGTGCGAAAATACAGTCGCGATCTTGACGACTGGAATCCATCTTCATTTGAACTTACTCAAAAGGAAATTATTGAGGCGAGGAATGCCTGTTCTCCACAATTAATTCAAGACACGCTTTATTGCCAAGAGAATGTTAGACGTTTTGCACGTGCACAATTTCAAACCTTACAACCACTTGAAGTCGAAATACATCCTGGCATAATTCTTGGCCATAAGCACATCCCAATACAGAGAGTTGGCAGCTATATTCCTGGAGGAAGATATCCAATGTTTGGCTCTGCTCAGATGAGCATCATTCCGGCAAAAGTTGCGGGTGTTAAATCTGTAGTAGCATGCACGCCCCCCCCTGTACGAGGGAAAGGATATTATCCGGCTACTGTTCAAGCTATTAAGAGTGCTGAAGCCGATAGGATCTTTATCCTGGGTGGTGTCCAAGCTTTTGCTTTAATGGCGTTTGGAATGGGAGAGGTCGAACCAGTTGATATGCTTTGCGGTGCGGGAAATCGATTTGTTGCAGAAGCAAAGAGACAGTTTTTTTTGGTAGATGCGGTATCGATTTACTTGCAGGCCCGACAGAGATTGGAATCATTTGTGATGACACCGCTGATCCTGAGATTGTTGCTTGCGACCTACTTGGCCAGGCTGAGCACGATCCCAACAGCGGGCAGATCCTTATTTGCTTTGGAGAAAAACATGCAAAGGATATTATTGTAGAACTTGAACGTCAGCTTGAGGTCTTGTCTACAAAAGAAATTGCCCGTCAATCATGGCAACAATATGGGAAAGTGCTGGTAGCAGAATCTCGAGAAGAAGCTATTTCTCTCATGGATGACTATGCTCCAGAACATTTGGAACTCCTAGTCTCGGATACTCAATGGTACACTGATCGATTAACAAATTATGGCTCCCTTTTCATTGGAGAAGAAACAACTGTCGCTTATGGGGGGGATAAAAGCATCGGAACAAATCATATTCTTCCGACAAGTCGAGCAGCTCGGTACACAGGAGGAGTTTGGGTTGGAAAATTTCTGAAGACTGTTACTTATCAAAAAGCTACAAAAAAGGCGAGTATTGAGATTGCTCGTGTAACAAGTAGACAATGCAGAGAGGAACGTATGATAGGTCATGCTCTGTCAGCAGAGATTCGTTTGAAGAAATTTGAGCCTTCTATCTGATTTGATGCTTATTGCTTGCCTTTCTATAATATTGAACCGTATAATTTGAAAATAGATTTATAGCAATAAGCAATGGCAATTTACAACATACGTTAAAAGGAATAGGTACTACTACCGTGAATCAGAATGACAGCATTAAAAAGAACCAATCCTTGCGGAAGGCTTTAGAGATTCTGGAGGTAATGGCTAGCTATGAAGAAGGTGGTGCACGGTTGCAGGAAATTGCAAAAGATCTAACCATGTCACCGAGTACTGTTCTTAGGTTTCTTAACACTTTTATTGAATATGGATATGTTAGCCAAGATTCTTTAACAGCTAGATATTATCTTACTTTAAAACTTGCAGACCTAGGGGGGGATAAAAATCGAAGACATTATCCTTTCCAAAAAGCGTTACGCAAATATGTGAAAGAAATTGCTGTGGAATTCAATGAATCAGCATCACTTTCTATAGAAAGTAACATGCAAATGGTGTATATCGGAACGGAGGATGGACCGAGCCATATGCTGCAAACTCTTTCAAGAATTGGGCGCATAGCACCTATGCACGCTACTGGTGTAGGTAAGATTCACTTAACCCAATATGATGATAGTCAGTTGGCTGTCTACCAAGAGAAAATGGGATTGAAACGTCTAACAGACAATACTTTCATTTCCATGGAAACACTCAAGGAAGAGTTGAATAGTATTCAGAAACAAGGATATGCATTGGATAATGAAGAATGCGAAATGGGCATCAAATGTATTGCTGTACCAGTCCGTGACTATACTGGCAAGATTGTCGCAGCTTTAAGCCTTTCAGCACCTATTTCTCGGCTACCAGCGCATAGGACAATGGAAATTATCCTATTCCTGAAAAAAAGTTAGCAAAAAAAGCCTCTATCGAGTTGGGATGGAAGGAATCAGAAAATACAACTACGCTCTAACGTAAGATATTGAATAAAAGCAGCTACTTTTCCAAGTGGCTGCTTTTATTCAATTGTATTCTTTTAGTTCATCAACAGATCCAGGTCTACTTCACAGGCAATGGTGGGGGGGGTTTCACTTCCCCCCCAGTTCTCCAGAACTGCAGGATGGATTTCTCCAAATACCCCCCCAACCTCTTGGTCGCCTAGCATAATTCTGGCACAACGGCCTTCTATGAACCGGCCATCGCCTTCCAAGGCTGCAAGTTGATACTCCTTGCCGAGGAAGTAGAACAGGGTGTTCACAATCGAGGAAACCTCGTTGTATCCCATCACACTGTCACTGGCGAGGAATCCCAGGCTATTGCGGGTTGTGGTCCCGCTGTTCTCCCTCTCATCCAGGAATGCAATCTTGCCCACCTCGAAGATCTTGTGCGGGAAAGGAGCATGAGCACTGACGCTCTCACTTTCCAACAGGGAAGGGATTACCGAGGGGGGGCGTACCACCTCATAGTTTTCACTCATTGGATTGGAGATGAAAATACATTTTTCAGCAGGGAACTGCATGTTGTCCACGTATTCCCGCTTGGAACCAAGATAGTTGTACATCATCTCCTGGAATCCAAGACCCACCATCAAGTCCTTGACCTTTCGGCCCAACTCTTCAGCTTGGCTGAGTCGTCCAACCGTGAAATCCTGAGGCATCTCAGGCTGGAAGTTTTCCAGTCCGTAGCCAATCATGATATCCTCGACCAAGTCGACCGGATGCAGGAAGTCATTTCTCCACTCAGGGACAGTTGCCCAGAGGGTATCCTCATCATAGACTGCGTAAATACCCATCCGCTTAAGCGCTGCAACTGCATCGTCTCCACTCATCGGCTCACCAAGGGTCTTATGGACCTGGCTGAGCGTACAGGAGATAGGTTCCTGGAAGTAGTAGGGAACGGTAATTTCCCTTCCAAACTCTGTCTCCTCAGGAAAAGAGACCTTCACGGGAAGAATCTCATACCCCCCCAGGTCGGACATATCACAGGCAAGGATGGAGGCTGCAAGCAAGAGATCGTGGAGGTCTGATCCACTGAGCTCAAGGAACAGGTTCTCGTCCCCCCCTACCTCAACAGCCCCCCCGATATGGGCGCTGTTTATGACAGGTGGGAAGCTGAGCGTCTCACCCTTGTCATCATGAAGATAGGGAAATACCTTGCTGTCACTTACAATCGGACCATACTCCCTACCCTTGGGATGCTCACTGCATATCTCCCTCAGGGTGAGTTCCTTATCCATTCCAAGCGGGATGAATTTGGTCGTATCGGGGGGGTCTGCTCCGCGGTAGTGCACCGGGTAGGTGATCAGATCGGAGCGATAGATCCCAATCGCGATTGTCTTACGTTTTCTTCCAAAATTGGAACAGAGCTTTTCCTGACTCTGGATCAATGCTTCGAGCTCGTCCTCACTTACCTTGTGCCCTTTTGCAGCAAAGCCAATCGAGTACGGTCTGACTTCCTTTGCAGAGGCATCTACGATAAGCTCTCTTCCCTCACTCTCGAATGTTTCATCAGCAGTAGAGAAGAAATCATAGAGAGGAGCTTCTGTTCCCCCCCAGTATGCCTTGAGCTGACGGGCGATACCAGCAGCAGACCAGAGGTCTGGGCGGTTGGTGTCGTTGAGCTCAATTTTCAACAGGTCATCTTCATGACCATCCAGTTCAGCTTTTGCAACGGGGGGGAAGATTTCTTCCAGCTGCTCATCTTGTATGGTTTTTCCAAGCAAGCTGTAGAACAACTTGCCGGTAGTCTCGATCTTTGGCATTAGTTTCCCCCCCTCCTCGTGCGTACCGACTCGATGTTCGGAGTAAAGAGCTCCCTGAGGTCATTCAGTCCCAGGTGCATTAGGGCCATTCGGTCGATACCGAGTCCCCCCCATGCGAGTACCGGCACGTCAATACCGAGTGCCTTAGTAACCTCAGGGCGGAAAATTCCACTACCACCAAGTTCGAACCATCCCAATACAGGATGCTTGATATGCACTTCGATCGAAGGTTCTGTAAAGGGGGAAGTAGCCTGGAACGTATCTCACTTCCTCGGCTCCTGCAATCTCTTCAGCAAACATCTTAAGCAAACCCAACAGCGTTTTCAGATTTACATCATTGCCCAGAACGATACCTTCGGTCTGGTAGAAATCAGCACCGTGGGTTGCATCAACCTGGTCATAACGGAAACAGCGGGCAACACCAAAATACTTGCCCGGTATCTTTGCATTGGGCAACTGACGTGCACTGAGTACCGTACCTTGGCTGCGAAGCACTTGGCGACGGGTAAATTCATGGTCAAAGCTGTAGCGCCAGCCACGGCTACCGGTCTCCCAGCCATCTTCATGGGTCTTGGCAACCTGGCTTAGCCAAGGTTCCTCGATCGCCTTGCAATGCACTGGGTCTTTTAGGTAGTAAACATCGTGGATGTCACGGGCACTATGGAACTGTGGCATGAATAGGGCATCACCGTTCCAGAACTCATTCTCCACGAGAGAGCCATCAAATTCCTCAAAGCCGAGACTACAGAGTTTGTCCTTAACCCACTGCAGGTAGTTACCATATGGGTTGTGGCGACCTGGGATCAGGCGACTAGTGGGGGGGGCATTCAAACCGTAGGGTCTGAAATTACCTTCTTTCCAGCTTCCGGTGGCAAGCATCTCTGGGGGGTGAGAGAGCCAAGCTCCTCTCCTGTAATGTTTGCTTTCAGGACCGCTTCCTTGGCCTGGGAGCCCTCTTCTGTCAACTCGTAGACAATATCTTCCCGCTCAATGACCTTGAAGGGAGAGGATGCAGCACCGCGTTTCTTCGCGATTTTGCCCATTGCCTTCTTCTCATCTGCATCCAATGCAGACTCATCAAGATCGCCCTGCAAGCCTTTCTGCAGAAGATTGGCGGTAAGGAGGAACTCACCACTGAGCTCATCAGTGGTGGATTGAGCTTTGTTCTCATCATTCATCTTCGCACAACGAGCCTTTGATAGCTGGCCGAATGCTGAACCCACTTCACTCTTTTCCAGTCCCAGGGCTGAAGCGATCTCAGGAAGTGCATGAGGTCCCTCAGCCTTGATAAATGTAAAGATACGCTGGGCGGGAGTTCCTTTCTCTGCTTGCTCCCTTCCGAATTCTGTCAGTTCATACGAGACGCGACTTTCGCGACTCTTCTCGACCAGATAGCCCTTTGCGCTCAACCAGCTAAACGCCTGGTTGCACTGCCCCCCCACCTTGTAGTCAAGTTCGTCCACAATGCGGCCGGCGGTAATGGGTTCACCCAACGCCACATGCCTGAGTAGGCGGACTTCCAGCGGATGCAGGTTCTTTACATCAATTTCCATGCTGTTCTCACTCCTGTACATGAGCGCCGCAGAGGTCTGCGGCGCAAGTGGTTACTATTCTAGCGGTATCAGGAAAAAAAGAAAAGGCTATAGCGAAGAGAAAAGCGAGCGAACGGCTGCAACCACATCTTCCTTTGAAGGGATTGTCTCTTTTTCTAGTTCAGGGGGGCAAAGGGGGGGATGGGGGGGCTTTCCTTTCCACAGAGCCTCATCGGGGGGGGCACTTTCAGGGAGGCAAAACTCTTCGGATCGCCGGTCACCTGGGAAACAACTTCAGCTCCATAGCCACCGAACTCCGGGCTATCATGAACAACCAACAGTCTTCCGGTTTTTCGTACTGATTGACGAATGGTATCCCCCCCATCCATTGGTTTTAGGGTAGCCAAATCAACGACCTCTGTATCGATTTCATCTTGCAAACTCAGCACAGTTGCTGCCTCAAGGCATGTTTGTACTGCATGACTGTAGCTACGATGGTTACATCGCGGCCTCTCTTCTTGACCACCGCTTTTCCAATGGGCATAAGATATGCTTCATCGCCCACCGGACCAAGATTATTGTAGAGGTGCTTGTGTTCAAAATAAAGTACTGGATTGTTGCTCCTGATGGAACTCTTCAGCAATGCTTTTGCATCCCCCCAGGGCATGAAGGAGCTACAATAATAAGACCTGGGATATTTGCAAACATGGCCTCCAAACACTGGGTGTGCTGTGCTCCATGACCTGTTCCACTCCCTATAGGTGCCCTAAGGACCATCGGACAGGATAGCTGCCCTGCACTCATGAACCGAATCTTCGCCGCATGGTTTACCATGGGATCACTTGCAAGTGTGGAAAAGTCCCCCCCGTACATTATTTCTACAACGGGGGGGCGAATTCCCAGCGTGGCCGCTCCAACGGCAAGACCTGTGAACGCTTCCTCACTGACAGGGGGGGTTTCATGCATCTGCTGTGCATGTTTCTTATAGAGGTCTCCCGTAACACGGAAACATCCACCATAAAGGCCGATATCTTCTCCGATAAGATGGACGGCCTTGTCACGGGACATTTCCTCATCAAGCGCTTCCCTGATCGCATCCCGATAGCTGATACGGGTGGTGGTCTTGCAGACCTTGTACAACTCCTCATCTTCTTCAGCAAAGAGGTACTCCATCGCCTTGTCCATGTTGATACGCTGATCACGTACAGAGAGCGCATCACGTACCGCGTCATCAACGCGCTTACGACTCTCCAGAATAATACGGGAAACGTCCTCTTCACTGAACAATCCACTTTTCACTATGGAACGGGAAAAAAGGAAGATGGGATCCTTCGATGCCCACAAGGCCACTTCTTTGTGATCACGATATACACAGGCATCACTCTTTGAGTGTCCGCAGCATCGGTAGGTCTTGAGTTCCAAGAAATACGGCTTGGAAGTTGCACGAATGGTATCCACCGCGAGTTTGCAGGCCTTGTAGACAGCCTCAACATCATTACCATCTACAGTGGCATGCGGTATGGAATACCCTTCTGCTCGTCGGGCAATAGAGGTGGTGGATATCATTTTTGAAGCAGCAGCACTCATTCCATAGTTGTTGTTCTCACAAAAGAACAGGACTGGAAGAGACCAGACAGAGGCTAGATTCATGCTCTCATGCAGTGCACCCCCCCGGCTCGATGCCCCCCCATCCCCCCCGAAGATGGCTACGCTCAGCGCCTGGCTTTTCTGCATTTTCAAGGCAAAACCGATACCTGCCGCTAGGTTGATCCCACTGCCAACAACAGCAGAGGAGCCCGTATTCCAGGTCTCTACATCAGTCATGTGCATGGAACCACCAAGTCCTTTACAGATACCGTCCGAGGAGCCGAACATCTCGCTGAACATACGCCTTTCACTCGTACCCCCCCTGGCTAGGGTATGCCCATGGCAACGATGCGTGGGAACAATCCAGTCTCCTGGCTGTAAAGCTAGTGCCAGACCTGCCTGACAAGCCTCCTGTCCAATGGACAGGTGGGTAGTTCCATGCATCTCTTTTTGTTTGAATAATTCGTCAATTCGTTCCTCGAAATGGCGTGAACGCACCATAATCGAGAGCGCTTGTTGCGCCTGTTGTGTAGAAAGGTCCATGTATGCTCCCCCCCGGCAGGATATGCAGTCCTACCTTTACAAGCCGGCCGAAGCCTTGCCTTTTTTTTATTGTCTCTCCATCCTATTGGTTGGAGAGGACGCTGTCAATAAATCCTATATATACGGTATGCAAGTCGCCGCTTTGGTAGAACTCCTTGATCTCGTCAAGCAAGAATTGGTCACTATGCATATCCATGGTAGCAACTTTCGTACAAGAGAAAACCAACGATGCTTCCTTGAAGGTTACACGTTCTCCGCCCTTTGGAGAAGGAATAAAGGTGGGCTGAAGCCCAGTCATACTGATCTTGTCATATTCACGGCCACTGTGGGCACCACACCAAAGCAACTTCTCCTTCATTTCCGCGGGGGGGAAGAATGAAACAGTAAATCCGTCACTTTCCTCAAGGAATTGATGGGTGTATCGGCTTTTTCGTACATAAAGCACCACAACATTTCGTCCCCCCCAGAGAACGCCCATCGTACCCCCCCAGGATGCTGTCATGGTGTTGAAATGTTCAGGAGTTCCCGCTGTTACCAGGAATCCATCAGTTCCGATTGCTGTAAAGGGATTCATTTGCAAAACTTCTACAGGAACATCAACATACATGGTTGCCTCCTAATCTGCGCTTTTAGTGTAGCTGTACAGTAATAATGTCGTCAAGTAGCAGAAACTATTCACATATCCGTACATCAGTGTAACTCTTTTCCAACATTGACACTCCACTCTTTTTCGTATATGCCTACTAGCATGCAGTACATGTTTCAACAGCTCGTCTGTTGCATTGAGGAGGCCCAATGAAAGATTCCCTCGCTATCCCTGCTTTGACAGAGGATCTCGCTCGTGTTCTCATCGATGCCGACACCATCAATAGAAGGGTCGATGAACTGGCCCGCCAGATCAGCAGTGATTATGCTGATACTGAAGATGACCTGATTCTTGTAGGGGGGGTTCTCAAGGGATCATTCATTTTTATTGCAGATTTAGCACGAAAGTTGAATGTAAGGCATGTTGTGGACTTCATTGCCCTCTCTTCCTACCAGGGAGACCATAGCGGGAATGTCCGCCTCCTAATGGATACCAGGGAGAATATGGAAGACAAGCATGTCCTGATTATCGAGGACATACTGGACAGCGGAAACACGCTGGACTATCTCATTCGAAACTTCAAAACAAGAAATCCCAAGTCTGTGAAGACAGCAGTCCTTTTGGATAAACCTGACAGGCATATCCTGCCTGTTGAAATCAACTATATTGGTTTCACCATCCTGATGTCTGGGTTGTTGGATACGGCTTGGATTACAATGAAAAATACAGGACCCTCCCCCCCTACATCGCAGAGATGTACCCACAAGCTTAACCAAGGAGAGAGAAATGGACGACAACAAGTTCTATGTCAGTTACAATTCGGTTCATAAACTGGTAAAGAAACTCAGCAAAGAGTTGATGGAATCAGGATATGATCCCGATGTAATCGTTGCAATCGGAAGCGGAGGCTACATCCCTGCAAGAATTATCAAGACCTTCATAAATCGTCCGATTTATGCTGTGGGAATTTCCTATTACGGTATCGACAAGAAACACAAGGACCACCCTACAAAAATCCAATGGATTGACGAAGTTCAATCCCAGTTGGTTGGCAAGAAGGTACTCCTCATCGATGAGTCGATGATACACGAGCCACACTGGCATACTGCATTGGTGAGTTGCTGAAGTACAAGCCCGAGGAAATCGCTGTCCTGGTTCTACATAACAAGAACAAGGAAAAGGATGTCGAATTCCCAGTGGAAATCAAGCGCTACTTCGCCGGACTCAATCTGGATGATGTTTGGATCAAGTATCCCTGGGATGCTGATGACATCGAGAGTCACACGGAAAAAGAGAACCTGATGCTTGATCAGTTGAAAAAAAGAAGGCAAGGAGTTATACTAATGAGTAACGTTACTTCAATCGTAGGAGCCCAGTGGGGGGGCGATGAAGGCAAAGGCCGCATCGTAGACTATTTGGCAGTAAACTCCGATTTGGTCATCCGTTTCCAAGGCGGAGATAATGCAGGACATACTGTTATAAACGACAAGGGCAAGTTCGCCCTCCATATCATCCCTTCCGGTATCTTCAATCCTGAAACAATGAATATTGTCGGAGCAGGGACTGTCGTCAATTTCGAGACCATGAGTGAAGAACTACAGACCATTACCGCCAAGGGCGTAACGGTGGACAATCTGTTCATCGACGTACGTGCCCACTTGATTATGCCGTATCACCGAGCACTCGATGGTGCTCAGGAGCAATCCAAGAGTGACAAGATGCAGATCGGTACAACCAAGCGTGGTGTTGGACCATGTTACAGCGATAAAGCTACCCGAAGTGGCATCAGAGCTGCAGACCTCCTCGATGAGGACCGACTCAGGAACCGCGTTGAGATGGCCCTCCCCCCCCAGAAAAATCGTGAACTTGCCTACTTTGGTTTGAAAGAGTACACCGTTGATGAGATCATGGAACTCTGCACTAAGTGGAAAGAGACCTACGGAGACAAGATCATTGATACCCTTCCTGTGGTACGCCAGGCGTATGAAGAGGGTCGTAAGATTCTTCTTGAAGGTCAGCTGGGTGTCATGAGAGACCTTGACTGGGGGGGCATCTACCCTACACCACAAGCAGCAGTCCTACCTCCGGAGGGGGGGCAGCAATCGGCAGTGGTCTTGGACCAAGCAGAATCGATGAAGTCATTGGAGTGACCAAGGTCTACTCAACCAGTGTTGGTGGTGGCCCATTCATGACAGAATTGTTTGACGAAAATGCAGAGAAATTGCGCAGTGTCGGTGGTGAATATGGTGCAACGACCGGACGCCCTCGCCGTTGTGGCTGGTTTGATGCAGTTGCCACTGAATTCTCTTGTTGGATAAACGGCTTTACCTCCATCGCCCTTACCAAACTTGACATCCTTGATGGATTTGAGAAGATCAAGGTATGCACCGGCTACCGGGTAAACGGAGAGGTCATCAACTACCTGCCAGAGACTGCCCAGCAGGAAATTGCTGAGCCGATCTATGAAGAGTACGATGGATGGATGAGTGATACGAGTAATGCCCGTACTTGGGATGACCTGCCAAAGAATGCACAGATTTACTGTAATCGTCTTTCTGAATTGGTAGGTGCACCGATCAAGTTCATCTCGGTCGGACCTGAACGGGATCAGATCATTATCATGTAATTACCTTTTCTCTTGTATCAAAGGCCCTTCTTCGGAAGGGTCTTTTTTTTGTCGTGTAAAAATAAAGGCAAAGAATTTCCTGAATAGTTATTGACATATGCCGGTAACCTCACTATAGTAAAGATAGTTACTGACATATGTCAATATCAATTATTATACTAAGGAGGCACACTATGCCAAGAAGAAATGGAACAGGCCCTATGGGCTACGGACCAATGACTGGAAGAGGCATGGGATACTGTCGTAGCGGAGCCGGAGTCGGCTACGGTTATGGCATGGGACGTGGTGCAGGATTTGGCCGAGGACTCGGCTGGGGGGGAATGTACGCACCTCCCGTCCAACCCATATCCCTAGCTGAACGCAAGCGCATGCTTGAGGAAGAACTCAAACAACTAGAAGCTCAGATGAAAGAGAGTAACGAATAGGAGGAGCTATGCCCCCCCGTCCACGCAAATGGAGAAACGTCTGTGCACTTCCCCCCCAAAACACCAAGTTCGGGCCCCCCCTCGGGGGGGCCCCCCCTTGGATGAAACCCCCCCATCCATTATCATGACCGTTGATGAGTATGAAACCATACGCCTCATCGACCAAGAAGGATTGACCCAGGAGATGTGCGCTGGGCAGATGAATGTTGCCAGGACTACTGTCCAAGCATCTATGAAAGTGCCAGAAAAAAACTGGCTGAATCACTGGTGGAAGGCAAACTGCTCTTCATTGAGGGTGGTGAGTACCACCTCAACGACCATAATGGACCCCCCCATCACTACGGCTGCGGTCGTGGATGCAGGATGGGCCGTGGTCGCCACCAACATAGACAAGGAGATATACCACAATGATTGTAGCAGTACCCGCAGAAGAAAAGAGTTTGGACAGCGCCATTTGCGTCTCGTTTGGACGAGCCCCCCCAATTTATTGTCTCTACGATACAGAAAAAGAGACAAACACCTTTATTGACAACAAAGCAACTGAAGTCTCAGGAGGAGCCGGAATCCAAGCCGCCCAATTCCTCGTTGACCAGAAGATTGACAGCTTGATCACCTTCCGCTTGGGAGAAAATGCCTCAAGAGTACTAAGTGCTGCAAACATCAGCATTCTCAAGGCACTCAACCTAAGCATCGCAGACAATATTACGAATCTTCTGGAAGGCACCCTAACCTCCTTGAACGAAGTACATCCTGGACTTCATCATGGGCACTAAGGCTACCATTGCTGTCCTTAGTGGCAAGGGAGGAACAGGGAAGACCCTGGTCTCCGTTAATCTAGCCGCTGCTGCAGCAAACGCAACCTACATCGATTGTGACACAGAAGAACCAAACGGACATATCTTCATCAAGCCAACCATTGTAGAGGAATATGTCGTTTCTGAACCAAAACCAGTAGTAGACCAGGATCTTTGCGATGGATGCCGAAAGTGTGTAGACGCTTGCGCATTCAATGCCTTGGCACTCATTGGAAAGAACCTCTTGGTCTTTGATGAGATTTGTCATTCCTGTGGACTGTGCACGTATATCTGCCCGAAAGGGGGGGCACTCCATGAAGAACAGCATCCGTTGGGCGTTGTAAAACGTGGGAGGAAGAACGGGATAACCTTTCTCTCGGGAGAGATGAAAGTAGGTGAAAGTTCTGCAGTGCCCATCATCAAAGCACTTATGAGGGAGAAGCGAACCGATTTGGTCATCATCGACAGCCTCCAGGGAGCGGATGCTTGGTAACGGAGACAGTCGGCAATGCTGATTTCTGTCTCTTGGTTGCCGAACCTACCATTTTTGGAGCACACAATCTTGCAATGGTACATGAGCTGGTCACCCTTATGGGAAAATCCTCTGCAGTACTCTTGAACAAAACCCAGGAGGGAGAAAACCCCCCCAGTGAGGTCTACGCAAAAGAACATGGCTCAAGATCATTGGATCACTCCCCCCCTACGACGAGCATTTGGCCCTTCTTACCAGTGACGGGTATCTAGCTGCCGAGGAAGATGAGCAATATCACACCTATTTCAAAGAACTGCTGTCAGCAGTAGTACAGGAGGCCAGCCATGCATCAAATTCTGATCCTCAGCGGTAAGGGAGGAACAGGCAAGACTACGGTGGCCAGCGCCTTCATAAAACTCAGTGACGCAAAAGCATATGCCGACTGCGACGTGGATGCACCTAATCTCCATTTGGTCATGGGCACTTATGAGCAAGAGCAGAAGAAAGACTACATGGGATTACCTAAGGCCGTAATAGACCCGAATATCTGTATCAGTTGCAATAGGTGTTTTGAGGTGTGCCGCTTCGACGCCATCAAGCCAGGAAATCCCTATCAGGTGCTTCCCATCGCCTGTGAAGGGTGTAACTACTGCATTCATGTCTGCCCCCCCGTGGAAGCAATACACAATGAGGAAGCAAAAGTCGGGGGGGACCTGAAGCTGCTTAAGCGTAAGGATGAAGTATTCTCAACGGCAACGCTCCTGATGGGCAGTGGTACTACAGGGAAACTGGTCACTGAGGTCAAGAATCAGCTGAAGGAAGTGAGTAGCGAACATGAAGTTGCAATTCTTGATGGCAGCCCAGGCATAGGGTGCCCGGTAATTGCATCATTAAGTGGAGTCAGCGTGGCACTCATGGTCGCAGAACCCTCGGTCAGTGGTCTCTCTGACTTAAAACGAGTGCTTTCCAGTGCCAGACAACTGCAGGTACCAGTAGCTGTTATTGTAAATAAATATGACACCAATGAACGCAAGAGCGCAGAAATAGAAGTATACTGCTACAAGGAGGGAATACCATTCCTTGGAAAAATTCCTTACGACAAGATGGCACTGACAGCAATCAATACAAATAGGACGTTGGTCGAAATGAACAGCCTGGGATCTGAGGCTATCAAGACCATCTATGAGAAAACCTTACGATTGATGAAGGAGCGTATCCACACATGAAAATAACCACATTGGTGGAGAACACCACCAGAAATACAAACCTAGGAGCAGAACACGGATTAAGTCTCCACATCGAAGGGATTCAAAAAAACATGCTCTTCGATATGGGATCTAGCGCCTTGTTCGCCGAGAATGCTGAAAAACTCGGGGGTTGATCTTAAGCAGGTTGACCTTGCCATTCTCAGCCACGGGCACTATGACCATGGCGGTGGTATAAAAACCTTTTTCAGAATAAACAGCACCGCACCACTGTATGCAAGAAAGGAAGCTTTCGGACCTTTCTTCTCCGAGCGAAGTGATGGAGACTACCACTATATCGGAGTCGACCAAAATCTGCTGAGGAACAACCGACTCATCTTTACCTCCGCACTCACCCCCCCGGTAGCTGAAGGTATATTCCTGTTCAGCAAGGTGGAAGCACCCGCTTTATCCCCCCCACTGGGAACAAGAGCTTGTTCAAGAAGGAGGGAGAAGCGTATATCGTCGACCCCCCCTTCACCCATGAACAGTACCTCGCGATCAAGGAAGGGGGGGATGAACATGTCTTGGTAAGCGGCTGCTCGCACCGCGGGATCGTAAATATCCTGGAAGCATTCCACGATGAATTTGGTTCTTATCCTACCCGGGTAATTGGAGGTTTCCACCTCTACAACCACCGAACCGGAAAACCTGAGGACCCAGAAGTTCTGGACCAGATTGCAAACATTCTCCTGGCAAGCAAGGCAATATTCTACACCTGTCACTGTACAGGAGAAGAAAACTATACCTACCTCAAGGGAAAAATGGGAGATTCCATTCACTACCTTGCAGGAGGAGACATCCTCGAATTCAAAGGCCATAAGGAGTAGTAGCATGGCACAACCTAATACAGATATGAGAGCACATTCCAAGACAGGAAGCACCATCGGCAATATCATTGCCGTTGTCAGCGGGAAAGGAGGGGGGTTGGGAAATCCTCGGTTACAGCCTACTCGCTTCAGAAATGAAAAGACGAGGACACAATGTTGGAGTACTCGATGCAGACATCACCGGATCCTCCATTCCAAAGATGTTCGGTATCCATAGCAAGGCAACCGGGGGGAAGAAGGAAGAATCGAACCAGCGGTAAGCAAGAATGGTATCAAGGTTATCTCAACAAACATGTTGTTGGAAAATGAGAACGACGCTGTCATCTGGCGTGGTCCCTTGATCGCAAACACGGTCAAGCTCTTCTACACCGATGTGGATTGGAAAGAATTGGACTATCTCTTTGTTGACATGCCCCCCCCTGGGACAGGCGACGTCCCCCCCTTGACGGTGTTCCAGTCCCTTCCTGTTGATGGAATCGTCATGGTTACCTCTCCTCAAGATTGGTCTCCATGGTTGTTGAGAAAGCAGTGAATAT
>JDSH01000208.1_pt1 | contig 16597 bp, 31 predicted proteins | sample 199451 | NCBI WGS metagenome assembly JDSH01 (sample SAMN02584198, study PRJNA231836) | bioreactor metagenome | isolation source: continuous culture bioreactor electron acceptor NO2- transfer2 day 38 after... | place: Germany: Bremen | reverse complement strand
TACTGGACGAAACATACACACTCCTTCAACTTGCCCTTATCGGGTTATCGCATAGATGCCATTCTATTCAGAATACGTGTTCATGACAACCTTTGTGACTGGTTTTTCCGTTGACCTTCTTCCGTTGTCGCGATACTGTCTTGTTATGCAGCAATTTCCGATTCCATCTGTGATTCGCAGGTTCTCACAACAGTTCAGTCAAGCAGGTTTCAGCCTCTATATTGTAGGGGGGGGTGCAGTGCGTGACCATCTCTTGGGTATAAAAAATGAAGACTTTGATTTCACAACCAATGCAAAACCAGATGAGGTCATGCATCTTTTCAAGGCTGTCATACCTACAGGCATTGAGCATGGTACTGTTACGGTACGCTTTGAGAAACATAGTTTTGAAGTAACCACCTTCCGCAGCGAAGGCTCCTACCAAGACGGGAGACATCCCAGCAGTGTGACCTTCATCACCAATCTTGAAGAGGACCTGAAAAGACGTGATTTTACCATCAATGCCTTTGCCGTTGACCTGAACGATAGTAAGATCATCGATCTTAATGGCGGAAAGGAAGATTTGAAACACAGGACCATTAGGGCAATCGGGAATCCGGAAGAACGATTTGAAGAAGATGGGCTGAGAATTCTGAGAGCGTGTCGCTTTGCGGGAAAACTGAATTTCATCATTGCTGAGGATACACTCAAGGCTATGCATACCTGTAGGGAAAATCTACGAAAAGTAAGCAGTGAGCGTATTCGCGATGAACTCTTTAGGCTTGTACTCTCCGATCATCCGAGGTAGGGCTCAACTATATGAGGGAGTGCGGCATATTACCGATTATCCTTCCTGAGCTTGCAGCAGGGGGGGATCAGATTGACCAGAGAGGAATGCATCATGAGGATGTGCTCTCACATGCCATCAGTACCTGCAAAGCTTCTGTAGCACTCTCAGACTGCCTTGAGGTCCGCCTTGCTTCTCTCTTCCATGACATTGGCAAGAGCGAGGTAATGGAGGAAGGAGAGGAGCGCAACACCTTCTACAATCATGACCTGGTTGGAGAGAAACTCACCATCAAGGTTATGAGGAGACTGAAGGCGAGCAATGAGCAGACCCGTCTCGTCAGCCTCTTGGTCCGCCATCATATGTTCAGTTACCAGAGCAACTGGAGTGACAGCGCAGTCAGGCGTTTTCTCACCCGTGTGGGCAAGGAACATGTGGGGGGGATGCTCTTCAGCCTAAGAATTGCCGATCAGATTGCCATCCATGGAAAAGCTGATATCAGATTGCTCGAAGAATTGGAACAGAGGATCAAGGGCATCCTAGATGCTCAGGATGCTCTATCCATCAAAGACTTGGCTGTAAATGGAAATCATTTGATGCAGGCGGGAATTCCTAAAGGAAAACAACTTGGGAAAACCCTTGAATATCTGTTGGAAACAGTACTTGATGATCCCGCGCAGAATACGAAAGAGCAACTATTGGAGATAGCAAAACTCTATCAGTCGTTGTCCACTTTCACCAACTGATCATAGGCAATCTTTGCTGCTCGTTGTTCGGCCTGTTTCTTGTTCCGTCCCTGTGCGGGACCAAATACCTGACCATTTACATCGACTTGGATGAAAAAGGTAAAATCGTGCTCAGGCCCGGTCTTCTTGACCAGCGTGTAGGCAGGGACCATACGCCATCGCTTCTGCATGTATTCTTGTAGTGCTGTCTTATAATCACGATGATAATCATCTTCCAGCACTGCTCTGATTTGGTTTTCCAGATACCGCATGATAAATTTCTTAGCGGCATCGAAACCACTATCGAGATAACATGCTGCAAAGATTGCTTCCATGCAGTCAGCGAGCAAGGCTTTCTTATTCCTTCCTCCACTGTTCTCTTCCCCCCCTTTCCCTATAAGTAGATACTTATCCACCTCAAGGGAACGGGCAATCATGGCCAAGCTATCTTCACTGACTACGATGCTCTTGATTTTTGAGAAATCTCCCTCCGCTTTAGCAGGAAGATTTCTGAAAAGCCAGTCAGCAACACACATACCCAGTACGCTATCACCGAGAAACTCCAAACGTTCATTGGTGTCTACTAGTTCGTTGGATTCATTGGCAAAGCTTCGGTGTGTGAATGCAAGATTGAGCAAGGAAAGATCTGTGATCTCCATCTCACTTTTTTCAATGAATAGAAGAAGCTCCCGCTCTCTTTCTGATGAGATTGCGGGAGCTCTCTTGAAGAGGCTACTCTCCATAAACAGGGAAATCCTTACAGTTGTGCGGAAAGGAAGTCGACTGCGTCCTTAACGGTTTCGAACTCATTGGCTTTCTCATCGGGGGGGATGGAAATGCCAAGCTCTTCCTCAATAGCATAAACAAGCTCATAAGTGTCCAAGCTGTCTGCGCCAAGATCCTTTCTGAAGGATGCGTTCATGGTGATTTTGCTCTCATCAATCTCGAGCTTTTCTGCAATTAAAGATTTAACTTTTTCAAATACTTCTTTGCTATCCATTATCTAACTCCTCTGATCGTCGTATTTATTTATCCTGCAACTCAATGACCTGCACGCCACGGTAGAAACCGCACTTCGGGCAGACACGGTGAGGAAGAACCATATTTCCACAGGTGCTACAACGAGAGAGTGTCGGGGGGGTTGCAAGACGCATGTTAGCAGCTTTTCTTGATGCTGCGCTTGCTTTGGAAGTCTTATATTTCGGTGTTGCCATGTTGATAACCTCTTACACTATGCTAATTTTTGACACGTAAGGAAGAATAACGGAAAAGCACTAAAGCGTCAACAACTTGATTCGATTTCTCATCATTTGTACGACAAGTGGGGGGGGTACCATTGGGGGGGAGATATCTGCCCCCCCATAGGCCGCCATTTCCTTGATTGCACTACTTCTAAGCTGAAAATATTTTGGACTGGTCGGCATAAAAAGTACCTCCAGGTCAGGATTCAGCTGCTTGTTGGTCATAGCCAATTCAAATTCATACCCAAAATCGACCAGAGCCCTGACCCCCCCTCGAACCATGACCCCCCCTACTCCATGCTCCCTGGCAAAGTCCACCACCAGACCACGATAACTCACAACTTCGATATTATCGTGTTCCTTGAGAATATCCTTGAGCATATCCATTCGCTCATCTGCGGTGAATAAACACTGCTTTTGTACATTGTCTGCAACTACCACATAGAGTTTTTCAAAAAGATGGGAAGAACGTTCGATGATATCGATATGTCCGTTTGTTGGAGGGTCGAAAGAACCTGGAAGCATGGCAATACGCTCTTTTCTGTTCATTTCTTGATTTCCTCCACATACTGCTTCATCTTTGCAAATGCTTCGGTACTTTCCCATGCAATTTTTTTGGCAAAACTGAAAGAGCCATCCTCTTCTTGGTTCACTACAGCAAAGGTTCCCTTACCGATATAGCTAACCTTCTGTGAGGGTGAAATTTTCTCTTGTTCCTTGATCTGGTTGAGCACGCAATCAAAATGACAGAATCCCCCCCCATCGGGATGGGTAAGTGCACTGGCGATGCCATCGATAACCTCCCCCCCACAGATCACACAGGTCTCCTTAGGCTCAAGCACCTTCTTCACGGGAAGTTGGGGGGAAGATTGCTGTGATAGGGTTTGCGTTGCTCAGGGAGTAGGCTACTCTTACCGCCACTACCCTTCTTTGCCTTTTCCTTGGGAGAACCCTTGGCCTTGGACTGCTTCTTGGAACGGGTACGTCGTTTTTGCCGTCCCTGGGTTCCTGTTTGTTTCTTTTCCGTTTCCATTGCCTACCTCGTGTCTGCAAGACTATCCTGTTTTTCCGCCAGCGACAAGCACTCAGGATACACAGAAAGGGACGACTGTACGCCGTCCCCCCCTCCAGATATTCGCTTGGTAAACGCCTTAGGCGTTCTTTCTGCGGATGAGCTCTTTGACTTTCGCCTTCTTGCCCACCTTCTTGCGAATGTAGTAGAGCTTAGCTCTTCTGACACGACCTCTGCGAACCACTTCGATTCTCTCAACACGAGGTGAGTGCAAGGGGGGGAAAATTCTTTCCACACCTACCCCCCCGTAGGAAATCTTGCGGACCACAAATGTCCTGCGAATTCCACCATGGTTCTTTGCAATGACCAGGCCTTCAAATACCTGGACACGTTCGTTGGTGCCTTCAACAATCTTGAAAAACACTTTAACGGTATCACCAACGCAGAAGTTCTCTGCATTTTCCTTCATCTGTTCCGACTCAATAGCCTTAATTACATCCATCGTCTCCGGTCCCCCCCTTCGCACTATGTTCTTTCAATGCATTCAAAATCTTTCTGGAGTTCGCATCAAGAGATGCCGTCTCCAACAAATCCGGTCGGTTCAACAAGGTTTTTTTTCCAACCGTTTCTGTAGCCGCCACTGGCCAATTTTGGCGTGATGCCCGCTCAATAATACATCAGGGACATCTTTTGAGCAATAGGTCTCAGGCCTTGTATACTGGGGGGGATATTCGAGTAATCCACCGTGAAAACTCTCTTCACTGAGTGAATCGCTACTAATCACACCGTCAATCAAACGATATACAGCGTCTATGATTACCAAGGTGGAAACCTCGCCGCTGCTGATTACATAATCCCCCCGATACTAATCTCGTCATCAACATATAGGTCAATCACCCGTTGGTCAATACCTTCATAATGTCCACAGATAAAGACCAGTTCATCTTCCTTGCTCAGGTCTTCGGCATAGGCTTGATTCAGACGCTTCCCGAGGGGGGGGAGGCATAAACCACCCGCTTCTCTTTGGCCTTGATGGAATCGAGAGCCTTGCAAAGGGGGGGATCACATTTGATCACCATTCCTGCTCCACCACCATATGGCACATCATCACAGCTTTGATGCTTATCTGTCGCAAAGCTTCTGAAGTCGATAATCTCATACTCCACAGAACCGCTTTGCACAGCCCTCTTCATGATCGAATTTTCGAAAAACCCTTCCAGCATTGCAGGGAACAGGGTGACTATCTGAATCTTCACGCGAGGATCCAAGGAGTCTTCAACTCGATCGTCCGGTCCTCCAGGCTAACATCGCCAATGAATTCCTTAAGATAAGGAACCATGTAGAAGATTCCTTCAGGACTGCGGACTTCAAGCATCACGGCCTGTGCACCATCGACACTACTAACGACTTCAGCCAGATGCTCACCTTCATGCACTAAGGCACAACCGATGAGATCAGCAACATAGTACTGTCCCTTTTCCAAGGGGGGGGCTGCCCATTTCCTGGGAACCATCAGATGCCGGCCATTGAGCACCCTTGCATCCTCGGGATTTTCAAACCCCCCCGCGAATTTCATCAAGGGTTGTGAGCCCATCATCCGAAAACTCTCTATGGAGAATGTTTGCTCTGATCCATCCTTCGCACGCAACACAACCTCCTTGATTTTCGCAAGGTAGGTACAGTCATCATTGTGAGGGTGAATTTTCACCTCACCGTTCACTCCAAAAGGAGCTTTAACGGTAGCAGTCCAGAGCAACTCTTCTTCCATAGGTTAGTCCAGTATTTCCAGCACGGCACGCTTGCCACCTTTGGTGGCTGAGGCGCTCAGAATGGTTCTGATCGCCTTTGCAATACGCCCTTGCTTGCCGATCACCTTGCCGACATCCTCACTGGCTACCTTCAGCTCAAGGATCGTGGATTTCTCACCCTCGATCACATTGATACTGACCTCGTCGGGGGGACATCAACTAGTGATTTTACAATGTATTCAACAAGATCTTTTTCCACAACCATCTCCTGGAAGTTATTCCTGGACAGTTCTGGTCACCGTCACGCCATTCTTATTGAGCAGGGCTCTTACGGTATCGCTGGGCTGTGCACCCTTAGCGAGCCAGTCCTGAATCTTCTCAACTTTCAAGATAACCTGCTGATCTTTCTCAGCCAGAGGATGGTACTGACCAACCTCATCGAGGTCCTACCCTGGGTCTTTGCCCTGGAGTCCATCACCACGATACGGTAATCAGGTCTCTTCTTTGTACCAAATCTCTTCAGTCTCATGCTTGTGCTCACGTCAATTCCTCCTACGAATTCAACTCTACATACCCATCTGTTTAAGCATTGCAGCCTGGTATTTTTTTATTTTTTGCTAACTTCTTCATCGTAAGTCGCATTTTCTCAAACTTTTTCAACAAACGGTTTACATCAGAAACAGTAGTTCCGCTTCCTTTTGCAACACGTTTACGTCTCGTCGGTCCCATTATATGGTAATTCACTCGTTCCGCATAGGTCATTGAGAGGATAATTGCTTTCTCTCGACGAATTTCCTCTGTATCAATGTCATCTTCGCTGACCTGACCTTTGCACCGGGAATCATTTCCAAAAGTTGGTCGAGCGAACCCATCTTATCCATTGAATTCAATTGGTCAAGATAGTCCTGCAGGTCGAAGGTGTTCTTTGCCATCTTCTCCTGCATGCGAATTGCTTCACTCTCATCGACGACGCTCTGTGCTTTCTCTACAAGTGAGACAATGTCGCCCATCCCGAGAATTCGACTAGCGATACGGTCTGGATAGAAGGATCAAGATCCTCAATCTTCTCTCCAACACCAATGAACTTAATTGGTTTTCCCACAACAGAACGAAGAGAGAGAGCCGCACCACCACGCGTATCACTATCGAACTTACTGAGAACAACTCCGCTGATCCCAACTTTCTCTTGGAACTCCTTGGCAATGGTGACAGCATTCTGTCCGGTCATTGCATCGGCAACAAAGAGTGTCTCATCAGGGGGGGAAATTGCATCTCGGACCTTCTGGATTTCATCCATAAGGGTCTCATCAAGGTGCATACGTCCACTGGTGTCGACAATCAATACATCTCTCTGGTCTTTCTTTGCCTGCGCAAGTGCTGCCTTGGCAACTTTGGCCGGGTTCTTCTCCCCCCCTTCAATACTGAATACGGGAACCCCCCCAACAGCCTCACCAAGAACCTGGAGCTGCAGGATTGCAGCCGGTCGGACCAAGTCTGCAGCAACAAGCATGACACGACGGCCTTCTTTTTTTCAGGCGTAAAGCCAGCTTAGCTGATGTTGTGGTCTTACCAGAACCTGGAGCCCCCCCATCATCAAAATGACGCTGGTTGTATCAGGGCCCTTGAGCAGAAGCTTCTGGTTCTCCTCGTCCCCCCCAAGCAGAGCGACCATCCGATCGTAGACAATCTTCACGAACTGTTGACCAGGGTCGACAGCCTTGAGGACTTTCTCCCCCCCTGTGGCTTCTTCCATGGTCCCGTTGATGAAGCGTCTGACGACCCGAAGGTTCACGTCAGCATCCAGCAAGGCCATCTTGATTTCTTCGACGGCTTCCTGGACGTTCTTCTCTGTTATCTTGGACTTTCCGGCAAGACTGCGCATGATGCCGGAGAACTTATCGCTTATTGAATCAAACATTACCTTACTCTATTGTCGTTTTCGCTCAAGTTACATCTTATACCGTACACAAGACTTTCCTGTCAAGGAGTGGTGCAAAATGCAACCTATTCTTCTATGGTAACCAGCTCCTGGTCATCATTGAGGATTACATCCTCTCCGGCTACATTACCGATCTTGTAACTGACCATGCTGGAAACCCCCCCTGGTTCCATCTGGGTAACCCCCCCTAAGAGGGTCTGGCTTCCCATGACGGTGTGCTTATTGTGGGTGATAATGATGAACTGGCTTTTCATGGCGAATTCATCCAATACGGAGAGAAAATACCCAATATTCCTGTCATCGAGAGCTGCATCAATCTCATCGAGGACACAGAACGGAGAGGGTTTTACCTGATACGTTGCAAACAGCAGCGCCACTGCTGTCATCGACCGTTCCCCCCCACCACTCAAGAGGGAGAGATGGGTTAGTTTTTTCCCTGGAGGCTGAGCTAGGATATCAATACCACTTTCCAAGACATTGTCAGGGTCTACAAGAGTGAGTTCAGCTTTTCCACCTCCAAACAGACGACGGAACATCTCCTGGAAGTTATGTGCAATCTGCTTATAGGAAGCAATGAAAAGTTCTTCACTACGTGTCTTTATCTGGTTAATGACTGTATCCAGATCATTCTTGGCCCTGTAAAGATCATCCAATTGCTTGCTCAGGAAATCGTATTGTTCCTTTACCTCAGCATACTCTTCTTCAGCCATCTGGTTGATATATCCCATCCCATCAATCTTCCGCCTGACTTCCTCCAGGCGGCTCTTCAGTACAGGGATATCGGGAACTTCATCTTCAAGACGATTCTCGAACTCTTTCAGGCTCTTGCCATAGTTCTCAAAGAATGTAGTGTATACACCAGTAATGTTGGTGGCAAGCTGGTCGATCTGCAGTTCCAGCTTTTCCTTCTCCGTCCTAAGCGTTTGCAGTTGCTCATACGAAGTATTCTTCTGTTCCTGTTTCTCACGGATGATTCTGCTCTGTTCATCTATGACTACAACCAGATCTTTAAGTTCTGAATTCAGAAAAGCTATCCGTTCTTTTATCTGCCCTACTTCGGCTTCTACGCTGCGTATATCTTCCTGTGTTTCATAGATTCTCTCCTGGGCTGTTTCGCTAAGCTTCAAAGCATCCTTATATTGATACTCCTGCTCAGTGAGGGAACGCTGGAGTTTCGTGGCCCACTCTTTTGCTCCCTGCTTTTGAGTGAGGAGTTGGTTCATAGCAATCTTCTGGTCACTGATGGCTTCCTGGTATCGTTCCAAAGCCATGGTGAGAATGTTATTCTCCTCCCTGAGATACGTAATTCTCTCACGATTGGTTTGAATCTGTTTTCTCAGGTTGACCATTTCCTGGTCGAGTCTGCGTTTCTCGCTGATGGTTCCCTCATCAGAGATGAGTTCATCAAGAAATGTTGGTTGCATTGCCTCATATGAGTCGAAAAGAGCCTGGACCTGTGAGAGCTCGTTCAGCAACGCTCCCTGGAACTGAGTCTGTCTGTTCAGAAGGTCCTCTGCTGAGATTCCAGTCTGCTTAAGTGTGGAGAGAAAGGTTTGTTCTTCAGTTATACGACCCTTGAGATGTCCGATACTCCCAAGCAAGGCATTTCTTGCCTTATCCTTGTTTTCAAGGGTGTAGCCACTCTGCTTCAGTTTCTCTTCAAGTTGAACAACGATGACGTCTCCCAACTCCTTGATCCTATGGGAGAGAGAATCGCTGTCTGCATCATAGCGGCTGTTGGTATCCTCAAGATCGAGGATCTCCTGGTTCTGGTTAAGTATCAAGGTCCTTGTCTGCTCAGCGGACTTCTGGTTCTGTTCAGTCTCTGCCTGCAGTTGTTCGATTGACTCATCAAGGGTGGCGATATCCGTGAGCTTCTGGTCAATTTCCTCGGTATCTCGCTCGATATGTTCCTGAATCAGTTCGGCACGTGCACCAGCCTGATCTTTCTGTTGCAAGAAATCACGGAATCGTTGGGTCAGTAGGTCAAGCTTGTCCGACCTACCTTTGGTCGCCTCATCCAGTCTTTGCAATTCGGTCTGCTTGCTGATCCTCTGCGATCCAAGGGCACGAAGCTCTTCCTGGAGTTGCTCAATCTCTTGGTCAAATTCTGTAAGCGAGCCTCTTTGCGATGCATAGGCTTCCTCAGAGCGTTGCTTCAGTTCAATTTTATTCTCCCTCAACAAGAGAAAGGACTTGAGCGTAGATAACTGGACATCAACTTCCAGGGAGAACTGCTCAGTCTTGAGCTCGCGATAGCTGATTGCCTTCGAAGCCTGATTCTTCTTGGTTTCGTAGGTTCGCTTTACTTCCTTGAGGATGGTTTCCACTTGCATAATGTTTTCATCAGTTCGTGCAAGTTTCCGCTCTGCTTCCTGGCTCTGGACTTTGAAACGGGAGATACCAGCGGCTTCTTCAAAGATATATCGTCGGTCCTCGGGTTTAGATGAAAGGATTTGGTCAATTTTGCCCTGTTCCAGAATGGAATAGGCACTCTTGCCAACTCCGGTGTCAAAAAAAGAGTTCCCTGATATTCTTGAGCAAGACTCGGTTCTTATTAAGGTAGTATTCACTCTCCCCCCCTGTGCGGAATATTCTTCGTTTGATTTCCACTTCAGGTGCATCAATAGGAAGATGGCGTTCTTCGTTTGAGATTACAAGGGAGACTTCAGCAACCTGGAGGGGGGGCTTACGGCTGTCTGTTCCGTTGAATATGACGTCTTCCATTTTCCCAGCACGCAGTGTCTTGGTGGACTGTTCCCCCCCCAAGACCCACTTGATGGCATCTACTATATTACTCTTGCCACACCCATTGGGACCGAGCAAGCTGGTGATTCCATCGGCAAAATCCAAACTAACCTTATCTGGAAAAGATTTGAAGCCATATAGTTCCAAGCTTTTTAGAAACAAATTACACCCTCTTTTTGCTTGACGCAGTATTCCGTGCGATTATAGCATAAGTTGGCTTTGGGAAAAGTAGGAGGTGATGTGTGGAATCAATGCTGTTCGACCTGAAAGATGAGAAGGGAGTTGTCTGTGGCTTGGATGAAGCTGGGCGAGGTCCCCCCCTAGCTGGTCCTGTTGTGGCAGCTGCGGTGGTACTTCCCCCCCCAGATTTTCCCATTGAAATCCTGGGTGACTCAAAGCAACTCTCTGAAAAACAACGCCTTGGGGGGGCTGAAATTATCATCAAGGAACAGTCTCTTGCTTGGGCTGTTGCCTGTGCAACGGCACAGGAGATTGACAAGATCAATATTCTTCAGGCTTCCTTGCTTGCCATGAAACGTGCGTATGAGAAAGTAAAAGCCCACATTTCAATCGATACAGCGCTTGTTGATGGAAACCAGAGGCCTGCTCTTGACTGTACGGTACAGGCAATCGTAAAGGGAGATGCCACAATCCCTGAGATCATGGCAGCTTCCATCCTTGCAAAGAACCAGCGTGACCGCCTCATGGTGCTCTGTGATGCAAAGTGGCCAATCTACCATTTCGCAAAGCATAAGGGGGGGTACCCTACCAAGGAGCATAGGGAGGCCTGTCTGCTCTATGGGCTTTCTCCTATTCATCGAAAGACATTCTCCATCAAGCAGGAGGGCTCAAGAAAACTGGAGGAGCAACAGTCACTCTTCTAGGGAGACGAAAAAGGCAGCCGATTGGCTGCCCTCTATTAGTCTTTTTTTTGCGTTCTGCTTGAGGAAATCCAAGGATTTCTGCAGTTCTTTCAAAAATTCTCCCAAATCTTCTTGGTAGACGATAATCGATTGTCTAATGTATCGATCGTTGTCGGGAGTACCTTTGCTTTCCACCAAATTGAGGAACATGTCCCCCCCATAGATGTTCTCTTTTACATTAAAGAAATAAGTCCTGTCATTTTTGACAAGTCTTGTTGAATACACTTCTCCACGTTGTCCCACGCTTTTAATCCTCGCTTAACTGTTTCTATGGTACTTGTACCAGTGTTGTGCTCCCTCTGTCAACTGGAGGTACTTGACGGAAATTCCAGAATGTTTTATATACATTGATACAGAGCAAGCGCCTTTCGTATAATGGTATTACCTCAGCCTTCCAAGCTGAAGAAGCGGGTTCGACTCCCGTAGGCGCTCTAGATAGCAAAGTCTTATAAGACAAAGTGATAGCAAACCCACACTAAACAGTGTGGGTTTTTCATTGTCTCCAGGTTTGCTTTGCATCCATCAGAATCCACATCAAATAGCATTTGTACATAGAATACCTGAAATCTTGCGTTATCTCTAAAGTGAGAGTACGGTAGACGAAGTATGATAATCAGTGCAAGCAGAAGAACCGATATTCCAGCCTTTTATGCAGATTGGTTCCTGAACAGCATCAAGGAACAGTATGTTCTTTCCAGAAATCCCATCAATCCAAGACAGGTCGGTAGGATAGATTTGTCTCCTGAACTCATTGATTGTATTGTCTTCTGGACAAAGAACCCTGCCCCCCCACTCATGGTGAGACTGCAAGAGCTGGAAGCGTATCATTACTATTTCCAGTTTTCGCTCAATGCCTATGAAGCTGATGTAGAACCTGGACTGGCAAGTAAACACGTATCGTTGGTTGATACATTCATGCAGCTCTCTGAGAAAACCAATAAAGAACGTGTGATTTGGAGATATGACCCAATCCTTCTCACTGACAAGTATACGGTGTCATTTCATATTCAGCATTTTGCCGCCCTTGCTGAAAAGCTGAAGGATGCAACCCAGCGTTGCGTTATCAGTTTCATCGATTTTCCTAAAAGAAAGTACAGTACAATGAGTCTCTTGGGGGGGTACCGAGAACCAGATTTCAATGAAATGCATACAATTGCAAGAGCGTTTTCTGCCATTGCTAGTGAGAATGGAATTACCCTCGAAACTTGTGCTGAAGCCATAGATCTATCGACCTATGGTATGAGCCATGGGAAATGCATTGATGATGCCCTGATTTCTCGAATCTCTGGAAAACCTCTTCACCTTAAGAAAGATGCTAACCAAAGAGCAGCATGCTCATGTGTACCAAGTGTGGATATAGGTCTGTACAATACCTGTATGCATGGATGCAAATACTGTTATGCCTCTTTCAGCAACGAAGCACTTCTCCAGAACCGACAAAACTATGATGCATTTTCTTCCCTGCTCTGTAGCAAGATTACTGAGGATGACGTTATCCGTGAAAGAAAGGATACACAATCCAGAACCACCCTTCAGCCAGATCTCCCATTCGTATCGTCATAGCTAATTCAAGTTTGTATTGAAATACACAGGTAGTGTTACTTTATCGCTGGTTGCCTTCTGCTTTTCTTGGGGGGGATAATCTCCCACTGATATAGTTAATCTCCCATAGAAGGTATTCATATGGGAGATTAATAATACTATGCCCTTTTCTCCTAACGTTTTTTTGAGAGCAACCTCGATTCATAACCTAAACATCCGACTCTCAAATTACCAGGAGACAACCTTACAGAGTCTCGTCTTTGTACATAAGCCGTGTAGTCACTTTTGGCACTCAGGAACCCAAGCACACCCCCCCGATATCCTTCGCACAGGTAATCAGGTAGTGGTCCTTGGGAATGTATTTGACAGGACCTGCGACTTTCTCTAGGGGGGGAACGGTCACAATCTTGTTGTTCTGGAAAGCCATCATGTTCCCCCCCCACTTGTCCTTCATGATTTCCTGGGCACAACGACTCCCCCCCAGAGAGGTTGAAAGCAATCGATCATAGGGCGTGGGAGTACCACCACGCTGTACATAGCCAAGAATCGTTACCCTGGCCTCCCTTCCGGTGAGACGTTCCAAGTGGGCAGCAAGTTCTGGGGGGGTTCGGGTCTTGAGCATCTCCTCAACCTTATCCTTTCCACCTTCCTCCTCTAGTACCTTTGCCATAGTCGTTGATATAGCTCCTTCAGCAACTACTACAATACTGAACTTCTTCCCTTCTCGGTTCGTCTGAGGATTGCATCAGCGACCACCTGCTCATCATAGGGAACCTCTGGAAGCAGAATCACATCAGCACCACCGGCAAGACCGGCACCCAAGGCTAACCAACCGACCTTGTGACCCATTGTCTCCACGATAATGATCCTATGATGACTGCTAGCAGTGGTATGCAGCCGGTCGACTGCCTCGGTTGCTATCATCATCGCCGTATCATATCCAAAGGAAACATCTGTATACATTATGTCATTGTCGATGGTCTTGGGGGGGAGCGTCAGGACATTCAACCTGCTTTGGCCAAGCGGTAGGAGTTCTTCTGGGTTCCCCCCCCACCCCCCCCAAGGCAAACAAGACCGCTAAGATGGTTAGAGTGGTAGTTCTCGACAATGACATCGGTCATATCCATGATCTTCCCACCTACCGGCATCTTATGGGGGGGCTTATCCCGGCTGGAGCCAAGAATGGTTCCACCCCCCCGAGTAATAATACCCGAGAGGTATGCATCATTGAGCTCAACAAACCGATTCTCCATCAAACCACGATACCCATCAAGGTAGCCGATCAAGTGTAACCACCATCATGCAATAATGTCTTTCCCACCGCGCGGATGGCTGAATTCAATCCAGGGGGGGTATCACCTCCAGAGGTCAGGATCCCGATTAACTTACTCATCGATTTAACTCCTTTTTCTCAGCACGCCCACTCGGTGAACGTTCCATCAGAAATGGTACTAGCTCTTCATACAAACCACGGAAGGCAAGAGCACCTTTCCCTTTCGGATTACTTGTCACTACCGGCTTTTGTATCTCACCCATTTTCTCTATCTCACTTGCGAAAGGAATCACACTTTGTAATGCTTCGCTCCTATGCAACAACCCTTCGGCTGTCTTCAGCTGCAGTTTTTTCCTTCTGTCTAACATGGAAACAACCAGATGCACCCGCGTATCCTTCTGCTCTAGACGCTCCAACTCACCGAGTAATTGGTCATAGGCAAGGACGGCAAAGGGAGTGGGAACAACCGGGACCAACAGCATATCTGAGGCATACAGGACATTCTCACTGACCAAGCTCATGGTCGGGGGGGATGCATCAATGATGACCAGGTCATAGGTTGAACTCAACTCTTCCAGTCGTTTTTCCAACCGATGGTGGGAGTGCTTCTTTGCATCAAAAAGAATGGAAAGATACCGATAGGCCATTGAGGAAGGCAGTACATCCAGGGAAGAGAAACTGGTAGCCTGTATCTGCTTGGTAAGCTGCTTCCCACCTTTCACCAAGCAGCGGCATCATGGCTCTTCTTTGGCTTTACATCCAGCAAGTAGCTGCTTGAACCCAAGGGGGGTCAAGATCGAGCAACAAGGTCCGCTGCCCAGCCATCGCGGAGAGCACTGCCAGATTCACACTGATGGTGCTCTTGCCTACTCCTCCCTTGATGCTGTATACGGCCAATGTTGTCATGCCATCTCCTCCCAATACTCACTACTGAGATGACGATACTCTCCTACAAGATGCTGTACTTCCTTCTCTACATCGACCAATACCCTCAGTGTCTCAATCGGTGGCTTCTTCTGTTTCAGGAGCAGATCTTGCAAGAGGATGAGATCATGCCACTTGCCCAAGATCTTCTCGAGGGCATACAGCCTCTTATCCTGTTTCACTGAGGCCATCTCGCTCACTGCAAGCAGGGAACGTACCGTCGCCGTACCTTGTGCATCGCCTGCACATCCCGCGCTGAGTGTACCTTGTGAACTGCCTTCACCAACCGTCTGTGAGCTTTTGCCACGAGCACCTTTGGGTGATACCCCCCCGAGAAGGCAAAACGATTCTCCTCCAAGAGCTCCTGAAGGTCGGAAGCAAAGGAGGGCGGGAGTGCGTCCTTCAAAGCTGAGAGGTGTTTCTCCACCTTAAGGTGTTTCTTCTCCTCACCTAGCCTTTCTCTTCCAACAACTGGGCCAATATCTGGTCATCACGGACTTTCCCTGTGTATTTCACCAGTTTCTTGAGCAATCTTTTTATATCTTTCCGCTTTTCCTTGGATAAGACTGTCCCAATAAGAGGAACCATTTGGCGGATATTGCACAATGCTGTCCTGAATGCATGCAAGGATTTCATGTCTTGCAGGTTCGAAGCATGCTGAGAGAGGATTGCTACCTGTTTCTCACACCAGCCTATGATGGGACTGTTGCACATCTCCCTGAAAGCCGGTACTGCAAGCAGACCCTCAAGCTGATTTTGCGTATCAGGTAGCGGGAAAAGTTCCAGACGCAATTCCTCGGGGGGGAAGTACCTCACTTCCCCCCCCACAGCCTGCTCGTCAAGAAACAGTGTGCCCTCGAGCGGGACCGATGCTTCCTTCCAGAGTATTCGGAAGGGAGAGAATGCCTGCTCCCAGGATACAGGGGGGGCTGACTGGGTTTCGAATAACAGATAGTACGGGCCGTTGTTGTTCATAGTGTTTCCTCCAACTGACTCTGATACCAGAGATACAGATCCCGTTGCGCGCGTTTCTCGTTGGGCTCACCTTTCTGCAAACGCTGATTGAAATTTTCTTCATGCAGACTGAAGGAAGAAGCCGTATCGTTCCAATGCGCTTGCAGGAACAACTCCAACTCCTCCTTGATCCTATCGTCAAAGATTGGGACCATGACCTCGATACGTGTATCAAGATTGCGTTCCATCCAATCTGCGGACCCGATGAAATAGAGGGGGGGCTCCCCCCCCTTGTTGTGGAACTTGACCACCCTGGTATGCTCAAGGTAGCGGTCTATCAGGCCTTCCCCCCCCGTACATTCTCTTGCTCCGGGAAGAGGGCCATGGAACAGATTCCCTGATCATCAGGGTAATGGACACCCCCCCACTACGTTCCGCCTTGATCAGATGCTTGATCATCCCCCCCTCATCAACAAGGTTGTTCAACTTGAGGGTAATTTCAGCGGGCCTGCCCTCCTTCGCTTCCTCCATTTCCTTCTTGATCAGCGAGATGAATCGCTTTCGGGTGTGGAATGGGGGGGAAACGATCAGGTGCTTGAACTTGATATCTGCAAACCCACGGTCCAGGAGTGTAAACAACAAGTCGATCTCCTGGGTAAGCTTCGGGTCAGATGTTAGCAACAGATGGTCACTGTACTGGCTTGCAGTCACCTCGTTGAAATTACCCGTTCCGATGATTGCAATCTTCTTCTGCTTCTTACCACTGAAACGGGTGATGAGCCCAAGCTTGCTGTGCACCTTC
>JDSH01000207.1_pt1 | contig 16655 bp, 21 predicted proteins | sample 199451 | NCBI WGS metagenome assembly JDSH01 (sample SAMN02584198, study PRJNA231836) | bioreactor metagenome | isolation source: continuous culture bioreactor electron acceptor NO2- transfer2 day 38 after... | place: Germany: Bremen | reverse complement strand
GGACACGGTTACACCTCTTCCTGTTTCTTAAGTCCTGGGATCAACCCTTTTTAATGATCGCTTCGGCAATGTTCGAAGGAGCTTCCATATAGCGGGAGAACTCCATCGCATAAGACGCCCGACCCTGTGTTGCAGAACGCAGGTCGGTGGCGTAACCGAACATCTCCGACAACGGAACTTCAGCACGGATGACCTTGCCCGCCGGGCCTTCATCCATACCCTGCACAAGGCCGCGACGACGGTTCAGGTCGCCAACAACGTCACCCATGTAATCTTCAGGGGGGGTAACAACCTCAACCTTCATGATCGGCTCAAGAAGGGCAGGATTTGCTTCGAGGGCGCCTTTCTTCATCGCCATGGAACCAGCGATCTTGAACGCCATTTCGTTGGAGTCGACGTCGTGATAGGAACCATCGTACAGCGTCGCCTTGATACCCAGCAGCGGATAGCCGGCCAGACAGCCGTTCTGCATCTGCTCCTCGATACCCTGCTGAACCGCCGGAATGTATTCCTTGGGAACCACACCACCAACGATCTCGTTCACGAAGATGAAGTTTTCAGCATCTTCATCATCCAGAGGCAGCGGCTCCAACTTCACTTTTACGTGACCGTACTGACCGCGACCACCAGACTGACGAACGAATTTACCTTCAACATCAACCGGCTTACGGATGCACTCACGATAAGCCACCTGAGGCTTACCGATGTTGGCCTCAACCTTGAACTCGCGACGCATACGGTCAACGATGATGTCCAGGTGAAGCTCACCCATACCAGAGATGATGGTCTGACCGGACTCTTCGTCGGTGCGAACACGGAACGAAGGATCTTCCTGGGCCAGCTTGCCCAGCGCCACACCCATCTTCTCCTGGTCAGCCTTGGACTTCGGCTCAACCGCCACAGAGATAACCGGCTCAGGGAACTCCATGCGCTCCAGAACAATCTTGTTGTTCTCGTCACACAGGGTGTCACCGGTGGTCACGTTCTTCAGGCCAATGGCAGCGGCGATGTCGCCCGCCAGAACTTCCTTGATCTCTTCACGGTCGTTGGCGTGCATCTGAACCATACGGCCCACACGCTCTTTCTTGCCTTTAACCGAGTTGAACACGGCATTACCAGATTCCAGCTTACCGGAGTAAACACGGAAGAAGGTCAGCGTGCCCACGAACGGATCGGTGGCGATCTTGAACGCCAGAGCAGCGAACGGCGCATCGTCGTCAACCGGACGAGTCTCTTCTGTACCTTCGTCGTCAACCTCACCGCGGATGGCTTTAACCTCATCCGGAGCCGGCAGGAATTCGATAACGGCATCAAGTACCGCCTGCACACCCTTGTTCTTGAACGCGGAACCACAGGTCGCCAGAACGATTTCGTTGGCGATGGTACGATCGCGCAGACCTTTCTTGATCTCTTCGTAGGTCAGCTCTTCGCCTTCCAGGTACTTGTCCATGTACTCTTCGTTGGCTTCGGCAGCAGCTTCAATCATCTGCTCGCGAGCCTTCTCGGCTTCAGCTTCATGGATTCCGGAATGTCGCGAAGCTCGTAGGTCATGCCCTGGTCAGCTTCGTTCCAGTAGATAGCCTTCATGCGCAGCAGGTCAACGATGCCTTCGAAATCGTCTTCCGCGCCGATCGGCAGCTGGATGGGCACAGTGGTCGCGCCCAGACGGTTACGGATCTGCTCAACAACGCGCATAAAGTTAGCGCCGGCACGGTCCATCTTGTTGACGAACACCATGCGCGGAACTTCATACTTGTTGGCCTGACGCCATACAGTCTCGGACTGCGGCTCAACACCGGAAGAACCACAGAATACAACGACCGCACCGTCGAGAACCCGCAGAGAACGCTCTACTTCGATAGTGAAGTCAACGTGCCCCCCCGGTGTGTCGATGATGTTGATGCGGTGCTCGGGGGGGTATTGCTTATCCATACCCTGCCAGAAGGTTGTAACAGCGGCAGACGTGATGGTGATACCACGCTCCTGCTCCTGCTCCATCCAGTCTGTAGTGGAAGCGCCGTCATGGGTTTCACCCATTTTGTGACTACGACCGGTGTAGTAAAGAATACGCTCGGTTGTAGTGGTCTTGCCCGCATCCACGTGCGCACAGATACCAATGTTTCTGTAACGTTTGATAGGAGTCTTGCGTGCCACGATATAAACCTCGGCTTGTTAGAAACGGAAGTGAGAGAATGCTTTGTTGGCTTCTGCCATACGATGCACGTCTTCGCGCTTCTTCACCGCGGCACCTTTGCTGTCTGCCGCGTCAAGAATTTCGCCGGCCAGACGTTGCGCCATGGACTTCTCACCACGCTTCCGTGAGTATTCGACGAGCCAGCGCATAGCCAGCGCGTTCTGACGGGAAGGCCGCACTTCTACAGGCACCTGGTAAGTAGCACCACCCACGCGACGGGATTTTACTTCCACCATCGGCTGGATGTTCTCCAGGGCCTTCTCGAACATTTCGATCGGCTCTTCCTTGGATTTCTCGGCAACAATATCGAGCGCGCCATAAACAATGCGCTCTGCAACAGACTTCTTACCGCTTTCCATCACGTGGTTGATGAACTTGGCAAGACGTGCACTGCCGAATTTCGGATCGGGAATAATTTCCCGCTTAGCTGCAACTCTTCTTCTAGGCATCGATAAGCCCTTATATATCTAAAAGGTCTTCAGGAACCCCCCTGAGATAGCCATCTGCTACTCAGCCTTACTCTTACCGTTCTGACAAGCAACGATAAAAGACACCCGCTCGGGACATCAGGACTTGGGTCGTTTTGCACCGTACTTGGAGCGGCCCTGCTTACGGTTCTGTACACCCTGGGTATCCAAAGTACCGCGAACAGTGTGATAGCGCACACCCGGAAGGTCTTTTACTCGACCGCCCCCCCGGATCAGCACAACACTGTGCTCCTGAAGGTTGTGACCTTCACCACCAATGTATGAGGAAACCTCGTAGCCGTTAGTCAGACGAACACGGCACACTTTACGCAGTGCTGAGTTCGGCTTCTTCGGCGTAGTGGTGTATACACGAGTGCACACACCACGGCGCTGAGGGCAAGCCTGGAGCGCGGGAACGTCGCTCTTGGCTACCTTGCGCTTACGAGGCTTACGCACCAACTGATTAATCGTTGCCATGTAAGCAAACTCCAAAAAAAACCATACCAATGAAACTTACCCCCCCCAATGCAGGGGGGGGTAAAATTTAAGGGACGCAAGTTTAAGCTTGCGTCCCGAGTCAGTCAAGATGACTGATCTCTTTTTAACCACCCTGGAGGTAGGTATCTACCCCCCCGAGGGTGGCGCGCGCGAACTCAGCTTTCGCGGTTAAGTTCGGCGCTCAGAGCTTCTTCAACATCGGCCGCAGTCACGCCCTGCTCTTCCAGGTCACGCTTGCGACGGCGCTCGTTGTGATAGGCAAGACCTGTACCGGCCGGAATCAGACGCCCTACCACCACGTTTTCCTTCAGACCGCGCAGGTAGTCCCGCTTGCCAGTCACCGCACCCTCGGTCAGAACCCGGGTGGTTTCCTGGAACGAGGCCGCAGAGATGAAGGACTCGGTCGCCAACGATGCCTTGGTGATACCAAGCAGCAGACGCTCGAAGCGTGCAGGCTCTTTGTCTGCCGCATTCGCCTTCTCGTTCTCTTCCATCACCTGGGTAATTTCTACCTGGTCGCCCGACAGCAGAGTGGTATCACCCGGATCGGTGATTTCCACCTTGCGCAGCATCTGGCGAACGATCACCTCGATATGTTTATCGTTGATGACAACGCCCTGCAGACGGTACACGTCCTGGATTTCGTTGGTGATGTACTTGGCCAGCTCGACCACACCCAGCAGACGCAGGATGTCGTGCGGGTTGGACGGACCATCCGAGATCACCTCACCCTTTTCAACGGTTTCACCTTCGAACACGTTGAGCTGGCGATGCTTCGGAATCAGAACCTCATAGGCATCATCATCCTTCGGCGTGATCACCAGGCGCTTCTTGCCTTTGGTCTCTTTACCGAAGGAAACCACCCCCCCGCTGATCTCCGCGAGGATCGCGGACTCTTTCGGACGACGGGCCTCGAACAGGTCGGCAACCCGAGGCAGACCACCGGTGATGTCCCGGGTCTTCGAGCTTTCCTGCGGAATACGGGCGACCACATCACCCAGCTCGATCTTGGCACCATTCGCCATGGTTACCAGAGCGTTGGCCGGCAGGAAGAAGATCGCGGTACCGCCCCCCCCGGGCAGCTCCACTTCCTCTCCCGAGTCGTCGACCAACTGAATGGCCGGACGAATGTCCTTACCCGCAGCCGGACGCTCTTTCGGGTCAATCACTTCCATCGTGGACAGACCGGTCAGCTCGTCAGCCTGGGTACGGACAGTAATGCCCTCTTCCATGTTGACGAACTTGGCGGTGCCCTTCGCTTCCGCGATGATCGGGTGCGTGTGCGGATCCCACTTGGCAACCACAACACCAGCTTCTACCTGATCACCGTTCTTCACAGACAGCACGGCACCGTACGGCAGTTTGTACCACTCGCGCTCACGCCCCCCCTGCTCATCGGCAATGGCCAGCGCGGAGGAACGGGATACCACCACCAGCGAACCGTCGGTTTTCTCGATCGACTTCAGGTTGTGCAGGCGTACCGTACCACCATGCTTCACCTGGATATTGTCTACCGCAGACGCCCGGCTCGCGGCACCACCAATGTGGAAGGTACGCATGGTCAGCTGGGTACCAGGCTCACCGATGGACTGGGCAGCGATAACACCTACCGCTTCGCCCACGTTCACCTGGTGGCCACGGGCCAGATCACGGCCGTAACACTTGGAACAGATGCCGTGACGGGTCTCACAGGTAATCGCAGAGCTACCCAGATTTCGTCTACACCCGCGCGCTCAACCATTTCGACGGTCTTCTCGTCGAGCAGTGTGCCCGCAGGAACAACGGCGTTGTCCTTGTCAGTCGGCGTGAACACATCGCGAGCCGTCACACGACCCAGAACCCGGTCGCCCAGCGGCACAACCACGTCGCCGCCTTCGATGTGCGGCGTCATCAGCAGACCTTCATCGGTACCACAGTCTTCCTCGGTCACCACCAGATCCTGAGACACGTCAACCAGACGGCGGGTCAGGTAACCGGAGTTCGCGGTCTTCAGTGCAGTATCCGCCAGACCTTTACGAGCACCGTGAGTCGAGATGAAGTACTGGAGTACGTTCAGACCTTCACGGAAGTTAGCCGTAATCGGCGTTTCGATGATGGAACCATCCGGCTTGGCCATCAGACCACGCATACCGGACAGCTGACGGATCTGGGCGGCGGAACCCCCCCGCGCACCGGAATCGGCCATCATGTAGACGGAGTTGAAGGACTCCTGCATCAGGTCTTCACCGTCTTCGCCCTTCACTGGCTGGCCATCAGGGCCAATAACCTGCTCTTTGGACAGACGCTCCATCATTGCCTTGGACACTTTGTCGTTGGCACGGGACCAGATGTCGATCACCTTGTTGTACTTCTCACCCTGGGTCAGAAGACCGGATGCGTACTGGTTTTCGATGTCTTTTACTTCGTCGGAGGCTGCATCCACCAGCTCGTACTTCTCCGGCGGAATCTCGAAATCGTTAAAGCCGATCGAGATACCGGAACGGGTTGCGTAGTGGTAACCCATGTACATCAACTGGTCAGCGAAGATGACCGTGTCTTTAAGACCAGCATCCCGGTAACAGGTGTTGATCAGGTTGGAAATCGCCTTCTTCACCATCGGCTTGTTGACGATCTCGAACGGCAGGCCGTCCGGCACGATATCGTAAAGCAGAGCGCGACCAACGGTGGTATCGACAATGCGGAAGCTCTCGGTACGATTACCGTCTTCGTCAACCGCAACTTCCTTGACCCGAACCTTAACCTTCGCCTGCAGGTCAACCTGACCGGCACCGTAAGCGCGATGGGCTTCCTTGACGTCAGCAAAGACCATACCTTCACCCAGAGCGGCGTGACGCTCACGGGTCATGTAGTACAGCCCCCCCAGTACCACGTCCTGAGACGGTACGATAATGGGCTCGCCGTTGGCGGGCGACAACACGTTGTTGGTAGACATCATCAACGCGCGGGCTTCGAGCTGGGCTTCCAGAGTCAGCGGTACGTGTACCGCCATCTGGTCACCATCGAAGTCAGCGTTGTAGGCCGCACACACCAGCGGATGCAGCTGAATGGCCTTACCTTCGATCAGAACCGGCTCGAACGCTGGATACCCAGACGGTGCAGGGTCGGCGCACGGTTCAGCAGGATCGGATGCTCACGGATGACCTCATCCAGGATATCCCAGACCACGCCTTCCTCACGCTCGACCATCTTCTTGGCGGCCTTGATCGTGGTCGCCAGTCCGCGGTGCTCAAGCTTTGAGAAAATGAACGGTTTGAACAGCTCCAGAGCCATTTTCTTCGGCAGACCGCACTGATGCAGGCGCAGGTACGGACCTACCACGATCACCGAACGGCCGGAGTAGTCAACACGCTTACCCAGCAGGTTCTGACGGAAACGACCCTGCTTACCCTTGATCATGTCAGCCAGGGACTTCAGCGGGCGCTTGTTGGTGCCGGTGATGGCACGGCCACGACGGCCATTGTCCAGCAGGGCATCCACAGCTTCCTGCAGCATCCGCTTCTCGTTACGCACGATGATGTCCGGAGCATTCAGCTCCAAAAGGCGCTTGAGACGGTTGTTCCGGTTGATCACCCGACGGTACAGGTCGTTCAGGTCGGAAGTGGCAAAACGGCCACCATCCAGCGGAACCAGGGGGGGGCGCAGGTCCGGCGGAAGAACCGGCAGCACGGTCATGACCATGTCGCCTGGCTTGTTACCGGAATACAGGAACGCTTCCAGAATTTTCAGGCGCTTGCTGAATTTCTTGATCTTGGTTTCGGAGTTGGTCTGCGGAATTTCTTCGCGCAGCGCGTCAACTTCTGCCTGCAGATCGATGTCTTCCAGCAATTGCTTGACGGCTTCCGCACCCATGCGGGCGTCGAACTCGTCACCAAACTCTTCCAGGGCTTCGTAATACTGCTCATCATTCAGCAGCTGGCCCTTCTCCAGAGTGGTCATGCCCGGGTCGATAACAATAAAGCTCTCGAAGTACAGAACCCGCTCGATGTCACGCAGGGTCATGTCCAGCATCAGACCGATGCGGGACGGCAGCGACTTCAGGAACCAGATATGGGCGACCGGGCTGGCCAGCTCAATATGGCCCATGCGCTCACGACGAACGCTCGCCAGGGCAACCTCGACACCACACTTTTCACAAATGACACCGCGGTGCTTGAGGCGCTTGTATTTTCCGCACAGACACTCGTAGTCCTTGATCGGGCCGAAGATCTTGGCACAGAAAAGACCGTCACGCTCCGGCTTGAAGGTACGGTAGTTAATGGTCTCAGGCTTTTTTTTACTTCGCCAAAAGACCAGGAACGAATCATGTCAGGCGACGCCAGGCCAATGCGGATGGCGTCGAATTCCTTGCTCTGATTCTGGCTCTTGAGAAGATTCAGCAAATCTTTCATCAGTTAAAGCTCCGGATGGCGTTAATCTCGGGCGGGCACACGGAGTGCCCGCTCACGCTGCCAAAAACAATTCGGCTCACTCGGATTCCAGCTCGATGTCGATACCCAACGAGCGGATTTCCTTGACAAGAACGTTGAAGGATTCAGGCATGCCCGGCTCCATACGATGATCGCCATCGACAATGTTCTTGTACATCTTGGTCCGACCGTTTACGTCGTCAGACTTGACGGTGAGCATTTCCTGCAGGGTATAGGCGGCACCGTATGCTCCAGAGCCCAGACTTCCATCTCACCGAAGCGCTGACCACCGAACTGAGCCTTACCACCCAGCGGCTGCTGGGTAACCAGGCTGTAAGAGCCGGTAGAACGAGCGTGCATCTTGTCGTCGATCAGGTGGTTCAGCTTGAGAATGTACATATAGCCAACAGTTACCGGACGATCAAACGCATCGCCGGTACGGCCGTCATAGAGCTTGGTCTGACCGGTAGTATCCAGGCCAGCCAACTCAAGCATTCTCTTCACCTCGGCTTCCTTGGCACCATCGAAGACCGGTGTTGCCATGGGAACGCCACCACGCAGGTTGTTGCACAGCTCGAAAATCTCTTTGTCAGTCAGACTGTCAAGGTCAACCTTGAACACTTCGTCCGAATGATTGTAGATCTCGTCCAGCAACTTGCGAAGCTCAGCCACCTTGCGCTGCTCATCAAGCATGCGGCTGATCCGCTCACCCAGGCCTTTAGCCGCAGCACCCAGATGAGTTTCAAGCACCTGACCAACGTTCATCCGCGACGGCACACCGAGCGGGTTCAGAACGATATCGACGGTATTGCCAAACTCGTCGTAGGGCATGTCTTCAATCGGCATAACCGCAGAGATAACACCCTTGTTACCATGACGGCCAGCCATCTTGTCGCCCGGCTGAATACGACGCTTGATTGCCAGGTAAACCTTAACAATCTTGAGTACGCCAGGAGCCAGATCGTCGCCCTGCTGAAGCTTGCCCTTCTTGTCGTCAAAGCGAGCTTCGTGCTCTTTCTTGCGATCTCGAGGCCCTGCTCGGATTTCTCCAGCAACTCGTTCAAAGCTTCGTCTTTCATGCGCAGCTTGAACCAGTCGGCTCGCGGCAGTTCCGCCAGGTAGGCTTCTTCCAGCTTCGCACCCTTTTTCAGGCCAGGACCACTGATCACTTCCTGACCTTTCAGAGCGGCCATCAGACGCTCGAACGTCGCACCTTCAACAATGCGGTACTCGTCTTTCAGGTCCTTACGGTACTTGTCCAGCTGCTCTTTCTCGATCGAAAGCGCTCGGGCATCTTTCTCGATACCGTCACGGGTGAAGACCTGAACGTCAATGACCGTACCACGGGTACCGGTCGGCACACGCTGAGATGTGTCCTTAACGTCAGACGCTTTTTCACCAAAGATGGCACGCAGAAGCTTCTCTTCCGGGGGGGTCAGCTGGGTTTCGCCTTTCGGCGTTACCTTACCAACCAGAATGTCGCCGGGGGGGCCCACTTCAGCGCCGATGTAGACAATGCCAGACTCATCCAGCTTGGACAGTGCGCTTTCACCCACGTTCGGAATATCTGCGGTGATTTCTTCGCTGCCCAGCTTGGTATCACGAGCCACACAGGTCAGTTCCTGAATGTGGATGGTGGTCAGACGGTCTTCCTGAACCACTTTCTCGGAGATGAGAATGGAGTCCTCAAAGTTGTAACCGTTCCAGGGCATGAACGCGATGCGCATGTTCTGACCCAGAGCCAGCTCACCCAGATCCACAGAAGGACCATCCGCCAACACATCGCCACGGGCAATCACGTCACCCTGACGCACGATAGAACGCTGGTTGATACAGGTGTTCTGGTTGGAGCGGGTGTACTTGGTGAGGTTATAGATATCCACACCTGCATCACCGGCTTCGGTTTCTTCGTTGTTGACGCGAACCACGATACGGGCCGCATCCACGCTTTCGATCACGCCACCGCGACGCGCGGTTACACACACGCCAGAGTCCTGAGCACCGTGCGCTCAACACCGGTACCCACCAGCGGCACCTGCGACTTCAGGGTCGGGACCGCCTGGCGCTGCATGTTCGCACCCATCAGGGCCCGGTTGGCATCGTCGTGCTCCAGGAACGGGATCAGAGACGCCGCGACCGACACAACCTGGCGCGGAGATACGTCCATGAAGTTAACCGCTTCCGGAGGCGCTACGGTAAATTCGTTCTGGTGACGCACCGTAACCAGCTCATCAGTCAGACGCTTGCCTTCATCGGTAGCAGCGCTGGCCTGGGCGATCACGTAGTTGCTCTCTTCAATCGCAGAGAGGTAAACCACCTCGTCGGTCACCACACCATCGACCACCTTCCGGTACGGACTCTCAAGGAAGCCGTAGGAGTTGGACCGGGCGTAGGTTGCCAGCGAGTTGATCAGACCGATGTTCGGGCCTTCCGGAGTCTCGATCGGGCACACACGGCCGTAGTGGGTCGGATGTACGTCACGGACTTCGAAGCCGGCGCGTTCACGGGTCAGACCACCTGGGCCCAACGCGGAAATACGACGCTTGTGGGTAACCTCGGACAGCGGGTTGTTCTGATCCATGAACTGGGACAGCTGGCTGGAGCCAAAGAACTCTTTCACAGCGGCCGCAACCGGCTTGGCGTTGATCAGGTCCTGCGGCATCAGGCCTTCGCTTTCGGCGAGACTCAGACGCTCACGCACTGCACGCTCAACACGCACCAGACCAACACGGAACTGGTTTTCGGCCATTTCACCCACGCAACGCACACGACGGTTGCCCAGGTTATCAATGTCGTCCACCTGGCCCTGGCCGTTACGGATGGCAATCAAGGTCTTCAGTACGTCGATGATATCGTCGTGCGTCAGCGTACCTTCGCCGGTGCTTTCTTCCCGGCCCAGGCGACGATTCAGTTTCATCCGGCCAACGGCGGACAGATCGTAACGCTCTTCGGAGAAGAACAGGTTGTTAAACAGATTCTCCGCAGATTCCTTGGTAGGCGGTTCGCCCGGGCGCATCATGCGGTAGATTTCCACCAACGCTTCGAGCGGGGGGGTGCGGGTCGGGTCGATACGCAGGGTATCCGACATGAACGGACCGCAATCCAGGTCGTTGGTGTACAGGGTTTCGATGTCTTTAACACCGGCATCGAGGATCTTGGTAACCACTTCCTCGGTCAGTTCGGTGTTGCATTCCACCAGCACTTCGCCGGTAGACTGATCGATCATGTCCTTGGCCAGGACACGACCGTAGAGATACTCGGTCGGTACTTCCAGCTCGGTGATACCGGCTTTTTCCAGCTGCTTGATGTGACGGGCAGTGATCCGGCGGCCTTCTTCAACAATCACGTTGCCGTCATTGTCTTTGATGTCGAAGGTTGCGATATCGCCACGCAGACGGCTTGGTACCAGCTCCAGCTTGCACACTTCCGCGCCCAGGCTGAACTTACTGGTTTCGAAGAACATCTCGAGCATTTGCTCGGAGGTGTAGCCCAGGCCACGCAACAGAATGGAGGCCGGCAGCTTACGACGGCGGTCAATACGAACGAACACGGCGTCCTTCGGATCGAACTCGAAGTCCAGCAGGAGCCACGGTAAGGAATCACCCGGGCTGAGTACAACAGCTTGCCGGAGGAATGGGTCTTACCCTTGTCGTGATCGAAGAACACACCAGGTGAACGGTGGAGCTGGGAAACAATAACGCGCTCGGTACCGTTAACAACAAAGGTACCGTTCTCGGTCATCAGGGGGGCATTTCGCCCATGTAGACTTCTTGCTCTTTGATGTCCTTGATCGCCTTGTTAGACGATTCCTTATCATAAATGATCAGGCGGACCTTCACCCGTAGCGGCGCGGCGTAAGTTACGCCCCCCCTGAGCTGACATTCCTTGACGTCAAAGACTGGCTCGCCGATTCGGTAGCTCACATACTCGAGCGCGGCGTTGCCAGAATAACTGACGATCGGGAATACGGATTTGAATGCTGCATGAAGACCAGTTTCCCGGCGGTCTTCAGGCGCAGTTTCCATTTGGAGGTAGTCCCGGAACGAATCCAGCTGAATTGACAGCAAATAGGGGGGGACTTCCATCACGGAAGGCAATTTACTAAAGTCTTTGCGAATCCGCTTTTTCTCAGTGTAGGAGTAAGTCATCTGCATTCCCCCCCAGCTTTAGACCTGATACCTGGTATCAAGAAGCAATCAAATGTTCTGCTTCGGGGGGCCGAATTGCTCGGCTTATCGCGCCGTCTTGAACAAGACTCTGGCTGTAGGTTATAGATCTGACATCAACCTGCAATTGCACACCAGACTCTATAGCATATACAACAGAAAAAGGCCGGTGGCACGAAGCCACCAGCCCGTCCATGCTTAACGCACGGTGTCGATCAACAGCCGACTCTTACTTGAGCTCAACAGAAGCGCCTGCTTCCTCAAGCTTCTTCTTGGCTTCTTCAGCCTCGTCCTTGCTTGCGCCTTCCTTAACAGTAGAAGGTGCGCCGTCAACCATTTCCTTGGCTTCTTTCAGACCCAGGCCAGTCAGTTCACGAACGGCTTGATAACGTTTACTTTCTTCTCGCCAGCGCCGGTCAGAACTACGTCGAACTCGGTCTTCTCTTCGGCGGCTTCGCCAGCAGCGGCAGCAGCCGGAGCGGCAGCAACAGCGGCAGCAGCAGAAACGTTAAACTTCTCTTCCATTGCTTCTACGAGCTCAACAACTTCCATTACGCTCATTTCAGCAATTGCATTCAAAATATCGTCTTTAGACAGAGCCATGACTTTCTCCCAAAAATGTAAAAAAAATGGTGTTCAACAGAATCAAGCAGCGTCTTGCTTCTGATCCCGGACTGCAGCTACAACACGTGTGATCCTGCCCGGAATATCGTTCAGGGTACGTGCAAGCTTGGTAACTGGTGCCTGTGTAACAATGGCCAGCTTGGTCAACGCTTCGTGCAGCGTCGGCAGCGTAGCCAGGCGATCAATCTGTTCTGCACCCATCAGCTCACCGCCGACAGCCAGACCCTTGATTTCGAACGCCTCTTTCTCTTTGGCAAAATCCTTCAGCAGGCGCGCAGCGGCACCCGGATCTTCCATTGAGAAAGCCAGAATGGTCGGACCAACCAGCGCCGGATCAATGCACTCGAACTCGGTACCACGAATCGCGATCTTTGCCAGGTTGTTACGAACAACCTTCAGACGCACGTTTCGGCACGAGCCTTGGCACGCAGCGCCGTCATGTCACCTGAGGTGACACCACGGTAGTCAGCCAAAACCACAGACAGAGCAGTACCAGCAGTCTCGTTGACTTCAGCGACGATCGCTTTCTTGTCTTCGAGTCTAATTGCCACTGGTTTTCTCCTCGATTTCGCCGGCTTATGCCAGCAAACCCATCTATGTCCCTCGCGGGACGCCTAACGGTGTTTGGGTTCAGAGAGAACGTCGTCACACCGTCTGCGCAGGCGTTGCTTTAACCCTTGAGGCGCCCTTCAAGAGGGCGCTGCGGGGGGGGCCTGCGGTCTTTGACAGCCTTGGCTTCCGCCCAGACTACAAAGTAACTACCGTTCAGAGCCTCAGATGCTCAGAGTACCCTGATCGATAGTCAGGCCAGGACCCATCGTGGAAGAGATGGTGATCTTCTTCAGATACACACCCTTCGACGATGCAGGCTTGGCCTTTTTCAGATCTGCCACCAGAGCTTCAAGGTTTTCCTTGATGTTCTGCGCAGAGAATTCAACGTTACCCAGCGGAGCGTGGATAATGCCGTTTTTATCAGTACGGTAACGAACCTGACCGGCTTTGGCGTTCTTGACCGCAGTCTCAACGTCTGCAGTTACAGTACCAACCTTCGGGTTCGGCATCAGGCCGCGGGGGGGACCAAGGATCTGGCCCAGTTGACCAACCACACGCATGGCATCCGGAGTGGCAATAACCACGTCGAAGTCCATATTGCCTTTCTTTACTTCGTCAGCCAGATCGTCCATACCTACCACGTCTGCACCGGCAGCAGTGGCTTTCTCGGCATTGGCACCCTGAGTGAACACAGCTACACGAACAGTCTTGCCAGTACCGTGCGGCAGAACAGTGCTGCTACGTACGACCTGGTCAGATTTACGCGCATCAACACCAAGGTTAACGGCTACGTCTACAGACTCTTTGAACTTGACGTTCTGGCCCAGCTCGGCCAACAGTGCTACCGCTTCATCAACGGAGTAGGCACGGGTAGAGTCTACTTTTTCACGAATCAGCTTCTGACGCTTGCTCAGCTTTGCCATCTTACAGACCCTCCACGTTCAGGCCCATGCTGCGGGCAGTTCCGGCAATGGTACGAACCGCTGCTTCCATATCGGCAGCAGTCAGATCCGGCTCTTTGGTCTTGGCAATTTCTTCCAGCTGAGCACGGGTTACCGTACCCACTTTGTCCGTGTTCGGACGACCGGAACCGCTCTTGATGCCAGCCGCTTTTTCAGCAGCACCGGCGCGGCGGGGGGGTCTTGGTAATAAAGGTAAAGCTGCGATCACTGTATACAGTGATGACAGTCGGAATCGGCAAGCCCGGCTCCATGCCTTGAGTCTTGGCATTGAAGGCCTTACAGAATTCCATGATGTTTACGCCGCGCTGACCCAGGGCCGGACCAACGGGGGGGGACTCGGGTTGGCCTGACCGGCAGCAACCTGAAGCTTGATATACGCTTCAATTTTCTTTGCCATGATAGTTCTCCTGTGGGTTCTGACGCCTTTCGGCTCCCCCCCGTTTATATAACTGCCTTCAGCAGACACAAAAAGCCCGCGTCGCCGTGGCGCGCGAGCTCTCAGGTTTTCAGGCTACGCTCAGTCTTTCTCGACCTGACCAAACTCCAGCTCTACCGGAGTTGAACGGCCAAAGATCAGGACCGCAACCTTAACTCGACTCTTCTCGTAGTCGACTTCCTCAACAACGCCATTGAAGTCTGCAAACGGACCTTCAACAACGCGCACAATCTCACCCGGCTCGAACAAGGTCTTCGGCTTGGGCTTGTCAGCACCGCTTTCTACACGACGCAGGATTGCTTCTGCTCGCGCTCGGTAATGGGCGCCGGCTTGTCCTTGGTACCACCAATGAAACCGAGTACCCGAGGAGTATTCTTGACAAGATGCCATGAGGCATCATCCATTTCCATCTGGACCAATACGTACCCGGGATAGAACTTGCGCTCGCTCTTGCGCTTCTTGCCATCGCGCATTTCGACGACTTCCTCGGTCGGAACCAGGATCTCGCCAAACTTGTCTTCCATGCCTTCGAGCGCCACACGCTCCTTCAGAGTGCGCATCACGTGCTTTTCAAAGCCAGAATACGCATGAACGACGTACCAGCGTTTAGCCATTGCCCACTCCCGTTAGCCGATGAAGCCGGCGACCAGCCAGCTGATCAGCGAATCCATACCCCCCCACAAGATCAGAGCCACAACCAGCACAAACACCACAACAATAATCGTGGTCTGAACCAGCTCAGGCCTGGTGGGCCAAACGACTTTCCGGATCTCTACGCGTGCTTCCTTCAACAGGGTGGCAAAACGACGGCCACGCTCGGTCTGCAGCGCAACAAATGCAGCAACAAGACCCAGCCCAACAAGAGCCAGAACCCGATACAGCACAGACTCGGCACTGAAATACTGATTACCAACCACACCAACGGCAATCAGAACAAAAACAACCAGCCATTTCAGAGCATCGAAACGGCTGGTCGACTGAACGGCTTTTGACTCCATAGGAATCAGCTTATGTATCCGGATGTTGAAAAATGGCAGGCCAGGAGGGAATCGAACCCCCCCCAACCTGCGGTTTTGGAGACCGCTGCTCTGCCAATTGAGCTACTGGCCTGCACCGAAACAACTCAGCGCAACAACAAACGAGTAACCCGAAGGTTACTCGATGATCTTGCGACCACGCCGGCACCAACGGTACGACCACCTTCGCGAATCGCGAAGCGCAGGCCATCTTCCATGGCGATCGGAGCGATCAGGGTGACGGTCATTTTCACGTTATCACCCGGCATTACCATTTCTACGCCTTCCGGCAGTTCGCAAGAACCGGTCACGTCAGTGGTCCGGAAGTAGAACTGCGGACGGTAGCCCTTGAAGAACGGAGTATGACGACCACCTTCTTCTTTGGACAGTACGTACACTTCACACTCGAACTTGGTGTGCGGCTTGATGGAGCCCGGTACACACAGAACCTGACCACGCTCAACGTCGTCACGCTTGGTACCACGCAGCAGAACACCAACGTTCTCGCCGGCACGACCTTCGTCCAGCAGCTTGCGGAACATCTCAACACCGGTACAGGTGGTCTTGGTGGTGTCGCGGATACCCACGATTTCCACTTCGTCACCAACCTTGATGATGCCACGCTCAACACGACCAGTTACTACGGTACCACGACCAGAGATGGAGAATACGTCCTCGATCGGCATCAGGAACGGCTGATCGATCGCACGCTCCGGCTCAGGGATGTAGTCGTCCAGGGCTTCTACCAGCTTCTTGACAGCGGTAGTACCATTTCGTTGTCGTCTTTGCCTTCCAGCGCCATCAGGCAGAACCGGTGATGATCGGGGGGGTGTCGTCACCCGGGAAGTCGTACTGACTCAGCAGGTCACGAACTTCCATCTCAACCAGCTCCAGCAGCTCCTCGTCGTCTACCATGTCGCCTTGTTCAGGAACACGACAATGAAAGGAACGCCAACCTGACGGGACAGCAGGATGTGCTCACGAGTCTGCGGCATGGGGGGGCCGTCAGCTGCGGAGCAAACCAGGATCGCGCCGTCCATCTGTGCCGCACCAGTGATCATGTTCTTCACATAGTCAGCGTGGCCCGGGCAGTCTACGTGGGCGTAGTGACGGGTCGGAGAATCGTACTCTACGTGAGAGGTCGCGATGGTAATACCACGCGCACGCTCTTCCGGTGCGTTATCGATCTGATCGAAAGCACGGCTCTCGCCAGTGCCCCCCCAAACTTCGTGACATACACGAGTCAGGGCAGCTGTCAGAGTGGTCTTACCATGGTCAACGTGACCGATGGTGCCCACGTTTACGTGCGGCTTGTTACGCTCAAACTTTGCTTT
>JDSH01000206.1_pt1 | contig 16745 bp, 25 predicted proteins | sample 199451 | NCBI WGS metagenome assembly JDSH01 (sample SAMN02584198, study PRJNA231836) | bioreactor metagenome | isolation source: continuous culture bioreactor electron acceptor NO2- transfer2 day 38 after... | place: Germany: Bremen | reverse complement strand
CTCCTCGGCGCGGGCGCGGGTTTCCTTGCGGGCGGCGTTACGCAGAGCGTACAGGTTGGTGCGGGACTGGCGGTTCGGCACAGACAATGCCGCGCTGGTAGGGCAGGGCGGGGGGGGTTGCGGCGCGCGGGACAATGGGTGAGCACTGCGGAGAGAAGATCGCCCGTGGTTGCGCAGATGGGATGATAGACGGCCTCGATTTCGACAGGTGCGGTCTCGCGTTCGCCCGCCGCGCGCTTGTCGATTACCGTCAGCCGCGTGTCGATCGTGGTCCCATGCCGCGCGAAGACCTTGCCGTCGATCGCGGCGGAAAACACCACGTCTGCGCTCTGGCCTATGCGTTGAAACGTCGGCTGGAAACTCTTGGTGGAGGGCCGAAAGCTCTCGCCCGTGATGATGACAAGCCGCCCACCCGGAGCAAGACGTGCCAGCGCGGACAGAACATGCTGACTGGTCGCCTGCCGAAACCGACCTTCGACATGGTTCGCAGCCGAAAACGGCGGGTTCATCACGATGACCGAGGGCGTGATTGCGCGGTCGAGACGGTCGTCGATCGAGGCGGCATCGTGATCCGAGACAACAGCATCCGGAAACAATTGTTCCAGCAAGGCACGGCGCGTTTCCGCAAGCTCATTGAGAACAAGCCGCGCGCCTGCAGTCCGGGCGAAGATCGCCAGCATGCCGGTGCCAGCGGATGGCTCGAGCACCAGGTCGCCCTCGCGAAACCCCCCCGCCGCCTGCGCGACAATCGCCGCAAGGGGGGGCAGGGGGGGGTCGAAAATTGTTGCAGGCGGACGCTATCTTCAGAACGCCGTGTGTGCGAGGGCGCCAGACTGGCCAGCCGCTCGATCATGGTGAGGAAGGCCTGCGGCGAGGCCGCCTGGCGCTGCATCAGCGCGCCATAGCGCGCGAGCATCAGGATTTGCGCAACCTCGACGGCCTCGTAGGCGTCCTTCCAAACCCAGGCGCCGCTCGTGTCGCTGGCACCGAAGGCCTCCTCCATCACGGCGCGAACAGCGGCGGCGTCAATGGGTTTGCCAGCCTCGAACAAAGGGACGAGGGCATTTGCAGCCTGCATCAGGTTTTGAGCAACGCCTGCAGCCTCGGGCAGGGCAGGGGGGGCCTCTGAAAGACATGCAAGCGGGACGGAATGGGGGGGGTGAGCGTTCATCGGCAATCTCCGGAGTTGAGGGTTGGCCCCCCCAGGCCCCCCCGCGCGCACTCTCGCACCCGGGAGGGGGGGTCACCCCCCCTCCCGCCCTGTCTCTCGCTCTTTCATGGCAAAGCCTGGTGCGAATTTGCCCTGCGTCAGGACGGCCGCAGATGGCGAGGCACGTCCATCGATTGATGCAGGATCCGGATCACAAATATCCTGTCCGGGTCCACCTCATAGAACACGAGGTGCCGGCCCGTGATCAGTTTACGCGCACCTGCAGGAGATCGGAGCAGTCCGACCCCCCCATTTGAGGATTGGCGATCAGCCCCCCCTTCAGGGCACGCTCGATGTCGTCGAGATAGCGGTCCGCCTGCGCCGCGCCCCCCCACTGTCGGTCTGTCTCGACCCAGATATCGACGAGATCGGATTTAGCCGCTTCAGAGAGATGGATGTCACGCATCAGAAGCGCCGGAGCGGCTCCGCGCCTCGCGCTTGATCGCATCCATATCGAGCGGACCAGCGTCGCCGGATTGCTTGCCCTCCATCAACGCAACGCGAAGCCGCGCCCGCTGACCTTCCTGTTCTTCCATCAGGCGCAAGGAGGCGCGGATCAACTCGCTGGTTGACCCGTAGCGCCCTTCCTTCAACATCAGGGCAATGAATTCGTCCCAATGGGGGGGGCCAGTGTGACGCTTGTGCTTGCCATGTTCACCTCCGAAATACGCATGAATAACATATATGAGTACTTCACGCATTTCAACTCGGAGGTGGCTTGCGCCCAGTTCTTCGGCGGCGACGGCTCTGGATCTCGCCTGTAAAACGAGATGGTCTACAAACGCTCGTGCCTCGGACAGGCAGTCCAGCTCATAGTCGCCGAAGAAGCCCCCCCAGCAGGCGTCGAGCTCCTCGCCGTCACGCTCGATGACATAGCCATAGACCCGCCCGCCAAGATAGGCGTCGTAGCTGACGATTTCAGCGCGCAGGATGTCGGCTGCCTTTTCCCGCAGTGCCTTGGTGACGCGCTTCACATCGAACTCCTTCCGAACCGCCTCAAGCAACACATAGACGTAACCGGCCTGGCCGGAATCCCACGGGCAGTGGAACCCGATGGTGTTCATCGCGAGGCCGGAATGGTCATAGAGAAACACCGGCAGAAGGATCGCCTTGCGCTCGGCGCGCTCGCGCAACTGGTCCATTGAGAGATCACACTGATCCGAGACACCCGCGAGATCGCGCAGAAACGACTCGGGCTTGCGAAATGGTGGCTTTCGCCCAGCCGGTATCTCCGATGCCAGCAGATCAGCGTGCCGAGGTTCGACCACTCCCGTGGGCTTTCGGGATCGGGGGGGTCATGGAAAATCTTGATGGTGTGGCCGTGATAGGCCTCCTCATAGACAGGGTCGTGCATGTCGATGTCCTTTCTTGGAACGAAATCGACTCGCCAGGCCGATTGGGCGCAGGCGAGTCGATCTGGTTGTGATGAGTTGGTTGGTGAGGTTGCCGCCCGTCGGATCAGGCGGCGGCGCGGTTCTGGCGGTGCTGAACGTGTTCGACCGAGACCTTCAGCAGCCATTCCTCGAAGCCGAGAATGGTCTGGTGATTTGCCACCGCGTGGCTCCAGACCGCGCGCGGATCGCTGCCGATCTGCGTCGGGTCGTTGTCGATCCGGCCGTTGGCCATCCACGGTTCCGGTTGGATGCGTCCAAGCCAGTCGGCCAGCGACGGGATGCGCCCTTGGCAGTCTTCGCGCACATGTTGTTCGCCGATCCAGCGGATCGGCACGACCCGGCCCGCGCTGTTGGTCAGCTTCGCCCAAACAAACGCTCAGCTTCGAAGATCCCGAGCGTGTGGTGCCGATGTGCTCGGTGGGTGAAAAGTGCGAGGTGTTCCTTAGATGAGTCGAACCAATCGTGCACATATTGGTAATCATCTGGAACACCTCCGAACTTTCGGGCCGAGCTTTCGGCGTGGTGGAGGGGGGGATGTGCCATATCAAAGCCCCCCCTCATGTTCGGTGGTATTGGTCGCGATGTAGCGGTTCGAATGACTGACATCGATGTTGTCAGTCGCGAGCACCCAGGTCAGTTCGCCATAGCCACCTTCGTTGTTCTCGAACCCGGGGGGGCTGAGCGCATAGGCGAAGTCCCAGCCGAAATCTTCGACCCGGCGGCGCAACTCTTCTGAGAGAGAGATCGTGTCTGGCGTCACGACGACATCTTCGATATTGCCGGAATCGCCGTAGCCTTCGTATTGCACCTCGATCTTCGTCACGCCGACGGCACGCAGTTCGGAGAGAAGGGCCACGCGGGTCACAACCCTCTGTTCGGCGGCGCGTTGCTGGGCTTCCAGCATCTGCGCGTAAAAATCATTCACTTGTGTCATGTCTTCGATCCTTTGGAATTGAGGGAAGGGGGGGAGGGCGACCTTTGCATCAGATCGCCCAGGAGGTTTCCTGCGGGGGGGGCTTCAAGCCGCGGCGTCGCCGCGTTCGTCACCCGTCCGGTCAACCAGGTTGAAATACAGATTCTCAGTCGCGCGCTTGAACCCCCCCGGCGGTTTGCGCGGGGGGGCGAGGCAGCGCACTGAGGCACTGCAGCTCTCGCCATGCTCCATCGCGAACTGCGTCACTTGGTCGATCAGGTCGTCCATGCCCGCGGCCTGGATGCGCTTTTCCGGGTAATTCGCCATCATCTGGAACTGTGTGACGACGAAGGCGCCGTCGCGGTGCGCGGGATAGAGGGTGATCTGATAGTCGAGTGTCTTGGCCATCTCTGGTCTCCTGCGGCGGGCGGAACGCGACCATCGCGCCCCCCCATGGAAACCCGCCAGCGCGAAAGGACCGCCCTTTGTGCAAGGGCGATCCGAGGTGATGTTGAAGAAGAGGGGGGGCGTCAGTATTCTGACGGCAGAAGCAGGGTCAGGACGCGGCGGGTTTGCGCGGGATCGGATGGCTCGGGAGAGCCATATTGATAGTCGACGTCGTACAAATCGAGCTTGAACCAGGTCGTGGTCCCGTCGAAGTCGATGACCCCCCCCATCTCGTGCCAACCATGGGGGGGGTCACTGTCAGCGTTGAACGCGTCAAACGAAGCGACGCGGCGGGTGAGAGCGAGCTGGGCGTCCGGCCCTAGTGCTGCAACACCACGGGTCATGACAAACTGGCCCTGCGGCGCATCGGCGACGGGGGGGGTGGTCCTGAGAATGGAGCGACGAAAGGCATCATTTTGCCCGGCGATCAATTCGGTTTCCTTGACGGGATCGATATCGAGTGTGGTGGTCATGAGAATTCTCCGGGACGGGCCAGCCGATCAGACACCGGCTGCGTGAAACCCGTCAGCGGGAAAGGGCCGCCCTCTGCGCGAGGACGGCCCAAGGCTTAGGTCATGATCGGATCGGTTTTCGCCGCGTCAGGCCGCATCCTCGCTCAGGAAGGCGGGCAAGGACGACGGTTCATTGCTCTCAGCGTCGCTCAGAGAATCTTCGGCGGACAGATCTCCCTCCTCGGTCTCCGGCGCAGCGCCTGCCGTGTCGGCACCAGCTCCGTCGCACCGGCAAACACCATCCCGTCGGGCAGCCACCGCGTCGTCTTTGCAACCGTCGCGGCGTCGAAACCTTCCGTCTCGCTCGCCGCTTCTGCGAACGCCCGCTCCATCGCGGCCGCGATATCGCCCTTGCGTTCGCGATTGCGATCCTCGGCGTAGTCGTCACCGATCAGCTTGCGCGCCGTGGCCACCGCATGCCCCCCCTTGTTGACCCGACCCCCCAGTAGTTTTGGGCAGTCGGGCGCCAGCAGGCAGCCACATCAACATCGAGCCGCGCGCGATCTCCTCGATGATCGGGGGGGAAGGACGATTGTCGGAGGAAAGCTGGGGGGGTTTGACCGCGAGACCCGTCGCCCAGGCGAAAAGCGCCTGCTTGTCCGCAATGGGCAACGCCGACATCGTCCGGAAGTCCTCGGGTTTCTGAAGCTTCATCCAGTCCGTGGCGAGGTCTTGTTCCAGCGCCTCGAGCATTTTTTTTGGGCGACGGTGTCCGCGTGCAGCACTTCGCGGTCTTGCGCCTGGAAGGGCCGGATCGAGATGTCGAGTGCCTCGTTGCCGTAGGACCGCCCCCCCAAAGCCTGTTCGCAGAGCGCGTAGAGCATCGCATCGAAGGCCACCTCGAAATCAGCCGCCAGATGCGCCTGAGGATGTGCTGGCGCGTGGCACGCAGATCATCCGCCAGGCTCGCCGAAATGCCGTCCGCCTTGCGCAACGTGGCCGCGGGGGGGTCAGAGGTCGGCACTGGCGTGGAGGACGTCGGCGGCGTCACATGTGGGCGGGCGGGGGGGGAGGAGGCATCACCCGCATCAGCACTATCTTCGTCCGGCATGGCCGCAGCAGGGATATCTTCTGGCCGCACCAGGCCTTTCTCGACACGTAGCGCACCGTCATGACCGATGGTCAGAACCACGCCCGCAATGGCGCGATCTGCGTCCGCGAAAGGTTGCCGCTCGCGCTGCAGGGCTTCGATCTCGCGCAAACGCGGCTCGATGGCGTAGTATTCTTCGGTCTCGGCGTCGGTCCAATCCTCGCCGTCATTCTGCGCCGCCAATTCCTCTTCGCGGGCGATGAGATGCTCTTCCTCGGCGAGCAGATCGGGATCGGGTTCGATATCCTGCGGATAGACACGCCCGAAACTGCGAAACGCCCCCCCGTAATCCACAGAGAGATGCACCTCGACCCATTTCCATGTCCCTTCAAAGGGTTTGGCCGCGGCCTGCAGCTTCTCGATGGCGAGACGCTCGAGGAGCTCAGGGTTTTCCATATGGGCGCTGGCGCGATCGTCGAAGAGGTCGCGCAGCAGAACGCCTCCCGCCGCCTCATAGGCTTCGATGCCGACGAAACGCCCCCCCAAGGCCGAGTTCGCAGAATGCGCGGTCTCGGTCAGTTGGCGTTTGATGCTTTGCGGGTGGATGTGATAGCCGCCCTTCACCGCGTTCCAGACCGCCAGTTGCCGATCGTGGTCGTCGGTCAGCGTAAACGCCATCACGCATTCGAGGGTCAGATCCCCCCCCGCGCGAAATCGCTCGATGATTTCGGGCGCGACACGGGCGAGTTTCAGCCGACGGCGTACCAGGTCGACGGAGACACCGAATTTCAGCGCAATTTCGTCCTCGCTGCGCCCTTCGCCAATCATCTTGTCGAAAGCTTCGAACTGGTCCGCCGGATGCATGGCTGCGCGCTGAAGGTTTTCTGTGGCGGAGGTGAGGATGGCGTTGCGTTCGTCCTCGACGAGGCAGGGCACCGGGTGGTCTGCGGGGGGGATCACACCGTCCTCGGCCAGCTGTTTCAGCGATTTGAGGCGACGGCCACCGGCGTCAACAGCAAAACGTGTCTCTGACAGCGCATGAACCACTAGGTTCTGTTTGATGCCTGTCTCGCGGATGCTGGCGAGGAGTTCGGCGTCGTCGCTAGCGCTCGCGGCGACTTTGCGGACGTTGAGTTGGCTCGGCTCCAGCTGGTCGAGCGGGATCATCCGGATGTCGGCGGCGCCGTCAGGCGCAGCCGATCCGGCGGTTTCGGTTTTCTTTGAGGTGGCGGGTTTCGAACGCGTCGTGGTTTTGGTCTTGGCCATGGTCAGGATCCTTGTCGCGCCGGACCCGGAAGAGGCTCTCTCTTTCCTTTCAAGCCCGGCACACGGGCTTCCCTTTCTCTGGCTCTTTGCAATTGCGAAACACGTCAGCAATCGACCGTATGTAAACGAATGCAAGCAGACGCTCTCAGGTCACGCTCGTCCAAAAACCCTTGGTTTCCTTATGTCGCGTAGCCCTTAATTGTGAGATGGGAAATTCAAGGAAATCAACGGCAGTGCTTTGCCCTTAAATATGAGATTTTGCCCTTAATTCCGATATTTTTGCCCTTAAACCTGAGACAGGGGGGGTCAAAGACTTGTGCTGCAAATGTCGATGGAAAATGATGGCGAAGACTCGGTTGCCTTCGGTGCTGAGGAGGAGCGTAGGGCTGCGGTGCCACGTCTGCTTGCCGCAGTTGGTCACATTGCACAAAGGCGGGCGAGAAGCAAAGGCCCCCCCATGACAGCCGAATCTCGCAATTAAGGGCAAAACTCGATGCCGAAAGCGTCTCGTCTCAGATTTAAGGGCAACGCGACAACTGTCCGGTTTTCTGGGACCACTTCACATGTCTAAATCTGATAGCGCGCCGATCGCCGGACGTCATGCAGACCGACCAATCATCGCGGCGAGCGCGATGTCAGGCGAAGAGCGCAAGAAGCGGTGCTACGGCCTTCTGCCAGCTGTCACGCGCTTCAAGCCGGCCGATCCAGCCCGCGATTCTGGGGGGGAATTCGTCCAGCGAAATCCCGCTTGGTCGCGATACATGAATGTGGTCGCCAGATAGAAGTCGGCAAGGCTGAGTGTGCCTGCGATCCAATCCCTATTGTCGAGTCCGGTTTCCAGAACGGCAAGAAACTGATCTGTGGCTTTCCGTTCCGCTTCGACTACAGTCGGATCAGGATCGCCCATGCCGAATTTCTCTTTGAGGAACAGCTCAAAGGACAACTTCTGCATCGCAGGGCCAAGGTGGATGGCTTGCCACCAGGCCCATTGATCGACGAGGGTCCGCGCCTTGAGGCCATCAGGATAGGGCCCCCCCGCCTCGGGCCGGATCCCGGCCAGATAGGCACAGATCGCCCGGGATTCCCAAAGCACGAAATTCCCGTCCTCCAAAACAGGCACCTTTGCATTGGGATTGCGGGCAAGAAATTCCGCCGCGCGGTTGTCCCCCCCGGCACGGATGTCGACCTCGACGATTTCGAGTTCCACGCCCAGTTCGTGCGCCACCGCCCGCACACGCAGCGCATTCGGTGAGAAGTTCGCGTTGTAAAGCCTCATGACATTCACCAGCATTATTGTTCCTGCGGCGCCTGAAGAAGCGCCGCGCGGTTAGCAGCCAGGAAATCGGCCACCGACTGTCCGGGCTTGCCGGTGAGCGATTCGAGATCGCCGCTGGCCACATCGAGATAGCCCTGCGCGATTGCTTCGTCGAAGGAGGCAAAGACCCTCGCCATGAACTCCGGCAGTCCATTTGCGATCATCGCCTGCACCAGATCCTCGGCGGGCAGGGCGACATAGGGGGGGATTTCCTTACCCGCAATTTCGGACAAGATCGCCGCGACCTCGGCCTGGCTGACCGTCTCCGGCCCGGTGATATCGAGGGTCTCCCTTCCCGTAGCTTTCATTAGCGCCGCGGCTGCCGCACGGGCGCAATCCGCCCGCGTCACATACCCGGTCTTGCCATCTGCCGCAGCGGCGAAATGCGTGCCCATGGCGACGCTCTGCTGGCCGCCCATCAACAGAAAGTCGGTGTACATATTGTTGCGCAGGATCGTATGATCCGCCCCCCCACTTTCCGCGATCAGCTTCTCGGTCCCTTCGTGGTCTTGAGCGAATCCGATCGGACTTTGCGCGACTGGGCCTGCGAAGGAGGTATAGACGATGTGGTCGATACCTACCGTCTTGGCCGCAGCAATCGCGTTGGAATGAGCTGCGAGCCGCTTGCCCGGCTCCAGATCGTCGGTCGAGATGACGAGAAGACGCCTGCCGCCCGCGAAGGCTGCTTCAAGAGAAGCCGGGTCGTTGAAATCGCCCTCGCGCGCCTCGACTCTTTTTCCCGCCAGATGGGCAAGCTTGTCGGGGGGGGTGCGCGAAATCGCGATGACCGGACCGGCTCCTTCCTGAACCAGCAGATCGACCACCTGCCGGCCAAGTTGGCCGGACGCGCCGGTCACAATGAAGGGGGGGCCGTTCTGGATGTTGGACATGGTATCTCTCCTGTCTTGGTACTTCTGCAAGCGCGCTTGCGATCAATCGTGGATTTGGATGGGGGGGGCGGGATTTGCCAGCTTGCCGCGCGCGAAACCCCCCCAGCTAGTGGTCAGGATTTTGATCATCACATCGATCTCTGCCTCATCGCGCGGCGCAAAGGCCATGACCGCATTGGCCGGGATATATCCGGTCGACGCCATCGGGTGCGGTTCGCCCCCCCAGCCTTTTGCGATGAGTTCCTCGACCGCCGCCAGCGGCAGCATCATGTGCGACGAACCGTCATAGGCGGGATGCACATGGGCAAATTCCCGCCCGATCATGAAGCTTCGCGCGGGCCGCAGGCATGTTCCCGCGGCAGGACCAATGCCTCGGCACCGGGGGGGACCGAAATACCCGATCGGCAACGCTCGACGAAGGGCAGGGCGAAGGCCTTCTTCTTGAACAATGCGTGAATCTCGGCCGAAGAGTTCTGCGACACTTGCTCATGCGGGGGGGCGCACTCGGTGGTTTCGGGGGGGCGCGGACCCTGCCGCAAGGGAAGTTCGAAGCACATATCTGGTCCTATCCAAATCTGAACGCGCTTTCGACCGCGCCCAATACGTGATCCTCGAGGGTCTTTTCCCCCCCCGATCCGCAAGCGCGGCGCCGGCCACGACGTGCAATGGAATTAGATGTTCCTCGCGCGGATTGGCGTCGCGTGCGCCGGGTGCCCGATCCCAAGCAGCCAGCATGGCGCGGCGCGCCCCCCCGGGGGGGTCTTCATGGGTCACCGCACCCGTGAGCCATCGGTCAAAGTCGCCGCCGTTCACCGGGCCATCCGGTCCGCCCCCCCTCATCGCCCGCATCATCTTGCCCATGTTGTGATAGGTGTTGCCGGACCCGATGATCAACACACCTTCATCGCGCAAGGGCGCCAACGAGCGACCGGCAGCAAGATGTGCCTCAGCGTCGAGATCGTCGCGCAGGCTCAATTGGACGGTGGGGGGGATGTCGGCCTCAGGAAAAGCCACCTTTAGCGGAACGAACACCCCCCCATGATCGAAGCCACGCGTAGCGTCGGCCCGGGTTTCAAACCCCCCCGCGCCGTTCAATAGCTCGCTTGCACGGGCCGCCAGCGTAGGATTGCCTGGCGCGGGCCAGGTCAGCTGATAAGTATGGGGGGGGAAACCCCCCCTGATAGTCGAACAGCAGCGGCGGCGCGGGGGGGTTGGTCTGCACGGTAAACACCCGTTCCTCCCAATGGCCTGAGATCACGAGAAGCGCCTTGGGCTTTGCCGGCAGGCTCGCAGGCAAAGCCTCAAGGAATCTGCGGTGCCTGTCCCAGGTGTCAGGCGGGTTCCAGTCCATGAAGAAGCAAGGGCCGCCTCCATGGGGGGGAACAAACACTGTCGGCTGCCTTTCGGTCATTCTGTCTTCCTTTTGAACCCCCCCAAGTCCGAGGGTGGATGGCCAGCGCCGTGGCAACTCCGCATCGGATTAATTCGTCTCTGTCGGAAACGTCGGCGCATATGCCGACTTTACCGCACGCACGCGATTGGCTGTCATCCACGAGGCGATCAGAAGCACCCAGGTCGCAAGAGCCGGTGGCCAGCCTGGATCGCCCGCGCCCACATGCGCCCCCCCGAACGCCAGCACCAGATGCCAGAACATCGCCGCATAGGCCCAGTCCGCCAGCATCGCCGAAGGGCGCCAAAGAACCACCACCGCGCCGACGATCTTCAATATCGCGAGCGGCCAGATGATGTATGTGGGATAGCCCAACACCTCGCGATACATGCCCGCGACCAAGTCGTGGGATGAGATGTAGAAAGTCGCCGCACCCATATAGACCAGCGCCACAAGGCCGGTCGCGATCCAGTAGACATACTTTGCCACGTTGTCACTCTTCACCATACTCCCTGTTTGCAAGGGCTTGTTCAGCCGTAGTTTCCGCTTTAAGTATCTTTAGGTGTCTCGCTTCGTTCTTGAAAGTAGGCACTTAAAAGTAACTAGCTTACTTGGACCGCGAGGATTATCCACGATGAAGAGAGTCCAGCCCCCCCCTCATGCCCGATGGAGGCGCTTTTGCGTGTCATCACAGGCCCTTGGACGATCTATATACTCTGGGTTCTGTCCGAGCAGGGACCGCAGCGATTCGGCGCGCTCAAGCGTTTGGTGCCCGGAATTTCCACTCGCGTCCTGACCGAGAGGCTAAGAATGCTGGAACATGCTGGCGTTGTATGGCGCGAGCAGGCCATGACCATACCACCCGCTGTCACATACGGGCTGACTGAGCGAGGCGCGGAACTGCGCGGCGTGCTGGACACGCTTGGCTCGATCGCACGCCGCTGGGAGGCCGAGGGTGCCTTTGTCGGGACGCAAGCGCGGCGGAATGACGTTGCCCCCCCTCCTGTTCGCGGGATAATCCCGCGCCCGAGAACAACTCAGGCGGGCTCAGACCCGAAGTTCATGACGAATTGAAAACGGCGCTAGACAAAGCCGCGCCAGGCGGCGCTTGGTCGGGTAAATCCGCACAGCTCTATGACTTGCAGCAAAATCAACTATTATTCACTATACCAACTAGACGGTACAGTAAAGTTTGCAACCGCATAATCCGCGTGGGATAGGGAGAACGAGATGCGCGAGAGAAAAATGGCCGACGTTTTGGTCGGTGCGCGCGAGGTCTTCTTCCGATGCGGCTATGAAGGCGCCAGCGTCGATGCCATCGCCGCCGAAGGAAAAGTGTCAAAAGCGACCATGTATTCGTATTACCCAAGCAAGGAGCAGCTGTTCCTCGGCGTGGTGGAATCCGAATGCGGTCGGCTTGCGGAAGAGATCCTCCGGTCTTTGACGACAGCATCGGAGCCGCGCGCCCAATTAGAAGAACTCGCTCTGCGCATTGTCGACCTCACCTTGGACGACACCTACATCCGTCTCCTGCGAACGTGCATTGGCGCTTCCGAGGCGCTGCCCGAAGTGGGTGAGGTGTATTTTCGCGCAGGCCCGAAACCTGCGCGCGAACTCGTCGGTCGGATTCTGGAGCGCCTTACACGCGAAGGCGCGCTTGATGTCGATGACACCCGGCGCGCGTCCGATTACTTCATACACCTGTGCGTTTCGGGGGGGTTACTTATGCCGCGCCTTCTCGCAGTGAAACGAGCAGTCAACCGCGAGAAACATGCAGGCGAAGCGGTCGCTGCATTTCTACGACTTTACAGTAGCGGCCACAGAGACAAATTTTCAGATTGAGCTCGCTTGCCAAATACGGGGGGGCAGCGCATTAGCTCGCCCAATGACTTCACCGACCGGACGGTACAGGATGACTGCACAACTAAAAAAGCAACCGAAAAACGCATCGCCGAATATTCTCGGCGCCGCGCGGGCAATTGCACTGCGAGAAGGCGCGGGAAAGATCACGATCGACGCCGTCGCTCGGGAATCCGGCCTCAGCAAGGGTGGGGGGGTGTTGTACAATTTCCCCCCCACCAAGAAGGCACTTCTGGCCGGGCTGCTCGACGAAATGCTGGCCGAGCACCGCGAACGTCTGGCGTCCGTCCCGGAAGCAGAGTTCCCGCACCCTACGAGGGCATCTGGAAACAGTCCTGCAAGCCGGAAGCACCGATGATGACCTTTCGATGGCTATTCTCGCGGTTTCGGCGTCGGATCCGAATCTTCTGGACCCGCTGAGACGAGAGCTGTCCCGTGATGTCGAGCGCATCCGTTCGGACGCGCAGGACGACACTGCGGCGATGGTTCTCTTGTTGGCGATCCAGGGTCTTCGTTTCCAGCGGCTCCTTCGCCTCGCAGATGGTGATGCCGATCAGCAAGACGCCGTCATAGACCGATTGAAGGACATGATCGATGAGCTCGAATAGAACCGGATACTTCCGAGGAGGCGCCGCTGGATTGATCGTCTTACTGCTCGCCATTGTCCTTCTCGTGCAATTCAGCCCGGACATCGCATCCAAGGTCTTCGCGCAGACTACGGATGAGGTTTCCGGTGCCGATGCGCAAGGAAGCGCCGAGCAAGATTTGGTCCAGCCGGTCACGGTCGAAGTTTCGCGCGCTGAGCTTCGCGACAGCGATAGGGCGCGCAGCCTGGCAGGTCGCGTGGAGCCCGCCCGGACCGTGGATATTGCCTTTCAGGTTTCGGGTCAGCTTTCCGACCTCGCGGTAGATGCTGGGACTCGGGTTGAGAAAGGCGATTTGATCGCTGCGCTCGACCCGGTCGATTTCGAATTGGCCTTGGACCGGGCACAGGCCTCTTTCGACCTCGCAAAATCCGAATACGATCGTGCGTTGAGTCTGACCGAGAGGGGGGGGTGGCGACGGACGCCCGTCTCGAAACGAACCGCGCGCAGCAGGTCCAAGCAGAAGTCGCCCTCCGTGAAGCGGAGCGACGCCTGGCTCAAGCCACGATCACCGCGCCTTCGACGCCATTGTCGCGCGCATCTTTCTGGAGGAGTTTTCGAACGTCACCCCCCCTGCGGCTCCGATTGCCAGGTTGCAGGACATCAGTGAAATGCGGGTCCGGATTTCCCTGCCCGAGGAACTCGCCGCGATGGCACGGGCCCAGCCCGATGCATTCAGGGTAACCGCCACTTTCCCCCCCGCCGTGCCGGGATATGAGGCAACTCTTTATCCGCGGACATTCGTGACCGATGCGGACACCACGGCCCAAACCTATGACGTCGAGTTCGTGATAGAGGGCGCTATCGACCCACGATTACTGTCCGGAATGACGGCGAATGTGCGCGTAACCGCCGCCGCGGAGGGTGCGCAATCGCGGTCGGTAGTGGTTCCCGTCTCGGCGATCGACACGACGAGCCGGAACGAGCCGTCCGTCTGGCTCTACGACAAAGACTCCGGCCGGGTGTACCGAAAGACAATCCGGCTGGGGGGGCTACCCAACGACGACGAAATCGTCGTGCTTGAGGGACTCGCCGGGGGGGATGAACTGGTGGTGTCAGGCGGCTGGTGGCGCCTGAAGGAAAACGAACCGGTCGCGGTTCGCGGCCTCTGAACACCCCCCTGGACCGGACAAGTCGAAACCATGACAATGAGTATTTCACGCGCAAGCATCCGACGTCCGGTCGCCGTTTGGCTGGCAATTGTCTTTTGCCTTATCGGCGGCTTGTGGGGGGGACTGAACACGGTCGGACGCCTCGAAGACCCGAGTTTCACGCTCAAGACGGCGCTCGTTTTCGTGCCCTATCCGGGCGCGACCGCGATGGAAGTGGAAGAGGAAGTCGCCGATGTCGTGGAGAGCGCACTCCAACAGATGAAGCAGCTCGACCGGGTGGAATCGAAATCCATGCCGGGCATGGCCCAGATCACGGTCGAGATCGAGATGACCTATGGGCCGACGAGATCCCGCAGGTCTGGGACGAAATGCGCCGCCGCATCCGCGACATTGAAGGAGATCTCCCCCCCTCCGGTACGCAGCCTCCGATCATCAATGACGATTTCAGCGACGTCTACGGCATGTTCTATGCTGTAACGGTCGATGGGTTGAGCGCCACGGAACAGCGAGACCTCGCGACTAAACTGCGGCGCGGCCTTGTCGCCGTCGACGGGGGGGTGGCCAAGGTCGAGGTTCAGGGCTGGCGGAAGAGGAGATCATCATCTCGGTCCCTTCGGCGCGCCTGACCGAACTGGGGGGGCTGCCACCGGACCAGATCCTCGGTATCATCGCCGACGAAAACCAGGTTTTCTCCAACGGCGAGATCAGCGAAGGGCTGTCTCGACTGGGAGTGTCCGTTCCGCCAGGTTATGTCAGCGTCGAGGGCATTGAGGCGCTGCGGCTCGGCGCTCCCGGAGAAGTTGGGCAGATTGCGCTCTACGACATCGCCCGCGTGGTTCGAGAGGAGACGGAGCGACCGAGCCAGATCGTGCGCCACAATGGCACGCGGGCTTTCACCCTCGGGGGGGTCTCGGCGCTCGTCGACCGCAACGTGGTCGAGGTCGGCCGATCGGTCGAGGCGCGGCTGGACCAGCTGAAGGCCGAACTGCCGGACGGCGTCGAGATCGTACCTATTTATGAACAGCATAAGGTCGTCGACGAAGCGGTCTCGAGCTTTCTCGTCGGCCTCGGTCAATCCGTGGCCATCGTCATCGGGGGGGCGCTGATGCTGACGATGGGTTGGCGCGCGGGTCTGGTCGTGGGTGCCACGCTGGGCCTCACGGTGTTTTCCACGCTGTTCTTCATGTCCGTCTTCGGCATCGAGATGGAACGGATCAGTCTCGGGGGGGCACTGATCATCGCTATGGGTATGCTGGTCGACAACGCCATCGTGATCGCCGAAGGCATGCTGATTGGCATGGCGCGGGGGGGCAAGTCCGCCGAAGACGCCGCCGCCGATACCGAGACCGCGACAGCGTTGCCCCCCCTGCTTGGGGGGGCCACCGTGATCGGGATCATGGCGTTTTCGGGTATTGGCTATCGCCAGATGCTACCGGAGAATTTCTGTTCTCGCTTTTCGCGGTTATCGCGATTTCGTTGCTGATGAGCTGGATCCTCGCGGTAACCGTCACGCCCTATTTGGGCAAGCTCCTTCTGAAGGCACCGAAAGACACATCCAAGGACCCCCCCTATGGTGGCTTCATCTATTCGGCCTATCGCGGTTTCCTCTGGATGGCGCTGCGCGCCCGTGTGCTCGTCGTCCTGACGATCGTCGGAATCACGGTCTGGTCGGTCATGGCCTTCGGCCAGGTCAAACAGGCGTTCTTTCCGGCGTCGAACACCCCCCCGATATTCTACGTCGAGCTCCAGATGCCGCAAGGCACGGACATTCGAGTCTCGAATAAAGAAATGGCCCGGCTTGAGGAGATCATCTTAGGCGAGGGGGGGATCGTGACGGACGTGACGACGCTTGTGGGGGGGCGAGGGGGGGCCAGCCGCTTCATGCTGACCTACAACCCTGAGCAGGCCGATGCGAGCTACGGTCAGCTGATCGTGCGTGCGACCGATGCCACACTCATCCCCCCCGATGTTGCGGCGCGTCTCAATCGCGAACTGCCGGCGCAATTCCCCCCCAATGCTCTTGTCCGCGTCGAGGAAATCGTCTTTGGTCCGCCTGCCGGGGGGGCCGATGTCGCCGTTCGTTTTGCCGGACCAGATCCGGTGGTCCTCCGGCAGCTATCGGATAATGCGCTTGCAATCTTCGACGAGGCCGGCACAATCACAAACCCGCGCACAGACTGGCGGCAGCGTGAGATCCTTATCGAACCCATCGTCGACGAGTCCCGGATGCGGCTGGCCGGTGCGACCCGCGGTTCGATCACCGACACCGTGCAATACGGCACCTCGGGCCTGCGGGTCGGCACCCTGCGCGAAGCGATGCCGAAATCCCGATGTATCTGCGGCTTCCCGAGGTCGAGCGCGACGGGCTGGACCGTTTGCGCGATCTCTCCGTCTGGTCGCCAGGTGCAAATGGCTATGTGCCCATGGCCAACCTCGTCTCCAGTTTCGAGCCCCCCCGCCTCGTCGAGGCGCTTATCCACCGCCGCGACCGTGAGCGCACGATAACGGTCCTCGGCGGTGCAGGCGGCGACCTGACAGCAGATGAGGCATTTCGCAGTGTTCGCACTGATATCGAAGCCATTCGGCTTCCCGAAGGCTACACGATGGAATGGGGGGGAGGCGAATTCGAAAGCGCGGGAGAGGCGCAGGCAAGCTCGGCAAACAGCTTCCCTTGGGTTTTCTGGTAATGCTGACAATTTCGATCCTGATGTTCAACAAAGTGCGCCAGCCACTGATCCTATGGCTCGTGGTTCCGATCGTCG
>JDSH01000205.1_pt1 | contig 16777 bp, 22 predicted proteins | sample 199451 | NCBI WGS metagenome assembly JDSH01 (sample SAMN02584198, study PRJNA231836) | bioreactor metagenome | isolation source: continuous culture bioreactor electron acceptor NO2- transfer2 day 38 after... | place: Germany: Bremen | reverse complement strand
CCCCCCGTTCCTACCAGAGTACCCTCCACTTGCTTGACTGCTATGGGAAACAAGAGAAAGTGCTTCCTCTCCATTCCCTAATTGCAAGAATGACGGGTAAACCGGCAAAACGATTAGGTTTGCAAGACAGAGGATTAATTAAAGCTGGATATAAAGCAGATTTGGTACTCCTTGATTGGCAGCACCTGGCTGAACATAGTGATATCAGGCACCCTGAGATTACCGGAGACGGCATCTCACTGGTGCTGGTAAATGGTGTAGTGGCTTACCAGGAGGGGGGGAAGTATCACGACAGTACCAGCGGTTCTCTCTTGCTCTATTCGTAGCGATTGAGAAATTTCTGTGTCCTCGGGTTCTTCGGATTGTTGAACAATTCTTCCGGGTTACCTTCCTCTACAATGAGGCCGTCGTCCATGAAGATGATACGGTCGGATATATCCCTTGCAAAGGCCATCTCGTGGGTTACTACGATCATGGTCATCTTCTCTTTCGCCAAGTCCTTGATAACGCGGAGAATCTCACCGGTCAACTCTGGATCGAGTGCACTGGTGGGTTCATCAAAACATAGAACGGTGGGGGGGTTGAGTGCCAACGCACGAGCAATGGAAACCCGCTGTTGCTGTCCACCGGAGAGTTGGTTGGGGGGGTAGGCCTTTTCTTTCTCTTCCAATCCCATTTTCTTCAAGAGCTCTCTTCCGACTTTCTCAGCCTCCTGCTTGCTGCGCTTGAGCACATGCATTTGTGGCTCTGTAATGTTTCTCATTACGCTCATATGGGGGGAAAGAGATTGAAGTTTTGGAACACAAGGCCAAGATTGAGTCTCACAGACCTAAGTGTTTGCTTGTCTGAGTAGGTAACAACTCCTTCCTTGCTTGATGAGACCATGGTCTCTCCACACACATTGATTGTCCCCCCCCATCAACTGGTTCAAGTTGCGTGAGGCAACGAAGCAAGGTGCTTTTCCCGCTTCCAGAAGGTCCAATGATGGAAAGAACCTCACCCTCGTTCAGGGTGAACGAGATACCCTTGAGTACCCCCCCAAGTCCGTCAAATGATTTCAGTAGGTTTTCTACGGTTATGATTTCCATCTTCCTCTCCTAGCGGTAGTAGTTGAGCTTTTTTTTCAAGCAGGTCGAATGAACGGGAGACTACCGCGTTCATCAGGAAGTAGAATACCCCCCCGGCAATAAAGATGGGCATGGTTGAGAACTCCCGTGCTGAAGCATTCTGAGCCACCCTGAAGAGTTCAGCAACCCCCCCGATTGTCTGGGCGAGTGCAGTATCTTTAACCAAGGTAATTACCTCGTTTCCCATTGCAGGGATGATTCGCTTGACGACCTGGGGGGGTGCAATTATATGGGTGAATGTGTGGGCTTTGGAGAATCCCAGCACCAAGGATGCTTCATACTGCCCGACGGGAATCGATTGGATTCCACCACGGTAAATCTCGGCAAAATACGCTGCATAGTTGATCGTATACCCAACAATTACAGCCGTGAAACGGTCATAGGAGGAACCGAAGATGTAGTAGGGTGCAAAGTAGACAAACAAGAGTTGCAGGATCAAGGGGGGGGTACCCCCCCGCATGATCATGATATAGACATTTACTACATTGGATATGACTGGGTTTTTTGACATTCTGCCTTTTGCAACAAGCATACCCAGCGGGAGGGAAAATAGCAGGGTAAGGCCGAATATCTTCAAGCTGGTCATCGTGGCAACCAGCATCTGCATTAAGAGGTTTCCCATCGGTGTCTCCTAGAGATAAGGTGTGGAAAAAAAGAAAACGGGGGGGAGCCAAGCTCCCCCCGTCATCATAACGTTTTCGTTATTTTGCTACAACAGTAATATCGCTACCGAACCACTCGGTGGAAATTTTTGCAAGCGTGCCGTCAGCGGCCATTGCCTCGAGCTGCTGCCATACTGCGTCTGCGAGCTTCTGCTCACCCTTACGGAAACCAATACCATAGTCTTCGGGAGCAAGTTCTTCCTCCAGGATCCTGAAGGGTTTTCCACTACGCTTGATGTTATCCTCTGCAACGGTGACATCAACTACCAGTGCATCGATTCCACCAATCTCAAGATCCATCAAGCCGGTAAGGTTCTCCTTGAACTCTACAAAACTCTTGATAGATTCCTTGAACTCGGGAGAGTCGTCGATGGCGTTTGAGGCGGAGGATCCAGCCTGGTATCCAACGGTCTTTCCACTAAGGGAAGCCAGTGTGGAATAAGGGCTGTCATCGCGAACTACAACAACCTGGGCATTGTGGATATAGGGAGGGGGGGTAAAAGTCATGGCTTCCATGCGCTCAGGAGTGATGGTGAAACCATTCCAGATACAATCGATGTTGCCGGTATTCAGTTCCTGTTCCTTGGCATTCCAATCGATAGCCTGGAGCTTGAGTTCAACGCCGAGGCGCTTCATTGCTTCCTTGGCTAAATCTACATCAAAACCCACCAGTTCCCCCCCTTTCTCATTACGGAAACCCATAGGGGGGGGAAGTTGTCATCCAGACCCATGACGAGTACGCCTTTGTCCATGATTTTCTGAAGGGAATTATCAACACCGGGGGGGGCTTGTTCCTTGGTTCCTGCAGCAAAAAGGCTCACCGAAACCAGTAACAGTGACAATAGTACAACAATGCTTCGTTTCATTTCTATCTCTCCTCAACAATACTACCGTACTGGGTGTTAGTGGAGAGTGTAACGAAAAAGAGGGGGGGAAATATCCAGACTTACTGCATAAATATTCAGTTAATGAATAGTTTTATTACAGTGGTCAGCGAACTGGCAGTCCTTGCAGGCATTCCCTTTTTTTTGTTGAACAAGAGGCACAACTCGACCCCCCCTTGCTTTGTTTTGTCATGGTAGCTATCGCGTAGGCGAGCAGAGATATTATCAAAGCTGCAACAACTACATTAGCAATAATCGTAGTCATAAGCATTCCTTATATGAATAACAGCACCATATAACGAACCAAGAGTGCTGAGACATAGGCGAATCCTGTCTGCCACAGAAGAGCGTACAGGAGTTTTCTTTTGCTTCCAAGTTCCTTGAACATTGCACTGATAGCGGCTATGCAGGGCGAGGAAAGCAGGATAAAGGTCATATAGGAGAGGGCGGATGCAGGATCGAAGTAAGCACCAAGATTGGCAGTTCCAATGGTAACGCTCAACGTACTTACGATAGTCTCCTTGGCAGCGATTCCGGTCAATAGAGCAACAGTTGCCTGCCAGAATCCGAATCCCAGTGGGGGGGCAAACAACGGTGCGATAATCCGTCCCAAGATAGCGAGCATACTTGACTCCGCATCAACTGAGCGAAGCGTGAAGGAGTAGGAGGAAAGCAGATAGATAATGACCGAAGAGAGCAGGATGATGGTTCCAGCCTTCTGAATGAAGCCGAGGGTCCGCTCCTTGGTCTGCAGCCAGACATTCTTAACGGTAGGAAGTTGGTAGCGGGGGGGAAGCTCAAGGATAAACGCATTGGTTTCCTTGTGCTTGTCGATTGCGCGGGCAAGCAATCCAGTAACGATGACCGCGACGATACCAAGCAGGTAGATCATGGGGGGGGCAATATACCACTGTCCGGGGGGGAAGAAGTAAGTAAGCATAAGTGCGAAAACCGGCATCTTTGCACCACAGGGAATGAATGGGGGGGTTACGATTACAGTAAGTTCCCGTTGCTTCTGGTGCTCAATGGTCCTGCTGCTCATGATTGCAGGTACTGAACAACCGGTCCCAATCACCAAGGGAATGATTGACTTTCCTGAGAGTCCGAGGGTACGCATCATTCTATCCATAATGAAGGCGATTCGTGCCATATATCCGCAATCCTCCAAGACAGAGAGCAGAAGGAAGAGCACAAAGAGTTGGGGGGGAACAAAGGTGAGTACCGCCCCCCCAACTCCTGCAATGATTCCGTCCACGAGTGTTCCAGAGAGCAAGGGGGGGTGTACACCCAGTGTATTCGATAATGTGAGCACCTGATTGCCCAAGTAGCCAAAGAGATTCTCTAGGATTGGGGGGGTGGTGTATCCTCCTACCAGACCAATGGAGAGGTAGAAGACTGCACCCATGATCAATATGAACAGAGGGATAGCTGCTATGCGATTGGTGGCAATGGAATCGAAATTGAAAGACTTCTCTTTCTGCTTTCGGATTTGACAATCCTTGGCAATATGCTCTGCTACCTTGTAACGCTGGTCAATGATGATAGCTTCCGGGTCATCATCATAGTGGGCAACCAATTCAGCACGAGCCTTCAAGAGGTAGGTTTTAAATTCTTCGGGAATGGGAGGCATGGAAGAGAGGAAGAGTTCATCTTCCTCGATGAGCTTGATTGCTGCCCACCGCATCTGTCTGCCTTCCGGTATCGCATGAAGGTAGTCATTCTCTATGATATGCGATATATACCGTTCTACAAAGTTGGAGAAGAGTGGGCAGAGAGCTGCATGTTTCTCTTCCAAGCTATGTTCGATTGCCTCTTTCAGTGCATCAATGCCGGTTCCTTTGCTTGCCGAGACCGTCACCACAGGAGAACCAGTCATTTGACTGAGCCGCTTGGTGTCAATCTTGATCCTTCCTTCTCCAGAAGGTCCTCCATATTGAGTACCAGTAGGAGAGGGCGACCCAGCTCTGCAAGCTGGGTGGTCAGATACAGACTTCTCTCCAGATTGGTTGCATCAATGACATCAATGATGAGATCGGGCTGTTCATCGAGAATATAACGCCGGGAAAGTTTTTCCTCTGGGCTGTATGGGGGGGAAAGAGAATAGATACCGGGAAGGTCCAGGATTGTATGGCCGCCCACCATTCCCTCCTTTTTCTCCACGGTGACCCCCCCTGGCCAGTTTCCCACATAAGCACTGGTACCCGTCAATGCATTGAACAGGGTTGTCTTCCCAGAGTTGGGATTCCCTATAAGGGCAATAGTTTGCATAGGCTATCTCAGTTCTATCTTGCGTGCTTCTGCTCTTCTCAAGCAGAGATTGTATCCTCGAACGGATACCTCAATGGGGGGGTCGCCCATCGGAGCCAGCTTGACAACTTCAATATCTACGCCTTTGGTGAAGCCCATGTCCATAAGTCGTCGCTTAAGCTGTTTTGGGGGGGCATGTATTGCTTTTACCGCCCCCCCTTTTTGTCCTACGGTCAATTCGTCCATTGTCATTTGCATCGTATTCATCCTTACCTATAAGTTAGCCATATCAAACATCTGTGTCAAGATATTTAATCTACGATGACAAAATCCTGTATGCGTGATACTATCTATGCATGCAAAAGTCAGGCGAAGATTATCTTGAGGCTGTTTTGGCACTCAGCGAACAACATGAAAAGGTTAGGACGACGGATGTCGCCCTCCGTCTTGGTGTCTCAAAGCCTAGTGTGAATCGTGCAATGAAGGTGCTCTCTGCTGATGGATATGTGAAACAGGAGACCTATGGGGGGGACATTCACCTGACCGAGAAGGGGGGGAAATTGAAAGCATCCCAGGTATACTTCAGGCATAAAACCCTTACCAGCTTCTTTCAAGAGGTGCTGGGGGGGGTAGACCCTATCATTGCAGAACAGGACGCCTGTCTTATTGAACATGACATTTCCAGCGAGACGATGGAGAAACTTGCCAATTATCTACGATCGGTGAAAAAAAAGGTTCTCTTGAGTAAGTGTTCATCACTTTTACTATTTCTGTTTCATTCTTGACACTGTGGATATTCTGTCCTCAAAGTTGTAATGATAAACGCAAAATCTTTATCTTGTGAATTTGGCCCAAGCAACTACACTAAAAGCAGTAAGACTTGAGGAGGTCAAACATGAAAAGATCAATTGCTTTGGCATTGATGATCGCACTGTTGCTCCCTCTCTCCTTGTTTGCTCAAGGTGGAAAGGAAGCTGTCGTAGATGAAAATGCACCAGTAACTATACAGTACTGGACACATGAGGATCCAGCTCGAACTGCGCTGGAAGAAGAGCTGATCGCTGAGTTCATGGCTCAGAATCCGAACATCACCGTGTACGTACCACCCAGGCTTCTGTGAAGCAGATTGAACTGGTCCAGACTGCATTTGCAGCAAATCAGGGCCCTGATATGTTCAATCTCCCGATTGAGAATCAGTATGCATACATCACCAACTATCGTGTTGCTCCGGTTGATTATAAAGCAGCTGGTTATGCAGACAAGCAGGATTTGTTGGACAAGTATGTAGATGGCGTACTGGATACTGTTACCTTCAATGGTGAGGTATATGGTTTGCCTTTGGAACTTACCAACTGGTCCATCTATGTAAACAAGAAGATTTTCCGCGATGCAGGTCTCGATCCTGAGAAAGATTACCCAAAAACATGGGAAGAGATGGCTGACATCTCCGAAAAACTTGTTATTAGAGATGGAGATATCTTGGTTCGTCGTGGTTATGACTTCCGCTATCCGTACTATTTGACGTTCTTTGTGCCCATGGTAGAGCAGCTCGGAGGAGAGCTTATCAGCAATGATGGCAAGACAGCCATTGTGGGTGATGAGGCTTGGTTGAAAGCTCTGACCTACATGCAGGAGTGGGGGGGTCCTTCCGGAAGAAATCTTGGTTCCCCCCCTACCTACAAGAATGCCAGAAAGTTGTTCAATTTGGATAACAACGATATGGCAATGGCACACACCGGTCTATACCAGCAGGGAAGAATTGAAGCTGACAATCCAGAGTTCTTTGAGAGTGGAGAGTGGATGGTTATTCCGTATCCCGTTTTTGAGGATGCAGTAAGGGATGTGGCAGCTTGTTACTATGGTCACTTCTTTATGGTGAATAATGATAGTGATGTCAATGTGCAAAAAGCCTCATGGAAGTTGGCAGGGTTCCTGCTCAGTCATGGAGAGGATTACCTCACCCGTGGCGGCAACATCATCCAGCCAACCAAGGCACTGTTTGCAAGCGATACACTGAAAAACATGCCCTACAGTGATGTGTTCATCAACGACATGAATCGCTCACACATGATCTACTATGGAGAAAATTCCGCTGAAATCCAGACACAGATCCGTTATGCTGTCGAGTCGGTAATGCTCAGTGGTGTCAGTCCCCCCCAGAAGGCCCTGGCAACTCTCAGATCTGCTGTACAAGAGATTGTAGACGAGCAGTAGTATATCATGCTCGGTCCTGTCATAAAGGCAGGGCCGGGTTTCCTTTCCATTTTCCATTAGGAGTACTTCATGGGTATGAAAAAAATACCGAGGCATTGAGAAGAAACAGGCCCGGTGGGGGGGATTTTTCTTTGTAATTCCCTCCCTGCTATTTTTCTCGTTATTCAGCTTTTATCCTATAATCAACGCATTTTACACCAGTTTCTTCGACAAGCGTGCACTTAGCAAAGCACCCCCCCCAGCATTTTTGGGACTAGGGAACTATATCAGGCTTTTCGACCCCCCCAGTAGAGCCGCGAGTGATTTGTCTTTTCTCAATAGTTTGCGGGCAACCTTGGTGTTTACCGTCGGTACTTTCATTCCCTTGTTGATTATAAGCTTGATGTTGGCTGTCTTTATCAGCAATCTCAGTAGTGGCAAGGCAAAGAAGTTCCTACAGATTGCCTATTATACACCGGCAATTCTCTCTAGTGTTGTTGCTGCTACCATCTGGATGATCATTTTTGACCCGAGAGTTGGGGGGAACCAGTGGGTCAATACCCTGATGAACACCCCCCCAGGAATCGATCATCGTTGGTTGGTGGATCCTGTGATGGAGCAGGTGTCGACAATGGTTATCTACTTCTGGAAGTATATTGGATATTTCGTCATCCTCTTTATTACCGGATTGGCTTCAATACCACCGACCATTTATGAGGCGGCAACCATTGATGGGGGGGCAGGCAAAGGCCAGGTTTTCTGGCGTATCACGCTCCCCCCCTTGCTCAAACCAACAGTGTTCTTGGTTTCGGTAATGGCAATGTTGCAGTGTCTAAAAACCTTCAGCACCCAGTATATGCTGTACACCAACGGGGGGGCTCCTCGTGCTCCAATTAATGTAATTACCTTCAATATTTATGTGACAGGTATCCAGCAACAGTACCTAGGACGTGCAAGTGCAATGAGTGTCGTACTCTTCTTACTGATGCTGTTGCTGACCTTGTTGCAGTTCAAGACGACCAATAGTGATCAGGTGGAGTATTAAACACATGCAGATATCGAAGAAATTTACCATTACCAACGTCCTTGTTTGGGTTGTTTTGGCATCAATGCTCCTCTTTACCTTGATCCCGATTGCATTCATGATCAGTGCTTCCATGATGGAACGGACCCAGATCATGGCCATGCCGTTTTCCTGGATTCCCGAAGGTTTCATACCCCCCCCAACTTCATCAAGGCTGTAGCGGGAAACGACCAAACGTTTATCTTTGTCCGTAACCTTGCCAACTCCCTTGTGGTGAGTATCACAGTTGCAATCACCACTGTCTTGATTGCTAGCCTCACCGGCTATGGATTGGCCAAGTTCCGTTTCCGGGGGGGAAGAAATACCATTTTCATTATCATTATGGCGACAATGATGATTCCTTTTGAAGCAATCATGATTCCGCTCTATATGGTAGTTACTATGCTGCGTATCCAGAACACGTATACCGGCTTGATACTTCCATTCCTCGTAAGTGCCTTTGGGGGGGTATTCCAGATGCGGCAGTACCTCACGACATTTCCCACAGAGTTCCTTGATGCGGCGCGTGTTGATGGGATGGGAGAATTCGGAATCTACTGGAAAATCGTGCTTCCCAATTGCATGCCTGTCATCGCTACACTCTCCATCCTCTCGTTCAGGAGCCAGTGGGATAACCTGCTTTGGCCTCTCTTGGTGAGCCAAAGTGCGAAAATGAAGACGATTCCCCCCCAGTATATCAGTTCATTTGCACTTGAACGTAATACAGACGAAGGTGCAATGATGGCGGCAGCCTTGCTCGCATCTATCCCGATGTTCATCCTGTTCATGTCGCTGACCAAATACTTCATCGGTGGGTCAGCAGTCTATGAATCTAGAAAGGGCTAAGCATGTTTGAATTTCTCTGCACTGACTTGAAGAAGGATGATCCGGATTTCCAGATATTGGGAGAGTTTTCCCGGTTCCTGGTTCCTGTCCCTGAGACTGGACCCTATGCTCGACATCTGTTTGTCAGCAAGAATGCCCAGGCAGAGGATGAGGCAAGAAAACTGGGAATGGGTGTGTTGCACCATACCGGCTCCCTGAATGGGGGGGGCGACATTGAGTCGCTCCTTGCCTCATACGACCCGTCCTTGACGGATGTGCATAAGCTCTTCCTCTTTGATATGGGCAAGGTGGTAGTGAATAATATCTCGATGCTTGGAAAGATTTCCCGCCTCTTGGGAATTGAGAAACAAGCCTTTATTGCCGATTATCTTCACTATGAGTTTCCTCTCATGGAAGGAGTGCTCACTGAGCAAGAGTATTGGAGACATGTGGAACATCTCTTTCACATCAAGGTCAAGGGAAATCCCTTTGCTGATGCGTTCTCCCCCCCAACGTTCAATGAGCCAATGGTCGCCCTCATAGAAGCACTTCGCTCAGAAGGGCACCGAGTGGTATGTGCAAGCAACACCATACTGAGTCACTGGAAAATCCTTGCTGGGATGGGAGCTTTGGATTTGTTCGACAACACCTATGCCTCCCACGAGATGGGCTTGAGTAAGCCTTCCCTTCAGTTCTATACAACAATACTTGCCTCTGAAGATGTATCGGCAGAGCAGGTGTTTTTTATTGATGACCGAAAGGACAACATACATACCAGCAGAAGTCTTGGTATTGCAAGTCTTCTCTATGCGGACCTCCTATCCGGTACAAAGGATGAGAGGCTTTACAGGATTTTTAGAACGTATCTACATCGTCCCTGAACTGAGTCGGAGTCTTGCCGATAAACCGTTTGAAAATCTTTGCAAAGTAGCCGGGAGTGGGGGGGAACCCGCAATTGGTAGCAATTTCACTGATGTTTTTCTTGGGATCCTTCATCATGATGGCCGCTTGATTGATACGGTATGCATTGAGGTACTGCAGGAAGTTCAATCCGGTGACCTCCTTGAAAAGACGACTGAGATGGCTTTCTGAAAGATCAAGGAAGGCAGCCGCTTCCTGGAGCCCTACCGGCTCTGAGAATGTGTCGGCTATATAGGCGATGGTTGCATTGATTACATGGTTGCTGACTTGCTTGGGAAGGGGGGGAATGAGCTCACTTTGGGATCGTTCCTTTTTTTTCAGCTCCTCGTACTCATGATCTTCTTCCTGTAATTTTCTCACCAAGGATGCGAGTGTCTCCTCCAGCTCTTCATCGTCGATTGGCTTGAGCAGGTAGTCGAACACCCCCCCGAGGCGGATGGCACTCTTCATATAGGAGAAGTCGGCATGGCCGGTGAGGATGATGGCATGGTTGACGGGACAGTTGCTGAGCATGGTAAGTCCATCCTGAGCAGGGAGGCGAATGTCAGTAATGACGATGTCAGGTTCTTTTTCCTTGATCAGGTTTTCCCCCCCGCTCATTCCATCAGAGGCGGTACCCACCAACTCCAGACCCAGAAGGTCCCATCTAATCGAGGAGACAATCTCCTCACGGACGATTTGCTCATCTTCTACAAACACGACGCTGTAACTCATTTTTCTTCTTCCTTTACTGCTTCTTCGTCCGGGAAGGAAATAGTTGCCCAGGTCCCTTTTCCCTCAATTGATTTCAGGGAGAAGTATAGCTTCCTTCCATATTTTAGAAATAATCTTCTATATACATTGTATACACCAACGTGTGGTGAGTTGGCAAGTTCGTCTAGGTTCTCAGGAAGGCGGTCAGGAGGAAATCCGACTCCATCATCACGAACCGTGATACATATCCTTTCTTCCTTTCTCTCTACACGGACACTGAGATTCCAGCTCCCAACCTTTGGTTCCAGTCCATGGATGATTGCATTCTCCACCAATGGCTGATGATGAGTTTTGGGGGGGTTTTGATATCCTTGCAGCTCGGGTCCAGATACACCTCAGTGGTCAGCTTGTCAGCGAATCGTAACTTCTGGATGGTGAGATAGGATTCGATCAAGGCTATGCTCTGTTCAAGGGTTGCCTCATTTTCGTGGTTGTCGACTGAGGAACGGAGCAGTTTACCCAGCTTAACGGTAATGGTGTAGATGTCAGTCTCCCCCCCGTGCATACGGGCGATGGCCTTGATTGTGTTGAGGGTATTGAAGAGGAAATGGGGGGGATTCATCTGACTTTCAAGGGCCTTTCTCTCAGCCTCGCTGACTTTTGCCTGCTCTTCGCGGGTAAGGTTGAGGAGACTGATGATCTGTTTGACCATTACATTGAATGAGTGTTCCAACTGGCTGAATTCACTAATCTTACTGCTTACTTCCCGATTTACCAGTTTTCCTTGTTCAACCTCCCTCATCCTCATGGCGAGGCTCTTGATCGGACGAGCTATCGATCGTGAGAAGAGGTAGGAGAGTCCCAAGGCAAGTACTATCCCGATAAGCATTGTGGTGATGAAGGCAGAGACCCAGTTTTCAATATTCTGTGCAAACGGCGTAGTGCTGACCGATCCAACAAGGTGCAGCCCGCTTCTATCCGCCTGTGATATCGTAATGATTGATGCCCCCCCTGATGTGATGGCTCTTCCCGTATAGTCTCCATCGATTGCAGAGAGAATTGGGAATTGGTCAAAAGAACCAAATCGTTCAGGGTGTATCAAGCTGGTTGCATAGAATGCATTACTGTCAACAAGCAAGACATCGGTAAGTAAAAGCTCCTTGTTGATCAGGCTTGTGAATGCATCGGCATAAATATCAACCACCAGATACCCCCCAGGTTGACACCTTCCTTGTCATAGATACGCCTAAGGATGGAAGCAACGACCTGCCTTCCGTTCTCAGCAATCCGGTGGCCTTGGATGCTGATGAGGCTTGCAGTGGGGGGGGATACGTCGCTGTTCTGGTTGATGACTGAGCTCATATCCCAGTCGTTACCGTGGTAGCGAAGATCATACACTTCAGGGAATATATGGGTGGAAGCCCTGACTTTCCCCCCCGAATTGCTGACAATACTTGCACTGGCGAGATACGTATCCCCCCCGTACATCACTGTAAACATGAGCTCATAGAGTTCCCTGCTCTGGATGCTCTCTGCATCCAGACTATTCATCTTGAGAATTTCGACAACCAGGGGGGGGTCCGTAGAGAGTTGGTAGGCTTTATGCCGATAGTTCTCCAACGTCTCTCCAACCAATTTTGCATCACGGCTTGTTATTGCCTCAGTCTGACGCATGAGATATCGTTCTTGGTTGCTGTTACCTGCCAATGCATAGTATGCAGAAAAAAAGACCCAGTGGTACGATGAGTACTATAAGGAAGTACAGGAAGAGTAACGTAAATAGATTTGGTCTTCTTGCATAGCTCCGGGAACGTTTCATGGAAGCAGTGTAGCGGCAATTGTGAGGGGGGGAGGCAATATTTGGTACTGAAACGAATTTTTTTTCTGTATAAACATACTGTTTTATGAATAGCAGGGTTGACAAGCATCCTTAAAGAGCGATACAAACAAGAAACAGCATACTAGGCTGTTCTTGAGGAGAGTACCTTGAACGCGTTCACTATGCAGGTGCAGCAGCACCGCCCATTTGCAAGGAATCGGAAGACGCAGGGCTATACAAGCTCCTGTAGTTCTATGTGTGACACCAATTGTTTTTCTGTCCCTTCCTTGCTTCTAGTCATTACGCGTCTCATTCTAAACCTCCTCCCCCCCCTTCTTCCCCCCCTCATTTCCCTTCTTATTGTAGTAAGCCTAATTATTCTCTGACCACGGCTGCAATCGCTGGTTGCATGGACCGTGGATGGAAGCCCCCCCCGAAGTACCGGGGGGGAGCAATCGCTTATACCCAAATATCAAACGAAGGAGTGAAATCTTAGATGAATACCAAAGAAAAACGTTACACACTGGCAATTCTGGTTAACAACCACCCTGGTGTACTCATGCGAGTTGTTTCCCTGTTCAGCCGCAGAGGCTACAACATTGACAGCCTCTCGGTGGGAGAGACGGAGAATGAAGCAATCAGCCGAATCACCATCGTGGTCAGTGGCGACCGACCGGTTGTAGAACAGATCAAGAAGCAGGTTGGCAAGCTGTATGATGTACAGCGGGTCTATGAAATGGCAGGGGGGGAGAAGAGCCTTCAGCGTGAGCTGGTAATGGTCAAGGTCTCCACCCAGCATGATGACCGCTCCCAGGTCATCGAACTTGCTGAGATATTCAAGGCAAAGATCAACGATGTCACCTCCTCAACCATAACGCTGGAAATGACCGGAAGTCTGGATAAAATCCAGTCGTTCCTTGATTTGATGGCCCCCCCATTCGGGATTGTGGAGATGGCCAGGACCGGTATCACGGCCCTTGAACGAGGTGCAAGAGCGCTGAGTTCAATCAGTTTCAGCGAGGATGAAGAATAAGCGTACAAACGCACCAAACGGTGCGAACCATAACGGAGGATAGGAAGTAATGAGCACAATGTACTATGATTCACAGGCAGATCTCTCAGTTCTAGAACGGCAAAAAGTTGCCATCATCGGATATGGCAGCCAAGGCCATGCACACGCATTGAACCTGCACGAGAGTGGGGGGGTGGATGTTGTCGTAGGTCTCTACAAAGGTTCAAAGAGCTGGAAGATTGCTGAGGAAGCAGGCTTGCAGGTTGCAACCGCTGAGGAAGCCAGTGCCATGGCTCAGGTCATTATGATGCTGCTGCCCGATGAGAGACAGGGAAAGATTTACCATGACAGCATCGAGAAAAATCTGACAGCAGGTAAGTACCTCGCATTCGCACATGGATTCAATATTCATTTCGGTCAGATTACACCTCCCTCTGATGTAAACGTCATCATGATCGCCCCCCCCAAGGGCCCTGGCCACACGGTCCGTACCCAGTTCCAGGAAGGCAAAGGTGTTCCTTCCCTGATTGCAATCAACCAGGATCCCAGTGGCGATTCCAAGGACGTTGCTCTTGCTTACGCTAAGGGCTTGGGAGCTGGTCGCGCAGGCATCTTTGAGACAACCTTCAAGGAAGAGACAGAGACCGACCTCTTTGGCGAACAGGCTGTACTTTGTGGTGGTGTAACCGCCCTGATCAAGGCTGGATTTGATACCTTGGTGGAAGCTGGTTACCAGCCAGAGATGGCCTATTTCGAGTGCTGCCATGAGATGAAGCTGATTGTTGACCTCATCAACCAGGGTGGACTCTCCTACATGCGCTACTCCATCAGTGATACCGCTGAGTATGGGGGGGACTACACCACCGGACCAAAGATCATCACCGATGAGACCAAGCAGTCCATGAAGCAGGTGCTTACTGACATCCAGGAAGGGACTTTTGCCCGCAACTGGCTGCTTGAGAACCAGGTAGGACGACCTTACTTCAATGCGAAGAAGCGCATTGAGAAGGAAAGCCTCTTGGAGAAGACAGGGGGGGAGAAGCTGCGCTCACTGATGAGCTGGCTGAAAAAGTAACATAACCAAAACTCTATAAATAACCGGGAAGGACACTATGGAAAAGGACAGAATCTATATCTTTGATACCACACTGAGAGACGGCGAACAGGCTCCTGGCTACAGCATGAACCTGGAAGAGAAAATTCGCATGGCCCTACAGCTAGAGGCCCTCGGTGTGGATATCCTAGAAGCCGGGTTTGCCATAGCGTCTCCCGGTGACTTTGCCAGCGTCCAGGCAATCAGTAAAGAGGTAAAGGACGTCACCGTCGCTTCTCTCTCAAGAGCCTTGGAGAGAGATATTGAAGTTGCTTGGGAAGCAGTGAAACATGCAAGAAGACCCAGGATTCACACCTTCCTAGCGACCAGCGACCTCCATCTTGAGTTCAAGCTGAAGATGAGCCGCGAGGATGCCTTGAAGCGTTCCGCCGCCATGGTGAAGTTCGCTCGTAACCTGACCGACAATGTTGAGTTCTCCCTGGAGGATGCAACCCGAACCGATCTTGACTATATGTGCAAGGTTGTTGAGGAAGTGATCAAGGCAGGGGGGGCCAGTGTGGTCAATCTGCCGGACACCGTCGGGTATGCAACCCCCCCCGATGACATGACCCGAATGGTATCCACCGTCATGAACAAGGTTCCCAATGTGGACAAGGCCATCCTTGCAGTCCATTGTCACAATGACTTGGGACTGGCAGTTGCCAATAGCCTTGCGGGACTGAAGGCCGGAGCACGTCAGGCAGAGTGTACCGTCTGTGGTATCGGAGAGAGAGCAGGGAATGCCGCCGTTGAAGAACTGGTGATGGCCATCAGGACGAGAAATGATGACTACCCATTCTCCTACCAGGTCCGCACTGAGGAAATATCGCGTTCCAGTCGTCTGCTTTCCCAGATTACCGGTGTAAAACCAAACCCTTCCAAGGCAATTGTAGGTGCAAATGCCTTTGCCCATGAGAGTGGCATCCACCAGCATGGCATGATGCAAACAGCCTTACCTATGAGATTATGACCCCCCCAGAGAGTGTAGGAGTGATGACTACCAGTCTTGTGCTGGGTAAGCACAGCGGGCAACACGCCTTCGAGAAACGCCTTGTTGACCTTGGCTATGCCTTGGGCAAAGAGGAAGTAAAGACACTCTTCACAGAATTCAAGAACCTCGCAGACCGTAAGAAAACCATCACAGACCGCGATCTCATTGCCTTGGTGGAGACTTCCAACCAGAGCAGCCCGGTTATCTGGGAGTTGGAGCGTTTTGTGGTCAACAGTGGCAATCTGATGACCAGTACCGCCTGTGTCACCCTGAGAAAGGGGGGGGAGAAGACCTACCAGGAAGTTGCTCTCGGCACTGGTCCTGTGTATGCCGCACTTAGGGCAGTGGAGAAGATTATTCGTCATCCATTCAGTCTGGAGGACTACAGCTTGCAGGCAGTCACCGAGCATCGTGATGCTCTTGGAGAAGTCCATGTAAAGATTACCGATGGGCATGGGATGTATCGTGGACGGGGGGGTGTAAGCACTGATGTAATCGAAGCTTCGATTCTCAGCTGTCTTGCTGCAGTGAACCGTATGCTTGATGAAGCATCCTCGATCTCAGGTGGTGGTTCGCTCAAACCAACCACTTCACCAAGTTTTGAGAACGATATGTTGCGTTCCCACTCAGATAAGGAGAAAGAACGAGGTGATGCATAAGATAGATTTATTTGACTCAACCCTCCGTGATGGAAGCCAGGGGGGGGAAGGGATCAGCTTCTCGGTCGAGGACAAACTGAAGATTGTAAAAGCCTTGGATACATTAGGGGGGGTAGCCTACATTGAGGCGGGAAATCCCGGATCGAATCCCAAGGACTTGGAATTCTTCCACCGCGCCGAACAGCTCTCCCTCTCCCATGCAACCTTGGTTGCATTTGGTTCTACGCGGAGAAAGAACAGCAAGGCAGTGGACGATCCCAATCTGAAAAATCTTGCCAGTGTAAAAACCAAGGTGGTGTCCATCTTCGGCAAGAGTTGGGCGCTTCATGTCACTGATGTCATCCGCACCACGCCAGAAGAGAACCTTGCGATGATTCGCGACAGTATACAGTTTATTACTGAAAGCGGAAGTGAAGTATTCTTTGATGCCGAGCACTACTTTGATGGATATCTTGATGACAGTGAGTATGCGAAGGCAACCTTGCAGGCTGCCCTCGATGGAGGGGGGGCATCCACCTGGTGCTCTGTGAGACCCGAGGTGGCTTGATTCCTAGTGAAGTTGCTCGTATCACCGCTGAGACTGCCAAG
>JDSH01000204.1_pt1 | contig 16782 bp, 24 predicted proteins | sample 199451 | NCBI WGS metagenome assembly JDSH01 (sample SAMN02584198, study PRJNA231836) | bioreactor metagenome | isolation source: continuous culture bioreactor electron acceptor NO2- transfer2 day 38 after... | place: Germany: Bremen | reverse complement strand
AGACCTGATATCCAGGAAAAAAAAGCCCGGCATCCCTTGCCTCCGCATAGCGTGTATAAAGAATGGACTGGTTATCTGGCCAGTATAGTAGCGTAATGCAACCCTGCCCAGCCCTGACAACGATCAGAAAAAGGACTCGCCAAAGACAAAGACCAGTTGGCACACACCGGCCACCAGACCCAGGAAGGCGCCCACCAGGATCAGTTTGATCTCGTCTTCCTGGAAGCACGGGCGCAGCAGATCCTGGAATTCTTCCGAAGACAGGGCATTCATCCGCTCCACCATGATGGACTCCACCGCCCGGGCACGGTCTCGCTCGAACACGGGGGGGTTGTTGAAGGAACTCTGGGATATCGCGATGGCTTTTTCGCCCACCTGATTTTTCAGGGTGGCAAAACCCGTGGGGGGGCCGAATGCCATCTGGGTCAGGGCCTTGCCCATGCCTGCGGTTTCATCCACCAGCGGTTTGATGTGTTTTTTCACCATGTTGCGGGCGCGGTCACCTTTGGGTCCTTCGAGGATGGCGTTGATGATGTTGCCCACGGTCAGTATCTCGTGGGTCACGATGTGACAGAAGGATTCCGCCACTTCTGGCTGGCGCTTGAGGAACAGGCCCTGGATTCGCAGAGGGCCGACCTTGTGTTCATGCAGGGGGGGCCGGAAGATCACATTCAGCGCAATCCAGTTGGTGGCCCAGCCCACCAAGAGGCCAAACAGGGGGGGCAGTACCCAGATGGCCGGGTACAGGTACCACACGCCCATCTGGATAATGCCGAACAGAAAGCCGAAGTAGAGGCCGGAATTGATGATGAAGCGGAACTCCACGTCACCGCACTCCAGAAATATCCGGTTGAGCAGCTTTTTATCCCGGGCCAGGCGCTCGATGACCATGCCTTTGATGTCGAGCAGATCTTCAATGTTGTCTGAGATGTCTTCAACCAGGTTGTCGACCAGTTGCGGGGGGGTAGATTTGCGTACCCGGTCATAGACCATTTTGCGGGCCGAGGCGGGCAGGTTTTCCCAGAAGGTGGGGGGGTACTCCCGCAGCATGAGTTCGTCGACATATTCCTCGATGCGGGGGGGATCGACGGTGTAGATGATGTGGGCGGCCAGGACTTTTGGTCGATCTGTTCGAAGATCTCCTGAACGGTACCGATTTTGGAAATGGTGGCATCCACGCTTTTGGCGGCCATTTTGCGGGCTTTGGAGGGAATAATGCCCTGCCAGCCCAGAAGCGGTGGCTTGCCGATGAACTCCAGAGGGTAGAAGGTCATTTTGATGGCGAGCCAGTTGGTGCTCCAGCCGATGAGGGCGGCGATCACGGGAATGCTGAGGTATTGCCAAAATTCCGGATTGGTAAGTAGGTTTATCATCCTGGGCTCTTAATTGTTTTCTTGGGTGCAGGCGCCCATACAAGGTGGCACTCCCGCCCACTTTTTGTCAGACAAGATAATGTTGTTCACTGACAGCTCTGTCAATGACTGGGATGCCAGGACGTGACGCCATGAATAGTCACCCGGCTGTCTCAGGCGCCGATATCCCCCCCCAGAGCCACTGGCACAGGGCGATGGCGGCAACCGGTGCGGTTTCGGTGCGCAGTACCCGGGGGGGGCCCAGGGCAACAGGCAGAAAGCCGTGACTTTCGGCCAGGGCGATTTCTTCGGCGGTCAGGCCGCCTTCGGGGGGGCCGATCATCAGGGCGATGCTGGAGGGCTTTTCGAGGGTGTTCAGGGACTGTTCGGTGCGGTGGTGTAGTACAAGGCGCAAGTCGCAGGCCTGGGCGTGTTCCAGCCACTGTTGCACGGTCATAACCGGCTGTATTTCAGGAACCCGGGCACGGCCGCACTGTTCGGCGGCGCTGATGGCAACCTGTTGCCAGTGCCGAAGGCGTTTGTCTTCCCGGTCGCCTTTGAGTTTAACGTCGCAGCGTTCGGTGGTCAGTGGCACGATTTCGCTCACGCCCATTTCCACCGCTTTTTGTACGGCGTAGTCCATGCGGTCGCCCTTGGACAGGGTCTGTGCCAGTACCACTCTGAGGGTCGATTCAGTTTCGTTTTTACCGGCTTCCGTGACTGCCACCTGCACGTGTTTCTTTCCGGCTTCGGTAATGGTGGCGCGGTAGTCCTGGCCGTCACCGTTGAAAAGCAGAAGTGCCTGGCCTGCCTGCATGCGCAGGACCCGGCCCACATGGTTGGCGGCGTTGTCGTCCAGCTGGGACTGGCTGCCGACAGCCAGGGGGGGGCTGTCGGTGAAGATGCGCGGGATTCTCATGGCGGCGGTTCTCAGTCCTTGACCGCGATTTCGATGCCTTCGGTGGCCACCTGAGCCAGATGGCGAATCTGTTCTTCGGTGATCACGTAGGGCGGCATGAAGTACAGCACGTTACCCAGGGGGGGGCGCAGCAAGGCCTGGCGGGTGAGTGAATGCTTATACACTCTGATGCCACGGCGCTCCTGCCAGGGGGGGAACGGGGGGGTTTTGCTGGCTTTGTCTTTAACCATTTCAATGGCCATGGTCATGCCGTGCTGGCGGATGTCGCCCACGTTCGGGTGGTCGGCCAGATGGGCAACGGACTCGGCCATACAGCGGGACAGCTGACGGTTGTTTTCGATGACGTTCTCATCCCGGAAGATGTCGAGCGTGGCCAGGGCGACGGCGCAGCCGATGGGGGGGTTGCCGGTGTAGCTGTGGCTGTGCAGGAAGGCGCGCATGGTTTCGTAGTCGTCGTAAAAGGCGTTGTAGACGTTGTCGGTGGTGAGCACCACGGACAACGGCAGATAGCCGGCGGTCAGGCCTTTGGACAGGCACATGAAATCGGGGGGGTGATACCGGACTGTTCACAGGCGAACAGCGTACCGGTGCGGCCAAAGCCGACGGCAATTTCATCCGCGATCAGGTGCACGCCGTAACGGTCGCAGGCTTCCCGCAGTTTGGTGTGGTAAATCGGGTGGTGCATGCGCATGCCACCGGCGCACTGGATCAACGGCTCCACCACCACAGCGCAGATTTCGTCGTGTTTCTCGGCCAGCAGTTTGTACATGGCCTCGAACTGGCGCAGGGCGTACTCTTCATCGGTTTCGCCCGGCTCTTTGTTGTAGCGTCCGGTGAGGGGGGGGCGGTCAGCACTTCCATCAGCAGCGGCTGGTAGGTGTCCTTGTACAGGGCAACGTCGCCCAGGGCCAGCGCGCCCAGGGTTTCGCCATGGTAGCTGTTGCTGAGGTTAACGAAGTTCTTCTTGCCCGGTTTGCCGTGGTTTTTCCAGTAGTGGTAACTCATCTTCAGAGCGGCTTCGATGGCCGAGGAACCATTGTCGGCATAGAAACACTTGTTCAGGCCTTCCGGTGTTACCTCGATCAGCCGTTCTGCCAGATTAACCACTGGCTCATGGCTGAAACCGGCCAGAATCACATGTTCGAGCTGGCCGATCTGTTCCTGAATGGCGGAGTTGATGCGCGGATTGGCGTGGCCGAACAGGTTAACCCACCAGGAGCTGACGGCGTCGATGTAGCGGTTGCCCTCAAAGTCCTCCAGCCAGACACCTTCGCCCCCCCGTTTGATGGGGGGGATCAGGGGGGGCAGGGTTTCGTGGTCTTTCATCTGGGTGCACGGGTGCCACACGGATTTAAGATCCCGTGCGACCAGATCGGCATTGCGCATTGTAGTCTCCTGTCAGCTCCCGGGCCGTTTGTTCGGTTTGTTAAAATCCTCACATGATACTTGCCCGGGCCATCGCTTAACAGCGCCAGAATGTGAACCAATCGGTCTGGCTTGCTTGCCCGGTTTGCTTGCCCGCCCGGCCAATGTTGCCACGTCGGGCGACCGCAACAATAGGGGGGGTAAGACAGGTTCGGAGGTAATCATGGAACTCAATCTGGAGCACCCCCCCTACGAGCGGGGGGGGCTTGATCAGGTGATCGAGCGTTTCTTCGATGAGGCGCACATACGTAACAAAAACGAGCAGTTGGGCGCCCGCAATCTCAGGGTGACCGAGCTGAAAAAGGACGAAATGTCGGCCAAACTGGTGATCGAGCGGGAAATGACCGCCTCGGCACCGGTGCCGGGTGTGCTTTCCGGTTTCCACCGGGAATGGAACCGGGTGCGGCAGGAAGAGCACTGGTTCCGCGAGGACGACGACGAGTGGCACTGCGAGTTTCGGGTGCGTATTGACGGCGTGCCGGCGAAGATCAAGGGCGCGATGCGGCTGTTGGGCAACGGCGACCGTTGTATCAACTACGTGAGCCTTTCGGTGCTGTGCGAGGTGCCGTTTCTGGGCCGGAAGATTGCGAAGTTTCTGGCGGATGACTCCCACGCCAAGATTGAACGTGAGTATGACGTCATCCGCCAGTTGCTTTAAACGCGAGGGTCAGTGAGCCAGTACCCGGGACAGGAATGCCTGGGTGCGCTCATTCTGAGGGTTATCGAACACCTCGTCGGGTTTGCCTTCCTCGACAATCTGGCCTTCGTGAATGTAGATCACCCGGTCGGCCACCTCGCGGGCGAAGCCCATTTCATGGGTGACGACCATCATGGTCATACCTTCTCTGGCCAGCTCCCTCATGACATCCAGCACTTCCCCCCCGATCATTTCCGGGTCCAGCGCTGACGTGGGTTCGTCGAACAGCATCAGCCTGGGTTCCATGGCCAGAGCCCGGGCGATGGCCACCCGCTGTTGCTGGCCGCCGGATAGCTGGCTGGGGGGGTATTTATCGGCCTGGTTGCCGATGCCTACACGTTCCAGAAGGCGTTCGGCGGTGGCGTTGGCAACCACTTCGGCCGTTCTTTTCACCTTCATGGGCGCCAGCATGATGTTCTTTTTCACGGTCAGGTGCGGGAACAGGTTGAACTGCTGGAACACCATGCCCACTTCCTTGCGGATTTCCGCCAGGCTGTTCTGATTCCCCCCCCTTTCGGGGGGGCCAGAGGGTGGTTATCCACCTCAAGCGAACCGGATTCGTATTCTTCCAGGCCATTCACGCAGCGAATCAGGGTGGATTTGCCGGAGCCACTGGCGCCTATGATCACCACCACTTCACCCTGTTCCACGGTCAGGTCGATATCCTTGAGGACATGCAATTTGCCGAAGTATTTGTTCATGCCCTTCATTTTTACAATCTGTGTCATTGCTCGGGCTCCTTCAGGCAGACGCGACACCACGGCGCTCAAGCAGCCGCAGGATCAGTGACAGGGACAGCGTAATGGCCAGGTACATGATGGCCACCACAAAATACACCTCGAATGCGGTGAAGGTATTGGCAATGTACACCTGGCCCTGGCGTACCAGTTCGCCCACGCCGATGACCGAGAACAGTGAGGTGTCCTTGATGCTGACGATGGCCTGGTTGCCCAGGGGGGGCGGAATCATGCGTCGGAAGGCCTGGGGGGGCCAGACAATGTTCCAGAAAGTCTGGGAGCGTGACAGGCCCAGAGACAGACCGGCTTCGGTCTGGCCTTTGTCGATGGATTGCACGCCGCCACGGACGACTTCGGAGATATAGGCACCGGAGTTAAGGGCGATCGCGGCAATACCGGCTGTCAGCGGGTCGATCGGGCCGCCAACCAGGTCGGGCAGGCCGTAGAAGATAAACAGCACCTGTACCAGGATGGGGGGGGTGCCGCGGAAAATCTCGATGTAGCAGTGGCGGGCCAGCGCAAGAACCAATTCTTGTTGATGCTGAGCAGGCCGAACACGATGCCCAGAACAAAACCGATGGCCAGGCCACCGAAGGAAATCATCAGGGTGTAGGGAATACCCTTGGCCAGGTAGGGAATGGAATTGATGGCCGCCTGCCAGTCAAACTGAAACTGGAATTCCACAGTGTGTTTCTCCGTTGGGTTGGGAGGAATCGGCCAGGGCATTGTGTGCCCCCCCGGCCGGTTCGAGTGGCGGGTTATTTGTCTTCAGGCATGGGGGGGCCGAACCATTTCTCGTAAATGGTCTTGTAGGTGCCGTCTTCCTTGATTTCTGCCAGGGCCTCGTTAACCGGGCCGACCCATTTGCTGCCGTTCTTCAGGGCAATACCGTACTGCTGGCCTTCATACAGGGGGGGGCCGACGGTCTTGACCTTGCCCTTGCCACGGGTGCTGGCGAAGTAGCCAACGTTTGGGGGGGCATCGTAGAAAACCGCATCAACGGCACCGGACATCAGCGCCATGTACATGTCCGAGCTGCGGGGGGGTAAGGCGTTACACCGTCGTTGTCGTCCAGGCTTTTCATCAGGAAGTCATAGCTGGTACTGCCAATCTTGGTGCCGACTTTCATGCCTTCCAGGTCCGACATTTCATCAACGTTGTCGTTGTTCTGGCTCACCAGGATACGCAGACCGGAATCGTAGTAAGGGTCGGAGAAATCGACGATTTCCTCGCGCTCATCGGTAATGGTGATGCCGGCGATGGCAATATCCACGTTGCCGGTTTGCAGGGCCGGGATAATGCCGTTGAAGTCCATGGTGTTGAGGTCGTAATCAAAGCCTGCACGTTCGGCGACTTCGGCAATGATCTCCATATCGAAACCGATCATTTCTCCGGTTTCCTGGTCCATCATTTCAAACGGGACGAAGCTTGGGTCGGTGACCACGCGCAGGGTCTCTGCGCTGACTGAGGTTGCGGCTACAGACAGTGCCAGACCAGCACCCAGTGTTTTCAGCCATTTCGTGCTCATGCTTTCTCCTTTCTGTTTTTTTATGCCCCCCGTCTGCCCGGTAAGGCAGTCTGTGAAAGCACTCTTTGTGGCCGTGCATCACAGGGAGCGTTGATGGGGGGGATGCATCAGATACAGTTTAGACTATGAAGACAGGATTTGCAGGAAATCAGGCGGTTATGAAAGGAAAGAGGGGGGGCCGTAGCCCCCCCTCTCTGCAGCGGCCGGGAAGGCGTGTCAGAACGCGATTTTCTCCCGGTCGCTGATGCCCAGATTCTTCCAGATGGAAAGGCTGGGTTCAGCCTGGTTCAGGGTATAAAAGTGCAACCCTGGAGCCCCCCCGGCCTTGAGCAGTTTTTGGCACATTTCAGTGACCACTTCCTCACCGAACTTGCGGATGCTGTCCGTGTCGTCACCGTAGGCTTCCAACTGCTTGCGGATCCAGCGCGGGATCTCCGCGCCGCACATGTCCGAGAACCGCACCAGGCTGGAGAAGTTGACGATGGGCATGATGCCCGGTACCACCGGAATGGTGACGCCCATCTGCTCCAGACGGTCGATGAAGTAGAAGTAGCTGTCGGCATTAAAGAAGTACTGGGTGATGGCGCTGTTGGCACCGGCCTGTACTTTCCGTGCGAAGTTCTTCAGGTCTTCTTCGGCGTTGCGGGCCTGAGGGTGAAACTCCGGGTAAGCGGCCACTTCCAGGTTGAAGTGATCGCCGCTGTGCTGCCGGATAAATTCCACCAGTTCGTTGGCGTAACGCAGTTCACCGGAAGCGCCCATGCCCGATGGCATATCGCCGCGCAGGGCAACGATCCGGTTGATGCCGTTCTCTTTATACACATCCAGCAGCTCACCGATTTCTTCCCGGGTACCGCCCACGCAGGAGAGGTGCGGTGCCGTGGAGATGCCCTGCTGGTGCAGGTTCAGCACCGTCTCGATGGTGCGGTCCCGGGTGGAGCCGCCCGCTCCGAAGGTGACCGAGAAGAAATCCGGGTTCACCTCGGCCAGCTGGTTACGCACCGCCTGCAGCTTCTCCTTGCCCTGATCGGTCTTGGGCGGAAAAAAAACTCGAAACTGAAGCGGCGTTTGAATTGCTTCTGGGATTCCATGTTTGTGTCCGATTAGTACCTGTAGCTTTCCGGCTTGTACGGGCCTTCGACCGGTACACCGATGTATTTCGCCTGGTCCGGAGTCATCTTGGTGATCACGCCACCAAAGCCTTCCACCATGGCGCGGGCCACTTCCTCGTCCAGCTGCTTGGGCAGAACCTGAACGTAAACGCCCTTGGCCTTGGAATCTTCCGGCAGGTCGGCAAACTTGCGCTCGAACAGATACATCTGCGCCAGCACCTGGTTGGCGAAGGAGCCGTCCATGATGCGGGACGGGTGACCGGTGGCGTTGCCCAGGTTCACCAGGCGGCCTTCCGACAGCAGGATCAGGTGGTCGTTGCTGGCCTTGTCGCGGTAGATCACGTGCACCTGCGGCTTGACCTCGTCCCACTCCCAGTTCTTGCGCATGTAGCGGTATCGATTTCATTATCGAAGTGGCCGATGTTGCACACCACGGCGCCGTTCTTCAGGGCTTTCAGCATGTTCGCGTCACACACGTTGACGTTACCAGTGGTGGTTACCAGCAGGTCAGTGGTGCCCAGCAGGTCGGTGTTGATGCCTTGCTCGGTGCCGGTGTTGATGCCGTCGATGTATGGAGACACCACTTCAAAACCGTCCATGCAAGCCTGCATGGCGCAGATCGGGTCGCTTCGGTGACTTTGACGATCATGCCTTCCTGGCGCAGGGACAGCGCAGAACCCTTGCCCACATCGCCGTAACCGATCACCAGCGCTTTCTTGCCGGACAGCAGGTGGTCGGTGGCGCGCTTGATAGCGTCGTTCAGGCTGTGGCGGCAGCCGTACTTGTTGTCGTTCTTGGACTTGGTGACCGAGTCGTTAACGTTGATGGCCGGGATCTTCAGGGTGCCGTCACGCAGCATTTCCTGCAGGCGGTGTACGCCGGTAGTGGTTTCCTCGGTTACGCCGTGGCACTTGGCGATCACCTGCGGGTATTCCTTGTGCAGCAGCTCGGTCAGGTCGCCGCCGTCGTCCAGGATCATGTTCGGCTCCCAGCCGTCTACGTCCGCACCGACGGTTTTGTGCAGGCACCATTCGTACTCTTCGTCTGTCTCACCTTTCCACGCGAACACGGGAATGCCTTGCGCCGCGATAGCGGCTGCAGCCTGATCCTGTGTGGAGAAGATGTTGCACGATGACCAGCGAACGTTGGCGCCCAGCTCCACCAGGGTTTCGATCAGCACGGCGGTCTGGATGGTCATGTGGATGCAGCCCATGATGTTGGCGCCTTTCAGCGGCTGCTCGGCTTTGTACTTCTCGCGCAGTTTCATCAGGGCGGGCATTTCGCCTTCGGCGATCTTGATTTCCTTGCGGCCCCCCCAGTCGGCGAGGGTGATGTCGCGGACTTTGTAGTCCTGGAAGTCGTTCAGTTTTTCGGCCGGAGTGCTCATGGTGTTCTCCTGTCAGTTTGGTTTGGGCGTATTCGGTGAAATGGAATACGCCCAGTTATCCGGAATGGTCTGTTCAGATGCCTGCAGCGTCTTTCAGGGCGGCCGCGCGGTCAGTCTTCTCCCACGGGAACGCGGTGAAGGTCTTGCCGCCAACGGTCATCTCGTACGGATCACGGCCGAAGTGGCCGTAAGCTGCGGTGGCCCGGTACATTGGGTGCAGCAGGTCGAGCATGTTGGTGATCGCGTACGGACGCAGGTCGAAGTGTGCGCGTACCAGATCGATGATCTTGTCGTCGCTGATCTTGCCGGTGCCAAAGGTGTTCAGGGAAATGGAGGTCGGCTGGGCTACACCGATGGCGTAGGACACCTGAATCTCGCACTTCTCGGCCAGCCCGGCGGCGACGATGTTCTTGGCGACGTAACGGCCGGCGTAGGCAGCAGAACGGTCAACCTTCGAGGGGGGGTCTTTGCCGGAGAAGGCGCCACCACCGTGACGGGCCATGCCGCCGTAGGTGTCTACGATGATTTTGCGGCCAGTCAGGCCACAGTCGCCCACCGGGCCACCGATCACGAACTTGCCGGTCGGGTTGATGTGGAACTGGGTGTCTTTGTGCAGCAGTTCAGCCGGCAGGGTGTGCTTGACGATCAGCTCCATCACCGCTTCTTTCAGGTCGGCCTGGGTGACGTCGGGGGGGTCGTGCTGGGTAGACAGAACCACAGCATCGATACCCACAACCTTGCCGTTCTCGTAGCGGCAGGTGACCTGGCTCTTGGCGTCCGGACGCAGCCACGGCAGCAGGCCACTCTTGCGGGCTTCGGCCTGGCGCTGAACCAGGCGGTGGGAGAAGGTGATCGGCGCCGGCATCAGCACGTCGGTTTCGTTGCTGGCGTAGCGAACATCAGTCCCTGGTCGCCTGCGCCCTGGTCTTCCGGCTTCTGGCGGTCAACGCCCTGGGCGATGTCGACGGACTGTTTGCCGATGATGTTGATCACACCACAGGTGTCGCCGTCGTAGCCTACTTCAGAGGAGGTGTAGCCGATGTCTTTGATCACACCGCGAACCAGGTCTTCCAGATCGACCCATGCGCTGGTGGTGATTTCACCGCCGACGATGGCCACGCCGGTCTTGACCATGGTTTCGCAGGCCACGCGGGCGTGCGGATCGTCGGTCAGGATGGCGTCCAGTACCGCATCGGAAATCTGGTCGGCCAGTTTGTCCGGATGGCCTTCGGAGACCGATTCGGAGGTGAAGATGTTGTAGTCAGACATAGGTGTGCTCCTCTTGAGCGATTGCAAATTCGTACCGGCTCCGTCCTGTTCGACCTACCGGCTGCCTTGGTTGTTGTCAGGGCATACGTAAAACTACCTACGCCCATATCAAAAGTTTTTGATATTCCTGTGACGGCGACTGGTTACGCCGTTTCCGTACTCTTCCAGAACTCTCTTACCTGCACCTGGAACCCGTTGCGCAGGCCGATAAAGAGTTGTTCGCCCGCGGTCAGACCGGCGTCGGCCGCCCAGGCGGTCAATTCTTCCGGTTCGAAGCCCAGCCACAGGTCGCCGCAGTTTTCCTTGGCCCAGTCCTGGTCGTGACTGCACAGATCACTGACGACCAGACAACCGCCGCTGTTCATCAAGGCCGCGGCGTCCAGAAAAATGTCCGCCGGGCTGGGTACGTGGTGCAGCACCATGTTGGCTACGATCAGGTCAAAGGCGTCGCCCCCCCGTGCCAGCAGGGTATCGGTCACGCCTTCGATCAGGTCGACGTTGTTCAGGTGTTCCTCTATGCAGGTGCGCGTCGCCTTGGCCAGCATGTCTTTGCTGTTGTCCAGGCCCACTACATGCTGGAACAGCTCCGACAGTACCGGCAGGAACCCGCCTTCACCCGGTCCGATTTCCAGAACGCTCTGCCATGACTGCCTCGCTGCACGCTTGCGAATCAGCTCTGCGGTAGGCTCGGCGTACAGGTCAAAGGCAGCAATCAGCTCCTGCTGTTCCCGGAATTGTTCGGAATGCCGGGAGAAAAAGGCCTGGGACTGCTCCGCCCGCTGCTCTCGTATGGCTTCAATCTTTTCGTCCAGATGCCGGGGGGGCAATGCGACCCTGTCGACGGTTTCGAAAATCTGGCGGATCGCCTGGTCGGCCAGTTTGTCACTGTCCAGATTCAGCGGGCGACGATAGAAAATGGCATTGCCTTCCCGCTGGGGGGGCTCCAGCAAGCCGGCCTTGTGCATCACTTTCAGGTGATGGCTCATGCCGGACTGGCGCATGTCGAACATCTGGCTCAGCTCCAGCACACCGAAGGTGTCCCGCCGCAGTACCCGTAGGATTTCCAGGCGCAGCGGGTCGCCGCTCGCTTGAAGATCGGGGGGGCCAGTACGTCCACAGAGGACAATTCATTCGTATGTGCATTGAGTGAGGTCATGGTTGGCAAGTGTAGGGGGGGCGTTCTGTTGGTCGATCAATAGCCATATCAAAATTTTTTGATATAGATTTATGAGTTCTGTGAAATCAGTCGGTTTGGTGATTTTGTGCCGGCTTCATCGGAAAACCACTACATATGGATTTGCCCCCCCGGCATACCCTAATCGGCGAAAATACGCGCCTTCTTTTGAGCAGTATTTGCAGCTTGAAGTCTTTTCCTGAAAAACACTGGAGAATTGTCAATGCCGTCCCGTAAAGATCTCGCCAACGCCATTCGCGCGCTGAGCATGGATGCGGTTCAGAAAGCCAAGTCCGGCCACCCGGGTGCGCCCATGGGTATGGCGGATATCGCGAGGTGCTGTGGAACGATTACCTTAGCCACAACCCGGTCAACCCGCACTGGGCCAACCGTGACCGCTTCGTGCTGTCTAACGGCCATGGCTCCATGCTGCAGTATTCCCTGCTGCACCTGAGCGGGTACGACGTCAGCATTGATGACCTGAAGAACTTCCGTCAGCTGCACTCCAAGACACCAGGCCATCCAGAATACGGTTATACCCCCCCGGGCATCGAGACCACCACCGGCCCGCTGGGGGGGCAGGGCATCGCCAATGCTGTTGGCTTCGCGCTCGCAGAGAAGGCACTGGCCGCTCAGTTCAACCGTCCGGGCCACGACATTGTTGACCACTACACCTACGCATTCCTGGGCGACGGCTGCCTGATGGAAGGGATCTCCCACGAAGTCGCCTCTCTGGCCGGCACCCTGGGCCTGGGTAAACTGGTGTTCTTCTATGATGACAACGGCATCTCCATTGATGGAGAAGTAGAGGCTGGTTCACCGACGACACGCCCAAGCGTTTCGAGTCCTACGGCTGGCAGGTTATCCCCCCCAATGTTGATGGTCACGATTCCGATGCCATCCGTGCGGCCATTGAAGCTGCCCGTGCTAACACCGCACAGCCCACCATTATTTGCTGCAAGACCATTATCGGCTTCGGTTCCCCCCCCAACAAGCAGGGCAAGGAAGAGTGTCACGGTGCCCCCCCGCTTGGTGACGATGAAATCGCTCTGACCCGCGAAGCCCTGGGCTGGCAGCACGGCCCGTTCGAGGTGCCGTCCGAGATCTACGCCGCGTGGGATGCCAAAGAAAAAGGCCAGGCTGCACAGAGTGCCTGGGAAGAGAAATTTGCGGCCTATGAGAAGGCCGAGCCGGAACTGGCCGCCGAGTTCAAACGCCGCATGGCGGGTGACCTGCCGGCAGACTTCGCCGAAAAAGCCCAGGCCTATATCCAGGAATGCCAGGACAAGGGCGAGACCGTTGCCTCCCGTAAGGCGTCCCAGAATTCCCTGAACGCCTACGGCCCGCTACTGCCGGAGCTGATGGGTGGCTCTGCCGACCTGGCCGGTTCCAACCTGACTATCTGGTCGGGCTGTAAAGGCGTGACCAAGGAAGACGCCTCCGGCAACTACATCTATTACGGTGTACGCGAATTCGGCATGGCGGCCATTATGAACGGTATCGCTCTGCACGGTGGCTTCGTGCCCTACGGCGCTACCTTCCTGATCTTCATGGAATACTGCCGTAATGCCGTGCGCATGGCCGCACTGATGAAGCAGCGCTCGATCTTTGTCTTTACCCACGATTCCATCGGTCTGGGTGAAGATGGCCCGACCCACCAGCCTATCGAACAGCTGGCCAGCCTGCGCACCACCCCCCGAACATGAGCACCTGGCGCCCGGCCGACACCGTGGAGTCTGCGGTGGCCTGGAAAGCGGCCCTGGAGCGCAAGGATGGCCCGACCGCATGGTCTTCTCCCGTCAGGCTTGCCGCACCAGCAGCGTGATGCCGAACAGCTGGCGAACGTGGCCAAAGGTGGTTACATCCTGTCTGACAGCGAAGGCACGCCGGAGCTGATTCTCATCGCCACCGGCGGCGAAGTGGGGGGGCTGGCCCAGGACGCTGCAGCCAAGCTGCGTGAGCAGGGCAAAGCTGTGCGTGTTGTATCCATGCCGTCCACTGACGTATTCGATGCCCAGAGTGCCGAGTACAAACAGCAGGTGTTGCCGCTGGAAGTGACCAACCGTATTGCCATTGAAGCGAGCATTGCGGACTACTGGTACAAGTACGTGGGCCTGGACGGTCGCATCGTTGGCATGACCACCTTTGGTGAATCTGCGCCGGCCGGCGAGCTGTTCAAGGAGTTCGGCTTTACTGTCGACAATATCCTGGAAGTGGCTGACGAACTGCTGGACGCCTGATGACCAACGCAACGCCGTTTCGCATTGCCATCAACGGGTACGGCCGCATCGGCCAGTGCGTGTTGCGGGCCCTTTATGAAAACGGCTATCGCGACCATCTGCAGGTGGTCGCGATCAACGAGTTGTCGGATATCGACACCATTGCCCACCTCACCAAATACGACTCCACCCACGGGCGGTTTCACGGTGAGGTGGCCGTGGATGGCGATAACCTGGTTGTGAACGGCGACCGCATCCGCGTATTGCGTCACCCTGAACCCGAGGAACTACCCTGGCGACTGCTGGATGTGGATCTGGTGCTGGAATGCTCCGGCGCCTATTCTGACCGGGCCACGGCGGAAAAGCATATTGAAGCCGGTGCCCAGCGCCTGCTGTTTTCCCAGCCGGGCGATCCGGATGTCGACCGCACGGTGGTCTTCGGCATTAACGACGGGGGGGACCTGAACGGTCAGGACGTGATCGTAGCTGCCGGCTCCTGCACCACCAACTGCCTGGTACCGGTCATCAAGGTCCTGGACGATGCCTTTGGCGTAGAGCAGGGCAGTACCACCACGATTCACGCCGCCATGAACGACCAGCCGGTCATCGATGCCTACCACCATCAGGACCTGCGCCGTACCCGAAGTGCCCTGCACAATATTGTGCCCGTGGACACTGGCCTGGCCCGCGGTATCGAGCGCTTGTTGCCTCATATGGAAGGCCGTTTCAGCTCGGTTGCCATGCGCGTGCCAACGCTGAATGTCTCTGCTATAGACATGGTGGTTAACGTGCGTGAGCCGACCGACATAGCCACAGTGAATCAGTTGCTGTGCGGTGCATCCGCTGGCTCATTGAAGGGTATCCTCGGCTATACCGATGAACTGCTGGCCAGTTCTGACTTCAACCATGATTCCCATTCCGGCGTGGTCGATGGCGGGCAGACCCGAGTCACCGGCGGCACCATGGTGAAAGTGTTGTGCTGGTTTGACAACGAGTGGGGGGGCTTTGCCAATCGCATGCTGGATGTCAGCAGAACCTGGTTGAGCAAAACCTGAAGAATATTGTGGGGGGGGCTGATCCCGAAGGGAGTCAGGCTCCAGCCTTAGGCTTAGAATTTGCACCTTTGAACCCATAACTACGGAACCTGATTATGGCCATCAAGAAAATGACTGACCTGAACCTCGCCGGCAAGCGGGTTCTGATTCGTGAAGACCTGAACGTCCCGGTCAAAGACGGCAAAGTATCCAGTGACGCCCGCATCCGCGCCTCGCTGCCCACCATCAAGGCCGCCAAAGACGCCGGTGCCAAAGTCATGTTGATGTCCCACCTGGGCCGCCCGGAAGAAGGCGTGTACGACGAAGCCTCCTCCATGAAACCGGTCGCCGAGCACCTGAGCACCCTGCTGGGCCAGGAAGTCCGCCTGATCAAGGATTACCTGAACGGCGTTGAAGTCGCCGACGGCGAAGTGGTGTTGTTCGAAAACGTCCGCTTCAACAAGGGCGAAAAGAAAGACAACGAAGACCTGGCCAAGCAATACGCTGCCCTGTGCGACATCTACGTGATGGATGCCTTCGGCACCGCTCACCGCGCTCAGGCCTCCACCCACGGCGTCGCCCGATTTGCCCCCCCCGAAGCCTGCGCCGGCCCGCTGCTGGCAGCTGAGCTGGAAGCACTCGGCAAAGCCTGGATAACCCGGCCAAGCCGGTCGTTGCCATCGTCGGCGGCTCCAAAGTCTCCACCAAGCTGGACGTACTTAACGCCCTGGAAAAAGTGTGTGACCAGATCATCGTCGGCGGCGGCATCGCCAACACCTTCCTGGCCGCAGCCGGCCACCCGGTGGGCAAATCCCTGTGCGAACACGACCTGATCGACACCGCCAAGGACATCGCCAGCCGCGTGGAAATCCCGCTGCCGGTTGACGTGGTGGTTGCCAGCGAATTCGCCGAAACTGCCACGGCGACGACCAAAAACATCTCCGACGTCAGCGACGAAGACATGATCCTCGACGTAGGCCCGGAAACCGCCGGCCAGTTCGCTGAACTGCTGAAAAACGCCAAAACCATCCTGTGGAACGGCCCGGTTGGCGTGTTCGAATTCGACCAGTTCGGCAACGGCACCAAGGCACTCGCCCAGCCATCGCCGAAAGCAACGCTTTCTCCCTGGCCGGCGGCGGCGACACCGTCGCAGCCGTTGACAAATACGGCGTAGCTGACAAGATTTCCTACATCTCCACCGGCGGCGGCGCGTTCCTCGAATTCGTGGAAGGTAAAACCCTGCCGGCAGTAGCGGTTTGGAAGAGCGTGGCGCTTAAGGGCTCACGCAAGAGCTAGATTCGCAAGGCTGGTGGCGGGGGGGTTGGCCTCCCGAGACTGTGCGCAGCTGGATGCTGCGCTCAAGCCTACAGGGATGTATTCACGGCGTGTCTCGGGAGGCCAACCCCCCGCCGCCAGCCGAAGCAGACTCCCAAGTCTGAAGCAAAACAGAATTTAACCATTAAAAAGTCAACGAAGGAGACAACCCATGGCCCTGATTTCGCTGCGGCAACTTCTGGACCACGCCGCCGAGCATGGTTACGGTGTGCCAGCCTTTAACGTAAACAATCTCGAACAAATGCGCGCCATCATGGAAGCGGCCGACAAAACCGACTCCCCCCCGGTCATTGTCCAGGCCTCCGCCGGTGCCCGCAAATACGCCGGTGCGCCTTTCCTGCGCCACCTGATCCTGGCCGCCATCGAAGAATGGCCGCACATCCCCCCCGTGGTTATGCACCAGGACCACGGCACCAGCCCGGCCGTGTGCCAGCGCTCCATCCAGCTTGGCTTCAGCTCCGTGATGATGGACGGCTCCCTGGGTGAAGACGGCAAAACCCCCCCGACCAGCTACGAATACAACGTCGACGTGACCCGTCGCACCGTTGAAATGGCCCACGCCTGTGGTGTCTCCGTAGAAGGTGAACTGGGCTG
>JDSH01000203.1_pt1 | contig 16792 bp, 20 predicted proteins | sample 199451 | NCBI WGS metagenome assembly JDSH01 (sample SAMN02584198, study PRJNA231836) | bioreactor metagenome | isolation source: continuous culture bioreactor electron acceptor NO2- transfer2 day 38 after... | place: Germany: Bremen | reverse complement strand
GCGCGAGTTCGACTGGTTGTCCCGGGCATTGGCTTCCCGCACGAACCTGGTTCGCCACTCGGTGATCCTGATAGAGAACACCACATACACAACCACCGCCACCAGAATGGCGACGACATACCCGACGTTGAACACCACCAGCAGGATGCCCGCCACCAGCAGGATTTCCAGGATGGTAGGCACGATGTTGAACAGGGTGAAGCGCAGCAGAAAGCTGATGCCGTTGGTGCCGCGTTCAATATCCCGGGCCAGGCCACCGGTTTTACGGTCCAGATGAAATCCCAGTTCCCTCTGGTGCAGGTGTTCAAACACCCGCAGAGAGACCCGCCGCATAGCCCGCTCCGCGACCCGCGCAAACACGGCATCCCGCAGTTCGCTGAACAGGGTGGCACCAAAACGCAGGCTACCGTAGGCCACCACCAGGACAACCGGAATCCACAGCAGCATGTCGGCACCTCGGTTCTGGTCCAGGTAGTCGACAATGTATTTCAGTGCCACCGGGGGGGTGGCGACGGTGGCCAGCTTTGCCAAAACCAGCATCGCCATAGCCAACACGACCCGCCCCCCCCTGAATTCCAGAAGATACGGCCACAACCCGGAAATAATCGACCAGTCGGGCTTATGATCGGCGGGGGGGTAGTCGTTGTCGGCGTAGGCTCTCAATGCAATATCCTTGAACTTTTGGAGATGTCGAGCGCCCGAGATGGGGGGGAGCCTTTCCGGGACACGCTGTAAATACATCCCTGTACGCTCGACAAAAGCCATCCCTGGCTTTTGACGGTCCCGGAAAGCTCCCCCCCATCCCGTGCACTCTTGCTAACAGCTATGATACGTCTTCATCTGAGGACAAATCGTAAAAGAAACGGCTTAATTAAACTTTGATCGATCAGGAGAGTGACCATCAGCCCCCCCAACCATCGTAAAGCTCTAAGACTTGTCATAGAGTTTATCAGCCCCCCTACCGACGAGCCGTGATCGGTGCTCTGATTGCCCTGGTTATTACCGCCGGCATCACCCTTGGTCTGGGCCAGGGCCTGCGCATTCTGGTCGATCAGGGCCTGGCCACGCAGTCTCCGGACAACCTCGCCAAAGCTATCGGCCTGTTTTTCGTGCTGGTACTCGGCCTGGCCTTTGGTTCGTTTGCCCGATTCTACCTGGTGTCCTGGATTGGCGAACGGGTGGTGGCAGACATTCGCAAACGGGTATTCAATCACCTGATCGATCTCACGCCCAGCTTCTTTGAACAGAACCGGGCCCTGGAGATTCAGTCCCGGTTTACGGCTGACACCACCGTACTGCAATCGGTGATTGGCTCCACCGTCTCCATCGCGCTGCGCAACACGCTGATGCTTATCGGCGGGCTGATTCTTCTGTTTGTCACCAACGCCAAGCTGGCCAGCATCATCCTGCTGGGGGGGTTTCCGCTGGTGATTGCGCCGATCCTGTTTTACGGCCGCCGGGTGCGGGCGCTGTCCCGACTGAGTCAGGACCGGGTGGCGGATGTTGGCAGTTATGTCGGGGGGGAGAATCTCAGTCAGATCAAAACCGTACAGGCCTTCAATCATCAGCCTCACGACCGCCGCTACTTCGCCGAGGTTTCTGAAAAAGCCTTCGATATTGCCCGGCAACGGATTCGGCAGCGCGCCTGGCTGACCACATTGGCGATTTCCCTGGTGATGGGCGCCGTCGGTATTGTCATCTGGATTGGCGGGCTGGATGTGATTCATGGCCGAATCTCACCGGGTGAGCTGGCAGCCTTTGTGTTCTACAGCCTGCTGGTGGGGGGGGTCGCGGCTGGAGCCATCAGTGAGGTGATTGGCGAATTGCAGCGCGCCGCCGGTTCCGCAGCTCGCCTGTTTGAGCTGCTGCAGACCGAGCCGGAGCGGCGTCCCGAGACGGGAACGGACAGGCTCCCGGGCACAGTGACCGGCGCAATTACTCTGGATAACCTGAGTTTCAGCTATAGCGGGCGCACGGAACGGCCAGCGCTTGCCAGGGTCTCTCTGGAGATCCAGCCGGGTGAAACCCTTGCCCTGGTCGGTCCGTCCGGTGCCGGTAAATCCACGTTGTTTGATCTGCTACTGGGCTTCTATCCGCTACAGGAGGGTTCTATCCGGTTGGAGGGCATAGACACCGCCAAGATTCCACTGGCTGACCTGCGACGGTGTTTCGCTCTGGTGCCGCAGAATCCCGCCCTGTTTCATGGCACTGTCGCCGATAATCTACGCTACGCCCGGCCCGAGGCCAATCAGGCTGAGATCGAGCAGGCCGCCCGTATTGCCCACGCCCACGAATTTATTCAGGCCCTGCCACAGGGTTACGACACGCCCCCCCTGGGTGATGCCGGCCAGGGCCTTTCCGGTGGCCAGAAACAACGACTGGCGATTGCCCGTGCGCTGTTGGCCGACGCTCCGATTCTGCTGCTTGATGAAGCCACCAGCGCCCTGGATGCGGAAAGCGAGCACCTGATTCAGCGGGCCATGCCGGCGCTCACGGAGGGCCGGACTACCCTGGTGATTGCTCACCGGCTGGCAACGGTGCGGGATGCCGACAGGATCGCGGTATTTGACGAAGGCCGACTGCTGGCAGTGGGCAGTCACGACCAGTTGATCCGCGATAACGCGCTGTACCAGCGCCTGGCCAGCCTGCAATTCCTGGACACGGGGGGGAGCCAGACAGAACACTGAGTGCCCCCCCGTTGGTCGGTTTGTGTGTTGGGTGCGTACTCCCTACACTGGTACTAGAAATTCCTAATCCTGACACAGGGAGACACGCAAAGTGAGCAACAAAGAATTGCAGGCACTCAAAGAGCGATACGTCGCCGCGGGCGCAGCAAGCCCCCCCAATGATCAATTTGCAGATCACGCCCTGAACGCAGAGGTCTGGGACGCAGATGGCAAACGCATGATCGATTTCGCCGGCGGTATCGGCGTATTGAACATCGGCCATCGACATCCCACGGTGGTTGAGGCCGTCAAGGCGCAGCTCGACAAACTGATGCACACCTGCCAGACGGTGATGCCCTACGAGGCTACGTGAAGCTGGCCCAGAAACTGAGCGAAGTGGTGCCGGTAAAAGGCCACGGCAAGGTCATGCTGGCCAACTCCGGCGCCGAGGCATTGGAAAACGCGGTCAAGATTGCCCGCGCAGCCACCGGCAAAAACAACGTTATCTGTTTTGACGGCGGTTACCACGGCCGCACCTTCTTCACCATGGCCATGAACGGCAAGGCCGCACCTTACCAGACCTCCTTCGGGCCCATGCCCGGCCTGGTCTACCGCGCGCCTTACCCGGTGCCTTACCATGGCATTTCCGAAGAAGAGTCCCTGCGTGGCCTGGCGATGGCCATGAAGGCCGACTCCCCCCCGGCCCATGAGACCGCCGCCATCGTATTGGAACCGGTTCTGGGTGAGGGTGGTTTCTACCCGGCACCGCCAAGTTTCCTGAAAGCCATCCGCAAGATCTGCGATGAAAACGACATCATGATGATCGTGGATGAAGTGCAAAGTGGCTTTGGCCGCACCGGCAAGCTGTTCGCCATCGAACACAGTGGTATTGAGCCGGACATTATGACCATGGCCAAATCCATGCCGATGGCATGCCCATCTCGGCCATCGTCGGCACGGACAAGGTGATGGACTCCTCCGGCCCGAACTCCCTGGGCGGTACCTACACCGGCAGCCCCCCACCGCGTGCGCCGCCGCCCTGGCGGTGTTCGATGTCATCAAGGAAGAAGATATCCTTGGCAGGAGCCAGCGCCTGGGCGAGAAACTCAGAACCCGGTTCGACCAATGGCAGGAGCAGTTCACCCATGTGGACAACGCTCGCAATCTGGGCCCCCCCATGGCGGCCTTTGAGCTGGTGGAAAGCAAGGATAGTCACAAGCCCATGCCAGAACTGGCCGGGGGGGCCATTACCAAGAAGGCAAAGGAGAAAGGACTGATCCTGCTGAGTTGCGGTATGCACGGCAACACACTGCGGTTCCTGATGCCGGTGACCATCGAAGACGAAGTGCTGGAAGAAGGCTGAATATTGTTGAGGAATGCCTGAAGGAAGTGGGCGCCTGAACCAGGCGGTTACGTCTGACTTCCTATTCGTCGTATACTGCCGGAAGCTCTTTCCGGCAGTGCCCCCCCCTCGGGTTCTGCCGTTGATTCACCGATCAGGCGGTAACCATGACGTCCCAGAGTAATTCTCCCACTCCCGACCACCAACCAGACCCTGGATCGACCTGCTGGTCAGTATCATCATTCCCTCGGTGATTCTGATGAAGTTCAGTGGTGACGAGCACCTCGGCAGTGTCAATGCGCTGATCATCGGCCTGGCGTTTCCCCCCCTGGGCTGGGGGGGCCTGTTCGAGCTGGTGCGCTACCACAAGAAAAACTTCATCGCCTTGCTGGGCCTGATCAGTGTCGGCCTCACCGGCGGCATTGGCTTGCTGGAACTGGATGCCGGCTGGCTCGCCATCAAGGAAGCGGCCGTGCCCGCCGTCATTGGTCTGGCGGTACTGGTGTCTACGCGCACCAGGTACCCCCCCCTGGTCCGTACTCTGCTTTATAACCCGAATGTGCTGGACGTGGACAAGATTCAGGCCTCACTGGAAGAAAAGAACTGCGTGGAGGAGTTTGAAGGGCGCCTACTTAAGGCCAGCTATTTCTTTGCCGGCACCTTCCTGTTCTCGTCCATCATGAATTATGTGCTGGCAAAATGGATTGTGGTGAGCCCTTCGGGCACCCAGGCCTTCAATGAGGAACTGGGCCGCATGACCCTGGTGAGCTATCCGATGATTGCCATCCCCCCCTCCATGGTGATGATGATGCTGATTTTCTATTATCTCTGGCGCACCATCCGGCGCCTGACGGGGGGGTATACCCTGGAAGAGGTGATGGCGCCACATCTGATTGAAAAGGAAAAAGAAAAGGAACGGAAGAGGCAGAGTCCGGGTCCTCGAAATAGGTTATTACAACACCGGTTTCCGGGTTCCCCCCCGGACACCCATAAAAAAAACGGTGGCATCCACAAGGAGCCACCGTTTTTTATTGCCAACAACGTTTGTCTGATCAGATATCCAGGTTGGTCACTTCCAGCGCGTTGCTCTGGATGAAGTCCCGCCGTGGCTCCACATCATCCCCCCCCATCAGTGTGGTGAAGATCTGGTCAGCGGCAATCGCATCCTCAATGGTAACCTTCATCATCCGGCGGGTTTCCGGATCCATGGTGGTTTCCCACAGCTGGTCCGGGTTCATTTCGCCCAGCCCCCCCTTGTAGCGCTGAATGCCCAAGCCACGCTGGGCTTCCTTCATCAGCCACTCCAGGGCGCCCTCAAAGGACAGCACAGACTGCTTGCGCTCGCCCCCCCTCTGGATGTAGGCGCCATCCTCGATCAGCCCCCCTCCAGGGTCTCGCCCAGGCGCGCAATGGCACCGTAGGAAGAAGACTCAAAGAAGTCATGACTGAATACATGCTCATGGGGGGGAATACCATGCACAAAGATGGTGACCTTGGGCAGGTACAGGCCCCCCCGTTCCTCATCGCGAGTCACGGAGAAGGTGTACTTGGTACCGGTTCGGGTATCCAGATCAAGACCTTCACCCAGGCGCGCCACCCAGCGGGCCACTTCGGTCTCATCCCTCAGGTGTTCCGGCTTGAGTGTGCTGTTATAGACCATTTGTTGCAGCACCTTGGCCGGGTAGGCCCGGGACAGGCGATCAATCATCGCCATCACTGCCTGATAGTCCTTCACCATGGTTTCCAGGGCTGAATCCTTGATGGCCGGTGCTTCCGGGTTCACATACAGCTGGGCGCTTCCAGGGCCGTCTGGGTCAGATAGGCTTCTTTCGCCTTCTCGTCCTTCAGGTATTGCTCCTGTTTGCCACGTTTGACCTTGTACAGCGGTGGCATGGCAATGAATACATGGCCACGCTCGATGATTTCCCGCATCTGGCGGAACAGGAAGGTCAGCAGAAGAGTACGGATGTGAGAACCATCCACATCGGCATCGGTCATGATGATGATGGAGTGATAGCGGAGTTTGTCCGGATTGAATTCTTCCCGGCCGATGCCACAACCCAGCGCGGTGATCAGGGTACCGACCTCGGCAGAGGACAGCATCTTGTCAAAGCGGGCTTTCTCGACGTTCAGGATCTTACCTTTCAGGGGGGGCAGGATGGCCTGGGTCTTACGATCACGGCCCTGCTTGGCACTACCACCCGCAGAATCACCCTCCACAATGAACAGTTCGGAGAGGGCAGGGTCTTTTTCCTGGCAGTCCGCCAGCTTGCCGGGCAGGCCGGCGATGTCCAGGGCACCCTTGCGGCGGGTCATATCCCGAGCTTTGCGGGCTGCTTCCCGGGCACGGCCGCTTCGATCATCTTGTTGACGATCTGCTTGGCTTCGTTGGGTTGCTCCTGCAGGTACTCCGCAAAGCTCTGATACAGTTCCTGCTCCACCGCCGTCTTCACTTCCGAGGACACCAGCTTGTCCTTGGTCTGGGAGGAGAACTTGGGATCGGGCACTTTCACACTGATGATAGCGGTCAGGCCTTCCCGGGCATCATCACCGGAGGTCGCTACCTTGGCTTTCTTGCCCAGGCCTTCATGATCAATGTAGTTGTTCAGAGAGCGGGTCAGTGCTGCCCGGAAACCGGCCAGATGAGTACCACCATCACGCTGGGGGGGAATATTGTTGGTGAAGCAGTAGATGTTTTCCTGGAAGGCATCGTTCCACTGCATGGCCACTTCTACCGCAATGCCATCTTCCCGCTCACGGTTGAAATGGAAGACACGGTTGATGGCCGTCTTGTTGGTATTCAGGTGCTCAACAAAGGCCCGCAGACCACCTTCATACTCAAAGATCTCCTCCTTGCCTGAACGCTCATCCGTCAGGCGGATACGCACACCACTGTTCAGGAACGCAAGTTCCCGCAGGCGCTTGGCCAGGATGTCGTAATGGAACTGGATATGAGTGAAGGTTTCCGGCGAGGGAATAAAGTGAACCTTGGTACCGGAGGCATCGGTTTCACCGACTTCGCCCAGGGGGGGCGCATTGGGCACGCCGTGGGTGTAGCTCTGCTCGTAGACCTTGCCATCCCGGCGGATGGTGAGGGTCAGCGAGGAAGACAGGGCGTTGACCACAGACACACCTACGCCGTGCAGACCGCCGGAGACCTTGTAGGAGTTGTCGTCGAACTTACCACCGGCGTGCAACACAGTCATGATGACCTCGGCGGCCGAAACACCTTCCTCTTCATGTAGATCGACCGGGATACCGCGACCGTTGTCTTTGACGGTAATGGATTCGTCCGGGTGGATGATGATGCCGATTTCAGAACAGTAACCAGCCAGAGCCTCATCGATGGAGTTATCCACCAACTCAAAGACCATGTGATGCAGCCCGGTGCCATCGTCGGTATCACCGATGTACATGCCGGGCCGTTTACGCACCGCGTCGAGTCCTTTGAGGACTTTGATACTGGAGGAATTGTAGTTCGATTCACTCATTAAAAGAGACTCCTGGAGGTGAGCCCAGCCCTGGCGACACGATCATTCGCGAACCCGCCTGGCTCAGCTATTCTTCCGTCAATTGTCCATGTTCCACGTGGAACATTCTGTATTCAGGTGTATCCCCCCCATCGTGCCACAACGTGTCCGGTTCCGGATGCTCGATGGAGGTGATAAACACCTGACAACGCAGTTCCTGTAAGTTGCGAGCCAGCATAACGCGATGACGAACATCCAACTCGGCGTTGATATCGTCCAACAGAAACGTCACCTGTTTGCCAAGATCACTCAACACCTTGCCCTGAGCAATCTTCATCAAGATCACCAGTGTCTTTTGCTGACCCCCCCGCGAGAAGGTTTCCGCCACCGGACGACCACCAAACTTCAGGCGGATATCCGCCCGGTTCGGGCCGTACAAGGTGTGGCCCATCCGACGTTCCTGTTCGCGATGGTTAACCAGTACTTCGGTCAACGCTGTGCTTCGATCCCAGCCCGGATAAAAGTCCATCTTCAGACCTTCCACCAGGGCGCATCCAGCTCCGCCAACACCGATTCAAAAGCGATCTTGAAGCGGTGGAAAACGGTTTCCCGGATGTCACTCAACGACTCCGCCAAGGCGCCGTACTGGGAATCCCAGACCCGCATCAACGATTCATCCAGTCTACCATTTCTCAGCATTTGATTCCGCTGTGACGTGACTCTCTGAACCTGTTGCCACAGGGAAGAAAAGGAAGGTTCCACGTGGAACACTAACCAATCCAGAAACTGCCGACGCTTACCCGGGCCACCAGCAACAATGTCGAATACGCCGGGATCAATGACCGAGACCGGCAGATGCATCGCCAGAAACGAAAGACTGCGAACCGCCTCACCATCTACCCGCAACTGGGTTTCTTTCAGGCTGACGTCCCGGGAAATGCCGATCCTGTGCACAACGTTATCCGCAGATTCGCACGTCATTAGACCCGAATCCAACGCCCCCCCGAAGACAGTCAGCTTCGGCTGCCCGTGGGCCACCACTGCCTGATGCCGGCTGACCCGAAACGACCGGCCAAGGCCAAGATAGCCAATTGCCTCCAGCACACTGGTTTTACCACTGCCATTGGCGCCATAAAGAAGATTGAAGGACGGTGAAAATTCTACAGGCGCAGATAACAGGTTTCGGAAATGCTGTGTCTGGAGTTTGACTAGCGCCATGGGTAACTGAGTGCTCAGGCTGAGAATTCGGACGACCAAAACGAGAAAGGGCGATACCGTTTCCGATATCGCCCTAGTGTACTAGAAACCCCCCCGGTAGACCGGTTAATGAAGCATGGTTAGCCGTTCGTCCATGAACACATCCATTTCTGGCGCCAGGATGTGAACATAGCGGTCGAAATACAAGAACTGCTTGAGCAGCAAGGCGAATTCACGGGGGGGGAAATGCAAACCGTGACTTTCGCCAACCTTTACCATGTCCATCAGGATATTATTCACGTCGTCCTCGGCCTGTTCCACTTCATAGGGCACATCATCCGGCACCATGCGATCCATCTGACGATACAGACGCTGAAGATCAGCAGACAGATCGTCCACCCGCACGGTATGCCGGGTGACGCCAATCCGGATCATGGCGTCGGCCATACCGTCAAAATTGCCCACCATAATCGCGGAAATGAAATCACTCACGGCCTGCCAGGTATCCGGCCTGATACGACCGACAATCCCGAAATCGATAAAACCAACCCGGCCATCCTCAAGCACCATCAGGTTACCGGCATGAACGTCTGCGTGAAAAAAACTCGCACTGGGTCAGGCTGGCGAACCAGGTATTCATGGCGGTAATCAATGTCCGCTCCGGATCCCGGGAAAAGCCTCGAATACTTTCCAGATCCGTCAATGGAACCCCCCATGGAACCGCTCCATGGTCAGAATCCGGCGAGTACTGCAATGCTCGTACACCCGCGGCACGGTCGCGTCTTCATTGTGGGTGTTCTGCAGAAATTCCCGGAACACTTTCAGGTTGTTGGCCTCTTTGATGAAATCGCACTCTTCCATCATGGTTTTCTGAATTTCATCCACAATGCCGGACATGGAGGTCCAGGAAAGTTTCGGGGGGGCCAGCGTCTCGAGCATTCGGGCAGACAGGTAAAGAAAGTTGAGGTCCGTCAGCAGAATGTTTTCCACACCCGGCTTCTGAACCTTAATCACCACTTCTTCACCCGTTACCAGGCGAGCAGCATGAACCTGGGCAATGGATGCCGAAGCCAGTGCAACCGGATCAATTTCCGAATACACCTGATCAATAGGGCGACCAAGCTCGTCCCGGATGATCTTCTTGATTACGCTGAAAGGAAGGCTCGGGGGGGTTTTGTCGAGGCAGAACTGGAACTCCTCAACATATTCCTTGGGGGGGAAAAAGGTCGGTGAGCTGGCAATAAACTGTCCCAGCTTGATGTAGGTTGCGCCCAGACTTTCGAAGGTCTGCCTTAACAGTTTCGGGGGGGCAGGGGGGGGCCGATCGCCCCCCCGAACCCAGTTTACCCCCCCGGTGCGGCCAAGCACAGACAGGGTCTGACCGATCCTGAACGCGCCTTTGATTCCATTCGTTACGGCACCCATAGAGCCCTCCAAACCTGATTACAGTCGCATCGGCATGACAACATACAGGCAGCGGTTGTCGTTCTGAGCCTCAATCAGCGCACTGCTGTTGGGATTCGACAACGTAATCTTCACCTGGTCATCATCCAGTGCATTCATGACATCCACCAGATAGCCTACATTAAACCCGATCTGCAGTGATTCGCCCTGATACTCCACCGGCAACGCATCTTCGGCCTGTTCCTGATCAGGGTTATTGGCGAACACCTGCAACTGGTTGGGAGAAAGGTTCAGGCGCACACCACGGATGTTCTCGTGGGACAGAATGCCCGCCCGCTGCAGGTACTTTTCAGCGTTGAACGATCAGCCAGTACGGTCTTGTCACCGCCCCCCCGCGGGATCACCCGGTTGTAATCCGGGAACTTGCCTTCAATCAACTTGGAGGTAAAGGTATAGCTGCCCACCGTCGCCCGCAGATGATTGTCACCGATGACCAGCGTAACCGGCGATTCTTCATCATCCAGAAGCCGGGCCAGCTCCAGTACACCTTTACGAGGCACAATAACCTGCCGCAACTCCGGACACCCGGTATCCAGATCGAACTGGGCCATGGCCAGACGATGACCATCGGTAGCCACAACCCGGGCATGGTTAACATCCACTTCCAGCAGCAGTCCGTTCAGGTAATAACGCACATCCTGCTGGGCCATGGCGAACGCGGTGGCATCCAGCATGCGGCCAAGCTCTTTCTGTGGCAATGCCAGGCGGAAGCTTTCCGGCTCATCTTCGACATTGGGAAAGTGCTCCGCCGGCAGCGTCGACAGGGTAAAGTGGGAATTTCCGGCGCGCAGATGCAGACGATCGCCTTCCAGTGCCAGATCGATAGGCGCCTCATCCCCCCCCAGGGCCCGGCAGATATCCGCCAACTTCCGCGCCGGAACCGTGATACGACCAGGCTGATCCACATGGACTGGTGCTACCCGAGCCACCAGCTCCACTTCCATATTGGTACCGGTCAGTGTCAGCGTATTGTCTTCCGCTTCCAGCAGGACGTTGGACAACACCGGCATGGTCTGTTTCTTTTCCACAACGCCCGCGATGCTTTGCAGCGGGGGGGTGATCAGTGATTCACGGCTGATGGTCAGTTTCATGGCACTCGGCTTCAGTTATCGGAAGTGAATGTATGTGTTGTTCGTACAGGCCACCTTCAATCAGGTGGTCAGCAATCTCATAAAATTCTGATAATCCTCACGGATACCGGGATCGGTTTCCTGCAATTCAACAATCTTTTTACAGGCATGCAGAACGGTGGTGTGGTCACGCCCACCGAACGCGTCGCCAATCTCCGGCAGGCTATGATTGGTCAGTTCCTTGGCCAGGGACATAGCCACCTGGCGCGGCCGGGTGACTGTGCGAGTGCGGCGTTTGGACAGCAGATCCGCCACCTTGATCTTGTAGTACTCAGCCACCGTTCGCTGGATATTATCGATGCTCACCTGCTTTTCATGCAGGGCCAGGAGATCCTTGAGGCTCTCACGGATAAACGGCGGGGGGGTAATCTCCGAGCCAGTGAAGTGAGCATTCGCTATCACCAGACGCAGCGCGCCTTCAAGCTCACGAACGTTCGACCGGATTTTCTGTGCAATAAAGAACGCGGCCTCACTGCTGAGTTTCACATTGGCCTGTTCCGCCTTCTTCATCAGGATCGCCACCCGTGTTTCCAGTTCCGGAGGCTCGACCATCACCGTCAGGCCCCCCCAGCCAAAGCGGGATTTCAGCCGCTCCTCCATATCAGAGATTTCTTTCGGGAAACGGTCACAGGTCACAATCACCTGCTGACCACCTTCAAGCAGCGCGTTAAAGGTGTGGAAAAACTCCTCCTGAGAGCGTTCCTTGCGGGCGAAAAACTGGATATCGTCAATCAGTAGGGCGTCCACCGACCGGTAATAGCGTTTGAACTCATTGATGGCGTTCAGCTGCAGTGCCTTGACCATGTCGGCCACAAACCGTTCCGAACGCAGATAGGCTACCTTCGCGCGCGGGTTGCGACGCACAATCTCATTGCCAATGGCATGCATCAGGTGGGTTTTACCCAGGCCCACACCGCCATAGAGAAACAGCGGGTTGTAGCACCACCGGGGGGGTTTTCTGCCACCTGCATGGAGGCAGCCCGGGCCAGCTGGTTCGATTTACCCTCGACAAAGGTATCGAAGGTAAAGGTTTCGTTAAGAAAACTCTGGTGTTTGATATCACCTTCTACCTGCACCGGACGGCGCTCGGCCTGGGCCTTGGGTGCCGGCGCAGACATCGCTCTTGGTGCTGAGTCCGCAACAGTAGCCGCAACACTTCTTTCTTCTTCCGTAACGGTCTGCTCGGTTTCTTCCGAGACCCGGACCGGCGGCGCCACTTCGGAGCGAACCACCGGATCTGTGGGCTTGGGCGCAGAGCCCACTTTCATCATGACTCGTGGCGCCTGACCACCATTCAGATCCTTCAATACTTCTTCTATACGGCGGAGGTATTTTTCGTTGACCCAGTCCATCACAAACCGGTTCGGGGGGGCAAACAGCATGAGCTGCCCTTCCCGGTGATCAGACTGAAGGGGGGGCCTCAACCAGGTATTGAACTGCTGTGCGGGAAACTCATCCCGGAGTACTTCAAGACATTGATGCCACATACTGTTCGGCACGACCGCCTGCTCCCGAAAACCTGACTGATAAGGCACCGTTAAACCAACGCCAACCGGTGCCTGAAGTGACCGGAGATTCTAACCTGCACGAGCCTTCAGTAAAAGGCCGGAAACCTTTGTCATAAACACCCTGTGGAAACTTTTCTTCATATTTTTCAGATTGTTTCAGACATATCTACAGCCTTGTGTACAGAAAATGCCTGAAAAAAAGTTATTCACAGGAGCTTGTGCAAAGCCGGGGGGGTTCAGTCCTGTGGGAAAGATCTTGACGGATACTTGCATAACTCGGTTCACCATCACCTATCCCACTTGTGCACAATCCGTGATGACGAAATCCACAGGGCTCACGGGTATCTGTCACAAGCTTTGTCATGGCGTTAATCTCATGATTATTCAGATTAAATTTTTCTTATCCACAGAAATCAAGGTGCCTAATAACAGTAATAAATATCTTTGAAAGAATTTTAAAAAGACCTTACAGATTTTATTACTCGCCATGTCGGTTAGTACCCATGCCAGAATCTTGCCTGACCAAACTATAACCATTGAACTTGCACCGGTATTTGACTAGAATGCCGCTCCTGTTTTGGCTGTCTATTTTCCAGCCACTGATCAATGTCCATCGACGATTTGTGAGAACATCACCATGAAAAGAACATTCCAACCGAGCGTCCTGAAGCGCAAGCGCGTTCACGGTTTCCGTGCCCGTATGGCGACAGCCAATGGTCGCAAGGTACTGTCTCGTCGCCGTGCCAAGGGCCGTGCACGCCTGTCTGCGTAATCTGAAGCCTGCCTCATGAAGGCCTTGACGTTTCCGAAGTCTCACAGACTGTTGAAACCTTCGGATTACAGCAGGGTCTTCAATGACGTAACGCTGAAAGTTCCGCACAGGAATTTTCTGATCCTGGCCTCTGCCAACTCATTGGGACACGCCAGGGTCGGATTGATCTTCTCCAAGAAGAATCTTCGGCTCGCCGTTCAGAGAAACCGGATCAAGCGTCAGGTAAGGGAAACCTTCCGGCTCCAACCAGATCTGCCAGCCTTGATATCATTGTGCTCGGCCGCCAGGGGGGGCTGGATCGGCTGGATAACGATACGGTCCGTTCCTCACTGAATGATCTTTGGCATCGGGTAAAGAAAAAATACCGGCAGTCCACGCCTGATCAATCCGTCGGCAATCCCAGAGGTACGGAGTAATGCGTCAACTCCTGCTCTTGCCCATCCGGTTCTACCAGTATGCCATCAGTCCGATGATGGCCAGCCATTGCCGTCATTACCCTACCTGTTCACAATACGCCCTCGAGGCCATCCAACATCACGGACCTCTGAAAGGCGGTTACCTGGCAACAGCCCGGCTACTCAGGTGTCATCCCTGGGCAGAAGGCGGTTATGATCCGGTACCGGGAACGGAACTGAATACGGCGCCTCGCTCTGGCCAGGCCTGCAATCCGACAGAAAGCACTCATTCCACTACTCAGACCAGACACTAAGTTTATGGATATTCAACGCATCGTTTTGTTTGCCGGCCTCGCCATTGTCAGTTACCTGATGGTACTTGCCTGGAACGAGGATTATCACCAGCCTCAAACAGAACAGGTTGCCGAGGCGCAATCTTCCTCAGACAGCAGTGCTACCAACAGCACCGATGACATGATCCTGCCTGAGGATAACAACGCAGGCGGCGAAGAGTTTGCAACACCGGAGACCGGCTCACTGGCGTCAACCTCCGCCAACAGCGATCAGGATCTGGCAGATCGTTTTATTACCGTGACCACGGATGTTTACGAACTGAAGATCGACCGCGTAGGCGGTAATGTGGTTGACAGTTCCCTGTTGCAATACGACGAGTCTCTCGACAGCGAACAGCCACTGAAACTGCTGACCAATACCCGCACCCGCACCTATCTGCTGGAAAGCGGCCTGATCGGTCGCGATGGCCCGGATGGCAGCCAGGCCGGTGAAGCTCCGGTATTTCAGGCAGAAACCGGCAGTTACCAGCTGGCGGAAGGGGGGGAAGATGAATTGACCATCGACCTGGTGTACACCACTGACAGCGGTGTAGCCATCACCAAACGCTATCATCTGGCCCGCAACAGCTATCAGATTGATGTCAGCTACCTGATCGACAACCGTTCAGAAAGCCCATGGCAAGGTAACTTCACCGGCAAGATCGTGCGTGATCAGGCGCCGGATCCGACCTCCCAGGCCAGCATGGGAATCCGGGCTTATCTGGGCATGGTGATCAGTACCCCCCCGGAAGATCCGTATGAGAAGTACGATTTCGAGGATCTGTCAGAGAAGCGCGTCAATCAGTCGGTCACTAATGGCTGGCTGGCCTTCCTGCAGCATTACTTCCTGACCGCATGGGTACCCGAGCGGGACCAGAAAGCCCAGTTCCAGACCACCCGACGGGGGGGCGATCTCCATGTTATGGGCTTTGTTTATCCTGCCACGACGGTAGCACCGGGTGAGACCGCAGAAGTGGGCGCCACTGCTTATGTCGGTCCCAAGATCATTGATCGGCTGGAAGCTCTGGCTCCGAACCTGGATCGCACCGTTGATTTCGGCTGGCTGTTCTTCATTTCCCTGCCGCTGTTCTACATTCTTGAATGGTTCTATGGCCTGGTCGGTAACTGGGGGGGTGTCGCTATCATCCTGCTGACGGTGTTGGTAAAAGCGGTGTTCTTCCACCTCTCCGCCACCAGCTATCGCTCCATGGCAAAAATGCGCGCGGTCGCTCCGCAACTGACCCGGCTGAAAGAGCTCTATGGCGACGATCGCCAGCGCATGTCCCAGGAAATGATGGCGCTGTACAAGCGCGAGAAAATCAATCCGCTCGGGGGGGGCTGTCTGCCAATACTGGTGCAGATGCCGGTGTTCATCTCGCTTTACTGGGTACTGTTTGAAAGTGTCCAGTTGCGTCATGCGCCGTTCATGCTGTGGATTCAGGATCTGTCCCAGATGGACCCGTACTTCATCCTGCCGATCCTGATGGGCGCCAGCATGTTCATCCAGATGAGCCTGAACCCGACGCCCCCCCCGGACCCCCCCATGCAGGCCAAGATCATGAAGCTGATGCCGCTGATCTTCACCGTGTTCTTCCTGTGGTTCCCGGCCGGTCTGGTTCTGTACTGGCTGGTGAACAACATTCTTTCGATCTCCCAGCAGTGGTACATTACCCGCAAGATCGAAGCGGAAACGGCAGGCAAGAAGTACTGATTCAACAGTGCTTCTGACCTGACAAAGGCTCCCTTGTGGAGCCTTTGTTATTTCTATTTCAGGAAAATCAAGATGCAGCCAGCGACTGACACCATTGCCGCCATCGCCACTGCCCCCCCGGGCCAGGCCGGGGGGGTGGGGGGGATTGTCCGGGTGTCCGGACCCAGGGCCATGGCCATTGCCCGCACCATGCTGGGCTTTGAGCCAAAACCCCCCCGATACGCCCACTACGGCCCGTTCCGGGATCGTCAGGGAGAGCTGATTGATGAGGGCATCGGTCTGTACTTTCCCAACCCGCACTCCTTTACCGGCGAGGATGTGTTCGAGCTTCAGGGCCATGGCGGCACGGTGATTCTGGATATCCTGTTACGGGAAGTCTGCAGCCTGGGGGGGGCCCGGCTGGCCCGGCCCGGTGAATTTTCCGAACGAGCGTTTCTCAATGACAAACTGGACCTGGCCCAGGCTGAGGCCATTGCTGATCTGATTGAAAGCAGTTCGGAACAGGCGGCCCGCTGTGCCGTGCGTTCCATGCAGGGGGGGGTGTTCTCCAAACGTGTGGATAACCTGGTGGAGGCCATCACCCATCTGCGCATCTACGTGGAAGCGGCCATCGATTTTCCGGAGGAAGAGATCGATTTCCTGGCCGATGGCAAAGTTGCTTCTGACTTGCAGGGCCTGCTGGAGCAGGTGCAGCAGATTCTCGGTGAAGCCCAGCAAGGCACCATTCTGCGGGACGGCATGAAAGTGGTTATTGCCGGCCGGCCCAATGCCGGCAAATCACGCCTGCTGAACGCTCGCGGGGGGG
>JDSH01000202.1_pt1 | contig 16949 bp, 26 predicted proteins | sample 199451 | NCBI WGS metagenome assembly JDSH01 (sample SAMN02584198, study PRJNA231836) | bioreactor metagenome | isolation source: continuous culture bioreactor electron acceptor NO2- transfer2 day 38 after... | place: Germany: Bremen | reverse complement strand
CCTGTACCGGAACCGGCACCGACCGTTTCGGACTCCACCGTCTCACTTGGCCAGGCGCCCGTGCAGTCCGTCGAGGTTCCAGCACCCCCCCCAATTCAACCAGCCGCCAGCGAAGATACCCCCCCGGAGCCCGGACAGCTCGACCTATTTGGCTAACTACGGAGACGAAGCCTTTGGCTGAGTCGATGCTGAACGGTCAGGCTCCGCCTGGCCGTGAAGGAAGGCCGAAGGCCGCCGCAAGGGCCAAAGGCCCGCACGACTCCCCCCCGTGGAACGTTGGCTGTGCCACCCAATCACCACCCTCCCCCCCCACTCGCTCGTCATCCACCCTTTCCTAAGCAGCTTTTTTGTATGAACTTCCATAATGGTGCCAATTTGGCACCAAATATTGACACAAAATGGATGTGGTGCCAAAATGGCACTATGGATAGGGTGTGTTTTAAGTCCAATGTTTTAGATCGAAGAATCAAGATGAGGTCAGCGCCGTACTGCGGAAAATTCTGACCATCCAATGTTTCCTCACAAACGGAGAGGGTGTCTGGATTCCTATCCATATCAATCCAGCCCCCCCACAGGAGATTATGAAGACGAACTCAATCAAAACCGCGAAAGACCCTCGACTGGTCGTCAGACCCGACGAGGAAACTCAACAACTTATTGCGCGCGCCGCAGAGTTGTCAGGGCGCAGTGTGAACCAGTTTATGGTGTACGCTGCCACGAAGGAGGCCCTTGAGGTAGAGCAGCAAGCAACGCGGATTGCGGTCAGCCATAAGGCTGCCGACCGTATGTTGGACTTGCTGGATAACCCAAAGCCCCCCCTGAGCCCTGCACTCCGTGAAGCTGCGCTTCAACACAGGACTCTAGCTAATGGCTTTACGAATCGAAGAACTGGATAAATCTCACAATCGTCGTACGTTTGATTGCGGCGATGCTGATCTGAACTTTTTTTTCTGAAGAACGTTGCTCGTCAGAAGAACGATAAGCAGGTCGCCCGCACATACGTTCTCATCAACGATGAGAACGACCCTACCGAAATTCTGGGCTTTTTTTTACTGTCATTCCCAGCACCATAGAGTTTCCGGATGATCACCGTATCAGGAAACGTGTTGGGGGGGATAGTCCGCCCGCCCCCCCCGATTAGCGAGACTCGGCGTTCAGAAGGCTGAACAAGGCCGAGGGCTCGGAAAATTCCTTGTCATAGAAGCGTTCCGGAAAGTCGTCGATGCGTGCCTTGCCATTGGAGGCATAGGATGTGCTGTAGACGCAAAGAACAAGGACGTTAAGCGCTTCTATGAGAAGCTTGGCTTTGAAGTGATTAACCAGAGATCAAGCGGCGAACTATCGCTCTGGCTGCCACTGGCGCAGTGCGTTGACGTAGTCAATCTGGTCGATCAAGCGCAGATTGACGACGAAGCCGCCGAATAGCGCTCCGTGAGGAGGCCTTGCCAAAGAGCAGGGCCTGCCTCTCATGCCTGCCACCCTCACCCGAAATCCGCCAGCCCCCCCAATTCAATACCATTGATCTCGCCCTGGTAAAAAAAGTCATGGACAATACCTAATTATGTGAATTACAGTGTATACCATGTGATAACATGAAATAGTGGCAACAATTGCCGCCAAGCAAAGACAAGCAAGGGTGCCGAGCGCATGAGTTACAACTCGGATTTGAAAAAAAACGTATTGAAATTTGGACGGCGGCAGCGTCAGCAGCAACGACCAAGGATGAGGTTTTGGAAGTCACACAATCCATGGTGGATTATGGGAAACCCATCAAATTCAAGCTTTGGTGGGCTTACACGCTCATGTGGCTTTTGCGGGAATGGGCGCCCTAACGATGTACCAATGGCTGAGCGGGAATACCAGGTACGCAAGCCGAGCGTATGAGTGGGCAGAAATGCTGGGAGTAAGCCCTCGCCTGATCATTGAGGCGCAACCTTTCTTCCTGATTGCGCTGGCCATCATGTACTTGGCGATCATCCTCTTTCATAACAAGCGCATCCGGGTGCTCTGCAATACGCTGATGGACCGGGCCACGCTGGCGGAATACGGTCTGGAGCGCACAGACAAAGCCGAAGTGGATAGCTACGACCATCCTTTGGTGAAATGAAACGGGGGGCAACTACGAAAGGGGGGCATTTACGACTGCTGCATGGCAAGTACCAGGGCAAGAACACTTCGTTCGAGTACCGCCCCCCCTACCGCCTTCACTATGTCGACCGAATTGAGAAGCAGGAATACGACAGCTCCCGCAAGGAATGGGTCACCAAGGTTGAATACAAGCACTATGACCGCAGCGGTATCGTGCTCGACTTCCCCCCCTATGCGAAGGGCGTTCACATTTGTCGAAGCTTCGAGAAACGCTCTATGGGGGGGCGCCATACAAACCCGCCTTCATCGAGTTCAATAAGCTTTTCCATTGTCGCGGCGAAGACGCCATGGTTCTGTCCCGGTTCCTGAAGCCGGCCGTTGAGGAAACTCTGGTTCAAGCCGCCAGCAAAATTCCTGGCCTGGCACTGGAAATTAATAAAGACGGGAAGCTTTGCCTGGCTGCCAGCAAACATCATGTAGTGAACTCATACGTCGATGTTTTGGATGACAAAGAAGTGTCCCCCCCTATGGTCAACCCCCCCAAGGGGGGGTTCCATGAACTGATCAAGAAAGGCCACCGCATGGTCACCCTTGACCGAATGCTGGAATTGGTTGACACCTTGGTGCGTTACAGCGACTCAAATTTCTCTCGTAAAACGGTAAACAGCTAAATCAGGAGCCCTACCATGGAAGTTTCCACCATCATTGCCATTGCTGTGGTTGCGATCATCGTGTTCACGATCATCAGTATCTACAACGGCATCATCAACCGTAAGAATGCCGTCAAGCGCGCCTGGCTACCGTTCTGACACAGGAACGCCAGAAGAACAAAATCATCCCGGAACTGGAAAAAGCCGTTGAGGAGTACACGACCTTCGAGGAAGGCCTGCAGTCCAAGATCACGGAGCTTAGGTCTGCCGTTAACGAGCTATCCATGGACCAGCCAAACCCCCGGGGGGGAGCTTAAAAAGATCGAAGCCTTGTCCGAGAAAGTCATGCACGGCATCAAAGTCACCATGGAAGCCTACCCTGACCTGAAAGCATCTGAGCTGTTCAGCAACCTCATGCAAGAGGTGACTGAGCAGCAGGAGCACATTGGCGCCGCCATTCGGATCTTCAATTACAACGTGGAAGCGTTCAATAACGGCATTCAGAACTTCCCGAATAACATGGTGAATAGCGTTCTGAACAAAGAAAAAGAGATCGATACCTTCACCGACTCAGAGGCCAGCAAAGGCTTTGAGTACACCCCCCCCAACCTGTAACCGGCCGCCGGCCCGGAGAATTGTGATGGACGACTTTGAACAGTGGTATGACATGCTGCTCGATCTGGCGAGCATGCACGGGGGGGAGAGCGTTAGCGACGTAGATGCCTGGCGGGAGGATTTTGACGCCGGCAAGTCACCGGAAGCCGCGTTTTACGATGAGTATCCGGAGCACGAAGACGCCTGAGCGATAGAAATAAGCCCCCCGACACCGGTAATAGAGCCAACGGAATTGGAGAGAGACAATGACTGACCTCAAGCCGATCACCCATAGAGACTTCTCTCATCCCTGGTCAGGCTTTGATAGCGGCAACCTGATTGCTGTATTTGGCGTTAATGTGATGGTAGCCCTGGTGATGACGGTAACTCACTATATGGGCGCTCCAAAGGAAGCTTCTTCGTTTGTAATTGCCCATATTGTGACAACCATCCTCACATTTACGTGGCTGGCTGGATTGACCGCCCGGGATAACCGTAGAGCAAGCTACCGCAAGTATTTGCAGGGACAGGCACTATTCGATTTGAGGGCCGCTCAAGAATGCCCCCCCCAGGTTTATGCTGGCGAAAACCTGACGCTCATTCAGGAAGCAATTGAGGAAAAGGAGTCGATCATAGCGCTACAGCGCGAAGCCGCTGCTTTGCAGGCAGCGCCTCGCCACCAGAACGCCCGCTCATCCTATTCCCAGAAGCACTCTTCAGAAAATGGCATGAGTACCGATGCTGTTTTAACAACATCTGCGGGCCACAGCTCAAGTTCCAGCTCCTACTGTGACAGCGGTAGCTCAAGCTCCTGCGGAGGGGGGGGTGATGGTGGTGGCGGTGGCGGATTCTGAACCGGAGGTAGCCATGAACACTGGATATTCGCTATCCGAAGATTACGATCGCTTGTACGAGTTGGTCTGCGACGGTCACCGAATTGCCGGCTGGTCGATAACCAGAACATGAGGGACGAGAACGACCAACCCTTGCGCGATATCTGCGAAGTCCGGCGCTACGAGGAATACTATATCCAGCTCAGCGTCCGGGGGGGCATGAGCTATGGTGGCGTATGGCCGTACATGATGAACAGTGGGTCAGAACGGGAGATATTTCGGAAAGCTTGCCAATTTTGTCGACTTCAATTCATCGACATACCTTGCACGAAAGAAGGTGTCACCAGCCCCCCCGGGCTTGAAGACGCAACCCGTGGCCGGCATATGAAACCGCCGCCCGTGTGCAACTTGCTTTGAGTGAGGAATGGCAACTGATCTCCGTAGCGCCAGGCATCCCTGTTGGATATGACACTGTGTTGAGCATTTGGATGACAGCAACCTCACCGATGAATCGCGATGGCAACAAATTCGCCACTTTGAACCGACGATCGCCTGGTTGCCGGCCGGCACGTTCATGGTGACCATGCGCAAAGAATCCGAAGATTCCTCTGAACTGAAAACAGGATTCATCCAAACCCAGTCGTAATGGATACCCTCACAAGGTTACTCTATGCCCAGACTACTTGCCGAAACCCCCCCGGATGAGATCGGCGGGGGGGAACAAGCGATCAGCTCATTGCCCCCCCCGGGGGGGTACCAAGGACACTGTGCCATTGTCATGAGTGGCAGCGGCAAGGTCATTGCGGTATTGCCAAACGCCGAAGAGGCGCCCGGGTTGCCCGGTATGCCATTCGGCCCGAGGGCGGCTATGGCTCGGTCGAACTCATCGCAGCACCTGAGCAATCATTAACCCACGAAAGCTTCCAGGACTGGTTCAGTTAAGTTCAAAGCCTGAATTTAGCCCGGAGCAATCCGTCGGAAGCCACCCACCCTTCTACGAACGAACGGAGAAACCAAAAATGACCCGACCTGTAGACAGCACCGTAAGCCAAGGCTGGAAGGATAATAGCCAGCCTGATCAAGCACGAATCGCAGCAGCTGAGAAGCGTGTTCACGGTTTTCTGAACTATGGCGGAATTCATCTTGAACACACGCCGGCGCCAGGTACTCTGACGCTTGAGTATCAGCAAGGCGACCGGAAGGACGAAATCGGCAATATGCGAGGCATGGCTGACGCATTGAATGAGCTGGCCGATGCGCTGGAAGGTGTGCCCCCCCGGAAAGGAAATTAAACAGTAATGCCCACCATCATGCAGCCCAGTGATCACTTGGTTCAGGAACTCACGTCCATTACGAGCACCGCAGGCCAAGTGGTGAGCGGGCCCGCTGGGTGTGCACTCGACACATGGACGACTGAACCTGACATCGAAACGCCAGGCAATCCTAGAGCCCTAACCCGCCCGGGCAAAGTCTCCCAAAAGACTACTGTATTTAATGTGTCTCCCCCCCATAGACAGAGCAAGCATGAAGGTCTAAAATGAGACCAATGATGCAGCTTTGTCTATGGAGAGCCTATGTCCACACTTGCGAACAACCAGGAAAAACCCAGCGCCCAGAAAATGGCCGAGGTCGGTCTGCGCACGGTATTCAACATTCTGGATAAGTGGGGGGGCTGCACGCCAGACCAGGCCCAAGCCATCCTTCGTATCCCAAAGGCCACGTTCTATAAATACCGGAAGGAACCGGCAAAGGCGCGCCTGGACGACGATCAGCTGGCACGATTGAGCTACCTGCTGCACATCCACCAGGCTCTCAGAATCGTGTTCAGCAACCCGGATAACGTCTACGGCTTCATGACAAAGGCAAACCACAATCCGTTCTTCAATGGTCGTTCGCCTTTGGAAGTGATTTCCAGTGGACAATTTTCCGACCTGTACGAAACGTACAAACGGATCGATGTACTGCGTGGAGGACAATGGTAATGGGTGCAGCACTGAGTACCGCAGCGTTCCACGCCCCCCCGGAAACCGTCACCAAGCAGCTCAAACTCAATGTGGTGGGCGAAAGACGGAAGGTTCGAGTGTCTTCCAACTTCCTGCCCTTGATGGCGTTCGAGCCGGGCACCCGGGTCACCCCCCCAGTGCCCATGCTTGATGGTGGCTTCCGAGTTATTCCGGATCCGGCCGGTACCCTGCAGGTATATCAGCGCCGGTACCAGAGAGGCCGGAACAACAACCCTCTGGAAGCCGTGATGGAGTTCTCAAACCAAGCCCTGATTCGGGCAACCATGCCAGCCGGCATCGAGCGCTTCCATGTTCGCATGAGGCATGGCGAGCTCAGGGTATGTCCGGTACCCAACCGGGTTTTCAATATCCGCCAGCGCATGATTGGCAAAGACCCGCTGCGAACCCTCATCGCCATGACCGGTGGCGTTGATATGCATTGCCTCAATCAACTCGGGTTCCACACCGACGTAATTCTTGAATATCGTCCTGAGGAAGCCAGAGATCGCTGTAAGGGTCGCAATCTGTCTGAGGTCCACGCATTGAATACCCTCAGAAACGGAGCCCCCCCGCGGATCCTCGTCAACGAAAGCATCTACGACGTTGACCCGCAAACCCTGAAAGGTCTGCTGGCGGATGGAGACCCTGTGTTTGTGGGGGGGCACTTCAGTATCCAATGCGATGATTTCAGCTCAGCCAAGAGCGCTTCCCTCAGAGAGAAATCGCTGGAGGATATGACAACCTCTATCGATATGGTTTACCCGGTCCTTCGACAGATCGAACTCCTGGAACTTGGCGTTGTGGTGATTGAGAACGTCAGAGGATTTAAGGATTCCGGGCCCGGTCAAGTGATGCGGTCAATGCTGCGTCGCTGGGGGGGGTACCATGTGACCGATATGGTGCTCGATGCCCGGGACTACGGAGGAATCACCGGACGTACCCGCTACTACTGTGTGGCCAGCCTCTTTCCAGGATTCCAGCCTCCGGTACCGAAGCCCCCCCGCCGCCAGGATACTATTTGGCCGGTTGTTGAAAAGCACCTGAAGGACTGCCGGGATGTGACCGATACCAGAGCCATTCAGGCCCGAGAGACCAGTGCCCGGGTTGCGGCAGTCATCACTCCCGAGAGTACCCATGCTCCTACGATTCTGAAAAGCCAGGATCGAGGCATTAAGGACGCCGTTTACATTCAGCACCAAGGACGCTACCTGAAGCCCTCGGAAGCTGATTCGAGACCTACTCAGCATCCCGGAAGCGTTTGATACCTCCTGGATGGCGAAGGAACAGTCCATCGAAACCTTGGGCCAGAGTATTGATTACCGGCTTCACCATGCCGTGATGGCCAGCGTGAAGCAGCACATTGAAGAAAACGTCGGCCCGGGTCCGGTGTTGACGCATTCAAAGCAAGTGGCCATGAGCCTCGCCTGATAGCCGGAGAGAACACCATGGGGGGGACCGCTCTACCCGATTTGCCCGCGTTACGCCTCGTCGACCAAAAGGGGGGGTACCGCCTGATCAACTCCAAACTCCCGACGATCGACATTTTCGATGATGTGGCCGGGCCGGAGGATTTTGATGCCCTTTATGCGCTGCAAGCCTTGACGAACCCCCCCAGGCTGGCGCAGGAAGTTGGGCAGTTGAGCTATCTGTCGCAGGGTGAGATCCCCCCCTGGGGGGGCATACCCGGGTGCTCACTGGCCGTGGCTCCCTTTACCCACGTTAATCCGGGCGGCAGCCGGTTCAGCCGGGTGACTATGGGATGTTGTACCTGGCTGAAGATATGGACACCGCCATCGCAGAGGTGACCCACCATCATCAAAATTACCTGGCCAACATTGAAGGCCTGGAGTTTGACTGCCTGGTGTTTCGCGGGCTCACATGCACCTTTAGTGCTGACCCTATCCATGATGCGAGCCAGTTGGGGGGGCAACAGCACCCTGTTCATTCGCCCGATGACTACTCGCCGGCCCGGGCCATAGGACCGGGTCTCAGGGCCAACGGCAGCCACGGTGTTCAGTATCTATCGGCACGTCGGCCCGGGTCGATCTGCTGGGGGGGACTATTCACGCCGGCCGGGGGGGTGTCCGCCATGATGCAGTCATCGCACTACGAATTCATCTGGAGTGGTACCGATATTATTCACGTCCGTAAGCTGCTCGCTCCGTAGTAGTCACCGACCCGGTACCCAACTAACTTGAATAGCCGGCCATGCCGGCACCAGGCAACCGCCACCTGAGGACTTTTCAATGCAGCTTTCATTATTCGAGCATGTTGAAGCAGCTTTCCGGGAATCACCCGGGCCAATGACAACTACGGAATTGTATTCCCGGGTTTCCCGGTTGGCAGGTATCCCGGGTACCCGGGTCAATGAGACAACCGCTATTGGGAAATCCGGGCAGCGTCATAGCTTGATCAAACGCCAGATTCGCTGGCATCAGCAAACGCTGAAGAGCAAGGGCATTATCGAGCGATCCGGTGATGGCCGCTGGGATCTGACGAAAACTGGCAAGATTCAGCTTCGAAAAATCCAGCCACAGTGCAGCATGGTTGCATTCTCCACCGAGCTGGGAGCTGCTCTGTGGTCATTGTCCGACGACGTTTTCTCAGAACTGGATACTCCCATCACGTTATGCCTGACCTCTCCGCCCTACCCTCTGCGCAGAGCCGGGCCTATGGCAACCCTGATCTCAATGAATACATTGAATTCGTGGTGGAGAGCCTGCGCGGAATCGCTCGAAACCTGGAGCCCGGCGGATCCATCTGCCTCAACGTTTCCAATGACATTTTTGAACCGGGGGGGTCGCCCGCACGATCTTTATACCGGGAACGCCTGATCATCGCTCTCGCCGAAGAGCTCAATCTTTGGAAAATGGACGAACTTTGCTGGCATAACCCTTGTAAACCGCCAGGTCCCGTACAGTGGGCCAGTAAGGCCCGGAATCAGCTCAACGTGGCCTGGGAGCCCGTGTACTGGCTCACCAACGATCCCAGTTGCGTAAAAGCCGACAATCGGCGCGTACTGCAACCCCCCCATAGTGAAGCACAACGGAAACTCATCGCGTCTGGAGGTATTGCTCAGCAACGCGATCACAGTGATGGGGGGGCTTACCGAACCCGCCAGGGCGCATACAGCAACCCCCCCACACCGGGAGCGATTCCCAAGAACGTGCTTCGGATCCCTCACAATTGCCCATCCCAGAGCGCCTACAAACGCCATGCCCGGGAACTGGGCCTCCCGCCGCACGGGGGGGCTCCATTCCCGTTGGCCCTGGCAACCTTCCTCATCCGATTTCTATCCGAACCGGGTGATCTCGTCGTGGACCCTTTTGGCGGGAGTCTGACGGTGGGGGGGGTCGGAGCACAGAATGAGGGCCGGCGATGGTTGCTGACAGAGTGCATGTGGGAATATCTGCGGGCGGTGGCTACCGGTTCCGGAGCAGCCCGGATGTTATTTGGAATCCGGACTTTCTTCAGGTGGCATAGACGCCGGTAGAGTCCGGTACCGGAATTGAGCCGGTATACTGGTACCGGATTCCGCACGCTTCGGAGGTCATCTTGTCATCGCCAGGTACCACAGTTGATCGAGTCAGCAGCCATTCCCCCCCGGCTTCAAAGGTTCTGGACTATATCTGGAGCGATGCCGAACGCAGGATGCTGCCAATTGATCAACTCATACCGGAAGATCCGGCCAAAGCCCAGGCGCTGCGTCGACAGCTCGCAGAGACTTATTTGGCACACAGGAAAGCCCCCCCGAGTCAGGTAGAGGCTCTATGGCGTTGCCCGGTTTGCTGGGAACCCTTGTTGCTGGCCGGCCGGCCGAGGGGGGGCGGATTCTATGTGCGTCACCGACAGAATCCGGCCTACGCCTGCCCATACAAGAACGGAGCGGATTTATCGCTCTCAGAATGGGACGCCCTGCGGTTCAACGGCCAGAAGGAGTCGGTTCAACACATTCAACTCAAAGAGCAGATTCGCTCAATGCTTGAAGAGTGGCCAGGCGCTCACTCTATTCAAGTTGAACCGACTATCCGGGGGGGATCTGACAAACTGAGCTGGAAACGGCCGGATGTGATGGCCACCATTGACGGCCAGGAAATTGCTTTCGAGATCCAGTTATCCTCCACCTATCTGGACGTTATCGTGGACCGGGAAAGGTTCTACCGCGATCGGGGGGGCGTAATCGTATTCTGGGTATTCGGTGCTTTTACCCATGAGGGCCACCGGCTTTACGAACGAGATATCTACTATCACCACAATGGCAATGCCTTTGAGCTCAACGCGGCCGCCATCTCAGCCGCCAGAACCACGGGAATCCCCCCCCATTTTACCTGCCATTACCTGGAGCCGAACGCCGACAACGGGAATATCCGATCGACCTGGCGGACCGCCATCGTACCAATCACTGAAATCACTCTCTGCCCGGAGACCTTCCGGGTTTACTGGTTCGATCATGACACCAGGCGCAAACAACTGGAGGTTCAGCAGGGTGCTGGTGCCCACATTGAGGAACTACGGTGGTTGATCACAGAGAATGAGGATGCAGATGATCTTCGTCCGGTTCTTCGGAACTTCCTCGATGACCTTCGCAGTGTGACGAACCTCCCCCCCCTGCCCACCTCGGAGATGGATGTCGGGGGGGCGATCCGTATCATGGAAGTGATTTTGTCAGCCCAGGAAGGATGCTTCGTTGGCGAGCTCGGTGGCAGCAACAATGCAAACTGGCCGTTCTGGGCAAACACGATATTCGAGCACCACAGTGGCTACGCCAAGGCATTTCTGCGGGTCACACATCACTATGGGATCACAGAGTTGTTTTCCGGAAGACCGTCCTGGCAAAAGAAAAAAAGCAAATGTTGCGGAAAAACGTCGCCAAGGAAAGGAATCGGAAAGAACAGAATGGTGGCCGCTATTTGAATTGCTCGCCCCCCCAGAATGCGATTGGTCTGCTTGATTCCGGCGTAACGAAAAGAAAAACCCTCGCCCGAAGGCGAGGGCTGTTCTTTTACTTGTTCTTGTAGAGCAAGTGCACCTGGATAACCAACTGCACAAGCGCCAGAACAAGGGTGAAGGTTCCAATAGGATCCATAAGGCACCTCGTTAGCTGAGGGCCGCCCAAGCAATGTTCACTGGCCTACCAAGACTTGGCACGCAATCTATGTGGCTCAGTGAGCACGGCCGTTGAAGAACCCTCTTTGCCAGCCGGGTTACCAATCCGGGTGAGGGAAGGAATTTGTGTCCTCTCCTCCTGTTTCTTAACGGCCGCACCATACTGAAAGATCGCGCCCGACTATGATATCGCTGCACCACCGAGTTTTAAAGTAAAGTTGAAACAAGTAAACCATTGGTTTACCCTAAGGGTGCAATCTATGTGGCTCTGTGAGCCGTCGGGCAACACCAACGCCTGACAACCAAAACCGCCCTTACCAGGCGGTTTTGTCGTTTCTGGGCCCGATCTTTTTAATCCGCCAGCCCCCCCACCCCCCCACTATTTTCTCGCTCAAATCATTATGTGGACACTAACCACACTTATTGGTGTACTTTCTGTACCCCCCCATGGTTTATCATGTGGACATTAACCACACTTATTCGCGTGGTTATCGTATTTCTGGAGTGAACGCATGAAGCAAAGTGAAGCCATTAAACGTCTAGCCGAGTTCGACCAACGCGGGCGCTATGTCTTTGCTGCTCGAGATATGGCAAAGGTTTTTCCGGAAGACTCCCCCCCCAGGGGGGGCCGAGATGCCACCCTGAAAAGGCTGGTTACAGACGGAATTCTGGAGCGGCCGTCCAAAGGCGTCTATCTGTACGCCCTGTCCAAGAACAAAGGCAAAGACACCCTGGAGCTGATTGCCAAAACGCTGCGCCGCGGTGAATACAACTACGTGAGCCTGGAATCCGCACTATCGGAGTACGGGGGGGTGATCTCGCAGATCCCGGTCGGCCGGCTCACGGTTGTAACAACCGGCCGAAAAGGCGAATACCAGACGCCCTACGGAGTTATCGAGTTCACACACACCAAACGTCCGGTACCGGAAATTCTCGGATCTATGAAGGATCGGGGGGGGCGCCCACTGCGGGTTGCCGCCAAACTTGCCGCCGTCCGGGATCTCAAACGAGTCGGAAGGAACACTCACCTGATTGATGAAGAGGCAGTACATGAAGATTGAGCCTGTTGATTTCAGGGCCTTGGTTGACCAGGCCTTACTAAACCCTTCCCTCGGGCACATGCGTCCGGTCATTGAGAAAGAGCTGATTCATTATGACCTGCTCTACGCATTGGACCGGGAAGGTTTGTTGAACGATCTGGTTTTCCAGGGCGGCACATCACTACGCTTGTGTTACGGCGGAAATCGTTTCAGCGAGGATTTGGATTTTGCTGGCGGTGTCGACTTCACGTCCCGCCAGCTGGCGGAAATGAAGACCTGCATTCAGGATTACCTTTCTACCCGCTACGGGCTGGAGGTAACGGTTAAAGAACCGTCCTCACTCAAGCAGGATCCGAAATATGCAGAACTGAAAATCGACAAGTGGCAAATCGGCATCGTAACCTCACCGGATCGCCCGGATTTGCCCAAGCAGAAGATCAAACTTGAAGTCGCCAATATTCCGGCCCACACCAAGACAGCCCAACCACTGGTGCGAAACTATGATTTTCTACCTGACGGCTACGAAGACCTTCTGATCATGGTGGAGACCAGGGACGAGATCATGGCTGACAAGCTGATTTCCCTTCCGGCCACCGAGCGGTACGTCCGCAACCGTGACATCTGGGATCTGGCCTGGTTGTCCCAACGCGGAGCAGAAGTCGACGCCGACCTCGTCGAACACAAGATGGTTGACTATCGACTCGACGACTACCTGGACAAGCTGGACAACATGATTCCCCCCCGGTTACCCGACATTGTTGCCGGGAAGCAGTTCCAGGATGAAATGCAGCGCTTTTTGCCGGCCGATGTGTATCAGCGCACTCTGGCACAAGACAAGTTTCAGTCCTATCTGATCAACACCGTCACTGAGCTTTTGACTGATGTGCAGAAGAAGCTGGACCCAGATCAATCCTCAGGGCCGGAGTTTCAAATGTGATGAACTGATCCGGGGGGGAGTTTCGGGTCACACCCGCATACTCCCCCCCTGTGATCACGCGCAGGCCGCGTTAAGAGCCTGGCGGGATGTTATCCTTAATGAGAGATTTTTCGTGGTGGCGGCAAGCGTCGTGCAGCGTTAGGAACAGCCAAGACCGGCAAACGCAGCGCCCTTTACGCGGAGGGCGCTGCGACCTATACTGAAGTCCTGAATTGAGCTGGCCACCGCCAGCGATACCGGCAACCGCCACCTGAAGACGAAGAGGAACGATTCATGGAAAGCCAATACTCCGCCATCGCCGCAAAAAAAACGTCACGACTTTGTACGTGCTCTTCGCACTGAGCCTCCCGTTCCTTGCGAATTTGCCATTGGGGGGGATACGGTCACCTACACCAACGAATACGATGTTGTGTTCCCCCCCGGGATGAAAGTCATTGGCTTTGCCGCTGACGATTCATTCTATGGCCGCTTCATCCACCTGGACTCCGACGCTTACTGGTTCCCAGTTACACCGGAAAGCCTGACTTTGGAGCAGACAAGAAGCTCTCCACTCCAGTGAAATAATGGTTTACATATAGGTCTATAAGCTATTATATGGGTATGAATTGAGCTGGCCACCGCCAGCGATATAGGCAACCGCCACCCGAGGATTTCAGGATGACCATGCAAGCCACCTTGTTCGCAGAGCACATCGAAGCCGCCAAACCCGTGACAGTGCGCCTGCCCCCCCTGGGCCAATTGGCTTCTGACGCTATCAGAGCTATTGAGAACGCCATGATCTCGACGAAGGTGACCTGCGCAGGCGTAAGCTACGGGAAGGACAGTAGCGTTGTCCTGGCCCTCACCCTGCAGGCAGCACGCAACCTCCTGAACCGCGGCATCCGTCGACGGGTGGTGGTACTCACTTCAAACACGCTGGTTGAGAACCCCCCCTCCGTGATCAAGCTGGCCTACCGTATGTCACGCGCCATGCTGGAGTGGAGCAAGAACGCCGGCATTGAGGTCGAGCAAAGATGGGTTACCCCCCCTGCGCCTGCAGATCATTATCTGGTCTCCATGATTGGCGGCAGGGCCGTGGCCTCAGCAGCCGGGGGGGGAAATCTACCTGCACCATCGACCTGAAGATTCGCCCGATGGACAAGGTTCGCAAGGAGCTAGCCAAGGAGTATGGCGCTGAGAACATCCTCACTCTGATTGGCACGCGATTTGACGAGAGCAACACTCGCGGCAACCGTATGCGTGCTCGGGGGGAGAGAGCTCCACTCGCCCCCCCCAACAAACCGATTCTGGCAGCTGGCTCCTATCTCCGATCGCTGATTGGATTGAAGGCGATGTGTGGGCCTTCCTGAACGCTGACCAGAAGCGTCTCGGTTTCGCCACACTGGACTTTACCCCCCCGACACTGGCGCTGTACGAGACCATCGGTGAGTCTACCTGCTCGATTGGCGCCATTGATCCTGAGTTTGGCAAGTCCGCCAGCAGCTGCGGCGGCGGACGTACTGGTTGCTGGGCGTGCCAGAAGGTTACCCGCGATCACAGCCTTGAGGGCATGACTGAACGGTTCCCCCCCGCCTACGAACCACTTACCCGCCTGTCGCGGATCATTCGGGCCGGGCACTATGTTCCGGAGAACCGGAGCTATCTGAGCAAGAGCATCACCCCCCCGGAAGGCACGATCAAAGTCTTCTCTAACGGATACTCTGCCCGCTGGACCGAAAAGCTGTTGGCCTGGACCATGACTGTCGACGCCAATGAAGACGACTATGCGCGGAAGACTGGAAAGCCCCCCCGCCGCTTCCCAAGGCTGCTAGAACCGGAGCATCTTGTCCTGATTGCATTCCACTGGGCTCGTTATGGCCAGCATGCACCTGGAGCGTTCATCCGGATCTACGAGCGAATTGAGTCGGGCTACCGTTACCAGCTGCCATCCGACGAAGACATCCAGGCCATCGAGAGCCGCTCGGACAAAGGTATGATTGGCAAAGAGCTCGGAGAGATTCACCTGACCCAACGACCAGAAACCCGGGAATATCGCGACGACTGGCGCACCACTCTCGGTACCCTGGCAAGCTTTGACTCCGATCGGGCTTCCTGCACCGTAGCAGCCATGGATGAGGACACTTACACCAGCGGCAAGGGCCAGCGTCACGACGCTCTGGTATCCGGGGGGGAGCAACTCGAGGCCGACTTGAGCGACCTCCTGGATGCCCAGAGAGAGCCTACCGCGGCGTTCTACGATTTCATGTGGTGGTGGTCGATGGAGTTTGCCGAGGGAAATCGTAGCAACGTTGATGAAATGAACTGGCTGCTCCGAGAAGGTATCGTCCGGGCCCGCAACGGATACCAGGCGCAGATCGTCCGGTACCAGGATTACTGCAGAGCTCTGCAGATGGCCGGGCTGGAAGGCAAAGGCGGTTCACTGAACGAATTGATGCTACACCCGGGCTTTGTTCCCGCGACGAGCAAAAACACACAATCCCAGCAGTTTGACCTGGGAGCGTAAAGAATCCGTAACGCGTTGGCGGATCCCCCCCCTGCCCCCCGGGGGGGCAACCCGGGGGGATTTTTTTACCGCCCGGCGCTACACAGAATCCACGTAGGAGAATCACCCATGCTTTACCACGCGCCAACCCGCAGATTCACTGTTGCCCAGAACGATATTGAACGAACAACCATCTGTCTGCTACTCGCGCTCAAGCACATCCGGGAAATCTCAGGGTTACCGCTCACCGCGTACAGTCGGGATGGCGTAGCACTCGACGATTCCGATCATGCACAGAAGAACGTCATCGATGCTGCCAAGGCAATCGGGATCGATCTGGGCGCCGAGTGGGGGGGTAACGAGCTGGACCTCAGCGACAATGGCCAACTGATGAAACGAGTCTAAGGACACACACGCCATGACCAAACACACCGCCGTATTTGCGATCTTTGATCGCGCTCAGTACGAGGCCTATGCCGACACCAACTGTTCGAGCGCCCACCTCGACCACACAACCTTGGGCGCCGGAGACCGTATCAAATGTCTTGCCCGAATCGAACTCCGGACTAAGATCCACGCTGGCCGCTGGCAGTTTGAAGTGGTCCGAGAGGACAGCACGAACCGGTCTTCAGTGGATCTGTCGGAGCCACTGATCAACCCATCCCCCCCGATCCTCTTCGTTGAGCAGGATTCATCCCATTCAAACCTTGCTCGCGTGGTTGACTTCACCAATTCAGGAGACCTGGAAGGCACAGGCCTTAACAGCTGGCTCATTGAGCAGGCCAGACAGCGATTCCTGCAGGTAGCAGGACCAGACCCCCCCTGGCTTAGCGGCTTCCTGAGCCCAGTCGACAAAGACAATTCGCGAAGACTTCCATTTTGGCAAAGACAAATCGGTATCGAATTGAAGGTTGATGACTCCGGCACCGGCCAGGCAGCCGGACCTTGGCTAAGTTCATACAACCGGTACCGAAGCTCTGTAGTAGCTCTCCAGGTATGCGAAGAGGGTTCCGTGCCATTTCGTGAATGTCGCAAAGGGGGGGGCAAGCTGTACTGGGCTGGCAACCTCCTGGCTTTCAAGGTACCCAGTGACTTCGATTCGATTTCGGAAGGGAGGTCATGGAAGTCAGTCTTTGCCGAGTAGGCTCAGCCTACGGCTGTGCCGGTGCTGAACGGTCAGGCTTTGCCTGGCCGTGAAGGAAGGCCGGAGGCCGCT
>JDSH01000201.1_pt1 | contig 16956 bp, 27 predicted proteins | sample 199451 | NCBI WGS metagenome assembly JDSH01 (sample SAMN02584198, study PRJNA231836) | bioreactor metagenome | isolation source: continuous culture bioreactor electron acceptor NO2- transfer2 day 38 after... | place: Germany: Bremen | reverse complement strand
GGTGCATGTGAAATGCGCAGACGGTACGTTAGGCTGGCCAGAGGCAGCACCATTTGATGGCATCTGCGTGGCTGCCGGAGCCCCCTGCGGTGCCAGCGGCCCTCAAGCAACAACTGGCGGTCGGCGGGCGGCTGGTGATTCCGGTGGGCACAGAGGGCGGCCTTCAGCAACTGCTCTGCATCACCCGGCTGTCGGATTCCGAGTATGAGCAGGCGAGCTACGGCGATGTACGCTTTGTCCCGCTGCTGGGTGAGGAAGGCTGGCCTTAAGCCTTCCCTGGTTTAACTATGGGTGCTCTCGAAAATCCGATCGGCGGAGGCGGCAACAAAACCGCTATAGAGTTTGCCGTTGGCCATTGGGTAGCGCTTGGCAAATTCGTAAAAGCAGCTCGGAATGACTGCGTCCTGGTCGGTAAAGTGCGCGGTAACACGGTCGGCCATAGTGGACGACTGTTCCAGGCAGTCCTGCAGTGAACCTTTCACTTCTCCACCACTGGCATTCACGGAAAAACCCTGTTCTTTCAGCAGCGTGTTGATGTCTGGTACCGAGTGAATCGTGTCCAGGTGGTTTATGCTCACGGTAAAGTGGTTGGCGCGATAGCCCCCCCAGGCTGCCAGCCAGCCGGCGTATTCACTTTCCTCAAGCAACTGTCGATAGGTTGAGTAATCCAGATGCCAGTGTCGACCTGAGTAGAGAAAGTCATCAGCCTGCACTCTTTTCGGGTCGATCTGGTCTACCAGACCCTGCACCACCGCTTGCAGCTGGTCTGAGCATTGTTCGACCAGCAGTTCGGAGATAAACACTTTTGGCACCTCCGGGTCCGGGTGCTCGTAATGCCGGGCATAGAGCTTCTTGGCTTCAAAATGGTATTCGCCACCGGGTTGGTAACCTAAAGCCAGGAAATGCGCAGCCAGGGCGTCCAGACCCACCGGCGCCAGGTTGAAGGTTCTCAGGGCGATATGATCATTGACGATGGCGGTGTTCTCGCGCTCGGCCAGCAGGGCATGAATGCGGTCTGCCGAAGGTGTTACGGCCCGGTAGTCTTCCCAGAGCGCGCGAAACAGGGTGTCGACGTCAGAGTGCATAGTGAACCTCCGCAGAATCTGTGACATGGATTGAGGCCGCCGGAATGGCTTGCTGGCCCAGGGGGGGCAGGGCTCGTACTGATGCGCCCACACTGAGGTCCAGCGCATCGGCTTGCTTGGTTGAAAGCTCGATCCGGCCGCTGGCCAGGGCGTGAGTGTCTGTATTCACAACCATCGCGCGAAAGCCCTCGAGCCCGGTATTAGTCACAAGCACCGGGCGGCCTGTGTCTGTAAGGTGTTGGTTTCCGGTTGTGCTGATCTCTACCGACATCAGTGCAGCTTCCCGGACACTGCGGATGTCATCTGTCCGGCATTCAACGGTGGGGGGGCCGGCATCGAACAGATCCACCATTCCCCCCCGATGGCGGAATCCCTCTGCCTTGAGCATGGCCAGCGCGGGCCTGGTGTCCGGATGCACCTGACCGATGACAGCCCGGGCCGGATTGCTCATTAAATGAGTATAGAGCGGCAATGAAGGCATCAGGTCCTCGACGAAGTCCAGTGAACCAGCACCCGCCAGTTGCGTGACCTGGCTGAACTCCAGATCAATAAAGTGATCCCGCAGCCAGTCCCAGAAGGGCGACTGGCCGTGTTCATCGGCCACACCCCCCCGCATCTGGGCAATGGCCAGGTTCGGAAAGCGGTCCAGATGTTGGGCGATAAAGGCGAAGCGGACTTTGGAGAGTAATTTGCCGGCATTGGCACGGCGAAAAGCCGGGCGCAGATACAGTGAGCAGAACTCCGTACAGTTCCGGTAGTGCACGCAGCGGGTGAGCGCGCCCACGGAGCGCCGGAGCCCCCCCAACTCTCTGGAGTGATGAGTGAGGGTGCTGTGGCGAAAATGGTAAAGCGGTTGCGACCGGCCGGTTCCAGAGGTAATGCCGGTTGTGCCATGATCTGCCCGGAAGTCTCCTCTTCAAGCACAAACAGGTAGCGTTGTTCGCTGTGGTCGACGGCCTGTGAGCGGAAGCTGCGAATTGAGCCTCAATTTTTCGGGATAGCCGGTCTTTGTCTGGCATCAGGGAAGTAAATCCCGGGCCGGACTCGCAGGCTATCTCGTACAGATCGTTCAGGTCGTCATGACGAACCGGGCGAATAATCATGGCGGCACCTCAAAATTGTTTTTTTTATCAGTATGAGTGCGTAAGCCGCCGGTTTGCAGTGCCAGAATGTTCGAAATGATCTATTGTTTTGTTGAAATGATAAGTTTGGGGGGGATCAAAATGACAGAAAGTCGCGATCAGAAACTGCTTGCTCTGCTCCGGCGCAATGCCCGTACGAGTGTGACCGAACTGGCCAAAGCACTGCACGTGTCCCGATCAACGATTCAGAATCGCATTGCCAGGCTGGAGACCAGCGGCGTCATTCGCGGCTATTCAGTGATTCTGGGAGGGGGGGATTATCTGGAAGGGCAGGTGGAAGCCCACGTGTCTATCAAGGTCCGGCAGAAGCTGACCGCCCGAACCAACACGGAACTGGAGCGTATCAGCCAGGTGGCACAGTTATTTGCCGTGAGCGGGGGGGAATACGACCTTATAGCGATTGTCCAGGCCCGTACTCTGGAGGAGTTAAGTAAGGTGCTGGACGACATCGGCAATCTCGAAGGCGTCGAACGAACCAATTCAGCCGTCGTGCTGGAAACCCGCTTCAAACGTTAGCGTTTGACGGTCAGGAGCCGAGCATGCCTGCCCAGGCGCTGTAGAGAAAGGCACCGGAACCGACCAGAATCAGGGCCCAGGCCGGAAAGATCAGAACAGAGCGCGTTGACGATTTCATAACGACCTCCTGAGGTGATGACAATCTTTACGCTGCAACTTTCAATCTAGACCAGACTTGACGGATGTCACGAAGTATTTTGAGTGACAGGTCTCAGATTCGAGCTAAACGGCCAATCACCGGGATTGTTATTGCTATTGAGGGAGTCGGAAAGTTGGCTAGTATGGAGAGGAAGAAAACAATAACAAGGACGCACAATGGCCGTAGATCCGAACAAGCAGACTTCGCTGCATTGCCTTTATTACTGGGCAGAGCATACTCCCGACAACGTTTTTTTTGACCCAGCCATACCCCCCCGACGGGCGCGTTGAAGATATTACCTGGCGTGAAGCCGCCGACCAGGTGTCGCGCATGGCCGCTCACCTGAACACGCTGGGGGGGTTGCCTCAGCGAAGCAATATCGGGATTCTGGGCAAAAACAGCGCCCACTGGATTCTGTCCGATCTGGCCATCTGGGCAGCAGGGCACGTCAGCGTGCCGCTCTATCCAACTCTGAATGGCGAGACCGCAGCCTATATTCTGGACCACAGTGAAGCTCAGATGCTGTTTCTCGGCAAACTCGATGGCACGGCCGATGGCTGGCATGACATAAAAGGCCATATTCCCGAGCAATTACCGATTATCTCGCTGCCGCTATCGCCTCGGGACGACACGCCCAAATGGCAGGACATCATCGCCGAACAGTCCCCCCCGGCGATACCGAAACTGCCCGATCCCGATGATCTGGCCACCATTGTTTACACCTCTGGCAGTACCGGGCGGCCGAAAGGCGTGATGCACAGCTTCCGGACCATGATCTCGGTTGCTGACGGGCTGCAGCAGCTATTCCCCCCCGTATCGGCCAGCGAACGTATGTTGTCCTATCTGCCCCCCCTGGCCCATGTGGCCGAACGGGCGGCGGTGGAGACCCAGTCACTGTATTACGGTTTCCATCTGTACTTTGCCAACTCGCTGGATACCTTTCAGGAGGATCTGCAGCGGGCCCGGCCAACCCTGTTTTTCTCGGTGCCTCGCCTGTGGATGAAATTCTACCTGGGGGGGGTGAATGCGAAGTTGCCGCCCAAGAAGCAGAAACTGCTGTTCAATATCCCGATTCTGAACACGCTGGTTAAGAAGAAGGTGCTCAAACAGCTGGGGGGGCTGGATCATTGCCGGGCGGCACTCACCGGTGCGGCTCCGCTCTCGGCAGAGATCATCGGCTGGTACCGAAGCCTTGGTCTGGAGTTGCTGGAGGTCTACGGCATGTCCGAGAACTTCGGCTATTCCCATGCCAACCGTCCGGGCCAGGCCAAGGTGGGCACCGTTGGTATGGCCAACCCGGGTGTTGAGCATCGAATCGGGGGGGAAGGAGGCGAGGTTCAGGTGAGGAGTCCGGGCCAGATGCTCGGTTATTACAAGAACGAGGAAAAAACCCGGGAAGATCTGACGGATGACGGTTTTCTCAAAACCGGTGACATGGGTGAAATTGACCGTGATGGATGCCTGCGCATTACCGGGCGGGTAAAAGACCTGTTCAAAACCTCAAAGGGGGGGAAATACGTGGTGCCGGTGCCTATCGAGAACCGGTTCAATCACCCCCCCAAGGCGGAAGTGGTGTGTGTGGCGGGTGCCAACCAGCCCCCCCAGCCGTGCCTGATGGTACTGCTCTCCGAGGAGGCCCGCGATGAACTGGAGCGGGGGGGAGCAGTCGCAGCGAGCTGGAACAAGAGCTGGCGGAGGAACTGGACTCCGTGAATGCGGAATGTGAGTCCCACGAAAAGGTGGCTTTTGTCGTCGTGGTATGTGAACCCTGGACCATGGAAAACGGTATGCTCACGCCCACCATGAAGATCAAACGCAATGTCATTGAGGATTTCTACAACCGTAAGATGGACGAGTGGTTTGAGCAGAAACGCAAAGTGATCTGGGAATTCTGACCGGGTACAAGCGAACAAAAAAACGCCGGCATGGAAACATGCCGGCGTTTTTTTATTCAGCAACCCCCCCGAAAGGCGTGCAGTCTGTTTTAGTGGCCGCCCTGAACCTGGGGGGGCATATCCTGCGCCACGCTACCGCCTTGCGATTGAAAATTCGCACCTTGCGGCTGATAAACTGCATCGCCTGCCTTGCGGCAGCGCGGGTATACTGGCGCCTGACCTCAGTACTGTTGTGGAGGATACTGGACGGCAGCGGTTTAACGGTTGCGATATGGTTCTGAGTCATAGCGCCTTCCTCCTTCATCTGGTGGATTGTTAGCGATCTATCTTTAATTTACGTTCAATTCTAAGGATTCTTTTTTTTGCAGCTTGAATACGTTAAAATCCGTACCCTTGTTGCAAATATGCAGTGATTATGGACTGGGATTATCTTCGATATATAAGGGCCCTTGCAATAGGCGGAACGCTTGCAAAAGCCGGTGAAATTCTGGGTGTTCACCAAACGACTGTTTTACGGCGACTTGATCAGATGGAAGAGTCGCTGGGGGGGGTGCAATTTTTTGAGCGTAACCAGAGCGGATTGCAGCTCACACCCGTGGGAGAAATGGCCTTTCGGGAGGCTGAACGGCTGGCTACCGATATGGAAAACCTTGAACGCAAACTGGTGGGGGGGGATGATTCCGCACCGGTTGGCAAGGTTCGTGTGGCCGCCGAAGACGTGATGATGAATGAACTGCTCAGCCCGATTCTGGCCGAGATGGTGCGCACCTATCCCGAGATTGAGCTGGAGGTTCTCACTGATAACGATGTGGCCAATCTCAGCCACCGGGAAGCCGACCTTACCCTTCGGCCGGAGAACAAGCCCCCCCAGGCAACGTTGGAAGGTGAGAGGATTGCCGCAATCGAATCCGCGGTCTATGGCGCAGCAAAATACTGCCGCCGGCACCGGAACATGGATATCGAGAATCAGCCGGAAGGTTGTACCTGGATACTGCCAGACGAATCCTTCAGCCACCTGGCAACGGGGGGGCGTTGGTACCGCAAACAGCTGAAAAATGTCACGTCGGTGATTCGCTGCAATAGCCTGCAGTCCATGCATGCCCTTGCCCGGGCCGGGGGGGCAGGCCTGGCAGTACTGCCCTGTTACCTGGGCGACGCCACCAGGGAATTGCGGCGGCTGTCCGATCCTCTGGAGGGCGAAAGCATCGACCTCTGGCTCCATGTAAACCAGGATACCCAGCAGATGGCCCGGGTCAGAATGGTAATGGAGTTTCTGGTAGAGCGTTTGCAGAGTCTGGAGTCGGTGATCGAGATTTCGGGGGGGGCCCTGTAGCTCAGTCTCCAGCCGAGCAGAACGGCCAGAACTGGTACCAGCGCCAGCACTGGAACTCCGCTTCGCACTGCTGCAACTGGTTGTGGTAGCGGTAAGCCCTGGCCCGGACCCGGCTGGCCAGGGCCTGAAGCTGCGGCTTACGGTCGAAGGAGCGTCGGGCATAGCCGGTTCTGCCTTCATGGTAGGCCAGGTACAGTTCCCTCGGGGGGGCGGTATAGGGGGGGATACCCAGTTGCTGGTGGCTCAGGCGGTTATACCAGCCGACGAAATCCAGGGCATACTGCATATCGCTGCGCACCGTCAGCCAGTCACCATCGTTTGCTGCCAGGTATTCCTGCCAGGCTGGATCAAGGGCCTGGGCGTAACCGAAGGCTGTGGTTGGTCTTGCCCACGGAATCAGACCCCCCCATAGCCGGGTACGCGGTGGTCTGGCATGGCTTCGAAACGATGATTCGTAATAGACAAAGGCCATCTGGGTGGCAATGGGGGGGGTTCCCCCCCAGCGTTGTTGTGACCCGCTGGCATAGTCGTACCAGACCGGATGCTCCCGGAAAATGTCGCAAAGATTTTCCGGTCTCGCCGGGGGGGGATCCGGAGCCAGCAGGCTGAAGCGGAGCGTGGCCCAGATCCCGATCAGTAGGCCGGCCACCGGTGGCCCATACCATTTTGCCAAGCGAAGCCAGCGTGCTTTTTCAGCCTTATGGCGGCTCTTTTTCTTTCGGCCTGACCTGTTGCGTATTCCTACCAAACTGTCATCTCCTGAACCCCCCCTGGATTGCTTGCTGCCAGCCTTGGGCCCATGGCATAAGAGAGTTATTGCATTAGTCAGGATGATAGGTAAATGAAGCGATTGGCCCTAGTTAAACCTGTTTTAGTCGTTGCCATGCTTGGCGTGGGCTCAGCTCAGGCGGCCCCCCCGGATGCCGCCAGTGTGCTCGAAGCCTCCCCCCCGATTGACGACATTGTTGAGCAATACCCGGCGATGCTAAGCCAGGGTATTCGGGAAGGGCTGAAACAACGCGGCCAGGTGCCGCCCATGGTGGCGGATACCGTTGGCTATGTCGTGAGCAGCAGTTTCAGCGCCGACAAAATTGAGCAGCAGATCATTACCGATCTGCAAGCACAGCTGACGGACGAACAGCTTCAGGCGGTAAGTGAGTGGTACCAGACACCCGTCGCCCGAAAAATTTCGAGCGCAGAGATTGCCGCCTCGGCGCCGGAAGCCTGGCCGCAGATTCAGGCCAGCGCGCCGGAATTGAATCGAAAGTACAAAGGTACTCCCAAAGCCGAGATGTTCGATCGATTCGACCGGGCCGCCCGGGCAACCGAAAGCGCGGTGGATACCACCATTGCTGTTCAGTTGGGGGGGTTGGCCACTGCCATGTCGCGCTCAGCAGCGAATCAATGCACTATGAGCAGTTGGAGCGCCGTATCGAAAACCAGCGAGGAATGCTTCGGGGGGGTGTGGTTGGCCAGCAGGTCTACGACAGCTATCTTTATACCTACGACAAGGTCAGCGCCCAGGAGCTGACACTGTACCTGGATTTCCTCGAAAGCCCCCCCGCCGGTAAGCAGTTTTCTCAGGTTGTGACCAGCAGTATTCAGCAGGCGATCATGGAGCTGTCGAGAGCATTGGACGGCAGATATCGAGGTTTATGGCACCGCCGGCAGGATCGGAGTAGGACGCACTCCGGCCGCGTCGGAGATATTCCGAACACCGGCCGGGCCAATCATCGGATCAGCTGCGGCTGGTGACTTCCAGCAGGTGGTAGCCAAACTGGGTCTTGATGGGGGGCCGATCACAGTATTGAGCTCGCTGTTGAAAACGGCTTTGTCGAACTCCGGAACCATCTGGCCCGGCCCGAAAGAACCCAGGTCGCCGCCGTTACGGCCGGAAGGGCAGGACGAGTGCTGCTTGGCGACTTCTGCGAAATCCTGGCCACCTTCGATGGCTTTCTTCAGTTCCTCACACTTGGCTTCACTGTCTACCAGAATGTGGCGTGCGGTTGCTTGTGCCATGATCAATTTCCTGTCGTTGGGTGAATGGAACACAGACCGGAATGCTGCCCGCAGCGGCGCCCTGAGGCAAGTGGTTTTTGTCCGTGTTTCTGCGGCCTCACAGTCTCTGGTGCAAACCTGTACAATGCCGGCTTTCTTTTCGCCGGCGCTCGTCGGCCTCTACTTCGACAGGTTTGTTTCTTGATCTCCACCGCCAATCTCACCATGCAGTTCGGGGGGGCGCGGCCCCCCCTGTTTGAAAATGTGTCGGCCAAATTCGGCAACGGCAACCGTTACGGCCTGATCGGGGGGGCGAATGGTTGCGGTAAATCCACCCTGATGAAAATTCTGGGTGGTGATCTGGAGCCATCGGCGGGCCAGGTCATGCTGGAACCGAATACCCGGCTGGGTAAGCTCCGTCAGGATCAGTTTGCCTATGAACAGTGCTCAGTGATGGACACTGTGATTATGGGCCACGAAGAACTCTGGAATGTGAAAAAGAGCGGGACCGCATTTATTCGCTGCCAGAGATGAGTGAGGAAGACGGTATGGCCGTGGCAGACCTGGAAGTGCAGTTTGCCGAAATGGATGGCTACACCGCGGAATCCCGAGCCGGTGAGTTGCTGCTGGGCCTGGATATTCCTCTGGAGCAGCACAACGGCCCCCCCATGAGTGCTCTGGCGCCGGGCTGGAAACTGCGTGTGCTGCTGGCACAGGCTCTGTTTTCTGACCCCCCCGACGTACTGTTGCTGGATGAGCCCACCAACCACCTGGACATCAACACCATCCGCTGGCTGGAAAACATTCTGGTGGCCCGCAACAGCACCATGATCATCATCTCTCACGACCGTCACTTTCTGAACAGTGTATGTACCCACATGGCGGACCTGGATTATGGTGAGCTGCGCCTGTTCCCCCCCGGCAACTACGACGAATACATGACCGCCGCCACCCAGGCCCGAGAGCGCATGCTGGCGGACAACGCCAAGAAAAAAAGCCCAGATTGCGGAATTGCAGCAGTTCGTCAGCCGCTTCTCCGCCAACGCCTCCAAGGCCAAACAGGCCACCTCTCGCGCCCGTCAGATCGACAAGATCCAGTTGGAAGAGGTGAAGCCCTCAAGCCGCGTGAGTCCCTTTATCCGCTTCGAGCAGGGCAAGAAGCTGCATCGTCAGGCCGTGACTCTGAAAGGTCTGACCAAGGGCTTCGATGAAGGCCCCCCCTTGTTCAAAAACCTGGATCTGCAGATTGAGGCGGGAGAACGCGTGGCTGTTATTGGCCCGAACGGGATTGGTAAAACCACACTCCTGCAATGCCTGGCTGGCGCTTATGAGCCAGATTCCGGCGAGGTGAAGTGGACCGACAGTGCCGAGGTTGGATATTTCGCCCAGGACCACACCGCGGATTTTGCCCGCGACGAGACCCTCACCGACTGGATGGCGCAATGGACCACCGGCGGCGAACAATTAGTGCGCGGTACGCTGGGGGGGCGGATGCTGTTTTCCGGTGATGATATTGGCAAGTCTGTAAAGGTAATCTCGGGGGGGGTGAGCAGGGTCGCATGCTGTTCGGCAAACTGATCCTGCAGAAACCGAATGTGATGCTGATGGACGAGCCCACCAACCACCTGGATATGGAGTCTATCGAGGCTTTGAACCTGGCGCTGGAGAACTATCCGGGAACGCTGATTTTCGTAAGCCATGATCGCGAGTTTGTCTCCTCGCTGGCGACGCGGATTATTGAGCTCACAGCTGATGGAGTGACTGATTTCAGTGGCTCCTATGACGATTATCTTCGGAGCCAGGGCTACCTATGAATGAACCACAGGTTGTAAGCGCCACCCGGCAATGGGTTGAAGAAGTGGTGGTTGGTTACAACCTCTGCCCCCCCTTCGCCAGGCGCGAGTTGGTCAAGAACCGCGTGCGTTTTGTCGTCAGCGAGGCGGAGAACGAGGATGAGCTGCTACAGGCGTTGCAGTCAGAGTTGCAGCGCCTGGAAGACGAGCCGGACGTCGAAACCACGTTGTTGATCCATCCTGGTGTGTTGCAGGATTTTCTCGCTTACAACGAATTTCTCGATGCCGCGGATGCCTTGCTGAGCTATCTGGAGCTGGAAGGTGTCTTTCAGGTTGCCAGTTTCCATCCGGACTATCAGTTCGCCGGCACCGATGCAGAGGCCGCGGAAAACTACACCAATCGATCACCGTACCCCCCCATGCTGCACCTGTTGCGGGAGGCGAGTCTGGAAGCGGCTATTGATCACTATCCGGACGTAGATGGTATTCCCGACCGGAATATTGCGTTGATGAATGAGCTCGGTGTGGAGAAGATGCGTACTATTCTGAAACGGTGCACCGACGCCGAAACCTGACATTCCGAGCCTCTGAGTTGTAACGGAAATGACTGAGCATCGAACCCGCCCATTCAGTTCCAGCCAGCGCCTGCCCGAGCTGGAAACGCCGCCTGTGATGCATAACCCGAACGAAGCCGGGGGGGCGTTGCTGGCGGAGTTTATCCAACAACATCCAAGATTGATGATTCTCACCGGAGCCGGCGTGAGCACGGATTCCGGTATTCCGGATTATCGTGATGGCGATGGTGCCTGGAAGCGTAAGCAACCGGTGCAGCATAAGGCGTTCATGGAGGACTTCCTCACCCGCCAGCGATACTGGGCGCGCAGTCTGATTGGCTGGCCGGTCATGCGTAATGCCGCGCCTAACCCGTCCCATCACTACATTTCGGATCTGGAACTGCTCAACCACAGCAGCCTGGTGGTTACCCAGAACGTGGATCGTCTTCACCAGAAGGCGGGCACCCGGGCGGTGACGGATCTACACGGGCGGGCGGACGAAGTCGTGTGTATGGGCTGCGGCTATCGTTGCCCCCCCCGGGATGAGGTACATGACCGTTGCGCCGAGCTCAATCCCGGATTTCGGAAGTACACAGCGGAGACGGCACCGGATGGGGGGGATGCCGATCTGGATGTGGATTTTTCCGAGTTCCGACCGGTGGACTGCCCCCCAGATGCGCCGGTATCCTGAAACCGGATGTAGTGTTCTTCGGGGGGGATTATGTGCCAAAGGACAGGGTGTACTCTGCGCTTGATGTACTCAAGGCGAGCGATGGCCTGTTGGTGATCGGTTCGTCGTTGATGGTGTATTCCGGCTTCCGTTTCTGCCGCTACGCCAGCGAGTGGAAAAAGCCCATTGCCACCCTGAATCTGGGGGGGCGGACCCGGGCTGAGGATCTGGTGGATCTGAAACTGAACGCGAGGATCGGGGGGGAGACCCTGAAGGCCTCCCTCGAACAGTTGTGAGCGTTATTTACATCAGGTTGTAGATGAACACCACGCCCACCGCAATCGGGGGGGTGATGAAGCGCACGGTGACAAACCACAGGTTGAACGTACCCGGTGACAGGGCCAGCTCCTTCTCCATGGCCGGTTTCGACATTACCCAGCCGGCCATCAGCGCGACCAGTAGCCCACCCAGCGGCAGCAGGATGTTGGCGGTGAAGAAGTCCAGCAGGTCGAAGATGGTTTTGCCTTCCAGCATCGGGATGAAGCCCAGTGGTGCGAAATCCGCCCACAGGTTCAGCGACAGAATAGAGGCAATACCCAGAGCCCAGCACACCACACCGGCACCCAGCGTACTGACGGTGCGGTTCATGCCTTTTTGTTCTTCCAGCCATTCAACGATTGGTTCCAGCAGGGAAATGCCAGAGGTCCAGGCGGCGAAAATCAGAAGTACAAAGAACAGGGTGCCGAACAGTGAGCCCATGGGCATCTGACCGAAGGCCAGGGGGGGCAGGGTCTGGAAAATCAGGCCAGGGCCAGCACCGGGCTCCAGGCCGTTGGCAAAGACGATCGGGAAAATAGCCAGGCCGGCCAGCAGGGCGACACCGGTATCAATCACCGAGACGGTAATGGAGGTTTTGGCGATGGAAATATTCTTGGGCAGGTAGGAGCCATAAGCCATCATCACTGCCATACCCAGGCTCAGAGTAAAGAATGCGTGTCCCAGTGCCACCAGTACGCCGGAGGTGGTGAGCTTGGAGAAGTCCGGCTGGAACAGGAAGCTGCCGCCTGGCCAAAGTGGCCGGTGGTCATGGCGTAGCGACCACAATCAGTAGCAGCACAAACAGTGCCGGCATCAGAATGCTGACGGCCCGCTCCAGGCCGGAGCGCACACCTTTCGCCACCACCAGCATCACCAGGGCCATGAACACCGTGTGCCACAGCAACAGGGTGCCGGGATTGCTCAGCAGGCCGGAGAAAATCGCACCCACGGCATCTGCGGTCTGGCCGGAGAGCTGGCCGCTGGCGGTGGTGCCAACGTAGGAAATGGCCCAGCCACCAATCACCGAGTAAAACGACAGAATCAGGAAGCCTGCAAGAATGCCCACGGCGCCGACCAGTTTCCAGGCCGGGTTCAGTCCGTCCCGCTGGGCAATCGCCTTGATGCTGTTAACCGGGCTGTGGCCACCACGACGGCCGATCATCACCTCGGCCATCATGATGGGAATACCGATGATGGCGATGCACAGCAGGTACACCAACACAAAAGCGCCACCGCCGTTTTCGCCGGTTACGTAGGGGGGGAATTTCCAGATGTTTCCGAGGCCCACAGCGGAACCGGTGGCCGCGAGGATGAACGCGAGCCGTGATGACCAGAGCCCGCGCTGGGCATTGGAGCCCTCAAGGCTGCCGGAATAGGCAGCAGAACCGGATGATGAGACAGACATGGTTTTCTCCCGAAGGTCTTGTTTTTGTTACTGGGGGGGTTAAAAATGGAGCCGCAGAGACTGCGGCTCCCAAGGGGGGGAAGCACCGGTGTCAGGTTATCCGGTGCGAGACAGCCGCTGGGGGGGCGCCAGCCCAGCACCCGCGGCATGCTTGGTGAACCGTTCTTCAGCCAGTTCATTGGCAATTTCACCGGTAGGGAGCCCGGTGCAGTCAGAACGGTTAAAAATTTCGGTCAGGGTGTCGCCGATGGTTTCCACATGGGCGCGCACTTTTTCCGGGGGGGATGCCCCCCCTGTGCGTTCGTAGAACACATCAATGATGCCGCCGGCGTTAATCGCAAAGTCTGGAGCGTACAGAATGCCCCCCCGCTGTTTCAGTGCCGCGTCGTGTTCCGGGCGATCCAGCAGATTATTGGCCGCGCCTGCGACGATACCGGCGCGAATGGCAGGAATACTGCGGTCGTTCAGGACGGCGCCCATGGCGCAGGGTGCGATAACATCCACGGGCAGAGTCAGTATGTCTTCCGCCGAGGCGGCGTGTGCGCCGAGCTGGTCGACAGCCCTCTGCATGTTGTCGGCGTGAATATCGTTCACCCAGAGTTCAGCGCCAGCGTCTTTCAGGTGTTGGGCCAGGCGGAACCCGACATTACCGATGCCCTGGATGGCTACTTTCAGGCCGGTAAGGTCGTTGCTGCCGAGCCGGTGTTTTACTGCTGCTCTGAGGCCAACAAAGGTGCCGTAAGCGGTGACAGGAGAGGGATCCCCCCCGTTACTGGGGGGGGTGCCGTCGAATCCGGTACGGTAGGCAACGCCGGCCACATGGCGGGTATGGCGCCCCCCCATCACTTTCAGATCCGGCACGCTGGTGCCGGAGTCTTCGGCCGCAATGTAATGGCCTCCCAGGCTTTCCAGGTGCTTGCCCATAGCCTCCAGCAGGGCTTGTGTTTTGTGCTTGCGCGGATCGCCAATAATCACGGATTTGCCACCACCCAGGTCCAGATTGGCCAGCCGATTTGTAGGTCATGCCCCCCCTGGACAGGCGAAGCACATCTCGCAGCGCTTCTTCATCACTGGCGTAAGGAACATTCGGCAACCGCCTAAAGCGGGGGGGCCGCGGGAGGTGTTGTGAATAGCGACAATGGCTTTGAGGCCGGTTTCGGCATCGCAGAAAAACGACAGGTGTTCGTGGTGATCGAACTCCGGATGGCTGAACAGCATGTTGAAATCCTCTCCTGCACAGCCGGATCCCGGCGGCAGGTTCTGTCTTGTTTTTGTCGGTCTGGCTTGTGGCCAGGGTGTCGATTTCAGGTGTCCTCCCGAAGGATTGGTCGGGTTGCCCTTTTGGGGGGGCTGGACGAAATTCAAGCTAATGCAAGTTTACGTGAACGTCAACCTTGGCGGCCGGCGGAATTGTGAACTTGTTTGATTTAATCATCTAACTGCCTGAGCACTGGTAAGAAAAAAACGCTTAATGGTGGTTTCTACCTATACGCGTTTTGCACTATCCGGCTTAGCTTCTTCAGATGTCTGTCGCCTCCTATCCTTATCAGTTTGATTCGCGGAAAGTCCGTTCCGAGTTCTTCCGCCTGCTCCCCCCCATCTCATTCTTTGTGGTGGCGTTTGGTGCTGCCTTTGGTCTGGCCGCCATTCAGGAAGGGTTGACGCCGCTGCAGTCTATCCTGATGAGCACGACCGTGTTTGCTGGCGCTTCGCAGTTTGCGGCGGTGGATATCTGGGGGGGCGCCGATGTCTCGGTTCTGCCTTTGATCGCCGTGGTTTTTGCCATCAATTCCAGGCACCTGCTGATGGGCGCCTCGCTATACCCGATGCTCAGGGAAGTCTCTCCCGGGCGGCGTTATGCGCTCTTGCTATTGCTGACCGATGCCAACTGGGCGGTCTCGGCCCAGGATTACCAGAATGGCAGGCGCAATCTGGAAGTGATTATCGGGGGGGGTGGCCTGGTTCTGTGGCTGGCCTGGATTGTTGGTACAGCCCTGGGTGTCTACTTCGGCGGTTTGTTACAGAACCCCCCCAAAGCCTTCGGGCTGGATATGGTGCTGGGTTGCTTCCTGCTGGCCATGGCACTGGGTGGCAATAAATCCCCCCCGCGGGTGCTGGTCGCCTGGTGCGTTTCCGGCGCAGCCTCCCTTGCCGCCTGGAAATGGCTACCGCCCAATATGCACGTGGTGGTTGGCGCGATCGCTGGTGGTCTGGTCGGTTTGTTCTGGCTGGAACACAAAACCGAGGTGGCGGATAACCAGCGGGAGGTGTCTGGTGACCATTGAAACTACCACCCTCGGTGTGCTGGCGCTGATCACTATCATGACAGTGGTGACACTGATTACCCGTTTTGGCGGCGTGTTCGTGATGTCGTTTGTGCGCATCAATCCGAGGGTAGAGAGTTTTATCAATACCATGGCCAGCTCGGTGCTGATCGCCATCATTGTACCCATGGCGGTGGGTGGCGATCTGGGTGCGCTGGCAGCACTGGTAGCCACGGCGGTTTCCATGCTTGTGCTCCACAAGCCGCTTCCCGCTATCGCTATTGGCTTGCTGGCCGCTGCGACGGTTCGTTATTTGCTCTGATGTCGTCGGTGGGTGTGGTTGAAATCTGCTCAAGTTTTCGGTGATGGTGCCGTTAAGTGACCCAGTGTCACTGAGGTACCACTCCATGATTGCATCCAGCCAGATTTCGCTGTTTCAGGACAGCAGCCGCCAGGTCTCGGCGTTTGACAGTTCCCAACTGAGAATCCGCCAGTCTGCCGCCCCCCCGGAGCCGCAGGGGGGGCAGACCAATCGGGGGGGCACCGAAGTGTCGCTGATCCGACAGGCGGCGTATCGCTACAGCAGCCAGGAGCAGATGGCCTTTTCCAGCACCAGTGAGGTGACCGGGTCCAACCGAGCGGCCACCTTCACCAGTTCGGAACTGGTCGAAAAGTCTTCAGAGCTGTTCCTGATGGGGGGGCAGCAGGCGCTGACGGTCGGCCGAGCCGCCCTGGGGGGGGTGAAGCAGCCGCGGAATCGCCGAAGAGTCTGTCGGTTTCTGCCGGTCGCTATATGTTCTACTCCGAAAGTGAAACCCGTAGCTTCGCGTCGACTGGCAGTATTACCCTCGACAATGGTGAAACCATCGACTTTACCCTGTCGCTCAGGCAGTCCCAGTCGCGTAGCTATGAATATTCCGAGCTGATCCAGATTCAGGAGCGTCCCCCCCTGACTGATCCGCTGGTGATCAACTTTGGTGCTTCTACCGCGAGACTGACCGACACCCTGTTTGAATTCGACATGACGGGCAACGGCGAGACTGCGCAGTTCGCCTCTCTGGGCGCGGGCAGCGGATATCTGGTTTTTGACCGCAATGGTAACGGTAAAGTGGACGATGGCAGCGAATTGTTCGGCCCGGAAAGTGGATCTGGCTTCAGCGAGCTGGCTGCGTTTGATGACGATGGTAATCGCTGGATAGATGCTAACGATGAGATTTTTCAGTCCCTGTCAGTGTGGGTACAGACGGCTGATGGCGGCCAGGATCTGCGCTCGCTGGCGGAGGTTGGTGTCCAGGCACTGTATGTCGACAGCGTGGACGACCGCTTCACTCTGACCAATCCTCAGGGCGTGCCCCCCCTGGGGGGGCAGATCAAGGCCTCTGGTATTTACCTGACCACTGACGGTGAAGTTCGGACTCTGGAAGAGCTGGACCTGGCGGAACAGAACACCGAGTCGGCCCCCCCGGCGGTGGAAACCGTTCTTGGGGGGGTTCGTAACGCTGAACCGAGATGAGCGGCGCAGCTTCTGCACGAGAGGAAGCGATCCGCAATGCCATAGAAAAACTGAACGAAATTCGTGAGAAGCAGCAGGCGTTTATTGAGGCTTCAAAAGAGCAGGGCGAAGAAAAGTCCCCCCCGCTGGAGGGTTACCTGCAGATCATTGATAAATTGCGGCTGGAGTTGCTCAACAGCCAGGATGAGAAGAAGCAGGCAGCCAGTCGGTATCTGGAATTCGCCAAGCTTTGACTTTGGGACAGTGCAGCTCAGGGGGGGTGGGGGGGGTGGTCTCCCAAAAATGTCGGAGGCCATGGATGGCCGGAGAGAAGCGCACATGGATGTGCTTG
>JDSH01000200.1_pt1 | contig 17173 bp, 25 predicted proteins | sample 199451 | NCBI WGS metagenome assembly JDSH01 (sample SAMN02584198, study PRJNA231836) | bioreactor metagenome | isolation source: continuous culture bioreactor electron acceptor NO2- transfer2 day 38 after... | place: Germany: Bremen | reverse complement strand
TGCAACCCTCCGTTCGATTGAGCATGCAAGCAAGCTGAACAAGAGAACCATCGTAATCGTACAGAGTGGGGGGGGAGCCTCAATCTCACACCATTCAATGACAAGGTTCCGGCAATTCTCTGGACCTCGTATCTGGGGGGGTCATCTACGGCAGAAGCCTTGCGCGATATACTCTTTGGGAATGTCTCACCTTCAGGGAAGCTTCCATTCTCCATCGCTTCCTCACTTTCTGACTACCGCTCGATGCGTAGTTATCCCACGGATTATCCTTCTTTCTCTCTCGCTAGAATCCACAAGGGACAGGGAGACCTGAATATTCGTCAGGTAAGCCCTACAGACTATACGGAGAATCTTATGGTGGGCTATCGCCAGTTTGACAGCGAAGGTCCTTCCCCCCCATTGTACTGTTTTGGTCATGGGCTTAGTTACGCTGCTTTTTCCTATAATGATTTGACGGTAGGGGGGGAGCAGTCAGGAGGAAGGTTTTCAGTCTCCTTCTCACTAACCAATATCTCTGATGTTACCGCATCAGAGGTTGTGCAGCTATACATACATCCCTTGATCCCCCCCAAGGTCTATCGTGCGAAGCAGGAGTTGAAGGGATTCAAGAAGATATTGCTCAAAGCAGGAGAAACAACGAAGGTTGAATTCGGGGGGGTCTCTGCAGAGGACCTTTCTCGATGGGACATTGATACCTGGAAATTTGTCAGTGATGAAGTCCCTATGAGATCAGAATTGGTTCAAGCAGTAGGGACATCCGTTTGCATCAGGCAGTCGAATACAAGGAAAGGAAGCCTTGACGACTTCCTTTCATGATGAGCCCGGCGCGATTCGAACGCACGGCCTTCTCCTCCGGAGGGAGACGCTCTATCCAGCTGAGCTACGAGCCCATTCATCCGTATCCTACGGCAGAGGAAAGGCAAGTGTCAATAGGAGCTCTGGGAAATCGTATGACATGAGATATGTTATTGATAAAATATTAATATGTATGAAATAAAGTAAGTTTTATTGAAAGATATTCACCGTAATGGAAAAAGATATTTCATTACTCTTGACATGGGTTACACACCTTATTACACTTTCATTATGATGAAACGGAATCGGACGAAACGTCGCTTGATGCTCATACTTGCTGTCCTGTTTTTCCTTCTTTTTGAAGGGGGGGCGGTTCTTGTTGCGGCACCGCTTCCATTTACCAGTGTCAGGGTAGAAGCAGAATGCCGATTACCGAGATTTTCCGCGTCGAACAGAATGATGCTGCCTTGGATTTCAATCTTTCTGCCAGCAGGAACAGCATCATAAGGGTAGGTACGTACACCCTGGTCTCAAACAACACCATCAGTAAATTCCGTTTGTCCATCCGCCCTGGGGGGGAAGATGGAAACCAAGAGCGATTTGCTTTTATGTTGGATGAAGGGGGGGAACCCTTGCCCCCCCAAGGGCAAGAGTCAGAGATACCCTTTACCGTACGTGTATCGAGCAATATTTCTCGCGCAGTCAATGTTGCTGGACAGCAAGCAATGGAAAAGGATTTGGGTGTACGAGGAGCTTATGGCAATAATGATTCAATCCTCTATGAGACAGGGGGGGATATTCTTGCTGAGATTCCTGATTTCGACCCAGACCTTTATGCAACAGGGTGGTACTCAGCAGCAATTCAGCTGAGTATCGAAGTAATCTAGAAGAGATCATCGTCGAAGAATGAGTCTTCTTCGCTCTCTTCCTCATGGAACTGGAGTTTCAGGAGGTCTTGGAGCCACTTGTGGTCATCATTTTCCATATCCACACCATCATCACATGTACGTTCCTCAGATAGCCAAGCATCTAATGCAAGTAATGCTTCCTTTGAAGAAAAACAGGGCCTCTCTTCACTGTTACCAGGTATGGTAAGGCCACCTGCCAGTAGCTGATACGGACAGGTCGCACAAGAAGCGGATAACTGACAGAAACGCATTGCTTCTGTGTACCATTCTCGATTGTTCATGTACACAGCATACTCCATGGATCTCTGTTTTACCACTATTTCTTCATTCCCCCCCAACGAAGCGAGAGTAGCGGAAGCCATGGTTCCATTACCGAGCAGTGCTGGGAAAGCGAGGTGAGATACCCCCCCGCCCCCCCTTGGGCCAGGGCTATTGGTACCTTCCATTTGACTGTCATTGGCAGAGAAGATAGAATGAAACCATCTGAGCACAGATTTGAGGAGAGAAAGCATGAAACCAACACTTTTGGTAATGGCAGCTGGTATGGGAAGTCGCTATGGCGGCATCAAGCAGATTGACAGCGTAGGAAACCATGGAGAGACGTTGTTGGATTATGGTGTCTATGATGCACATCGTAGTGGCTTTGAAAAAGTTGTCTTTATCATCCGCAAGGATATCGAGAAAGATTTCCGTGAACGGTTGTTCGACCGGATCGCGAACAATATGGATGCTACCTATGTTTTCCAGAGTCAGGATGCACTCCTCTCTGAGGAACAGAAACGACTTGCTGTAAACAGAAAGAAGCCGTGGGGGGGTACCATCCATGCAGTCCTCTGTGCAGAGAACACGGTAAAGGAACCCTTCGCTGTCATCAATGCAGATGACTACTATGGCAGAGAGTCCTTTGCAATCTTGGCAGAACACCTTGCTAACCTGAAACCAGGAAGCAAAGAGCATGCAATGGTGGGCTATGTGCTTGACCATACGATGAGCAAGAGCGGGACGGTCAGTCGCGCTATCTGCAATGTCGAGGATGGCTATCTTGCAAGCATGGAAGAGCACACCAAGATTGGATATGAGGGCGATAAGGTGGTCAGCCACCAGAGTTCCGGTGATATTGTACTTACCGGTAAGGAGTGGGTCTCCATGAATTTCTTTGGATTCTCGCCTACTGCCTTTGAAAGCTTCAACAGCTACTGGGACGCTTTCATCAAAGACCACATCACCAGTGAGAAGACTGAGTGTTATCTGCCGAATGGTGCCAGCAACATTGTAACAACCGGGGGGGAAGGGAAGATGCGCTTCTATACCACCCAGGAGAGCTGGTTCGGCATGACTTACAGTGAGGATAAAGACATTGTGAAGAATGAGCTTGCCAAGAAGGTATCTTCAGGATATTACCCAGACAAGCTCTGGAAACTATAATCTAGGGACGTGTAACCCGTCTTCTCTTTTGGGTGACGTCTGATGAACCGCCCAAGCAGCTTCCTCGATGGGGGGGGTAAATCCCTCACCGAGGACTTTGTATGCCTCCTGTACAACCATGAATGCTTGTTTGTCAGCGTGGTGTACAATGTTGGTGAGCTCGCCAACCTTATTGTTTGAAACTACTGTCATGATGACCGGTCGGTCAAATCCGGTGAACATTCCCTGTCCATTGAGGATGGTTCCGCCATGCCCCCCCAGTTCCTTCAGGATCTGTTCTTGGATAACCTGCCGTTTTTCACTAATGATGAAGACTGTTTTTGCGGATCTGGTACCAAAGGATAGTACTACCTTGTCGACTGTCGCTCCCACGATATAAACGGTAATGGTTGCATATAAAGCCATCTCAAGTGAGAAGATGAAGGCACTGGAAGCAATGATAATTGCATCAACCAGAAAGAGCGCAGTTCCCATGGAGAGCGGGCTAAACCGTGCAACTATCTGCGCAAGGATGTCTGTCCCCCCCCGGTGTTTGCACCACTTCGTAGGACCAGGCCAACCCCCCCCAATCCCATTAGAACCCCCCCGGCTGAGATTGCCGAAAGCAACACCGAGAGATCCTTCGAATAGTCAAGCAGTCCGTCATAACCCACCCATGCGTTTATCAGTGAGGTGAAGAGCGAGAGAAGCACGGTTCCCAGCAGCGATTTCATCCCATATTGTCTTCCAAAAATGGCTACTCCGAGCAAGAAGAGTGGAACGGAGAGGACCAAGATGGATAGACCGGTATCGAATCGTAGGGTGTGATAGATGATGATGGCAATACCGCTTACCCCCCCTCACTGGCAATTCTTGCAGGGGGGGATGAGAAGAGGCTACCCCCCCAGCGGCGGTGAGGAAGGACCCCCCCACTATAATATAGAAGAGTTCAATTAGATGGTAATTTCGTTTGGTCATGTGAGTAGCATAGTCCTATTGATTGCGTTTTTCTACTGTTCAGTACGAGAGTTTATCACTCAGTTTTGGTTCCCAGCTATCAAGATTGTCGAGCAAAGAAGCAATATCTTTATCGACAATCAAAGCATCCAGATGATCCTGCTTAAGAAATCCTTGGGTGACACTATAGGCGAGAAAATCCAATAATTGATCGTAAAATCCCGCAAGGTTGAGTATAGCCACAGGCTTCTGGTGGTACCCCCCCAGTTGTAGCCAGGTAAAGATTTCCAGGATTTCCTCAAGCGTACCGATTCCCCCCCCGGAAGCGCGATAAATGCATCAGCGAGAGAATACATTTTGGCTTTTCTCTCATGCATTGTTGGGACGACAATCAGTTCGTCCTCAACCGTATGAAGGCGAACGTCACTTCTGTTCAGCGCTTCAGGTAGGACTCCGATTACCTTTCCTCCCTTCTCGTAGAGACTTTGGGCAACAATGCCCATCAGTCCACGATTTCCCCCCCCACCATACACCAAAGAGAGGTTCTTTTTGGCCATGATAGAACCTAATTCCTGTGCTCCCTCTGCATAGTGAGGATTCTTTCCTGTGCTGCTCCCACAAAAGATTGCCAATGTCTGTAGTTTCTTCATAATAAAGAAGGGTACAGAATATGTCATATCTATGGCAAGATGGTGAATAAGTAGGGTTACCAATTGTCCATTTGCTTGTTATAATTACTACAGAAGTGTATGATACCAATAATTGGTTTTGCAATATGATTGCTGTGACCCCCCCACAAAGAGTCGCAGAGAGGAGTTCATCGATATGAAAAGGAAATTCATTACTGTATTAGCTGTATTGATACTTTTACCGGCATTCTTGTTTGCCGTTCCTGTAGTAGTAACCTGGGAATGGTTGCTGGAAGATCCTTTGGTAACAACTTTCCGCTACCAAGTTGATGGGGGGGAGGAAGAGGATAATTGGACCGTTGTCGACTCTTCTGTCACCAGCTATACCGAACGAGGCCTTGATGGGACTGTAGATCACTCCCTCTACCTACAGCAATCCTACGATGGTGAACATTTCAGTGGAAGTGCAATCTCTGTAGCGGAAGCGATGTTCCCACCCGAGGAAGAAGTTCCCATGGTAGCCAGTGAACCAGTTCCTACAGCTGAAGAAATGGTAGCTGAAGAGCCTGCCCCCCCTGTGCAGGAAGAGATTGTGGCCGAAGAGCCTGCTCCTGTAGCAGAGGAAGTAGTTGCTGAAGAACCTGTTGAGGAAGTCGTTCCTGTAGCAGAGGAAGTGGTAGCCGAAGAGCCGGCAGAAGAAGTCGTTCCTGTAGCTGAGGAAGTGGTAGCCGAAAAGCCAGATGAGGAAGTTGCTCCTGCAGCTGAGGAAATGGTAGCTGAAACACCACCAGTAGAAGTACCAACAGCCACTGAAGAGCCAGCAGAAGAAAAGAAGGATGTGGAAAGCCGCTCACGCACAACCCTTACCCTGGGTGGTACTTTCAACTTCCAGAATCCTGCATTGAACAGTTATCACACATATAATTTACAAGCTGAGCTTGGATTGCATATGGAGAACATGATTACCTTCAGTGATTCTCTTGGCTTAGGTGTTGACCTTGGACTTGCATATTCTCCATACCTCATTAATGGATGGAGAGATGTATTCAATGATGTCATTGCCTTCGATATTGGTCCTGCATTTGCCAACTTCGACCAAGCAGGAACCATCTCGGTTGCACCGATGCTGAACATCAGCATGGGTAAGACTGATTTTGATATCGGTCTTGGTGGTTTCCTTACCTGGGGGGGACCTAGCTTAGCCACCGACAGTGGGGGGGATGCATTCCTCTACGGTGCTTTGCAAAGGCTGCGTTGGAGTACCACTTCAACAAGACCTTCAGCATGGGAGCAAGTGCCAAGTACGGTCTTATTCTCAGCGAGGGGGGGACCAGCAGCATGCCTCAGTTTGCTGAGGGTACCGTCTATATGGGCTTCTCTTTCTAGGGAAAGACAGAAATTCTTGGATAAAGAGCCCAGCAATGGGCTCTTTTCTTACACCTGTGCCTTGACCTCACTTCTTTGGTATGGATATCATAGACCGAGATGGGGGGGCAGGTTCCCTTCATGATACTATTGGACTGGATTACCTAAGGTCCGGTACGATAAAAGGATGGTTAGTGTTTTTATGAAATCAGGCCGCGTGCAAGCATGCATCGACTATATCAAGTTCAACCACGAGGCAGAAGGATATGAATTCTCCCTGGAAGAGGAACAAAGTGCACGTTCCATTCTAGAGGAGGAGGCGACAGCGGATGAATTGATTCAAAGGTATATTGAGGAACACGGACTTGCCATGCAGTACACCAAAACCTCTGATGAACTCTCCGTCTATCCTGGTACCTCCACCTTGGTGAACTTCTTTTCGATCAAGGAACGATCAAAACTGCGGAAAGTAGAAGCGTCCCTGGCCAACTTGCGTACCGCAGAGATGCTTACTGAGTCGGTAGACAATACCTATGATTTCGAATATTTGAAAACCATCCACGGAAGAATGTTCAGTGACGTCTATCCCTCAGCTGGCCAGATTCGTACAACGGTTGCTGCAAAGCGAACCGTTTTCTGCCATCCAACGTTTATTGAAAGCGCAGCAGAGGATATTTTTAATCGTCTCAGGAAAGAGCACTACCTGAAAGGATTGGATCGAGAGATCTTTATCAATGACCTCGCTTTCTTCATGGGGGGGGAGATAGAGGCACTCCATCCATTCAGAGATGGAAACGGAAGGGCAGCGCGCCTGTTTTTCTACCAGCTTTCGGTGCACGCCGGTTTCGACATCGACTGGTCGATGGTCGACCCGGACCGATTGCTAGAAGCTGATATCAGCGCGATTGACGGGGGGGATTACCAACTGTTAATCGATGTGCTGGAAGAAGTGGTATTATGAAGGTGAGGGACGGTATTTCCGTCCCTTTGCTTTTATTGGAGATACATCGATGACCAAAATAGCTTTTTTTTGATGCCAAGCCTTACGACAAGGTTTGGTTCGATCATTTCTCTGGTGAATACCAGGTGGAAATTACATATTTCGAATCGAAGCTCAATCATAGGACAGCTCCTCTTGCCCAAGGATATGAGGTGGTCTGTGCGTTTGTGAACGATACGATTGATGAACAAGTCATAGAGGATCTGTACCAAGGTGGCTCACGTCTGCTTGCTATGCGTTGCGCAGGATACAATAACATTGATTTCAAGGCATCCTTCGGGAAGATTCATATTGTCAGGGTTCCGGCCTACTCACCCTATGCAGTTGCAGAGCATGCAATGGCGTTGTTGCTGAGTCTGGTGAGACAGACCCACCACAGTTACGTACGGACCCGTGAGTTCAACTTCAGTCTCAATGGTTTGGTTGGTTTTGACCTACATGGAAAGACCATCGGGGGGGTCGTAGGGACTGGAAAGATTGGACGGGTATTCATCGATATCTGTAAGGGATTTGGCATGCGGGTGCTTGCCTATGATCCCTATCCCAATGAGTCGATTTCTGTTGACTATTGCAGTTTCGAGGAACTCTGTAAGGAGAGTGATATCATAAGTCTGCATTGTCCCCCCCTGACAGAGGAATCCTTTCATTTGATCAACCGTGAGAACATTGCAAAGATGAAAGATGGGGGGGTTGTCTTGATAAATACCTCTCGTGGTGCCTTGGTCGATAGTCAGGCACTTTTGGAAGGTATTCGGAGCAAGAAGATTGGAGGGGGGGCTGCACTGGACGTGTACGAGGAGGAAGCTGAGCTCTTCTATGAAGATAGAAGCACTACCATCCTTGATGATGACATTCTCATGCTCCTGATCTCAATGCCCAATGTGCTGGTAACCAGTCACCAGGCCTTCCTTACCAAGGAAGCACTCCAGAATATTGCTCTTACGACACTCAAGAGCGTCGAGAGCTATGTGAAGGGGGGGGACGTGATGGAGCATGAGATTTGCTATCATTGCGACACCTGCCACAAGGTTACTGGTCAGCGTTGTTTCTGATGTTTTTCTCAGCCCACTGCCTGTCTACTTGGATAAAGTAACCTTTCTCGACAGGGAAAGTTGTTGCAGTCTTATGGAGCTGACTATATAGAGCATATTCACAACTGATGATCCTCGAGGGATCCATCCTTGCCGAGAACGGTGAAGAACAACGTATCCTCTTCTTTTCTCTGTTCGGTGAAAAAGAGTTGATAATCTGACTCATGCAACTGCAGGGTAAGGTAGAGCTTGCTCAGTTCTATGGTGATGTCATCAAGCCTTGCTCCCAGATTAGGAGTTTTTCCTTCAGGCAGGCCGTTGTATTCACGAGTCTCAGCATATAGGAATCGAGGTTCTCTCTTCCTGTAACCTTTCCATCAACCTTCTCGTGCTCGGTGTTTGGAATGAGCATCAGTGCCGTCTTTGTTGTTTCGTCAACCACCAGCAGTTCATGCAACACGGTGTACTGTTTCTTGCAAGCAGGGCAGGTGACACTGAAGAGACTATCAGTAAGAATGGCCAACCTCTGTTTCGGTTGCTTGAGAGGTCAATGAATGGGGGGGTGAGGGTATGGGTGTGTTCCGTTTTGCAATGAGGGCAGGTAAGTGTAACGTCTTGCATGGTGCTTTGCTCCTAGAAAAGAGAGGCTCCCTGAATCCAGGGAGCCATACAGATATTTACTTTTTGCGAATCACTTTCTTGGGAGCGGGTTTTGCCTGCTTGACTTTGGCAATCGGGCGATGCTTAATCAGGTAGGTTTGGTGAATCTTCTGGTCACGCGCGAAGTCTTCCGCAATGGTGTCCTTCGAGATATCCTGAATGTCATATTCTTCAAGAAGTCTCTCATCCAGCTTGAATTTCCGGAAGTTGTTGCTGAAGATCAAAGTGCCTTTTTCATCGAGGTGCATCATACATGCCTTGATCAGGCGTACCTGGTCTCTGTAGACATCGAATGTATCACGTCCCTTTCCGTTAGAGAAAGTTGGGGGGGGATCACAGAAGATGAGGTCGTAGCGGTCATAGGTATCGAATAGGAATTCGATACAGTCGCTCCGGTAGAAAAAGTGGTTCATCTCGGTAAAGCCGTTGAGCTCCATGTTCTTGGAAGCCCAGTCAAGGTAGGTTGTAGAGGCATCAACACTAACAGTGCTTAGTGCTCCTCCCTTGGCAGCCTGTACCGTAGCCGTTCCCGTATAGCAGAACAGGTTCAGGAACCGCTTTCCTTCAGCCATCTTGGCAATCTCGGCGCGGATAGGACGGTGGTCGAGGAAAATTCCGGTATCCAGATAGTCAGTGAAGTTCACCAGGTATTTGGCTCCGTTCTCATTGATGATGTAGAAACGGTCACTGCTTGCCATCTTCTCGTACTGTTTCTCGCCTTTCTGGGGGGGAGTACGCTGTTTTACATAGATCTGATCGCGATCGAGGCCGGTAGCTCGCTCTGTTGCGTCGATGAGTTCACCCAAACGTCTGAGTGCTGACTCTTCTTCAATCGTGCTTGGTGGAGCATACTCCTGCAAGCTGATGTACTTGCCTTCATATAGGTCAATTGCAGCACTGTACTCTGGCATATCTGCATCATAGATGCGGTAACAGGTGACTCCCTGACTCTCCATGATGGGAGTGATAGCAGAGAGGTTCTTGACCAAACGGTTGTAAGCCATCTGGGCTCCCTCACTCAATGGCTGGGCAAGTCGCTCCTGCTTTCGGGCAATCGCGCGTTCAATCATCTGCGCTCGTTCTTCCGGAGTGAACACGTAGTAGTGGGCGATCTGGCAGGTGACCCCCCCGCCGTTGTTCACAGTGTTGGTCCGATCGGGTTTCATGTCTACATAGCTCAACAGTTCTTGCTGGCCACAAAGCAGGGCAACATTCCAGCCCCCCCCAAAGAGGCTGCTCAACTGGCTGCCGATCTTTCGGTAGAGGGCGTGAAGGTCCCCCCCATCACCCTCCATCCTCAGCCCATAGGAGGATCGGTAATGATATAGCCATGGTCGGAGGGGGGGACATCGTCCTTGGTAAGGGTAAGGAAGTCCTGTATACGGAAGTCGATCAGGTGATCCACTTGAGCAAGCTCCGCATTCTTTCTTGCAATAGCCACTGCCTTAGGGTCATTATCCCATGCATAGATGGATATCTGACGATTCTTTGCCTTTTCTGCTCTCTCGAGTGCCTCATCCACCACATCATCCCAGAGATCCGGGTCGTGGAAGGGGGGGAGACTGAGGAAGTTGAACTTCCGGGCTGTTACCAACTGGAGCGCGATCACTTGCCCAGAGAGCTGCCTCAATGGCGAGGGTTCCGCTTCCGGTGAAAGGATCGAGCAGGGTTGGAACAGTTTCTTCCATTTCCATTGCCTTCCTCCACTCAGAGCGGTAGAGCACCGAGGCTGCAAGGTACTCGCCGAGTACTGCATCGGTCTGTGCGGCGCGGTAACCGCGCTTGTACAAACCACGGCCAGAGAAGTCTACATACCAAGCGACTGAGTCTCCATCGATATGCACGTGGAAAACTACATCGCTCTCTTCCTTGTCTACCATGGGACGCTCGCCATCAAACTTTTCCCTGATCCGATCTACGATAGCATCCTTGATTCGAATCGTTGCAAAGTGTGAGTTTTTCAAGTAACGACAGTTCTTTGTCGTCTCGGTGACAGAGAAGGTGAGCTCAGGATTTATCCAATCTTCCCAGGGAATCTGGAGTGATGCTTCATAGAGCTCATCCGCATCCTGGATATCATCGTCCATGAACAACCCAAGCAGTACCCTTGTGGCGGTTCTGGACCAGAGGCAGAACCGGTATGCTGATGCGAGATCTGCTGCGAACTCAACCCCCCCTCCGCTGATACTGCGGATCTCGGTTGCACCAGCCCTACGGGCTTCCTCTTCTATAATGTCATTCATGTATAAAGCTGAAGTGGCGAAGAAAATCATTTGGGTTCTCCCTGTGCATCGCTGAACAAGTAATCTAGTTCATATTTTTCGTAATGATAGTGGGTATTGCAGTTGACACAAACCAGCTCAAGCGGGAAAGGGCCATGCTCCAGGATGTCCTGTTGCTCTGCTTTGTCCAGTTGTTTCAGGTACGTTTGGTATTGCTCTCGAGAACAGGGGGGGCAAGAGAAGCCCAGAGGCTGTCTTGCGAGGTGCCTGAGATCATGAGTCCCAAACTGTTGTTCTACATATTCCTTGATTGACATCCCTGAAGCAAGTTTCTCGCCGATGGAGGGAAGGGTGTAGGATTGCTCCTGGAGCTTTTCTAGGACATGCTCTTCACAACCAGGCATTGCCTGCATGAACAGGGCACCGCTACCGATAACCTGTCCTTCCTTGTTGAAGTGAATCGAGAAGTTGAAGAGGGTAGGTGTCTGCTCCGACTGTTGAAAGTAAAGGGCAAGATCCTTGGCCAAATCACCATAGGCCATCATGGTCTGGCCAGTGAAGGGGGGGGCCTTGTGTCCTTCCAATAACTTGGAGATTGAGAGGAAACCAGGACCATAGAGCTCATTCAGGTCCAAACTTTCCAGAGGTTTTGTAAGGGGGGGGATTGGATTATGTTTCAAATATCCCCCCCTTAGAGCTCCTGCTGCCCAGGCCTCGACGTATACACCCGCTATGGGACCTCCACACTCAATATTCAGCTGGATGCGGTCATTGCCTTTTACCGTGCCGCTGAGAAGGCCCGCGGCAAGGTAAGCCTGACCTAATACATAGGTCTCCAGGAGCCCCCCCAAATCATGGTTGGCTCGCATCTGATTGATAAGTGTGGTCGCTGAGATTGCAGTAACACGAACTTGATCGTTATGCAAAAGGAACACCTCACGCCCATCTTCAGGCAGGGACGCGAGATGTTCTCGTAAATTGCTATCTTCTATCTTTTTCTTGATCATACGGAAGCAGAGTAGTCAATGACCTTACTTTTTGCAAGAGCTTCGAACTCAGTTCCGCCTAGAACCTCTCGTTTGAGTAGTTCTTCTGTGATCACAAGCAAGGCTTCCTTGTTCTTTTCCAGCTTTGCCTTGACCATCCCATATCGTTCCCCCCCGACAATTCTGGCAGTTTCACTGTCGATATACTCCTGAGCTTTCTCGCTGTACTCACGTGCGCCCGAGATTCCTGCAATACCACTATTGGTGGTAGGGAGGGTAATGTTCCTGTACCGCTCGCTCATACCGAACTCAGTAATCATCCTCCGCACCAGGTCACTTGCCCTGCTTATATCGTTGCCTGCTCCGGTGGAAATCTCATCGTAAATGACCTCTTCAGCAGCCCGACCACCCAGGAGGGTATCGATGTTGCCTAAAAGTTCATTCTGACTGAGCAGGAATCGGTCTTCAGTCGGATACTGCAAGGTATACCCCCCCAAGGCTCCCAGTCCACGTGGACGATGGAAATCTTACTTACCGGTTCAGCCCCCCCTTCAGTCATGAAGGCGGTCAATGCGTGTCCTGTTTCATGGTAGGCAACTCTTTCCCGTTCCTTGTCATTGAGCAATCGGCTCTTTCTCTCAAGGCCTGCTACCGACTTCTCGATTGCTTCCTCGAAATCTTCATGGAGCACAACTTTTCGGTCTTGTCGTACTGCCATCAAGGCAGCTTCATTGGCAATATTTGCAAGGTCAGCCCCCCCAGCGAGTCCAGCTGCACTCTGTGCAATCTTCCTAAGATCGACATCATCTCCCATCTTGATCTGCTTGGTATGGATCTTCAGGATTGCAAGCCTTCCTTCCAAGTCAGGCTTATCGATGAGGACCTGCCGGTCAAAACGGCCCGGACGAAGTAGTGCGGGGGGGTCCAAAATCTCTGGTCGGTTGGTCGCAGCGATGATAATCACACCTGTGCGTGAATCAAATCCATCCATCTCAACAAGCAACTGGTTTAGTGTCTGTTCCCTCTCGTCGTTGCCCCCCCCATACCTGCTGAGACACGTGATCGGCCGATGGCGTCGATCTCATCAATGAAAATGATACAGGGACTGTTTTCTCTGGCTTGCCTGAAGAGGTCCCTCACACGAGCTGCTCCCACACCAACGAACATCTCTACGAAGTCTGCTCCGCTCATCTTGAAGAATGGAGCACCGGCCTCTCCTGCAACTGCTTTTGCAAGCAGGGTCTTTCCGGTTCCAGGAGGTCCTACCAAGAGAACTCCCTTGGGAATCTTTCCACCGATCTGGGTATATTTTTCTGGTCTCTTGAGAAAATCCACCACCTCTTCTAGTTCATATTTGCTTTCATCGGCTCCGGCGACATCAGCGAAACGAACACCGGTGTCCCCCCCTTCTGCAACAATCTTTGCCTTGTTCTGATTGAAGGAGAGTACTCCTTGTCCACCCTGTCCTCCCATCTTGGAAAACAGAAAACGCCAGAAGAGGATGATAAAGACAAAAGGAAGCGCGTAGGAGAGGATGGATGAGAGCAAGCTTGGCTTTTCAGGTGCTGTTGCATAGTACTCTATCCCTTTTTCATCCAGGAGAGGGATGAAGGAAGGGTCATCCACCTTGTAGGTGCTGAAGGATTGCAAATAGGTGCTGGTTTCCAACCCACGCTGGGGGGGATTGGTAGTGTACGTTTGCAAATCATTGACTGCTTGGTCTCTGGTGAAGGGGGGGTAACCGATGTACTGCTCCTCTTCAATGGCAACACGACGGACGGTGCCATCCTCCACCAAGGTCTTGAACTGGTTGTAATCCACTGGAGTGACATTACTCTGTCTGCTGACCATGTAGGTGTTCAATGCCATGAACACCAAGAGTATGATGAAGAAGTACCAGAAGGAGAAAGTAAATTTTTTCCCCGCCCCCCCTTGGCTCCTTCTCTCCCAAATGCACGCCTGGCTCTATATTCAATTTTCTCTTGAAATTTTCTTTCCAATCCTTATTGTCTTTACTCATGTTTCCTATTTCCTTGGTTGATGATGTCTCCATGGACATCTCCACTAAATATATCCCTACAATTGTCAATCGCAACAAGCCCGATATAGTAAACGGTATATGGATACGAAACAGGTTGTATTGATTACCGGTGGCGCAAAGCGTCTTGGATTTGCCATGGCTCAGCATCTGCTCAGTGAAGGGTATCGTGTGGTCATCCATTGCAACACCAGTTGCAACAATGAGGAAGACTTGGATGAGAATTGCCGAACTGTGCAGGGAGATCTCACGAGCAGGGAAGCATTACGGACAATTTTCGAGAGAGCAGTTGATTGCTTTGGCCAGGTTGATCACCTGATCAACAATGCATCAGTATTTCCCTCAGCTCCCATTGAGGAGACAACATTCGCGCTATGGGATGAGGTTATGGCCATCCATAATACTGCGCCTTTTTTTCTTTCCAAGGCACTCTACCTACACCTAACTGAACGTGGTGCCACAGGGGGGGCTGTCATCAACATGGTTGATGCTAAGATAGAGGCTCCCACAGCAAGCCGCCCTGCCTATTACATCTCCAAGGGGGGGGCATTGTTGGCTCAGACCAAAACCTTGGCGGTATCCCTCGCGCCAACGCTACGCGTGAATGCCATCTCTCCGGGAGCTGTGCTCAGTAATGGCGATGATGCCTACTTTACCAAGATGGCAGAGCGACTACCGCTCAAGCACACCGGAACTGCCCTTGATATTGTGCAGGCAGTAGCTATTTGCTCCGTGCTTCCTTTGTCACAGGAGTGGAACTTGCGCTCGACGGTGGGCAGAGACTTTTGTAGTTTAGGTGAAGATGGCCCTATTATACTTGCCCTTGAAGTGATTCAATACGATAGTTAGCATACTAACACGCACAGTAGAAGGAGTGCATATCCATGCATAATCGAAGAATACGAGGGATGGTTCTTGCTTGGTACTTATAATGGTAAGTACTGTTGCCTTCTCCCAGTCCCTGGAGGATATCGTTTCCAAGGCACTTGGGGGGGAGAGTACCCAGATGCAGGACTTGGAGATTACCAAGAACAATGCACTATTGACCCAAAGCATTTCACAAGCAGAAGACGAAGTAGGAATTACCGTCAGTAGTGGAGAGGTGAGTGCTACCTACAACCCTTCTTCCTCTGCATACGAATTCGAAAATTTAGGTGGAGTAAGCGCATCCTTTTTGCTTCCAGATGATGGAGACACTACCATTTCCGTTTCCACTGGGACAATGCGCTATTTACCGAATGGGAGCGCCTTTGCTATCTCTCCGAGCGTTTCTGCGAGCCACACCCTTACCTACGGCTATACCACCGATAATCGTGAAAGCCTTGCAAATCGGCAGACAGAGGTGTTGGCTACCAGCTCCTATGAGAGCAGTAGACTGAATTTTACCAATACCATCTATAAGCAGATTAGTAGTTTGCTGGAAAATGAAAAGTCCATCAAACAGGCCGAAAAACAAATAGCAGACCTGCGTCTAGCCCTTGAGCAGAACCTCTCGTTGAAGTTAATCAGGGAGGGGGGGAGTCTTACCCATGAGACACAGAAGCAGGCTATTGCATCCCAAGAGGCAACACTCTCTGGTCTGAAGGCTTCCAGGGAGCTATTGCTTAGGCAGTATGCCACCCTAACCGGAGGTGCTTGGGAAGGAGTGGACTCAATTCCTGAACCGGTACTCGATTTCTCCAGCAATGGGGGGGAGGGAAACAGCACTGTGTTCATGCAGTCTCTTGCCCTATCCATGGCTAAGGAAGACCTAGCGTTGAAAATGGCTGAGTTTGAGAACAAGAGTTTGAAACTGAGTGGTGGAATCGGAGGCTCCTCGATCGATTCCGCATATTTTGTGAGTGGGTCATCACTCCAAACCATCACCCCCCCGGAATTCGCAGCTACCTTATCCGGTAAGCAGTTCTCGCTGACAGGCAAAGTGGAAGGAACCTATGATTCTAACGCTAAAGACTTTACCCCCCCAACAGTCAGTGTTAGTGGGAGTTGGAGCAATAACCCTTCCTCTACACCGACTCCTTGACAGTACAGAAGTTACAGAACGAAGTCTTGCTTGCTGAGATTGCGTATGCCAATGCCAAGAATGATTACCAGCAGAGTGTGACCTCGCTTGAGAACAGAATAGCCTCATGGAACCTCAGCTATATGTTGCTTGGCCAGACGATGGACTACCACAACCAGGTATTGAAACAACAGCAGGATCTGGCTGAGCGTGGCCTTGCCACCAAGAGCGAGGTAGACGATGCAACCTTTGCTGTGGAGATGGATGCCTATGATATAGCTACCACGCTCCTATCAGGTTTGCAGTTAGAAAACGAAATTCGCATCTTGCAGATATAAGGGAGAAGCATTCCATGCAAAAGCAGTCCAATGAAATGAATACTGAACACCAAGTCAGAAACCAACTGAGAAAAAAAACTCCGTGTAAAACGGGTGAAACGATTGATAACTACCTTTGTCGTTCTGGGCCTGATCCTATTCGGTCTCTATGTCTATACATTCTACAATGAAAATGGAAGGATGCCCTGGGCCGAGGTAAAATCTCCGGTAAGTGCAATAAAGGAAGTAGAGGCGAAAGTATATGAAAACACCTTCACCTCGACCATTGACCTATCAGGCTATGTTGAACCGAATGAAATCCAGAAGGTAATCCTCAGGGCAACAGGAACGGTTACCGATGTGTTCGTGGAGGAAGGGGGGGATGTTGTCAAGAAAGGTGATGTACTCATCGCCATTGATGACACCAGCCAGAAGTATGAAGTTGCAAACCTTGAAGCAGAACTGGAAAGGGCAAAGCTGGTCGGAAGTGACCGCGAGGTTGAACTGACCGAGTTAAGACTGCAATCCGCGCAGAATCGACTTGATTACACCAAGGCCTATGCCAATTTTGATGGAGTGGTTGCAGAGGTCAATGTAAGCAAAGGTGATTACTTTGATGCAGGTTCCAGTGCAATGACCATCATAGACCGTTCCAGTCTCAAGGCTACAGTGGAAATTGATGAGATTGACATGCAATATGTACAGCTTGGACAGACTGCTACGCTCTATTTTGATTCCTACCCCCCCTCCACTTCAGTAGAGGCAGAAGTGACCTATATCCCAATGCTTGGGAGGTACACCAATCAAGGAATCGGTGTCATGGATGTAGAGCTCACCATCTCAGACCCGCCGCCCCCCC
>JDSH01000199.1_pt1 | contig 17228 bp, 20 predicted proteins | sample 199451 | NCBI WGS metagenome assembly JDSH01 (sample SAMN02584198, study PRJNA231836) | bioreactor metagenome | isolation source: continuous culture bioreactor electron acceptor NO2- transfer2 day 38 after... | place: Germany: Bremen | reverse complement strand
GAAACGCTGCTTCAGGTTTCCGTCCCCCCCATCATAGGTCGCCAGTAGCGTGGTCTTGTCCTGCCACAGGTAACGCTCCACCACTTGTCCATCTTTGAGCTTGGCCACCCGGTTACCCAGGGCGTTGTGGCGGTATTCGATGGTATGGTCCGGTGTCTGCACCTGCTTGAGCCGGCCCTGGCTATCGTAGTCGTACCTAGTGACGTAAGTGCCGGTGGTTTTCTGGCTCAGGCGACCGTTGCCATCGTAGGTGTAGCTGGTATTGCCAAAACTCTGTAACTGGTCGCCCAGGTTGTAGCTGGCGGAAACACCCGAGACGCCTCGTTCGGTGCTGGTAGCCAGGGTACGGTTGCCGTTGGCGTCGTACTGGTACTGCTCCACCAGTTGGCTGTTTTTGGTCACCTCGGTCAGGCGGTAGCGGTCATCGTACTTATACCCGTACTGGTTGACCGTGCCATCCGGCAAGGTTTCGGTTTTACCAACGATCTGGCCAACGCTGTTGTAGGTTAGTTCGTAGTCGAAGACAGCCGCCTGATTCAGCTCGGTGCTGACAACGGTGACTTCCCCCCCGTGGCCGTTATAGCCAAACGTTTTACTCAGGGTGCCATCGTCCAAGCTGACCGGCAGGCCGTGATTGGCGTGGCGACTGATGGTGAAGCCGTGAATGCCGGTTAACAGGCCGTCCCGGTCATAGGTCAGGCTGGTGCTGTCGCCAGCGTAGGTGATCTGGCTGACCTGGTAATCCGGGTTGTGCTGGTACTGGATCCCTTCGTTGAGTTCGCCCTGATAATCTACGGCCGTCAACAGGGTGCCGTCCCAGCTGTAGCTCAGGCTTTCTCCACCTTCCGTAATCTGGCTCAGCTGATCGCATGGTGGTAGTCGTAGAGGATTGCCCCCCCTTCCGGCGTATCGGTCCGGGTCAGGCGGTTCTGACTGTAGGTATGTTCCAGCCGTTGCCCGGATGGCAGCTCAATGGCCGTCAGGCGGCGATCCCGATCGTACTCGTATTGAGTCGTCTCACCCAGCGGGGGGGTCGCTTCGGAGGTAACCCGGTTGATTCCGTTGTAGGCGCTGTCGTGGTCAGCCGGCGTTGGCACCACCAGGACGGTTCGGTTGCCATTCTCGTCGTACTCGCTGAGCGTGGTATGGCCGTCCGGGTAAGTGACTTTGGTGACCCTCCCGAGCAGATCATATTCATAAAACGTCTGCTTACCGTCGGCGGCCGTTATCGCAGTCACCTGGCCCCCCCGGCCTTCGCTGCCGAAGGTGTAGCTGGTGCTTCGGTCGCCCACGGTTTCCTGAATCAAGCGGCCACGGGCGTCGTAAGTAAACTCGGAATCCAACAGGCCGGTCACGGATATGCTTTGGGTGAGCAGGGTTTCCGGGTCAACCTGTTCACGGACAACACGGCCCTCCGCCGAGGTTTGCACCAGGGTGCCGGCACGAGCGTCTACCTCGGTGGTGCTGGTGTCGCCGTTCACACTCGCGGTCACCGTGTATCGGCTGGTATCCGCGCCATTCTGGCCGTAGACCGTACTGAGCGTGGTGCTCTGGGTCAGGCGCTGGCTGAGAAACGGTTATGGCGCTGGGGGGGATTTCTTGCAGGGTTTTGGGGGGGTCCAGCACCTTGTCCACCACGGTGGTAACACCGCCGTAGAGAGTGGTTTGCTGGAGTTGGTCGGCCCTCAGGATATCCACCAGGGTGGTCCCATTCTTATAGGTGATTTCCTTGCGGACATCACCATTCTCCAGCACTCGGCGAACGGTCTGGTACTGATTACCCTCCGCAGTGGTATAACCATAGCGGTTGTGGCCGATACCTACCCGGGTATCGAAGAAGTCCACTGGCCGCCTTCGGGATCCCGGGTTTGGTAGACACGACCATTCTGGTCAAATTCATGAGGGTAGCGGTAACCGTTCGGGTCGGTTTTCTCGGTGAGCAACCCGCCTTCCTGATACAGGAACTGATACTCGCTGCCATCTTCATAGGCCAGGGCTGTCAGGTTGTTGTGTTCATCAACCGTGAGTTCGGTTATCTGGCCGTCCGCTGCCACAATTCTCTGTGGTTCACCGTCTGCATTTCGCTCAATAGCAATTACGTTTCCAAAACGGTCCGTAATTTGATTGAGCTTGCCGGCCTCGTTGTAACCGAATTCAACCAGGGTGGTACCACTATCCAGATCGAAGGTGGCAATGTGTCGGCCCTCGCTATCAAAGCGGTATGGCATTCTCGAGGCTGAAGCGGCATCCCTTACACAGCGCACGTGATACTGGTCCGTCTTGCTGAACCGCTCGCTATTGAAGCTGGCGCTTTCGATCGCCCAGGCCTGTTCATCGTCCCGGAAATTGGTGGTTGAGCTCCAGTACGGCTGCCGGAAGCTGGCTTCATGATCCCAGTATTCCCCCCCGGGAGGGAAAACCAGCTCTGTTTGATGGACAAACACGCTGTTTGGCAGAACGTAAAGCAGCTCGTTGATGTTCGGCAGTCGCCAATCGCTGAAGCCAGCAAACGTAGAGGCCTCACAATGCTGGATGCTGGAAGCCCAATCTAACTTGGTACTTGCGTTCTCGGGCGCATCCTGCCACATCAGGCCGTTGTCATTATCGACAACTACCTGTTTGGCCGCGTCACGTTTCAGGTTCTGGGTGTATCGCTCATCAATAGACTCTCCCCCCCGAACACACATGACGGGCTTCAGGGCACTCTCTGGATTCGCCGCCGACGTGTGCCAAAGACCTCGGGCACGGGATACGCTGTAAATGGCCGGCCCGATGTTCCCGCCCGACTTCTCAAGGGTGTAGCCAATCTCTTTGGCCGTTGGCAAACGCCAACCTGTTCCCTTCGGCGTAGCATCGTTGGCGCAATACGCCTGAGCCCCCCCTGCCTTGGTGCGAGTCTCGAACGGCTGATCGGTAAACTGCCATTCCAGCCCGGTCACCTTGTCAACAAGTACACCCTCATCGTTCACGGTGTAATCGATGCTGCTACCACCGCTCTGGTAATAGCCGTCATCGCCATCAACCAGGCTGTAGGTAAGGCCGGTTTTAAGGATCAGTGACTGGGTTTCCACATCCACGACGCTACCACTGCCCAGATACACTCGGCCGGCGGGATCGTATTCATGAACGTTGGACAAAGACCAGCCATTGGCGAGCTGGCGTTCAAAACTGTTCTTGAAGGAGACACCGCGGGTTTGCCAACTGATGTAGTTCTGGCGGCCTGGTACTTCCGTCACATTGTTGCCGACCGTAGCCCAGGCCACCGGGAACTCCGCAAGCTCCCGCTGTTCCTCAGCGGCATTGCCGGCACTGATGTACTGGGTTTTGTACTCATAACCAATGCTCACCCGGCCGCTTACCATCCCGGCAGGGCGAACACCATCCACCCGGGTACCATCCCAGATGAACTCCACTTCGGTATTCGTTGCCGGCGCCAGTTCTCTCTGGAACACCCGGCCGGCAACTTCCAGCTTCACAATCATTTTCTCAAGCGTTGAGGGAATCTCGGCACCGCTGACTTTAATGCGCGCCTTGTGCTTGTATCCCTCGGTTCTCTGGCTGGAGTAGTGAAGCGTCAGGTTCGTGCCCGCGATGGCAATGTCTTCATGGAAGGTTTGCTGGTAAGGCTTAACGTATGAACCCGTGCATTCAAGCTCTTCGTTCTTTTCGTCTTCCTGCTCCAGATCAAGCGCCAGCTCCGTAGGCGCTTCGTCTTCGCTGGCCCCCCCCAGTTGAGGTCTTTCGCCGAGAAGTGGTTAAAGCTACCCCCCCACCAGAGCGTGTCTCCGGCTTCGTAGCCTGCCAGACCAATAACCTCATCTTCGGTGTTGCCATTGCCGTTGAGGTCGTCAGGCGTGGAATCGCCGGTGTAGTCGAGGCCGTCGACCACACCATCGCCATCAACATCCAACAACTGAACAACTACGCCGTTGGAGGACGCCACCCACTGATTTCCAAGCCGATCATAGGTTCCGATCGGGACAATCTCGCCAACGTCAAAGCCCAGGAAGTTGTCAACGAACATCACAACGTCACTATCAAAAACAACGCTGTCGCTGTAATAAACGCCCGCTACGTGAAGGTCATTGGCGAACGTGAAGGCCGTCTCGCGGGGGGGTAGTTCTCCTGGCATCGATTCCGGAGTTTCGAATTCCGTCGCGCTGAACTGAAACTCCTCAAGCTCGCGAGTACTGCCGTCTGCAGAGACCACGGTTGCAGTGGTTATACCATTGAAGACAACGGTTGCCTGACGCTCGCCAAACTCGTCAATAACCGGCGTGGACTGATGAACCTGAGGTTCGCCGGACGTCAAATCGATCCGTGTCTGTTTGCTGTCACGGGGGGGCAGCAACATGACGTTCTCAAGACTTGCCCAGCGTTAGAAGAGCCGATGGTGGTGCGCTGCACAACGAGGTGCCCGGTTTTTTCGTAAACGATGGTCTGCTGACCGGCAGGTCCAGCGATGATAAACCGACCATCACTTCCGGTTTTTGTTGAGCCAAGCTCGGGCTTATTCAGGAATGAAGCCTGTACTCCGGCCATGGGCTGGCCGTCACGATCCAGCACCAGCCCGGTGTACACCGCCATGGCCATGGGGGGGTCGTAACTGCTAATGGTCGCGTTGTCTGGCACGTATTCCGAGTATGCAGACGCCTCGGTGCCCTGAAGATTGCTGAGATCAGTTGCTTCACGAACCCGGACAAAGAGTCGGTTAGACTCCAGACCATTAACGCGGGCAAGCACCTGAGCGTTCCCTTCCCGCTCTGCCGTCAATACGCCACCTTCAACAGAAATGATAGACCGGCTGTCCGCTACGAAGCTGGCGTAGGCGGTAATATCCACTTCATTTCCGTTGTCGTAATAAGCGCCTACCTGAAGAGAATGCGAATCACCCGGAACCATCATCAGGGTGCTGGGTGCGACGCGGATCTCTCGCAGCCCATTGGTATCCACCCGCGATTCATCAATTTCGAGAATGTGAGCGGTATTACAGCCTTGGGCTGCTGACACATCGACCGTAGTGACGCCAGACATGTCCCACTCGCTGTTCTGGTCAACGGTCTGGAAGACTGTCACATAGCCATGTGAGGACGGTGACGTTTGTCCCGGGCGATAAAGCCCGCGGGCAACCCCCAAACCCGATCACCCCCCTTCTTCGGATTCGATGCCACTGTTTCATCAAGGCCCGCCTGCAAAACGTGATCCCGGTGCCCCCCCCACGCGGGGGGGCCCGTTGCCCACTCAAAGTCTTCAAACCAACTTTTATCCTGGTAGAGCCAACCATAAATGGCCAGGACCAGTGCCTGATCCACCGTTGGAACCTCGGCGTAGCCGTTGCCAGAAGCAAGGGACTCCGTCTTTACATGGGCATCGCGATGACTTGCCAGGTAAGCGTTTGAATCAAGACGATCGCTTGGGCTAAGGCCATCGTTGTAGTGGCCAATGACCTGATTACGATCATGAATGTAATCAGCATAGCCTTGAGCAATCGTCACTATTTCCTGGGCAACCCCCCCCTGATAGGGCTTGAGACCTCGTGCCGTGCGCTCGGCATTCACGAGATAGAGCCCTTTTTCCTGAAGACTCATAGCGTCCCAGGTCGCCTGATCCGGCATGATCAGGAACTGGAAAACCGATGGATCCTGAGAGCGCGCATAGTTGAAGCCCCCCCGGGCAATATCGTCGACTGTTTCGACTTGATTTCCTCGCCACTCTATATCGTTTTCAGGATACTGGAGCTCCACATATTTATCATTGGCGACGGGTTGCAAGGGGGGGCAGGACATCAGCTCCCTTGTTGGTTCAACAACGAGACTCAGTTCCGCCGTGTCGGTGAGACCAAGCCCTGTCGTTACGGTCAATAGAACCGGATATTCGCCAGCAGGCATCCCTTGAAGATTCGCGATCGCACTGGTGGACATGACCTCATCTTGCAATCGCCATTCGTACTCAAGCACACCTTCCTGGACAGAACTGCCAGATCCATCAAGAGTAATCGGGACGTTCTCGTAAACGTAGTGTGCGTCGCAGAGTCGCTTGTGGTGCATACCCAACCTCCACCAACAGTGTCTTGGTGCAACCTGGCCCGCATCCGATTCGACTTCAACCCGGTATGGCCAACTGCCGGCTTCAAGACCGGTTAAGGTAACCGACGCTGAGTTACTGAACGGTGTCTGGGTATCGCCCTCATACCAGCGGAAGGCGGCAATCTCTCCCAGGGGGGGTACATGGCTGGCCTGGGCGCTTATGGAAACGCTATCGCCCACTGCTGCCAGGAAATCGCCATCCAGGCTAATCACTGGGCTGTGCCCACTCACCGATACGTCGATCGACTGTTGGTGAGTCAATCCATTCGCGTAAGTAAGTGACAAAACGACTCGATGCTGACCAAGTGCCAACCCTTCTAACACCAGGGTCGAACCTTCGCCAAGTACTTCACCGGTTTCTTGAGACAACCATTGGATGGATTCAACCGAAGGATCCGACGCCTGGGATCCAGCCTCAAGCGTCACGGTGTCGCCAAGGTTAACGTCCGGGTTACCCTCTACTTCGATATTAGGGCGAGGAATCACCGCTACAGTGACATCCTGCGCTGCCTCTAGTCCACGCGCGTTTGTAACTGTCAGCCGGTAGGTATTCTCACCGGCAGTAAGGTTTGCCATTTCCAGAAGCGGTCCCGTAGCAACCACACTCCCGTCTGTAGCATTTGTCCATTCATAGGCTGATATTCCGACTACATCCTCGGTGCCACTACCATCCAGAACAAGTGTGTCACCTTCCCACAGGGAGGTCTGGCCCGAAATCTGGATGACTGGCGGACCATACACCACGAGCGAGATGGGCTCGTCCAGAGGCTGACTCAACCCAAGCTGGTCGGTAACGGTGAGCTGAATCTCGTACGTTCCTGCATTACTGAACTGAGTTTCAAGGACGGCGCTGTCGCCAAGCACTTCTTCTGTCGTCAGATTGCTCCATTCGTAGGCCGTAATATTTCCATCCGAGTGATAGCTGGCAGAGCCGTCGAACACAATTGGCTGTTCAACGTTCACCTCTTGCGGCGGCATGTTAGCGAGGACCGCCACGGGCTCCGCATAGCTTCGGATGCATCGCGGCGCATAGTTTTCATAATTGAGCCCCCCCACAACCGAATGGTTGGCATTCGCAGCCCAGCTGCCCGCATAGTTGGATTCGGGATCATACTGATATCGGAACAGATAGCCTCGGGTGGGATCATCATTCACGAGGGTAGAGGAAAGCCAATGCCTGTTCTCCGGAACGTTTATGAAGTAGTCCGGGCTCCAGCGAGAATCGTCGAACACGAAATACTCAAATTCCCGCACCAGCAGTTGGGACTCATTGAAGTTAGGCAACCTCCAGTCAGAAAAGCCCCCCCCAAGATCCAGAGCCTCACAATAAGCCAGGCTTGCTTCAACATTGCCTCTGACTTGCAGAGCTTCAGGGGGGGTGTCTTGCCACATCAAACGGTTGGCACGATCAACCACAAGATTGTGGTCATCCAAACGATGAAGCGACGGCAGGAATCGCTGCGGACCGCTGACGCAGCGGACACTGGCCTCCTTATTGTAATCAGCGGGCAGAATCCTGGTGTCTTTGAAATCCACCATGGTTTTCCAGCTGCTATACGCAGGTTCTCGAGAGCGGCCCTGAAACTGGGGGGGGATGCAAAAAAAACCATCGCTGATCGTAACCTGTCCCGACTTGATACTTGAAAACCTGTTCGATCAGCGTCTTGCTATGATCAAAGAGATAGACCAGCTCAAGGCGATTGGAAGGCGCCATTCAGTCTCTCCACCCAACTCTAAATCACGACAATACGATGCGGCGTTGTGGAACGTTGTTGCTTCATTCAGGACAACATCACTGTTATCTTGCCAAACAAGACCGTTCACCTGGTCAACAACAACGTCCCGTTCGTCGTCACGAACAAAAAAAACGATCCGTACCAACCTGACATCCCCCCCGTCGTCTCCGGAATAACGACTTATTCTTGCCCCCCCCGTTCTCGGAATTCTGGAGTGCCCTTCCTCTACTTCTTCCAGAGTCACGAGCGGCGAGACACTGATTACAAAGCTCTGGGTATCACTCAATCCATAGGGATCTGTTACCCGAACGGATATTTCGTGGTCACCTATCTGGCTATCGTTTGGCGTCCATCGAAGCTCGTCGCCCTCAAGCAACATCCCCCCCTCGGCCCTGAAACCAGAGAGAAAGCCAGACGACTGTCTGCAACGAAGGGATCTGATGCCATCAAAGAGTAAACGTAATCCTGACCTACGACCGTGTTCTGCAAGGGCCAGGAGGTGAAGGCAGGCTCTTTGTTTGGATCCTGGACGGTCAGGTGAAACATTTGAAGGTCTCGGCTCCGCGCTCGTCCACAACCCGTATTTCAAAATAGTTTTCACCCAGCTGATGCCGTTGTGGCTGCCAGGAAAGCAGACCTGCGTACTTATCGATCTCAACGCCTTCAGGGCCAGTAACGTGAAAGCAAAGATCATCATTCTGATTATCGGTGGCTCTTACCTGGTACACATATTCGCTGGCGTACCAGGCTTCTGAACTTGGCGCAGAGGTTACCTGGGGGGGAGGCTGATTGGTTTCAGACAATTGCTCAGGCGTCAGACCAAAGCCTTCAGATCCATCCACCCCCCCTCCTGCGTCACAGCTATCGGTGGAGCCTCCTTTAATAAGGATGTTCAGACGGGATTCGGCATCCGGTGAGACACCGAAGCTTCCCAATATGTCCTGACTGCTAAGAGTGCTCTGAGAGCCCCCCCCATCTCCGTCACCAAAAAAGATATTCCCTATTACATTTCGTCGAGAGAAAAAGTTTACAACCCGCACTCCGACATTGTGGCTCTCACTTTGAAGAACCAGGTCATTTCCCCCCCACCGGATCATATTTGAGGCAATATCCTGACGCTCAATGCCTCCAACGAAATACACGTTGTTCAAGGCGCTATCAGCAACAATTACCTTGTTGCCATCGCCAGGACGCAGTTCAAACGTAATGCCATCATCGCCATACTGGGGGGGGACTTCCCCCCCACCGGGCAAGCGGCCTACGAGATAATCACTACCTTCACCTGGTTTAACGACGCGTACGCCCATTCTGGGCACCAGGAACTCGCTTACGCCCGACCCAGACAAGGTGTCCGAATCTCCGGCACCCAGTACCAGTGAACGAGAAGGTTGAACCTGAGAGGGCGCCTCTTCCCCCCCAAAAACCTGGAAGAGACTTGAGCGAGTCAGTGAGGCACCGTCATGGAACCTTAACTCGCCCAATGTGTTGGCTACAGAAAAGAAATCTCTTACTGTAATTCGGACCTGTTTAGAGTCAATCCGCAGTAAAAGATCATTCCCAGACTTTACGAAAGACTGAGAAACATCGGAGTACGTTATCGATTCATCAAACTCGATAACATTGAAGCCTTCTGTCTCGACAATGACATTGTTTCCAAAGCCTGCCTCAAAATAATAAAGGTTGTTACCTGGCCCACCCAATACATAGTCATCACCGGCCTCCGGGATAATCAGGTTATCCCCCGCTTCCGGCATAGATCAGATCATCCTCAGCCGTACCAATGAGCCAATGGAATTCTTCCGGTAGTTCCGGATCGGTGTCGCCGGGATCTCCATTGCCCGGGTCGGTTCCGCCACCCGAGCAATCATTGCCACAATCACCGCCACCGTTACTACTTCCTCCCGCGTCCAGCAGTATGCCTTCCACGTTGAGTGCGTATTCAGTTTCCGCTTCTGGAGCAGCTACGCCAAAGAGCTCAAACAATTGAGCTGACTGAAGCTGACCTCCGGACTCAAACCGTATGTCTACAACCGTATTGGCAAGCGTAAAGAACTTGTAGATGCGCACTTCGTCATCGCTGTTGCGATTGCCGAGTACCAGATCATCGCCACGTTTTTGCAACTGGGAGGCCACATCATTAAACGTGATGCCGCCCCCCTGAAGAAGATCTCGTGATGCCCCCCCGACGAGGCCACGACTACATCCTGGCCGTCCCCCCCCGGATAAATCTCGAAGGTGACAGGGGGGACGTGCGTCCAATCAGGTAGTCGTTGCCTGCCAGCCCCCCCTTTAAAACCTGAGTATCCTCTGAGGGGGGGATCAGAATATCTCTTTGACTCGACCCTGAAATGACGCTGTCACCATTCCCCCCCGCCTGAACCAGTTGAAGGGGGGGCTCTCCATCAGCGGTTGGTTCCGATGTACCAAATACCTGGAATAGTTGGGTAGATGAAAGCTGCTGACCGTTCTGAAAGGTAAAAGACGCGATAGTGTCTTTAACGGTAAAGAATCCACTCACAGTAAGGGTTCGATTCTCGTTACCCAATACTAACTGCAAATCGTCGCCTGACCGCCACAGCCCGCTGGCAACATCAGAAAAGGAAATATTAGGCCCGAATTCCACGGTGTTCTGCCCGGCCACCTCAACAACGGTAATGTGACCCACGCCAGCGTCGACAAGGTATTCGTTGTTGCCGGCACCACCAATGATCAAATCCTCTCCGGTTCCAACGAGGATTCGCGAACCTTGAGGCCCAACAACGATCAGGTCATTGTTTTCCGTGCCAACAATCTCGGGGGGGGTTACCGGCGTAGATAATGCAGCAGGTATGGGAGGTAGTATCAGTGCGAGAGAGGCGAACGCGAGGACAGAAAAGGCGACATACAGGCGTGACTGTGCCATGAGGGCTTCCTTTCAGGTTTCATTGTGCAATCCATGCACCCCCCCCAAAACTCAGGATCTCTATTCAGAGCAGAAATCGTCGAACTGGTGACTCCGCAAAACAGTTGAGGGAGGCCAAGGCCGTAAAATCATTACACGCAATTAACACGAAACGAGCAAGTCAGGAAGCCAAAAAAAACCTGAACTTGAGACCCAGATCACATCAGAAAAGTCCATGTCCAGCTACCTGACTCAGACCGCCGGGGGGGCATACACCTTGATATTGCCATGCCCCCCCTCAGCCTTCAGGTGGCCGGCGTGCATGCGGCTCATGGTGCCCCCCGGTCACAGTACAGCAGGTACTGGCGGTTGCCCGGCAGTTCCGCCACCTGCTGATTCAGCTCGTAGAAAGGAATTTTGAGCACATCGTTGTTTGTCAGGGTCAGTGGCGAGCGTTCTTCTTCAGACGGGTGGCGAACGTCGATAATCACGTCGTCTACCGACGGCGTCTGGATCAACTCCACCTCTTCCGGCGTCTGGGTGCTGTCCAGGAGCTGGCTGACCATGGTGTCGGTACGGTTAGCGATGGCATCGGCCAGGGCGGCCGGTCCATGTTCGCCTCTTCTTCCTCCACCCGATGCAACCTGGCGCGGGTGACCGGCTTGCTGGAAATCACGCCGCAATACTCCGGCATGTTGCGGGCAAACGGCTCGGTACCGATGTCCTTGGCAATTCGGATGATTTCCTGCTTGTCCATGGCAATCAGCGGGCGCAGCACAACCTCGTCACTGGCACGATCCACCACATTCAGGTTGGTCAGGGTCTGGCTGGAGACCTGAGCCACCGCATCGCCCATGACCAGACCCGAAGCGTTGTAATCCCGGGCGATCTCGGCAGCCGCCTTGAGCATCATCCGCTTGAGCACCACGCCCCCCCAGTGGCGATGGTTGACCGAGCGCATGATCTCGCGACCACACCCTCAAATGGCACAGAAATAACTTGACGTTGTGGGACGAACCATAACGCTCCCACAGGTAGTGAGCCACCTGGCGCACGCCCACTTCATGGGCCGCACCGCCCAGGTTAAAGAACAGATAATGACTGCGAATACCACGGCGCATCATCAGGTAGGCAGCCACCGACGAGTCGTAGCCGCCGGAAATCAGCGTCATCACCGTTTCTACCGTCCCCCCCAGCGGATAACCGCCAAGACCCTCGTGTCGACGATGGGCAATATGGTAGCTGTCGTCCTTTACCTCAATACGAACTTCCAAATCCGGTGATTTCAGATCTACGCCTTTGGCGCCGGAGCCCTGCAACAACGCCGCACCCACCAAACGCTCCAGGTCAATGGAACGGAAATCATGATCGCCATGGCGGCGGGCGCGAACGGCAAACGTCTTGCCTTTCAGGCGTTCGGCATAGGCCTGCACCGCCCTTTCGCCCACATCGTCAAGATCGACAAACGGAAACACCCCCCCGATCTCCTGAATGGTCGAGATGCCGGGGAATGCGCACCAGCTCATCAATGACCGGGCCGGCAAGGCTGCGGCCATCGGGCACATCCACATCCACCCGGTCCCAGCTGCCATCCACACGGATCTCCTGATCCAGCCGGGCCAGTAATTTACGGATATTCTGCCGCAACTGGCGCATCTGCTGCTGGCGAACGGGTTTACTCTTGATAGCCACTTCCGGGGGGGCGGGACGAATCAGCAATTTCATAAAAAAGACTTTGATCGGAATAACGTCGGGTGGCGTAAAAGCCAGAAAGGCCTTAGTGTACCCTTTCGCCAGACTGGCTCAAAATCCGTCATTGCCGAAACCATCAGGAGCTTCACCAACGATGACTGAAACCACCATGAATGCCCTGGTCTCCCCCCCCGAGGCAGCCTCGAGATCCTTTCCAACTACGAGGTAAACCGGCTCAAGGACAAGAGCGAGGGTGGTCTGTATCGCCTGTTCCGTCAGTGTGCGCTGGCCGTGCTGAATACGGGCGTCGAAACCGACGACTGTAAGGAATTGATGGAAGCCCACGCCGATTTCGATGTACGGCTGGTGCCCCCCCAGCCCCCCCGGGGGGGACTGAAACTGGAGCTGATCAATGCGCCCGGCCACGCCTTTGTGGACGGCGAAATGCTACGTGCCATCCGGGAGCACCTGTTTTCTGTACTGCGCGATATCGTTTACAGCCATTCCCTGCCCAACAGCGTGGCCGGCTTCCGCAAAGACAACCCCCCCGAAGACCTCACCAACCTGGTGTTCCACATTCTGCGCAACGCCAGGGTACTGGAGGCGGGGGGGCGTCAGCCAGACCTGGTGGTGTGCTGGGGGGGCGGCCATTCCATCAGCCACGACGAATACCAGTACAGCAAGGATGTGGGGGGGCACCAGTTGGGGGGGCTGCGCGGCCTGAGCATCTGCACCGGTTGCGGCCCGGGCGCCATGAAAGGCCCAATGAAAGGCGCCACCATCGGCCACGCCAAGCAACGGGTGAAGAATGGCCGTTACATCGGCATTACTGAGCCGGGCATTATCGGTGCCGAGGCGCCGAACCCGATTGTAAACGAGCTGGTGATCATGCCGGATATCGAGAAGCGTCTCGAGGCCTTTGTTCGCTGTGGCCATGGTGTGATTGTATTCCCGGGCGGCGTGGGCACCGCAGAGGAGATTCTGTACCTGCTCGGCATTCTGCTGCACCCGGACAACGTTGACCTGCCTTTCCCGGTGGTGTTTACCGGCCGCCAGGAAAATGCCGAATACTTCGAAATGATCGACAAGTTTATCCGCAACGCCCTGGGCGATGAGGCTGCCAGCAAATACGAGATCATCATCGATGATCCGATACGGGTCGCCCAGACCATGAAGCAGGGCATGAAAGACGTGGAGACCTTCCGCCGCGCCATGCAGGATGCCTACTACTTCAACTGGATGCTGAAGATAGATCCGGTATTCCAGCTACCGTTCGAGCCGAACCATGACAACATGCGGGCCCTGGAACTGCATCGCGATCAACCGGTTCACCTGATTGCGGCGAATCTGCGCAAAGCGTTCAGCGGGATTGTGGCGGGTAACGTGAAGGAAAGCGGAATCCGGCAGGTGCAGGAGAAAGGGCCGTTTGAAATTGCCGGCGACCCGACGCTGATCAAGCCTCTGGAGGCCATGCTGGAGCAGTTCGTGGCGCAGAACCGGATGAAGCTACCCGGATCCTCAGCCTACCGTCCGAGCTATCGCATTGTCAGTGGTGCGGCCTGAGCCGCAACACTGACAAACACAACGTCTTACTTGCCGCCGTCGGCCGGCAGGCTGGCGTAGTAAGCTGCCAGGTTGGCAATGTCAGCATCGCTCAGGGCTGTGGCCTGACCCTGCATCACCGGAGCCTGTCCACCCTGACGCTGGCCTGCCTTGTACGCCTTCAGAGCTGCAACCAGGTACTGCTCTTTCTGGCCAGCCAGGTTCGGATAGATGGGCACCTGAGAGATACCGTTCTGGCCATGGCACGCGGCACAAACGGCGGCCTTGGCCTTACCAGCTTCGATGTCACCGGCGGCCATGGAAGCGACCGGTACCATCGCGCCAGCTGCGAACAGGCCCGCTACTGCAAGATGCTTCAGATTCATTGTGTTAACCCTCTCATCGTTTTAACGTTCACATTCCGGCATAAAACCGGTCAGTAACTCAGGTTTCACTTATAGCACACCCGCCCGTGAGCTCAAATGTGATAGATCAAGGACTTTCGTGCGACCATAGTCCTCTTTTACGCCTGAGCGTAGTGAACGACAGTACGAACAAACCACAAATACCCAATCAGAGATACCACCGGAGAACCAAGCCATGCCAGTTGAGGTACAGGAGCTCCCCCCCTGCCGGGAAGGACACATCGGCCTGCTCACCCTGAACGAGCCGGGCACACTCAATGCCCTGACCGAGGAAATGGTCAACCAGGCGCAGCAGGCGCTGGCGCAATGGGCCGAGGATTCCCGTATCTGCCTGGTGGTTCTGCAGGGGGGGGCGGGAGACCGGGCGTTCTGTGCCGGAGGCAACATCCGGCCCTGTACCCGGCACTGACCGGCGATGGCGATAAAGCCGCACCCGCGCGGTTCTTTGCGGCGGAATACCGTCTCGACTTTACCCTGCACCGGTTCCCCCCCAAGCCGGTAGTGGGCATGGCCGGCGGCATTGTCATGGGCGGGGGGGGCCTGGGCTTGCTGGCGGCCTGCCGTTACCGGTTAATCTACCCGAATGTCACCATGGCAATGCCCGAGATCAGCATCGGTCTGTTCCCCCCCGATGTGGGCGCGAGCTGGTTCCTGAACCGTCTCCCGGGCCGGCTCGGATTGTTTATGGGTCTGACTGGCGCTCGACTGAATGTCGCCGACGCCTTGCGAGTGGGCCTGGCTGATATGGTGATCGAAGCAGACCAGAGCAGCGCTCTGCTTGAACGGCTGCAGGAGGAACGCTGGAGCGGTGAAACCGCCGCCGACGACAACCGCCTGTTCCGCCTGCTGAACCAGCTGGAAGCGCTGGATTACCGCACGCTGGCTCCGGGGGGGCACCTGGAACAGCACGAACAGACCATCGCACGCCTGAGTGCAGGCGATGAGCTACCGGCCATCGTTGAAAAACTGGGGGGGAATTCGGAGAGTACCGACCCCCCCTGGTGGCAGGCGTGCATCCATACCCTGAAGACCGGCTGCCCGGTCACCGCCTGGCTGATCTGGCACCAGATACAGAAAGGCCAGCAGATGTCGTTGAAAGATGTGTTCCGTATGGAACTGGCCATGGCCGAAGAGTGCACCCGGAGACCCGATCTGGCCGAGGGAATTCGCGCCCTGCTGGTAGACAAGGACCGCTCCCCCCCAGAGTGGTCTTACGCCTCGGTTGCCGAAGTGCCGCAAGAGGTGGTTGAACGGCATTTTCAGCCGGTGTGGGATGACACGACCGACCAATGATGCTGGACAGTCTCTGAATCAGCGGGCGGCGCCCGCCTGCACCAGCAGCATTTCAAGATCCTGATTGTTGCTGGCTCGGGCCAGGTCAAGAGCGGTGGTGCCATCCGCCCGGCGATAGTGCACATCGGCACCGGCCGCCAGCAGCATCTCGGCGGTCAGAAGGTCACCGCTGGCCACCACTTTCATCAACAGGGATTCGCCACCCTGGCTGACGTTCACGTTGGCGCCCGCCGCCAGCAAGGCCCGGACCACCGCAAGATGACCATTTTCAGCAGCCTGGATAACCGCGGTATTGCCGTCGGCACTGCGTGCATTCACCTCTGCGCCCGCAGCCAGTAACAACCGGACAATGCGGCGGTTACCGTTGGTGGCAGCCACCATAAGCGGAGTTTGCTCCGCTCTGGCCTGGGCATCCGGCCTTACCCCCCCCTGGACAGCAGCTCAAGTACCGCCCGATCCTCATTGGCGCGCACCGCAGCCATCAGTTCCTCCGGGCCGCACCGGCCTCTCCGGTTTCAGGTGCTGACCCGGTTGTGCTGCATCCGGCCAGCAGCGTCAGTGCCAGGAAAAATACCAGGTGGAAATAGCTGCTCGCGTCCCTGCCCATGTCGGAAGTCTCTTGTTTGCGTTTTGCAGCTATTCTGCTCAGCCAGTCACCGGAATTAAATCGAACCGGTCACAACTCCGTCTCGTTTTGCAGAAGTTCTCGAGCCAGCAACCGCAGCTGCGCCTCTGCATCGCGCTGACCCCCCCGGCACAGGCCGGCCTCCTGCAACTGCACCCAGGACCAGCCTGCAATACCGCACGACACCAGAGCTTTGCCTCCGGATGGCTTTGAATTCGGTGAGCCATACCCTTGCAGGCAGAGAGCTCCTGCAAAACCGGCAAGGTTAGTTCAAAGCCGCGAAAGCCATACGCGAAGTTAGTCAGATCCCGGCGATCATCGTCGTCCAGCCGCGCCGATGATGGCAGGGCGTCGCAGATGGCCAGCAATAGTTCATGGTCCAGTTGGCACCAATGGCGGGACACCAGATGTTGCCAGTGTCGGGCGAACCGGCTGCTCAGCTGTTGCTGAAGTTGCTGCCCCCCCGGCTCAGAGGTGCCCATCAACATTTGCAGGGGGGGAAACTCTCCGGTGGACGCCTCCTGGCTCAGCCCCCCATACGCACGACGCGCAGGCCACATCGGTGCCAGAACGCCAACAAACCCGGTTCGCCGCCAAAGCTGGTACCCAATGCATCCATTCCATCCTGAACACAGGCCTCATGGGCAGCCGCCACCAGCCGTTGGCCGACCCCCCCAAGCCTGCGTGCCGATTCCGCCACCGCTACGCGGACCACTCGAAGGGTTTTCAGGGTAGCAGCGGCGGGGGGGGCGCCGCCATGATTGGCCAGTGACTGGGCCAGCATATGGCCCCCCCTGAGCCGCCGTTTTCCAGCGACCACCTCTTCAGCCAGATCAGGAGCCAGGCCACCTTCAGTGGATGCCCAGAGCAAGCCAATGGTCCGCCCCCCCTCTACGCTGGCCCGCCAGGTCATCGCGGCGGGGGGGTCATCCAGCCATTGCCGAAGAT
>JDSH01000198.1_pt1 | contig 17270 bp, 22 predicted proteins | sample 199451 | NCBI WGS metagenome assembly JDSH01 (sample SAMN02584198, study PRJNA231836) | bioreactor metagenome | isolation source: continuous culture bioreactor electron acceptor NO2- transfer2 day 38 after... | place: Germany: Bremen | reverse complement strand
ATCACAGCCAAGGGAGACGTCGAGAGTGACTTCTTCTTTGAGATGGTTAGGTATTTCAGTGATCTTTTCTTCGAGGAGAATGGTTCATTCAAGCCAATCGTAGTATCCAATGACATTACGTTCAGCTGTTACCTTCTGCTGGAAGAGCTGGTGAAACATCAGCACATGAACTTCATCAGTTACCCTGATGCATTGACCTTCCCCCCCATGCTCTACGAGCGTTGTGATAATGTTGAGGCAACCTTTGCTGCAATCAAGGATCCTGAACTCAAGAAAGCTTTCATCGACCATGTGGTTGAGGAAATTCCTGGTTGGGAAAAAATCCTTGCAGTTCTGTTTGACTCATACCTCACCGGATACATTCCTGATATCTATAAGCAGAAGAAAAAGTACAGTGCCCTTGCAGGCATTTACCGCGATGCCGTGGAAAACTTCAAGGAAAAAGGTAATACCCTGATCTATCTGCTCAAGAATGGAGACAGGAAGTACTGGGAAAAGGCTGGCATTGCTGCTGAACAGCTACTCTATACTGAGTTGCAATTGCTCGACTTCACCAACCGATGCATCGACAACCGAAAGGATGTACAGGAAAACCGTAAGAACGCAAAAACGCTCATGGGAATTCTTTTTGATGAACGTGCAGTTCTGAACTTTGTAGCAGAAGGGCATGAAGAACGGGCACAGAAAATCTACAGCCTTGTAGCAAACGTGTTCAATCTTCCCGGCGGAAAGAAAATTGAGATCAAGCATGCAATCAGTGAGCAGTTCCCTTCATTCAAGTTTTTTTTGATGAAGTGGAGCCGATCAACAAGCAGAGCGTGGTTCCAACCGGTCTGTTCTGTACTCCAAGTAGTTTTGCTGCGAAGAAGAAGGAAATTGAGCATATCCAGCACGTAGAGTTGCCTGAGGTTGCCAAGGAAATTGGTGAAGCCAGAGAACTGGGAGACCTTCGAGAGAACAGCGAGTACAAGTATGGTAAGGAGAAACAGAGTCTCCTGAACAATACCTTGCGTAGACTTGCCGAAGAGGTTGACCGTGCTACGGTAATCACCAAGGAGAAAGTAGATTCCTCCAAGGTTGGATTCGGCACCAAGGTGACTATGATGGATAACATCAATGCTGAAGAAGTGGTGTTCACGATCATGGGACCATGGGAATCCAATCCCAATGAGAATGTCATCAATCTTCTTGCACCTTTTGGCAGAGCTTTGCTCAATCATGAGGTTGGGGGGGAGCGTTTCACCTTCACCCTCAACGAGCAGAACTATGACTTTACGGTCAAGTCGATTTCAGTCGTTGATTTCTAAAAAAAATTCCAAGCCCTCGGCAAGATAATTGCTGAGGGCTTTTTCTCTCTGTGGTAGTATGGGTACATGCAGGAAAGGTATAGCATTGATGAACACAATATCTTGGGCGAATACCCACGTCCTCAGCTGGTCCGAGGCTCCTACGAGAACCTGAATGGTTGGTGGGATTTTGCAATAAGTGATGAAGAGACCAGGCCTCAATACTTTCCACTAAAAATTCTCGTACCCTTCTCACCAGAAACCACATTAAGTGGACTACAAACTGAAATTACCCCCCCAAATCTAAGGCTTTGGTACCACCGTACACTGAACTATGGTGCACTCTCTGTCGGTACACGACTGCTGCTGCATTTTGAAGCGGTCGATCATCATTGTACTGTTTTCCTGAATGGGATTGAGATTGGATCCCATCGGGGGGGAGGCTACCTCTCCTTCTCTTTCGACATCACCAAGGTCGTGAAGGAGGAGAATGACTTGTTGGTCAAGGTGATTGATCCGGGAGACAGTGAACCCATCATCAGAGGCAAACAGGCAGCTAATGCACAAGGAATATTCTATCAAGGACAAAGTGGCATTCATCAGAGTGTCTGGCTTGAAGAGGTTCCCCCCCAGTTCTATATCGAGAGTCTCACCATCACACCTGATATTGCCCAACACTGTTGGTATGTCCAAGTTATTCCCAATGAAGGGGGGTTCATGAGGTAACCATCTCCTACCTGGATGGAAACAAGCAGTGCAAAGGCATGAGCAATCATCGCCTATGTTGTCAGATTGAGAACGTACATCCTTGGAGTCCTGAAGATCCATATCTCTACCCTATTACAGTAATCATGGGCAGTGATACCGTAACCAGTTACGTTGGATTACGTAGCTTTGCTGTGAAGGATGGAAGATTGCTGCTTAATGGCAAACCCTATTACCACCATGGTGTTTTGGACCAAGGGTACTGGCCGCAAAGTCTGTACACTGCTCCAAGTGATCAAGCAATTATTGATGATCTGGTCATGGTGAAAAAGTTGGGATTCAATATGGTGCGTAAGCATGCCAAGGTCGAGAGCAGAAGATGGTACTACCATTGTGACCATCTGGGACTGTTGGTCTGGCAGGATATGGTAAGCGGTGGAAGGCCACCGTTTCAGCCAATCATGTCTGCACCACTCTTTGTTCCCGCTTTCTCTCTTAAGGACCAACACTATGGGTTGCTTGGCAGCCAAGATGCAGAATACCGAGAGATGTTTGTCACTGAACTGACGCAGATGATAAAATCGCTCTACAACAGTGTCAGTATTGCCATGTGGGTAATCTTCAATGAAGGCTGGGGGGGACAGTTCGACGCAAAAGAAATGCTCTCACTGGTGAAATCCATCGATTCCAGTAGAACCATTGACCCAACCAGTGGTTGGTACGATCAAGGGATTGGGGGGGCTTTCTCATCCCGTCATGTGTATTTTAAACGGTACCGACATCGTCCAGACAAACTGAAGAGGGTGGTACTGCTCTCTGAGTTTGGAGGCTATCTGTATCGAGTGGACGGTCATGACGATGAAGAGGAGAAACCGTTTGGATACAAACAATTAAAAGATCGTACTGATTTCAATGATGCGTTCTTCCGACTCTACGAAGAAGAGGTGTATCCTGCAAAACTGAAAGGATTGGCAGCCTCTGTCTATACCCAGTTGACTGATATACAGCAGGAACTCAACGGATTGGTTACCTTTGACAGAATGGTGGTGAAACTGGATGAAGTGGTAGCCTTACAGGTTGCTGCCTTGCTTCTTGGAACGGAAGAGATTGAGTAGTTCCACTCTCATCAGTGCATATGAGAGCAACCATACCACGAGAGAGCCAAGGGCAACCAGACTAAGAATCAAAAGGTTTTTCAAGTTTGATCCACTTTGATACCAAGTCATGCCGAATGAAGTATAGAGTAAGCAGTAACCTAGAATAGGTATATTTGCAGATACTATGCGCAACAATCCTAGCCTCAGTTGTTTGTCTTTCATCGGGTTGTAGAGATCTCTTAGCTTGTACGACAAGAATCCCAGTAGCGCTACATAGCTTAATCCATTGGCAAGAGCCAGAGATATAATCCCCCCCCACCCCCCCATTGAGATGAAGATCCACATCAGAAGGATATCCACAAAGTTCTGTATAAAGGTGATCTTGGTCATCAAGGCATAGCGGTTTGCACTATAGCCAAGGCGAAGCAGCATTGCATACCAACTGGTTGTTACCATGAACAGTAGGAATGGGCGTAGAGCCAAAGCAGTAAGCTGGGCATCTGCCAAAGTGTAATTACCGGTCTGCAGTACAACACTGACACTCTCTTGGCTCAGGAAGAACAGAATGATGCTACTGGGAAGCAGTAGACTGGTTAGTTGGACGATGCTAAAACGGGTATGTTTTTGCATCTCCTGTGGCCGTCCCAGTGCATAAGAGCGACTAAGCAAGGGAAGGCTCACTGCACTGATCGCGTTGAAGAACACTCCGTAAGGCGTCTGATAAAAGATAGTTGCGTTTGTGAAGGCTGTAACACTTCCTTCACTCAACGTGGATGCAAAATGATACGTTACCAACTGGGTAATGACCTGCATTCCCATCCCGAGCACAACCAATGACCATGCTCCAAGTACTGGCTTTAAAGGGGGGGTATCAGCTTGTTTTATTGCAGGTTTTAATCGATATCCGTATCGCCTAAGCATAAGGTATGAGTAAGAACCTTGCAGCAATCCTCCTGCCAATGTAGCCCAAGCCATGCTCATTGCACCGATGTGTGGTGTGAGATACTGAACTCCAAAAATAACAGAGAGTGAGAAAAGCAGAGGGGGGGAAAGATAGGCATGGAGGAAGTTGTGATGAGATTGCAATACGCCATTGAAGATTGCACCCATGCTGATGGCTGCCAGGTAGATCATGAAGAAAGGAAGTAGCTTTGCACCCAAGGCAACCTGGTGCTGTCAAAGTCACTGATCAGGGAAATGAACTGCTCTCCAAAAAAAATAGGAGAGTAGTACCAAGGGTATCAGGAGTATTGCCTGATACGTACAAAGCAAGCTGAAAAGATGGAGTGAGCTCCGCTTTTTCCCTAAACCAAGCAAGCTGGAGAAAGCGGGAATAAGCGCTGAATTGACTGCACCTTCTGCGAAAAGTTTACGGAAATTATTAGGGATGTTGAAAGTGAAATTAATCACATCAGCTACCCCCCCACTCGCTCCAAAGACCGACGAGAGCACACGAGCTTTTACAATTCCCAACAGCCTACTTGCAATGGTGCAGAGCATGATGGCGAAACTGCTTTTGGCTGTCTTGCTATTTTGCGTAGAATCTTGCAAGGTATTCCCTTTTGAAGGAAGCAAATCGATTCTCTTTGATAGCCTGTCGGATGCGTTCCATCAGCCGGTAGAAGTAGGTCAGGTTGTGTTCTGTTGCCAACATACCTCCAAGCATCTCTCCTGTCTTGATAAGATGGTGCATGTACGCACGGCTGTACTGTGTACAAGCCCTGCAGGTACATCCTTCTTCAAGCGGACCATGATCGAATTTATGGATTGCTTTCTTAAGCGTGATAACACCATCATCGGTAAAAATGCCACCATTGCGTGCCATACGGGTTGCAAGGACACAATCGAACATATCAATACCGTTTTCCACCGCTTCAAGGATGTAGTCGGGGGGGCTTCCAATACCCATGACGTACCTAGGTTTATCCTTTGTCACCAATTCTGCGGTATATCCAAGGTAGTGAGAAAACTGTTCTCTGCTTTCTCCTACCGAGAGCCCGCCGATGGCTATCCCTGGGAAATCCATCTCATTGAAGAACTCGGCACTCTGCTTGCGGAGATCCTCATAGAAGTTGCCCTGGACAATACCAAATAGGTTGCCCTTGAACTCCTCTCCCAGTTGCTGACGATGTTCAATCGCCCGTTTTGCCCATGCATGGGTGATGTTCATTGCCTCTGTGGCAGCACGGTGTTGATATCTGGAGGTGTGCATACATCAAGGCACATGGCAATATCACTGCCTATCACTTTCTGTGTATCCACAACATTCTCTGGTGTGAAAATATGCTTTGATCCATCGATATGACTCTGGAAGGTAACCCCCCCCTCTCCCCCCCGATTTTTCGGAGCCCTGAGAGGCTGAATACCTGGAATCCACCACTATCGGTCAACAGATTTCCATCCCAGTGTGAGAAATTATGCAATCCTCCAAACTGGGAGAGCACTTCAAGCCCTGGTTTGAGATATAGATGGTAGGTGTTGCCAAGGATAAGCTTGTACCCAATTTTTTTTACATCTTCGTGGAACATTGCTTTCACTGTTCCCTTGGTGCCAACAGGCATAAAGACCGGTGTCTCTACTTCCCCCCGTGACCAAGCGAAAGGATACCCAAACGAGCATTGCTGCTGGTGTCCTGATGGATAGTTCGAAATATTGCCATACAATTCCCCCCCTAACGTAATACAGCTCTTTCTGCCAGTGCTATGCATACTATCACAATCATCGGGATTGCCATACCCCCCCAAATTGGAGCGATAACCCCCCCCTGTTTTGCCATGATGATGGTGACCATCTGTACCACGAAGTATATCACGGCAATGGAGAGGCTGGTGATGATGCTGAAAAGCAATACATTCTTCTTATACCTATAACTGATGGTGCAGGCAATGAACAACAGGATGAGTGGATTAAGGTGCTCAAGCAAGCGCTTTGTGAAATCGGTGGCCAATTCAGGGTAACGGGATGGATCTAGCACTTCCATTCGCCTGAGGTAATCGGCTGCTGTTGAGAGCTCCATGGTGGTGATGTCATTGCTCAAATTTCTAAAATAGGAAGGAGCGAGTGTAAACTCATCAAGTCGTAACTCCCCCCCCACTTCCCTCGACTGGACAACCAAGCCATCTCCATCAATTTCTTGGAACCGTACCCGCTCCATTCTCCAATCTTCACTGTCATCTTCCCAAAAGGCCCATGCAGCATCCACCCTTCCCCCCCGCATTGCCCCCCCTTCTTCATCAAGCAGGACCAAGAGTACTTGAGCTAGTCGCTTCTGGTCATCACTGTACTGTTTTGCATGCACCACATACCCACCGTCTGGATCACGCAAGGTAATGTTTCTATTGTCATAGGTACTACGTAGACCAAAGAGCTCATCCTGCTTCATCTCACGAGTCCTCTCTGCTGGTATGTACACATATTCTCCAAACCCAAACTCAAGAAGGCTGAACAGAATTCCAAGGACAAGGATGGGTGTGATTATCCGACGATAACTTAACCCACTTCCAAGCAAACAGATATACTCATTATTGGCCTGCAATTGGGAGAGGAAATAGGTGGCAGAGAATAACAGGGAGGGACCGAGCGCAAAGAGTACAGCCTGCGGGGGGGTATACAGCAAGGTTAAGCTCAGGATAGTCAGTGATTTTACTTCGTTGGTGAGATATCCATCAAGATTGCTGAATAAATCGACGCTGAGTAGCATCAGCGTACACAACAACAGAGAGAGCAGTGCAACGACGGTAACTGAGCGAGCGATATACTGGTCGTGAAGCTTCATAGACGCCTCGCAAATAGCATGATCAGGACACCGGTGAAGAACATCAGGAAGTTGGGTATCCATATGAGTAAACCGGGGGGGTTGATAGGAAACTTGAAAATCTGCATTTGTGAAAAGAACAGCAAATACCAGTAGAGAACGGCAACCAGCATGGACATGCCAAATCCAATAAGCCGGCCATGCTTAACCTTGAAGAAGGAGAGCGAAAAGGTGAGAAACACCAACATGAAACAAGCTGCACTGAGTGCGAACTTCTTGTGGAGTTCTGCCCTATAGTACTGGTAGTAGAAGTTTATCGGGGGGGTTTTCTCCTCAAGCTCCCTTACCTCCTGTTCAGCCTCTTCTATCCGCTCAGGAGTAGCCGTTTCTTGTTGTGTTAGTGAGGCAAGAAATAACCTTGCTTTTTGGAGCTTTTCTTCATATCGTACCGTTTCCTCTTCCAGAGCGGAACGATGGATAGCAATATTTTCCTGTAGTTCCCTAACTGACAGCTGAGAAGGGAGTGCTGATGAAAGACTGGCTATTTGTCCTGAGAAATTGAGAAAGAACCTCGCGCTATCTGCCTTGGAGAGCGCCATCCCCCCCCTTCCACATCATTTCTGAGCATCAATGGACTGTCCAGATCGAGTTGGTAGATGAATGCATTCAGATCATAGAGGGTTACCTCTGCCGTTGGGGGGGCACTGAGAATCTGCCCACTACGGTCATTGGAGGTCTCAAACAATACGATATCGTGTACGGTCGTTCCAACTACTTCCTTGTTGACTAATACCTTGTTTCCGATCGTATTCGTGGAGTTGCTGGCAAGTTCCAATGTTGGAAGCTCTCTCATGAGACCGCTGTATAGTTCCCTGTACTTCTTCGTACTCCAAGGAAGGGCCTTGTCTGCGGTAAGGAAGGTCATGAATGAAAAGACAAGGGAAATGAGGATGATGGGAAGAAATACATGTTTCAATGATATGCCACTACTACGTATTGCAAGAATTTCGTTGTTTCCCGAGAGATCCCCCCCAATTACCATACTTGAAGCGGTGAGACTGGAGAATGGGAAGGTGTAGAGTAAAAACTGCGGGATTGAGAGCATCACCAATTGGAATACAGAGAGATAATCCACCTGTTTAAGGAGTATCCTCTGGGCGATGAGTAAGATCTGGTTGATGAAAAAGATGAAAAAGAAAAAAAAGAACGCCACAATAAAGGAAAGGAGGTACTCCCTTCCAATGTGGCGATATACTAAATTGAATCGTGCACCTTGCTTCAACGTTATACTCCCGTTGAACCAAAACCTCCACTTCCGCGTTCTGTAGCATCAAGCTCCATAGTCGCAAAAAGGAGGCTTGTTCACACCGTGCGATAACCATCTGTGCGATACGGTCTCCCGTATGGATGACCACGTCCTTTTCCCCCCCATAATTAATCAAGAGGACAGCCACCTCACCACGATAATCACTATCAATGGTACCAGGACTGTTGAGAACTGTGATCCCATGTTTGGCAGCAAGCCCGCTTCTTGGCCTGACCTGTGCCTCATATCCAGGAGGAACCTGAATGCTCAACCAGTGGGAATCTTTGCATAGGAACCTGCCTTCAGGAGTAAATCCTCCTCCAGGCAGGCTGAAAGATCAGCACCAGCACTTCTCTCCGTCCCATAACTGGGAAGGAGAGCATGCTCATTGAGCTTCTTGACCTTTACCGGAATCGAATGGCTCTCCATGTTATTTGGCATTGCCTTCGATTGCATCGATGTAACTCAAGTTCAAACGACCCTGACGGTCAATCTCGATAAGTTTCACCGGTACGGCCTGTCCAACGGTAAGTACATCCTCAACGTTCTGGACACGAGTCTTGGCAAGCTTGGAGATGTGGCAGAGCCCTTCCTTACCTGGCAGGATTTCAATGAAGGCACCAAAGTCCATGATTCGCTTTACAGTTCCCTGATAGATTCTTCCTACTTCGGGTTCCTCAACGATGGACTGTACCAGTTCCTTGGCGAGTTTTGCTGCAGCAGCATTCTTGCCATAGATGGTGATGGTTCCATCATCAGCGATATTGACCTCTGCACCACTCTGGCTGGCAATTGCCTTGATCGTCTTACCACCGGTTCCGATGACAGCACCGATCTTCTCAAGGTCAACCTTCATGGTCAGGATCTTGGGAGCGTACTCGTTGATCTCCTCACGAGGAGTCTTCAAGGTGTCTTCCATGATATTCAGGATATGGATTCTTCCTGCCTTGGCCTGCTCAAGTGCTTTCTTCATGATCTCAGGAGTTACTCCTGCAATCTTGATATCCATCTGGAAAGCAGTAATACCTTCACGGGATCCAGTTACCTTGAAGTCCATGTCGCCGAGGTGGTCCTCTTCACCAAGAATGTCACTGAGTACCACGTACTTGGAGTAATCAGCACCTTCGGTGATCAGGCCCATTGCAATACCAGCAACTGGAGTCTTTACAGGAACACCAGCATCCATCAATGAGAGACAGCCACCACACACAGAGGCCATGGATGAGGAGCCGTTGGACTCCATGATCTCACTGACAACACGAATGGTATAGGGGGGGAATACATCCTTGGATGGGATGATAGCCTCTAGAGCTCTCTGGGCAAGGTGACCATGTCCAATTTCTCTTCTACCGGTGGAGAGCCTTCCGGTCTCACCAACACTGTACGGAGGGAAGTTGTAGTGCAGCATGAAGGAACTGAAGGATTTCTCGCCATCAATTGTATCAAACATCTGCTCATCACTGGAGGTACCAAGGGTGGTAACTGCCAAAGCCTGTGTCTCACCACGGGTAAAGAGAGCAGAGCCGTGAGTTCTGGACAGTAAGCCAACCTCGCAGCTGATAGGACGAATCTCATCTACCTTTCTGCCATCGGTACGGACGCCTTCGTTGAGGATGGAGGAGCGAAGAATCTCATACTCGAGATCATCGAAAAGCCCCCCCCAAGCTGGCCTGGGCGATTCTCGTCCTCGGCGATCAGGTCTGCAAACTTTTCCTTCACCTGTTCATGTACTTCAGCAAGTGCAGCATAGCGCTCCATCTTGCCTTTGACAAAAGAAGCTTCCTTGATGAGGGGGGGATGTGCAAATTCTTTTACAGGAGCAAGCCAGGAAAGATCAACAGTACTCTCGATGATGGGGGGGAGCTTCTCTTTTCCAGCAAGTTCGCGCAGTTCAAGCTGTGCATCACAGATTTTGGTGATAAAGGGCTGAGCGGTAGCAATTGCTTCAAGCATCACTTCTTCACTCACCTCTTTTGCACCACCTTCAACCATGGTAATCCCATCACGGTACCAGCAACAACAATATCAAGTTCGCTCTTTTCTATTTCACTGAACGTCGGGTTGACGATGTATTTGCCATCCAAGAGTGAAATACGAACAGCGGCAATCGGGCCAGCAAATGGGATATCACTGATGGTGACTGCTGCACTGGCTGCGTTCATAGCAATGATGTCAGGGGGGGTATTGTTCATATCGGATGAGATTGCAGTAGGAACAATCTGAATTTCCCTACCAAAGGCTTTATTGAACAAAGGGCGCATTGGGCGGTCGATCAAACGACAAACAAGAATTTCCTTGTCTTTTGGGCGTGCTTCCCTCTTGAGAAATCCACCAGGGATTTTTCCAGCCGCATAGTATTTTTCATTATACTCAACACTGAGTGGTACATAATCCAAGCCTTCATTGGGTTGTTTGCCACAGCAGACCGTTGCGATTACCGCACTCCCTTCATAATGGGCATAGACGGAGCCATTGGCTTGTTTGGCAATTTTTCCGGTTTCAAAAACCAGGTCGGAATTACCGATCCGTACAGATACTTTCTTAACTTCCATTTTCTTCTTCCTTTCTTCGTTCTTTTTGTTCTTCTTTACTATATCATATAAATAGCTCCAACAGCCTGAAAAGCCATCGGAGCCATTCACACAAAATTACAGTGAAAACACCACCGTTATTTTCTCAGACCGAGGTCTGCAATCAGCGCACGGTAGGCGTCGATGTTGTTGTTGCGCAGATACTTCAGAAGACGTCTGCGTTGTCCAACCATCTGCAACAACCCTCTGGTTCCGGCATGGTCCTTAGGATTGGCTTGAAGTGAATCTGCAGGTCGTTGATTCTAGCGGTCAGCAGGGCAATCTGTGCCTGAGTTGATCCGGTGTTCTTCTCATCACCACCATACTTTGCGATGATTTCTTGTTTCTGTTCTTTCGAGATCATGAACTACTCCCCCCCTTAGCTATCAAGCTAAGTCTTTTTGTACGTAACAGTTTCATATCCCACATTACTTCTTTTGGAATAATCAAAAGGTCTTCATCCCCCCCAATGATAGTTTTCACTGGAACCTTCGTATTATCCGAAAGAGTAAGGTAGGCATCATACACGCCAGCCATCGGCAGCAATTGCATGAAGGAAGCCGTACGGTACAGCAGTCCGTCATCAGTAAATTTGGAGGGGGGGTGAGCCACCAAATCCAACTCATACGGTCTGCCGAGCATACTTTGGATTTCTTCCAAAGCGCCCTTAAGAAGTTTTTTACGCACCAAGGTACTTGAAACAACCTCACTCTTGTCGGTTTGGACAAAAGGAGGAACTTCCACGATTGCTCCAGGTGACAATCGGTTCAGATATTCCTGCAGCTGAACAGGTCCGGCACTTGACGCCGGGGGGGCACCGCAGCGGAAATCTTCTCCGACAACCATGGCTTTGACTTGGCAAAAAGCACAAACCAAAGTTAGGAACTCCTCAGCTGTGAGTTTACTGAAATCAGCAGAAAAGTCAATGACTACCATATGGTTAACACCAAGATTGGCAAGGATTTCCTGCATTTGACTCTCTGTAGTGAGCTTGGAGTGATAGGGTTGGCTTTTGGTCGCCATCTTAGGGTTTTTGTCAAACGTGATTACCATGCTCTCCCATTCGTTTTCCTTGGCAAGAGTGATGGTTCGATCCAGAATGGTTAAGTGACCACGATGGAGACCATCGAATACGCCGACGGAAACTACCATGGGTACCTGCCAGAGGACCGGATGAGCTGAAAGATGCATGAAATCATACCGTTTCATACTGTTTACCCCCCCCTGAAAACGGATGTATCTGTGCAATCAGACGATTCTCCTGAAGGCTGGATACGGCCCGTAAGATGCCGTCCTTGCTGTACAAGGCCCCCCCAAAGAGTGCATCCTTACCCTCCTTGATGCAAATAACCGTATGGGGGGGATAGGACCCATTGGCCACACGAAACAAATCGGAGTCAGGAATTTCAAACACACTGACCTTTTCCAGTCGTTTCAGATATGCATCAGTATATTGCATTGAGGATACAAGTTCTTCTGTATTTTTAGCATCAACCGCTTCATCCAAGGAAAACGGCCCAATACTGGTACGTACCAAGGCAGTCAGATGGCCCTACTCCCACAGGCTTTTCCTAGATCTCTGGCAATGCTGCGGATATAAGTCCCTTTCGAGACATGGATATCTGCAACAAGCACACCATCTTGGTAGCTGACAGGAGTAAAAGCATAGATTGTGATCGGACGCTTAGGCATGTCTACCTGTTTGCCTTGTCTGGCAAGCTTGCTTGCTCGTTTCCCATTGATATGCAGTGCACTATAGGCAGGTGGTTCCTGCTCTCCTTCCCCCCCAACAAATGAGGGAATGGCATGCAAAATGGTTTCATAGGACGGAAGAGCGGCTTCTGCGATCACCTCTCCTTCCGGGTCAAGGGTATCGGTCTCAGCTCCAAACTGGATGTGAGCGCGATACTGCTTGTCCATCTGGGAAAAAAGAAGGTTCAGCTTGGTCATACTGCCCGTTAAAACAATCAAGAGTCCCTCTGCAAACTTATCAAGCGTACCAGCATGCCCTACTTTCGGGTCTATGGTACGCTTGATATCATTAAGACTAGAAAAACTTGTCAGTCCCCCCCGTTTCTTGTTGATGAGGAGAATACTAGCGTTCTTTCCCATCTTCCACCAATGAATCTATCAAGGCATTAATCTTTTGTCCTTCTTTCAGAGAGATGTCTGCCTTGAATCTCAGCACAGGAGTATTCCTGGTTTTCAGGAATGCCCCCCCTACACGTTTCTGAATGAATCCACTGGCCTTCTGCAACCCTTCTACACTTTCCTCAAGGCTCTTGTCATCAAGAACCGAGGAGATGAAGACCGTCGCATAAGCATTGTCCTGGGAGAGCTCCACCTTGCTCACTGAGCAAAGTGTGCTTACCAGATGATTCTTAACCTCCCCCCCTTTGACGATCAGCATGCTGATCGCCTCAGAGAGTTTTACTTCTATCCGTTTCTGACTATATTCACTCATGGTTGTTGTTCACTTTTTGTTACCAACTTGCGGGCAATTTCCTCAGTCTCAATGATCTCAAGGATATCACCGACATGCAAGTCGTTGAAATTTTCAAGTCCAATACCACATTCAAAGCCTTCTGCAACTTCCTTTGCATCATCCTTGAATCGCTTCAAGCTCGAAATCTTGACCTTTTCAGAAGTGAGCTGGATGTCTTCACGGAAGACCCTGGCGAAGGCATTTCTCTTGACCTTTCCACTGGTAACCATACATCCGGCAATTGTTCCAATTCTGGGAACCTTAAAGGTATTACGGACTTCAACAGTACCGATTTCAACCTCACGTACCTCAGGACTGAGCATGCCTTCCATAGCACTCCTGATATCGTCTACCACATCATAAATGATGTTGTATTTGCGGATCTCGATCTTCTCCTGGTCAGCGAGTACCTGGGCTCTGGGAGTCGGGCGTACATTGAACCCGATTACCAAAGCTTCTGATGCACTGGCCAAGGTGACATCACTCTCAATGATTGCACCGGCACTTGCGCGGATGACATTAAGATGGATCTCATCGTTGGAGAGTTTCTGCAGTGCGCCCTGCAAGGCTTCAACAGAACCCTGTACATCACCCTTGATGATGACATTGAACTCCTGAATGGTTCCTTCCTTGATCTTGGTGTAGAGATTGTCCAGGGTAACCTTCTTCACGTTACGGCTATCCCCCCCAATTCTCTCTAACTCCTGACGCTTATTACCAACCTGTCGGGCTTGTCTTTCATCCTCGGTAACCTGGAACGGATCTCCTGCTCCCGGAATGTCCGAGAGACCGATGATCTCAACAGGAGTGGACGGACCAGCCTCATCAATCTTGTTTCCCTTGTCATCAAACATGGCTCTTACACGGCAGGATAAATTCCGGCTACATAGTGATCACCCTGTCTCAAGGTACCTCGTTCAATCAAGATTGAGGCAACAATACCCCCCCTACCCTGGTCGATTCGGCTTTCAATGATCTTACCTTCAGCCCTGCAGTTTGCATTGACTTTCAGTTCAAGCATTTCAGCTTCAAGGAGAATTGTATCAAGCAATTCTTCAATACCAATCTTCTTAAGTGCAGAGATTTCGCAGTAAAGCGTCTGTCCGCCCCCCCAAGCTTCAGGCATCAAACCAAGATCAGAGAGTTGTTGCATGACACGCTCAGGCTTTGCCTCAGGCAGGTCACACTTGTTGATTGCGACAATGATGGGAACATTGGCTGCTCTAGCATGGTCAATAGCTTCACGGGTTTGTGGCATCACTCCATCATTGGCAGCAACTACCAAGATGACGATATCAGTAACCTGTGCACCACGAGCACGCATCATGGAGAACGCGGCATGTCCGGGAGTATCAAGGAAGACAACCTCACCCTTTCCAGGGAGATCGACCTTATAGGCTCCGATGTGCTGGGTAATCCCACCATACTCACCTTCGGCAACCTTGGTAGAACGAATTGCATCGAGCAACTTGGTCTTACCATGGTCAACGTGTCCCATGACCGTAACAATTGGCGCACGATCAATCAGGTCTTCATCCTTGTCCGGTTCACTTACGATCAATGTTTCATCGTAGAGGGAGACCAGATTCACCTGACAGTTATACTCACCACAGATGATTTCAGCTGTTTCGTGGTCTATCTGCTGGTTGATGGTAACCATCATGCCCATCTTGAGAAGTTTCGCAATGATCTCGCCAGCCTTCAAATTCATCTTCTTGGCGAGGTCACTTACTGTAATGACCTCCATCATGTCGATGGACTTGGGTACAGCTGCAAGCTTGGCTGCTGCCTGTTGCTTGCGTCTCTGGATCTGGAATTCCTTCTCTTCTTCGGCATTCCGTTTCTTATAAGAAGCGTTGTTCTTCTTTTTGAAGCTTTTCTTGTTGGTCCTCTGGTTAACAGGAGCCATATCCTGCATAGGAGGTCTATTCCCTCCACCTTGAGGTCCACCAAATGGAGGACGGGGGGGACCACCAGGGCCTCTGAATCCACCACCACCGCCACTGCGTTGGAATGGAGCTCCACCCCCCCTTGGAGGACCATTCGGATTTGGTCTGTATCCACCTGGTCTAGCAGGTCCACGATTGTCCTGTCCCTGATATCCAGTACCAGGAGGTCTTCCAGGACCACGACTATCCTGACCCTGATAACCAGTGCCAGGGGGGGGTCTTCCAGGACCACGTGTGTCCGGACCCTGATACCCACCCCCCCTATTGTTGTTGGGGGGCGGTATTGTGGTCTGGTTCCAGGAGCTGGACGTCCACCAACCATGCCAGCTACACGAGGACCGGTACTGGGTACCGGACTCTCTTTGGAAGAGATACCACCAGGGTTTTTGTCCTGCAACTCCTTGTGATCCTTTACCGTCAATCCCTGGTTGGGAACCGGTGGCAGATTGGTCGGTCTGATGACGACCGGACCATTATGCAAGGGAGAAGTGGATAGGTTCTCTGACCCAGTATGGCGATGGGCCTTTCGTACCACACTGCTTGTGCGGCCTTCAGAAGCGGTCTTCTTCTTTTCAGATGCTTCCTTGGAACCTTCGTCCTTGGAGGTCTTTTTGCCTTCCTTCTTCTCATTCTCGGGCTTTTCAGCCTCCTTGCGAGCCTGAGGCTTCACCACGACTACCTTCTTCTTAACCACTACGACCCTTCGCTTTTCAGCGGGAGCTTTGGGTTTTGCTTCAGGTTCTTTGGCGGGACTCTTCTGCTCTTTGTTGTGTTCCGTAGGATTCACAACATGTTTGATCAACGTTGCTTTTGGCTTGTTATTCTCTTCCGACATTATTTCCTCTATAATTTACTCTACCTCAAATACCAGACCTGTACCACAGTTTGGGCACACATTCATATCCTCTGTGATGGAGGAACCACAATTGGGACAGACATACTCAGTCTCAGTTTCCACTTCATCCTCAACGATATCAACGTACTCATTGATGGTATCCTTGATTGCAATAATCTCTTCCTCGCTCAAATCACTGAAGCTTGCAAGATCCTCTTCGCTGAGATTGATGAACTCTTCAACACTATACACATCGTGGAAATGGAGTTTCTTCAGCAACATCTCATCCAAAGGAAGTTCAGTGAGGGCAATCTCATCCTCATCAACGAAGCTCTCCTCAGGAGCAGCCTCACCTTCCTGTCCAATAAACATATCCTCTCCACTCTGGGCAACGAGTTCTTCGTCATAATACTCTTGCTCATCACGGAAAATACTTTCAGCCCTTGAACGGGCTTCCTTGGCAATATCCATCTCATCAAACTGAGATTGGGTCTTCACATCAATCATCCAGTCAACCAGTTTGTTTGCCAAACGGACATTCAAGCCTTGTTTCCCGATGGCCAATGAGAGTTGGCTGTCTTCTACAATGGCAACTGCATGATAGATGTTCTTGTCAAGAACCACTACATCCTTCACCTGTGCTGGGGGGGAGAGCGCATTGCGGATATAGTTGATTGGGTTGGATCATAGCGAAGAATATCAATCTTCTCACCCTCTATCTCGCTCATGATAGTCTGAATTCGATTTCCCTTCAACCCAACACATGCGCCGACAGGGTCAATATCGTCATTACGTGATGCCACAGCAACCTTTGTGCGGTATCCAGCTTCACGAACGATCTTGATGATGTCAATCTGGTTCTGTGCAATTTCCGGTACCTCAACCTCGAAGAGCTTGCGAATCAATTCGCTGCTTGTTCTGGAGAGGATGACCCGTACCCCCCCACGTTCAGCTTTCTCTACACTTTCCACATAACACTTGATCTTGTCATTGCTCTGGTAGCTTTCTCTGCTGGACTGGTTTCTCCTGGGAAGAAGACCTTCAGTGCTGCCGATATCGACATAGATATCACCGGTAGGAGCTTGTCTCCTATAATAACCAATGATCAGCTGACCTTCTTTTGCCTTGAACTCACTGTACAGCGTATCCTTCTGTATATCTCGAAAGCTCTGATGGGCGCGCTGTTTTGCACTCTGTACACTGATGCGGTCGAATTCCTTGAGGTCGACTGGAATGAGCAACTCATCACCAATCTCACACTCTTCATGGATTCTTTGCTTCAC
>JDSH01000197.1_pt1 | contig 17278 bp, 20 predicted proteins | sample 199451 | NCBI WGS metagenome assembly JDSH01 (sample SAMN02584198, study PRJNA231836) | bioreactor metagenome | isolation source: continuous culture bioreactor electron acceptor NO2- transfer2 day 38 after... | place: Germany: Bremen | reverse complement strand
CCGTTCCTTGAATGTAACCCTACGGCAAACCCTCGATCTGTATGTCTGCCTACGCCCGGTTTCCTACTACCAGGGTGTCCCTTCCCCCCCCGTAAAGCATCCAGAGAAGGTTGACATGGTTGTCTTCCGTGAGAATACGGAAGACATCTATGCAGGCATCGAATGGGAGTCGGGTAGTGAAGAGGTTAGGAAAGTCATTGCATTCCTCAAAGAAGAGATGCAGGTGAGCAAGATTCGATTCCCTGAGACCAGCTCAATTGGCATCAAGCCGGTTTCCTCCGAAGGCAGCGAACGTCTGATTCGTAGTGCTATTTCCTACGCATTGGAGCACAACCGACGCAATGTCACGTTGGTGCACAAGGGGGGGAATATCATGAAATTCACTGAAGGTGGATTCAGAAAGTGGGGGGGTTATGAACTCGCAAAACGTGAGTTTGGAGCCATTGAGGATGAAGATGGAACGGTAAAGATTGAAAGGGAAGGACAAGCCCCCCCGTTGATCATTCAGGACTGCATCTGCGATGCCTTCCTGCAGAACATCCTGCTCAAGCCAGAAGCCTATGATGTCATAGCTACCCTGAATCTCAATGGAGATTACGTATCGGATGCTTGGCAGCTGAGGTTGGTGGTATTGGTATTGCCCCCCCTGGAGCTAACATCAACTACGAAAGCGGCTTTGCAATTTTTGAAGCAACCCATGGGACTGCTCCTGATATTGCTGGAAAGAATATTGTGAATCCTCTTTCACTGGTACTCTCAGCACAGATGATGCTCTCTTACCTTGGGTGGAATGAAGCAGCACAGCTGGTTACCAGTGTTGTCCAGAAGGCAATAAGTGATGGGATGGTTACCTCTGACTTCTCTCGCTTGATGGAAGCTGAAGGCAAGGCGTGTACAAAGTTGGGAACCAAGGAGTTCGGTTCCTATCTGGTATCACTGCTCTAGGGAAAACTCAGAAAAATCTGTAATCAGGCCATGGACACCCTCCATGGCCTGTATTGTCTGGATGTCGGCACCAGGGCTTCCTACCGCATAGATTCTTCCAATTCCCGCCCTGCTTGCAGCAATAATGCCCGCTTTCGTATCTTCAAAGACAGTACATACTTCTGGTTTGAGGCCTAGGGCCTTGCAGGTATCCAGGTAGATATCTGGAGCAGGTTTTCCTTTTCTCTTGCCATCATCATGAATGATCAAGGAAGAGGGTACATACTCACTGAGTGAGAACCATGCCTCGTAGAGGCGGATGTTGTCTTGTCCGGCACTGGTGGCAATAGCGAGTGGAATCCCGGCCTGTATGGCTCGCCCAAAGAGTGTGCAGGCACCAGGGGGGGCAAGGCTGAGTGGACGGTTGGCAATGCAAATACCCTCGTAGAGCTCTTCCTTTTCCTTGCTGATACGAAAAACCTCTTCTTCCCTCGGTTCCCTTCCCAGCAGGTAGGCAATCGTCTCGGCGTTGGTTCTTCCGTTCAGGTGATGACTCTCTTCTTTCTCGAGCGGCTTCTTCCTTAGACGTAAAGAAATGGCACCCCCCCAGGCTTGCCGATGATACTCGGTGTCCCAAAACAGGGTGCCATTGAAATCGAAGATCAAGGCCTTATCGGTCCTCAAGCGGTACCACCTTACGCACGAGTGGGCCTGAGTAGACCTGACGAGGTCGACCAATCTTCTGGTACGGATCGTGTCTCCATTCAAGCCAGTGGGCTATCCAGCCAGGGAGCCTTCCCATGGCAAAGAGCACGGTGAACATCGATTCTGGAATTCCAATTGCGTGGAAGATGATTCCCGTATAAAAGTCCACATTGGGATAGAGGTTGCGTTCGATGAAATAGGGGGGGTCGCTTAGGGCCGCCTGTTCCAAGTCCATAGCAATCTGCAGGAGTGGGTCGCTCTGGCTGTCAGCACCAAGGACTTGCTGGCTGAGTCGTTTTGCGATTCTCGCCCTTGGGTCATAGGTCTTATACACCCTGTGGCCGAATCCAGAGAGCCTGAACGGGTTCTCCTTATCCTTTGCCATTGCTATTACCTGCTCGATGCTGAGTCCTTCATTGTGGATTTTCAACAACATCTGCATGACAGCTTGGTTGGCACCACCATGCTTGCTCCCCCCCCACAGTGCACAACAACCTGCAGCAACCGAAGCATAAAGATTTGCCTCACTGCTGCCTACCAGACGAACAGCACTCGTGGAGCAGTTCTGCTCGTGGTCTGCATGGAGAATCAGGAGCACATTCAAAGCCTTCGCATGCAAGGGGGGGTCAGGAATATAGGCATTTACCGGTGTGTGGAACATCATATTCAGGAAGTTCTCACAGTAGGAATACTTATAGGAAGGATCGACGAAATCGAGTCCATTCATCTGGCGATAACTGAATGCTGCGATGGTTCTCATCTTGGAAAGCAGTCTGCTGACCGTCAAGTCAACATTCTCTTCGGGATCGGCATCTTCCAACTCAGGGTAGAACGCAGAAAGCGATGCAACCATGGCAGAGAGAATCGACATGGGATGAGCTTCCTGTGGATAATCACGGAAGAAATTCCTCATATCAACATGAAGGAGGGAGTGTCTGTTGAGCATATCAGCATAGGTATGCCGTTGGGCGAGGGTGGGAAGCTCGCCTTTGATCAAGAGATGGGCAACCTCAACGAAGTCACAGTTATCAACCAGGTCTTCAATGTCATATCCGCGATAGCGAAGGATTCCCTGCTCTCCGTCAACAAAACAGATGTTGCTCATGCAGGAACCAGTGTTCACAAACCCTGGATCATAGGTGATGAAACCAGTGCTCTTTCTCAGGGCGGTAATGTCGATTGACTTTCCTCCCATGTTGTCCGTAATGACAGTTAGGTCAAATTCGCTGTCCTCGAGGACCAGTTTAGCTGCTTTTTCTTTGATATCCATTTCATAGCCTCCTTTAGGGGGGGGTCATTTCGTGTAATTTTGTTTGAGCAGGTGGGTGAAATGTATCCTAGTTTGATTGTTTTGGAAATATATCACCCGCGCATTCCTTTCTTTTCTTTCTTATCAGTAATGGTTATACTACTAGGTATCAATCGGAGGAGATGCCACATGGATGAATTTGTTTTGCCGTTGGATGAGGAAATTGTCGATATTGCAGACTTTTTTTAAGGTCTTTGGAGATCCCACCCGATTGAAAATTCTGTTTCTGCTTGAGCAGGGAGAGCGTGGCGTTAATGCAATCAGTGAAGAACTGAACATGCAACAGAGTACCATCAGCCAGCAGCTCAAACTTCTCAGGGCCCGTCGTTTGGTGCGTTTCAGAAAGGACGGTCGTAATGTTCTCTACCGTCTCAATGATGAACACATCCATGACATCCTTGCAATGGGCATTGAACACTATCAGGAATTACTCTGATTAGTACCTCTGAGATGTGTTTTGGGCATATTCACCAAACAGGGCCAAACACATCTCTCTCTCCGCTTGGGTAAGCTCTAGTACTTCCTGATCCTTGCAACCATCCTGTATGTACCGATAGATGTAATCATCTCTAAATCCAATTGCCTCGGCATCCTCAGGTGTGCACCCATAGTACACCTCCTTGATGTTTGCCCAGATACTTGCAGAGAGACACATAGGGCAGGGGGGGTAGCAGGTGGTGTAGAGAATGCAGCCGGAAAGGTCATGGGTCTTTTTCGTTTTACACGCTTCACGGATGGCGTTTATTTCTGCGTGTGAGGTTGGGTCATGTTCTTCCAGCACAGAGTTGGAGGCAACAAAGACCGAACCATCGTTCGTGTCCACAACAACTGCACCAAAAGGACCACCTTCATTGTTGTTCATGGTCTTTCGTGCTTGCTCTATAGCCAATTGCAAATACGCTTTCGCATCCATAGTGATTTTTCTCCACTCACTACTATAACACACGTTTCTTATTAGATAAAATACCGCCTTCAAATAGTGAAGGCGGTATGCAGGTACGCCTTATCCGCGTATTGAGCTGGCGATTAAGCGGATTGCATTGATATTGATGAATCCCTTGCAATCAACAGGCTCATAGCCACCGGCCTTGTCCATGCTTCCCATCTCCTCGTCATACAGAGAGAAGGGACTTTCCACGCCAGCGAAGATGACATTGCCCTTGTACAGAACAACCTTGCTGGTACCGGTAACATGTTTCTGGCTTACCGTGAATGCAGAGCGGAGCATCTCGAACTCAGGAGCACCCCCCCAGTAACCATTGTAGATTAACTCAGCATACTTGGGCATGAGGCTGTCCCTCAGGTGCATTGCTTCCTTGTCCATGGTGATGCCTTCAAGGTTATGGTGAGCCTTCCAGAGTATCTCACAACCCGGGGGGGTCTCGTAGACACCGCGGCTCTTGATACCGATATAGCGGTTTTCAACCATATCCACCCGGCCGATTGCGTTGTCATGTCCCATCTTGTTGAGATACAGGATCATCTGCAGAGGATCGGTGACGACTGTTTGGTCATTCTCGTTCTTTACTGAGACAGGCGTACCATCTTCGAAGGTGAAGGTGAGGAGTGTTTCCTCATCCTTGGCTTCCTTCGGGCTGAGGGTAAGGCTGTATACATCATCTTCAGCACGAAGTGAAGGATCCTCCAGGATACCAGCTTCATGACTGATATGGATGAGGTTTTCATCCTCGCTGTAAGGCTTCTTGGTGGATGCCTTGATGGGGGGGATGTCATACTTCTTTGCATATGCGATCATATCGCTTCTTCCCTCGAACTGACCCAGCCATTCAGGATCTTTCCAAGGGCTGATGATCTTGACCTCGGGCATATGCATATAGTAACCGAACTCAAAGCGGACCTGATCATTTCCCTTGCCGGTAGCTCCATGGGAAACATAGACAGTTCCTTCCTTGCGGGCAATTTCAATCTGGCGTTTTGCGATGATCGGGCGTGCCAGGGAAGTTCCCAGCATATAGGTCCCTTCATAGATCGTATTGGCCTGAAGGGCGGGGGGGAAGATATAGTCAGTGACCAGTTCCTCCCTGAGGTCTTCTACATACACTTTTGACGCACCAGTTGCCAAAGCCTTTTTTTCAATGGCGGCAAAATCTTCGTTTTGTCCGACATTCGCAACGTAGGCGATTACATCAAACCCTTTGTTGGCAAGCCATTTGAGGATTACAGAGGTATCAAGTCCTCCACTGTATGCCAGAATGATTTTTTCCTTATTCATATTCTTATCTCCCTGTTCGGTATTGTATTCTGCCGTCAGTGTATAAATTCTTGTATAGAATGACAAGAGGTTTATGCATAAATATTCGTAAAAATCGTTATATATGCAATGAAAATCGAATATATCCATAAATATACTGCATTAATATTCATCAATACTAATTCGAAAATATTCGAAATAGTTATTGCCAAATCATATTTTCCACTCTATACTGCAGTGGAGGTAGACAAATGCTGATATGTGATCAACTAACCAAGCGATATGGTAATCAACCAAGGAATGCCGTAGACGCCTTGAAACTTTCCATTGAACCGGGTGAGATTTTCGGTTTCCTGGGTCCCAACGGGGGGGCTGGCAAGAGTACCACCATCAAGATGATCACCGGTTTGCTTAAACCGGATTCCGGGTCCATCAGTTTCATGGGACACTCACTTCAATCTGATCCTCTCGACTATAAGCGATTAATCGGTTATGTGCCTGATGAGCCACTTTTTTATGAGCGAATGAGTGGATATGAGCATCTCTCCTTTATTGCAGATCTCTATGGAGTTGGCAGTGAGGAACGTAAGCAGCGTATTGAAGAGCTTGGGGGGGAGCGATTGTTGCTGAAGAATGCCTGAAGGATGAGATATCTTCCTACTCTCACGGAATGAAACAAAAACTTTCGATCATTTCAGCGTTGTTGCCTTCTCCGAAGTTACTTATACTCGATGAACCCATGGTTGGATTGGATCCAAAAGCAGCCTTCATCCTGAAGAATCTCTTGGGTGAGTTCGCTGGATCAGGAAATACTGTATTCTTCTCCACCCACGTATTGGAGGTTGCCCAGCAACTTTGTAGTAGCCTGGGGGGGATCATCAAGGAGGGAAGGTTGTTGTACAACGGAACCTTCAAGGATCTGCAATCACGTGAGATGGAGCTTGATGCTTCATTGGAAGCACTGTTCCTAGAATTGACCGAGAGCGGAGAGTAGGGCCATGAACATGCGCGTAGTTTTGTTGCTGGTTCGTGCCTTCTTCTCGGGGGGGACCAAACCGATCAAGGATTTCTTTGAGCGGATCAGTACCTCCCGTTCCCGTATCGTGAGTATACTGGCCAGTTTCTTGATAGTCCTGGTATTTATCTATCTTGGTGCCATTTTGGGAGTTAACTATTACAGCTATCAAACCCTTGGACTGCTCTTGGGCTATCCCTATCTTGGCCTTGTTTTTGCCGCACTTTTAGGGTTTGCCTTCCAATTATTCTATAGTCTGGCCAGTGGTACCAGCCTGCTTTACGGAGCAAAGGATATTTTATTGGTTGGTTCATTGGCAGTACGTCACACTGAGTTGGGTGCAAGCAGACTGCTGATCGCTTATTTTCTGCAAGCTCCCATGTATTGGTTTGTTACGTTTCCTTCCCTTATTGTTGGCCTCTGGATTGAAGGCTTCTCTCTTGTCTACCTTCTAGGCGGATTGCTCTTTCTCTTGATTGGGCACTGTTTGCCCTCTCGTTTTCTGTAGTAATTTCCATGGGGGGGTTGGTCAGGCTTACCAAGGGAAAGAACCATAAAATGGCAGAGGAGTTGGTAAGTGCAATTTCCTTGGTGCTGTTGATCCTCATGTTGACGGTCTCGCTTACCAGAAATATGACCGATAACGACTCGTTGCTTTCGTTCAATTATGAAGCGATGTTGCAGGTATATGCTCCAATCATTGAGAAAATCTTGGGTCTGTTTCCCTTTTTCCGTATGCAGGCACAGGTGGTTACCTCCCTTGTAAGTCAGTTTATTCTCCTTGCCTCAGGAGTGCTTCTCTTTATTGGCTTGGTTTTGTTGGTAGGAAATACCTATGCTGCAAATCTCTCCTATGTACTCAGCAATCAATCAAGGGCAAGGACAAGAAAAGTCAAGCATACCTTGCGCTCTGCAAGTCCCCCCCAGCGAGCGCTGATGAAACGTGAATTGCTCATCATCCGTTCTGAGAGTATGTTTGTGTTTGAGATAGTGGGTGAATTGGGTATTCCTGTTTTACTTCTCGTGCTCTACAGTTTCATGGGGGGGATTCTGGATGAACTTGCTGAAGTTGCTTCCCAGCTTATTGAGACTGGAGTGTTTCTCCAACTGGTGTATTTATTGTTGCTCTTGTTCGCCAATCTCAGCATGATCAGTTCAACCAGTGTTTCCCGACAAGGAAAGCGTTTTGGCCTCGATAAGCAGTATCCTCTTGGTGCTGGTACGTATGTTCAAGCGAAGCTGTTGTTCCATTTGGTGCTTGTATTCATTCCCCCCACACACTCTATCTGACGGCGGCTCTCTTGCTGCTCTCCCTGCCTCTTGCGCACATTCTTTGGATGATTCCTTTGTCATTGCTTTGCATTGGAATGATTGCATGCATACAACTTGCAATCGATTACCATCATCCACGCCTTGACTGGAAGGTAAGCCAGCAGGCAATGAAGAGCAACCTGAATGGACTGTACGGCATGCTCGCCGCTTTTGTAGTGTTGGCACTCTTTGCCTTGATATTGCTACTGCCGATGCTTATCGGCTTGAGTATGGTTCTCTCAGTCTTGCTGTTGTTTGTATTGACCGGTCTTGGTTTTTCTCTTTCCTATCGCTTTGCACTCTCGAGGCGCGTCTATTGCTTTCCAAGTAGTCAATGGAGTGCAATACAGCTGACTCCAGGGAAGGGAAGGTGTCATAGGGATACTGCCGGTTCTGCTTGTTCCAGGCGACAATCATTCCATAATCTGCTGCCTCGATCATGGGTATATCTGTGGGGGGGCCATCCCCCCCGATGGCGATAATGGTTTCATAGTCTTTCCTCATGGATTCTACAACTTCAGCTTTGGCCCTTGGACCGGAGATATCCACCAATAAGTGGGAGATGCCATCTGTATTCCTGACCAGTCTCTTTCCACGGATGAACGAAAATGAATCTTCTATTCCAAGCTTTTCAAGGAATGCCTCTGCTAGATTCTCTGTTCCGCAGGTAAGGATGCCTAGGTCACTGATGTGAGAAAGTTCGAGGAGGGCATCTTTCTCCCTTTCCCCCCCGATGTGGGAGACAAGGAGTTCTGCTACTTCATCGATCATGGCTGGGGGGGTGGCTCTTTTAACCAGCTTTTCATAACGTTGGTGGAAGGAAGTATCGTCAAACACCCCCCCCTCTGGTCCTGTGCGATGAAGTGCTTACCCCCCGTTTCTTGAACAGGACTCCTCTCTCCTTGGCTGCAGAAAGAATAAGCAGCTGTTCACTGTCATAGGTGTTGATCGGGTAGAGGGTTCCGTCAAAGTCAAAGATGGTTAGGCTTTTCTCTCTCATGTGTTGAGTGTAGCAGGAAGGCAAAAAAAGAGGAAGGGAACAAATCCCTTCCTCCTGGTCGAATGCCTTAAGATTACTTACTCTTGGGCATCTCTTCCATAAATCAAATCAAAGTACTGCATGTCGGTGCTGAGGATCTTATCCAATCCAGGTACCGTCTTGCGGTATGATTCCAAGGTTCTCCAGAATTCGAAGAACTCAGGATCAACCTCGTAGGATTCTGCGTAGACCTTTGCTGCTTGAGCGTCAGCAACACCCTTGATCGTCTCACTCTCGGCATAGGCTTCTGAGAGAATCTGTTTTTCTTCTCCCTCAGTCTTTCCTTGCCACTGTGCGAGTTGTCCACGACCGTAGGAGCGATACGCTTCAGCAATCTGGTTACGTTCCTTGATCATCCTCTGGTACACGCTTTCGGTTAGGTCATCACTGTAACGAATCTGACGGATGACAATATCAATCAGTTCAATGCCGAATTCATCGGTAAACTGCTTTGCCTGGTCAAACATCATATTGCTCAAACCGTCACGACCGATATTAATCGTCTCCTGCTTGGCGACCGTTGCGGTGAGGTTGCGCAGTCTCTCAGCATCCTCGATGCTCTCCACGCTCTGTACCTGTTCCTCAATCTCGATTACATTGATCTCATTTGAGTTTCTTACCGCTTCATTGAGATAGTTCTCACTGATGATGGTACGAATGGAAGAATCAAGGACATCGTTCAGTCTGAAGATACCATTGTTTACGGTATTTACCGTTTCATAGTACTTTGCAGCATCTGCAATTTTCCATCTAGCTGTGGTATCAACCCAGATGAACTGGTTCTCTTTAGTAGGAATCCTTTGAGCTGCCCCCCCATCCCAGGAAAGAATTTTCTTAGGATAGATTACCACGCTGTCAACCAACGGCATCTTGAACTTGAGGCCTGCTTCCTTTTCGGTGTCAACAATCTTTCCGAAACGGGTGATTACCGACTGCTGGCCTTCTGGAAGGATGTAGAAAGGACCAAGCAAGATAAAGATGGCAATGAAGACAACGAGGACTACCAGGGTGGTAATTAGTTTCTTATTGGTATTTGTGCTCATTTTACACCCCCCCCTTCAATCATCTGTACCGGAAGGAAGTTGCTAAGGTTCTTGTCAACCAGGGTAACCGATCCACTCTCGGTAGGATTGATGACTGCTCCATTGTCTCTATGTACAATCGAGTACGAGTAATGGTCTGTGACTGTTCATAGACCTCTCGGACGCTGTTGAATCGTGCTACATCACCTCGTGCTTGGTTTACACGCTCTGCTGCATACCCTTGGGCTTGCTGGATGAGCTTGCTTGCTTCACCACGCTGAAGGAATGATTTTGTTGTAGTTCTGCTTTCCTTCATTGATTAAGCGGTTCATGTCTTGGATTGCCTTGTTGACATCTTCAAAAGCATCCTGAACTTCTCCGACCGGTGGTACGATGTTCTGTAGCTTGACGGTTACAACACGTACTCCCAATTCGTAGGCATCAAAGATTTTCTGCATGTTCTCTTGTGCTTCAATCTCGATACGGGTACGTTCACTGGTCATGACAGAGAGAATGGGAAGATCGCCCACCAGCTTGTTCATGACACTCTGGCTGATATCTCGCAGTGTTGTTTCCCTGGACTCAACCTTGAACATCCAGTTCACAGGGTTTTCAATCTTGTATTGAATGATCCACTGGACGTCGATGATATTCAGGTCGCCTGTCAGCATGAGTGATTCAGTGGTGTAGTCACTATTTCCAAAAAGTGGGGGGGAAGTAGAGCTGTTTGAGCGATATCCGAATGTCATCGTCTGAACGACTTGTGTTGGGACATTGTAACTGGTCTCGATCCCTAGTGGTATCTTGGTCTGCAGCCCAGGACCTACTGTTCGGTTGTATTTTCCTAAACGTAGGACAACCGCTTGTTCGGTTTGGTCGACAACAAAGAAACTGCTAAGAACCAGCATGATGAGGACGACGGCGACAATAATCCAGATCACCAGCTTGGGGCTGATGTTCTTTACTTTGCGCGCAGGCCTCGGTGGTTGCTGCATGGTATCCATGATAACTCCTCTTTGTACCTATACGGTACCCTTTCAATGTACTTACCTCTTGAGGACTCGTCAAGGATGTAATAACGCCAACATTGATTCGTTTGCCATTGAAATAAAATTCGGTGCGTTCTATTATATCCCTTATGAAAAAGAGACTAGTTACTTCTGCACTCCCGTATGTAAACAATATTCCGCATTTAGGAAACCTTACTCAGGTCCTGAGTGCTGATGTTTTTGCCCGTTTCTGCCGATTGAAAGGGTATGAGACACTCTATATATGTGGTACCGATGAATATGGTACAGCAACTGAGACACGTGCTCTCAAGGAAGGGGGGGTAAGTCCTCGCGATCTTTGTGATCGCTATCATGCCATCCATCGGGATATCTACGAATGGTTCAATATTGATTTTGATTATTTCGGACGGACAAGCACAGAAGCCCAGACCGAGATAGTCCAGGATATTTTCAAGCGAATGGATAAAGCCGGTTATGTGAGTGAGCATGAGCTGGAGCAACTCTATTGTCCAAAGTGTGAGCGATTCCTTGCAGACCGCTTTGTCGAGGGAACCTGCCCACACTGCCATGCAGAGGGTGCAAGAGGGGGGGACCAGTGCGATAGTTGCCAGACCTTGCTTGATCCCATTGAGTTGATCGATCCACACTGTGGCGTATGCGGTACCACTCCGATCGTCAAGAAGACTAAACACCTCTACATCAATCTGCCCAAAGCCCTTCCTATGCTGGAAGCTTGGATGGAAAAGACCAGCAAAGAAGGTTTCTGGGCAAACAATGCCATCCAGGTAACCAAGTCTTGGATTCGGGATGGCCTGAAAGAGCGCTGTATCACCCGTGATCTGAAGTGGGGGGGGATTCCTGTCCCCCCCAAGCCAGGGTACGAAGGAAAGGTGTTTTATGTCTGGTTTGATGCTCCCATTGGATATGTTTCCATCTCGGCCAATGCTACCAAGGATTGGAAGAAGTGGTGGTTTGATTCGGAAAATACCGAACTGTTCCAGTTCATCGGGAAAGACAATATTCCTTTCCATACCGTCATTTTCCCCCCCTCTTGCCAGTTAGCCAGTGGAATGGATTGGACCATGCTCCATCATATGAGCAGCACTGAATACCTTAATTATGAGGGTGGGAAATTCAGCAAGAGCCTCGGGGGGTTGGTATTTTTGGCAATGATGTCCAAGATACCGGAATCCCAGCTGATGTCTGGCGTTTCTACATGTTCTACAATCGACCGGAGAAGAGTGATGTTACTTTCACTTGGGCTGACTTCCAGGAGAAAGTGAACGGGGGGGAACTCATCGGCAACCTTTCCAACCTTGTTAACCGAACCCTGACCTTTGTGAAACGGTTCTATGAAGACGGAGCACTTTTCTCTGCACCTATTGATGCTGAGTTGCATGAGCAGATTGTCGAACGTGAGAAGAAAATCGAATCATGCATGGAAAGAGCTGAGGAGCGCGATGCGCTCAGGCAGATTATCAGCCTCTCCTCACTGGGGGGGAACAAGGCATTCCAGGATGGTGAACCTTGGAAGATGCGAAAGGAACAGCCAGAGAAAGCGATGAGTCTTCTCAAGACCCTCGTATACCTAATTCGAGACCTTGCAGTGATGGTCCAACCGTTCATGCCAGAGACTTCACTGAAAATGCTCGCATTCCTCAACGCTGAGAAGACCAATTGGAATGATCTCGGCAACTGATGGTATTCAGGGTATTGGCGAGGTTTCCCTGCTTTTCACCAAGCTAGAGGATTCGCTGATTGAACAACTTCGAACTCGTTTCAGTGGATCCCAGGAAGAGCGTGAACAAAAGAAAACCAAAGAATTGGAGAAAGAAATGGATCAGAAAGAGGACCAGGTAGGCCTGGCTGAACAGTTTGCGAGTCGCGTAATTCTCAAGGTCGCGAAGATTACCAATGTGGAAAAGCATCCCCCCCGCGGTGATAAACTCTATATCCTTACCCTTGATGTAAAGGAAGAAGAACCAAGGACTATTGTCAGTTCCATCGTTCCTTATTACAAGGAAGAGGAATTGCAGGACCAGAATATAGTCTTGGTAAGCAATCTCAAGCCGGCAAATTTCCGAGGAGAGAAGAGCTACGGAATGCTGCTTGCCGCCAGTGACCCTGATGCAGAGGAGCACAGCACATGCGAGGTGCTCTTTGCTCCTCAGTTTGAAGTGGGAAGTGTTCTCACACCAGAGGGATTCTCTCCGGTTGAGGAAAAACTTCCGTATGTGAAGGCAGACCACTTTTTCTCCATGCCGATCTATACTGAGTCTGGTGTGGTGAAATTGATGGAAAACCGATTGGGAAAGATGGCGTAGCGTTGACAGCAAAAAAAATACTTGAATGGCCCGGTAGGTTGATACCTACCAGCAATCTTACTATCTAGATAAGGATTTTGGGGGGGGCCACTATTGGCCCCCCCCAAATGCGTTATGAAAGGGGGGGAGAAAAGCATGCATATCCAGAGAATCGCAACCAGTGAGCTTTCACACAGCGGTGCAGTGTTTCAAAGCAGCTTCTGGGCTGAGGTGAAACAACGCTCCGGGTGGAAGAGCTATGCGTTCTCTGTTGAGATGGAGAGGTCATCCTTTACCCTGCTTGTTCTCGTTAAACGGATGGCTCCCTTTTGTTCACTCGCTTATATCCCCCCCTTTGGACCACCGCTCTCTTCTCTGAAGCTTAGTCAGGTGGGAATATTCTTGGAGGATTTTGCAAAACGGATACGAAAATACCTTCCAAAAGGGGGGGTGTTCGCACTCCGTTATGACCTGCCTTTTGAAGAGGTGAATGATCAGAATGTCATGACCTTTGAGACAAAAAGACTCAGGACATTGGATCAGAGTGTGCAACCAGAGGGAACTGTCAGGATAGATCTCCAGTGGGGGGGGTATCATGCGGTAACACTAGGCTACCGAGAACGAGCCAAGCGGGCACTGAGAAAGGCCGACCAAGCGTTCCAGGTACGGGTGCATGAAGGTGACGAGGATTCTTTTCTTGCTTGGTATGAGGTCTACTTGGAAACTGCGCGAAGGGATGGATTCAGTCCCCCCCGGTCCAAAAATTATCTTCGCTCCCTGCTGGCGCTCTCCTCTTACAATGAGGCGTTCTCATCAGAGTTGTTGTTGGCATTTGAAGGAGAGAAGATTGTCGGGGGGGGAATCATCGTACTGTTCAGTCCATCCGAGGCGCTCTATCTCTATGGAGCCTCCCTTCGCTTCGATGGTATTTCCTGTTCCTACATCTTGCAGGACTTAGCAATCAGAATGGCTTGTGAGAGAAAGTGTGGAATCTATGACCTGTATGGAATTCCTGGGCCGAAGGGTAGGGCAAGTCACCTTGCTGGGTTGGAGATATTTAAGCGTTCGTTTGGAGGGCAACCCTATTACCGCTCTCCCTCAACCGATTATCTGTATAATCGGCTTATTTGGCATTTCTATATGCTGTTTGAGACGATGCGTTTTCGGTCAAGAAGAAGAATCAAGAGCCAAGCAGAAGCCCTACCAAGTTCTTGAACTGGTTTCCGCGGTCGAACTCATTGGCAAATAATTCAAAGGAAGCACTTCCCGGTGAGAGAAGGATTGCCTGCATTAGATTCGGCAACTCCTGCTCCTTCAGCCGTGCCATTTCATAACTCTGTTCCAGGGCATCGCCCATGGACTTGAATGGGCCAAGATAAGGGATGTGGTACTTCTCAAGCATTGGGATCAGCTTGTTCCTGGTGAAGCTTCCGTCTAGCAATGAGAGACTGCTGGCATGTTGCATCTCTTCGAGCATTCCTTCTGCCTTGAGATTTTTATCGGTACCCCCCCCACAGATGAGATGTACTGCCATGGTTCTGAATTTTGCATAGGAGAAGTGTACTGCCTCGGGAATTGTTGCCGCACTGTCATTGACAAATAGGATGTTGCCAAGCATACCCATTTGCTCAATACGGTGAGGAACTCCTTGGAAGCTCTGCAAGGCTTTGAGGATGCTTTTATATTTGAAACCCAATGCAAGCAGGATGGTGTAGGCACTTCTAAGGTGTGGTTGTTCTTCAAGTACCTTCGCACTTGCTCTATCAATACCACGGATATGTCGTTTGTCTAAGTGGGTCTGGGTTCTGATTCGGTTGAACATAACATCAGGGATGACTGCCATCTTGATGTTGTGTGTGAATAATTGCAGTTTGTCCTCAAGATAGCGTTCAATTGATTCATAGGAGTTCAGGTGATCTGGATAGAAGTTGGTAAGTGCACAAAGTTCCATTACCGGAAGCTGTCCATGCATTGCCTGTACCGTATCGCGTATCTGCCACGATGAGAATTCGCAGACAAGGAACTCTGGAAGCGCTCTTCCTTGCTCATTCCGTCTTTCCCACTCCCTGAGAATGCTGAATCCACTGATCCCCCCCATATTTCCACATTGCATTGCCTCGTAACCGTATTCCTGCAGTACATGGGCAACTGCCGCACTGGTGGTGGTCTTTCCTTTCGTTCCGGTGATGCCGATGATCTTGACTTGTTCGCACCAAGGGGGGGAGCTGAACAACCAAGCAAAATCATTGACAACCATGCGTGCATACCTGAGCATGGGATGGTTGGGGGGGGAATGGCCGGGTTTTTAACTACAATGTCAGCCCACAGGAAATCTTCGGCTCTGTGTGGCCCAGAAATACACAGTGCCCCCCCTCGTTGGTTGAGATCTTCCATCTCATAACCGAGGTCACTGGTTCCCTTTAGATCTGTAATTCTTACTTCATCTCCATGGTCAAGGAAATATGAGGCTGCTGCGAAGCCGCCTCCATGCATTCCCAGGCCGAAGATAAGTACCTTCATGTGCCACCTCCGGATGCCTCTATAGTAGAAAGAAAGTGTGAAGAGAGCAAGTGAATCGCAACTGAAAGCGCAGGAATTTCGCTCAAGTGGATACGAGAAATTTCCCAAGTACCTATTGACGTTGATTTATCTTCCCGGCATAATAGACCGGTAATTACAAACCCAGTCGTATTCGGGCTCTACCGAAAATAGAGACGGTTGGTAAGGAGCGCTATAGTGCCTTGTGGAAGAAAAAGAAAGAAGCATAAGATTGCTACTCATAAGAGAAAGAAAAAAACTCAGAAAGAATAGACACAAGAACAAATAGTCTGTTCAAGTAGACTTATACTTCGTACAATGTACAAAACCGTCGGTCGCTCCGGCGGTTTTTCTATGGAAGTCACAAGTTGATATAAAGCTTGGTGACAGAATGAGATTTGTTGACCAATCCATACAATGTATGGTAGGGTATGCAAACACCTCTTTATCCGCTCTTGAGGGCGGATCATAATGTCCGTAAGGAGGAACCATGAGAAATTATGAGTTCACTGTTATTTTCAATGCAAGCGAAGATAACACACAAGCTGGTTTGGAATATGTGACCAGCACATTTGCAGCTGCTGACGTAGAAATTACAAAGCAGGATGACATGGGCGTCAAATATCTGGCCTATGATGTCAAGAAGCAGGAAAAGGGACACTATGTCTACTTCGAAATGAAGGCAGACCCTAGTAGCATCCTTGGCTTCGAGCAAAAGTTCTTGTTGAACCCGAACATCTTGAAGTTCTTGTTCGTAAACCCTGAGAAATAAATAAAAGAGAATGGGAGCAAAACCATGGCAAATGACCTGAATGTAGTCGCATTGGTGGGCCGACTTACCAGAGATAGCGAACTTCGCTATTCCAATGGTGGTATGGCAATCTGTCGTTTTTCCATAGCAGTCAACCGGAGGAAGAGGTCGGGTGACAATAAATGGGAGGACGAAGCCAACTTTTTCGACTGCTCGATGTTTGGCAAGAGTGCTGAAGCCCTTAACCAGTATCTGGAGAAGGTAGGCAGGTTTCCATCATCGGTGAGCTTCGGCAGAACCGATGGGAACAGGACGGCCAAAGTCGGAGTCGGGTTGAGATTGCCGTGAATTCGTTGCAGCTCCTCTCAAGTCCCGGTTCTACCGATGGTAGAAACACTTCTCGCCAGGGTGAACAACCGCAGACGAGAAATCAGGGGGGTCATATGGTTCACGCCCCCCCGCTCCCCCCCAGGCTCCCGCCTCTCCCTTGGATATCGGCGGACCTGAGCAGTTTGACGATGACCAGATCCCATTCTAAGACTCTGCCTTTTGGCAGATGATGTTGCAAGGAGAAACATATAATGCGCGATGACGATAACGATTCCATGAATAACGACGGAAGAAACGGAAGAGATAGAAGAGGAGGGGGGGGCGGACGCAAACCCAGCTTCAGAAAAAAAAGGTTTGTAAGTTCTGTACCCAAAACCTTACTCCCGATTACAAGAATCCTGATATGCTGCGACGCTACATAACCGAGCGCGGCAAGATTCTTCCTGCCCGTATCACCGGTTGCTGTGCAAAGCACCAGAGGCTGTTACTACTGAGATCAAGAAGGCACGTGTACTTGCGTACCTTCCATTTGAGAAGAAGTAACTTGTGTTAGGTGCCATGAACCAGCTAGATAATAAGATGTTGAAACAGGGATTGTTCCTGACAGTGGTAAGCTACGCACTTTCCCGCTTGTTGATTGGAAACCTGCTTTTCACCATTCCGTTGATGGTTCTTGCACCGAAGTTTTCCAATCGGAGGGAGGCGTTGTTTCCTGTTGGCTTGGTAGCTGCTTTGCTAGTGATTACTGAGTTTTTCAGGGCAAAAGGGTCTTTAAGCAGTCCCGAAGGGCGCCTGTTGCTTGTGGTTGG
>JDSH01000196.1_pt1 | contig 17446 bp, 22 predicted proteins | sample 199451 | NCBI WGS metagenome assembly JDSH01 (sample SAMN02584198, study PRJNA231836) | bioreactor metagenome | isolation source: continuous culture bioreactor electron acceptor NO2- transfer2 day 38 after... | place: Germany: Bremen | reverse complement strand
GGCACCAGATGTCTTCGCAACTCAGGATACGCGGCAGCCAGTAGTCTTTTTGTTCCTGGGTGCCGAATTTGATGATCAGGGGGGGACCGACCATCTGCACGCCCATGTCGCGACCGCGATTGACGCCCCCCCAGCGCTGCTGCTCTTCATAAAAGATCAGCAGCTTAGCAGCGTTTAGGCCCATACCGCCGAATTCAGCGGGCCAAGCTGGCGCAACCCAGCCCTTGGCGTGCAGCTTGCGGTGCCAATGTTCGATCTCGGCGAACTTCGGGCGGTGCGGCAGATGACGCAGCTCCTCGGGATATTCCGCTTCGAAGAACTGGCGCACTTCTTTGCGGAATTCCACATCGCTAATTGCATTCCAGTCGGTCATTGTGCTGCCCCCCCCTCTGCTTCGCGTGCCTCGAACCAAATCCGCCTGTGATAGGCATCGTCGCCCAACCAGGCCGACAGCACCAGCGCCCGGTTCAGGTAGAGCCCGATATCGAACTCATCCGTGTACCCGACCGCCCCCCCGTGCAACTGGATCGCATCACGGGTAATTCTTTTGGCGGCCGTAACCGCCCGCGCCTTCGCACGGCTGGCAATCGGGGGGGCCCGAACCTTCGGATCGGTTTCGCTGTCCATCTGCGCAAGCGCCTCCCGCACTCCGGCCTGCGCGACCTCGCATATCACGTTGAGGTCGACGGCACGGTGCTGGATGACCTGAAAAGACCCGATCGGCTTGTCGAACTGCTCCCGCGTCTTGATGTAGTCGAGCGTGATCTCGAAGGCACGCTCGCTCAGGCCGACAAGCTCGGCCGCAGCAAGCGCCGTTGCATCAGCGACAGCCTCGGCCAGTGCAGTGGGAACCGCACCGCCGCTGGCCAATTCCACGGCCGGGGGGGTGCCCGAAAAAGAAAGCTCGCCCAGAGAGCTGCCGTCGGCCTGCGCTCGTTTGTCAATGACAAGCCCGTCCGCGTCTGCCTCGGCCAGAACCAGAACCGGGCCGTCATCTCCTTCAGCCACGACCAGGAACCCTAGAGATCCGATCGCACCGACGACCCAGGCCTTGCCACCGGTCAGCTTTCCGTCCGCGTATCGGCAGGTCGCATCGGCAAGCGCCCCCCCGTCGGGGGGGCCGCGTTCCTGCCAGGCAACCGCCAAGGAAATTTCGCCGCCGATGAGCTGTGCCATCTTCGGATGAGCCGGACAAAGGCGGCGCAGAAGGCCAAGACTCAGACCGATTGTCAACACGACCGGTTCCGGTGCAATCACACGGCCGACTTCCTCGGCGATGACACCCCCCCCGGCGGCTAGGCCCATGCCAAGCCCGCCTGATCTTCAGGCACCGCCACCCCCCCGAAAACACCGGCCTCGGCGAGTTCCCGGACCATCTCAGCATCGAAACCGCCCCCCCCGGCATCACGAAGTTTTCGGGCTCTGTCACTTCCGCCCGCCCGTTCAAACAACGTGCGCGCGCTCTCGCGCAACAGGCGAAGGTCTTCTTGTTCGCTGGAAAGGATATCAGTCTGTGTCATTTTGTTTTCGCTGAATCATCACGGGGGGGGTGTCGGTCGAAAAAACGACCTCGCCCGCAGGGTTTTTGGCGCTGAGCGTATAGTGCAAAACACCTCTGTCGGGCTTGCTTTTTGACGGCGTGACCGCGTTGACCGTCAGTTCGACATCAAGGGTTTCGTTCGGGCGCACCGGCCGCAGCCAGCGCAGATTGTCAAAGCCCATGCCACCGATATTGGCGACATCGACCATCATTTCAGACATGACCGGCCTGAACACTTCCAGCATCGTCTGAAAGCCCGAGGCGATCAGGCTGCCATGTATGGCGGTTGCATAGTCTTCATCGGTGTGCAGCCGCTGCGGATCCCACTCCTTGGCAAACGCCTTTATTGAATCCGCGCTCATCGGAGCGCTGCGAAAGCGATAGACTTGGCCCGGCGAGAAGTCTTCCAGATACCTCAAGAGGCACCCTCCTTTGCGAAACCGTCATCGTATCCGCTCGCATCCTTGGATATCCGGATGCGGTTGAATTCTTCCAGCTTCGGATAGGTTTCCTTGAACGCCACCAGGAACTCACCCATCGGCGCGTCGAAATAGAGACCACGGTCGTTCACATATTCCATGTGCCGGTGATTCTGTTCGTCGAACTCGTGAAAGAGCGCGTCGTGATAGCCGTCGAAGACCAGGGGGGGTTTGACCCCCCCGAATCTTTCACACAGTTCCATGTTGAATGCAGGTGTCACTTTGTAGGCCTCATTCCCCCCCAACCACAGCTGAACATAGCCGTGGTAGATAAAGAGATCGGTCCCCCCCATCAACTCCTGCAACTTGGGTGTATTCAGGTGGTTGCGCACATCCGCAAACCCCCCCAGAGCGGCGGGGGGGATACCCACAGCACGCAAACAAGCCGCCAGAAGAATTGCCTTGGGAACGCAAAACGCCGCTTCCGCCCCCCCAGCGATACGGCTGGCACGGTAAGAGTCCTCATCCAGCGCAAAACAATAGGGATCATAGCGAATATCGTCGCGCACCGCTTCGAACAGGCGGATTGCCTTGTCGCGATTGGTTGCGTCCACAGGAAGATCACGCAAAGCCGATGTCACGAAACCCTGCACTTCCAAGCTATCGCTTTCCACAAAGCGCGATGGCATGACATAACGCTCAGCTTCTGTCGGCAGGTCATCGTCAGACTTGTCCATTGGCCCCCCCTCCCTTTTTCTAACATATGTTAGATTACCGATTCAAAACCTGCCCGTCAACGGGATTTACTCTGTCTTTGGTTGGTCCACGCCATAACGCGTATTGTCTTCGCCCAGAGTGGCTGCAACTCCGACCGAATTTCCCGAAGAACGGAACTCCGGCGCAATTGGCAGCGGCAAAGCAGGCGCGTTCCGGCCGGAGATTTTTACGGCCCGCCCGAACACGTCACGCGCTTTGAAATGCGGGTCATGTGCCGCCTCGGCGGGCGTTTTCACGACCGAACAGCAGCAATCTGCCGCTGCCAGCAAAGCCTCCCAATGGGTCGAGGGATGTTCCCTCAGACGACGTGCAACCTCCGCGGCACAGGCATTTGGATCGGACCAGTCATCGCGAAGCGCCACCGGCAAACCAATGACATCGCAGAACGACTGCCAGAACTTTTCTTCCAACGCGCCGACGGCGATCTGACGCCCGTCCGCGGCCGTATAAAGCCGATACCGGGCCAGGCCACCCGTCAGGCGGCTGCCACCGTTCTTGATGTTCTGCCCGGCAATCACACCTTCGGCATGGGCCCAATAGGCAAAGGCGAACGCTCCCTCGGACATTGCGATATCCAGATGCGTCCCCCCCTGCCCGCTCGCCTGCCGCGCAATCAGGGCCAGCAGGATATTCATCACCGCAGGATAGGTTCCGCCTCCGATATCGGCGACCAGCCCGAACGGTGCCGTTGGCTGGTCATCGGGTCCGCGACTGAGCGACAGGATACCCGCATCACCAACATAGTTGAGGTCGTGGCCGGCGGCGCTGGCCTTTGGTCCGGTCTGGCCATAGCCGGTGATCGAACAATAGATGAGACCGGGATTGATCTCGCGCAGAGCATCATAACCAAGCCCGAGCCGGTCCATCACGCCGGGACGGAACTGCTCTACCAGAACATCGGCCTTCTCGATTAAGGGGGGGCGCAGACGTTCCACTGCGCCCCCCCTTGACTTGAGGTCGATGGCCACCGATCGCTTGCCGTGGTTCAACACAGCAAATCCGATGCTCTCTCCGTCGATCTTTGGCTCCGTGTGGCGCGCGTCCTCGCCGACTCCGGGACGCTCGAACTTGATCACTTCGGCGCCGGCCTCAGACAGCATGAGCGTCGCCATCGGACCGGGAAGAAGGGTGCTGAAATCCAGCACCAGGATATCCTTGAGCGGTTGAGCCATCTTCACTGCCTCAGGCGAAGCGCGCCGCGCCGTTGTTCAGAACAACCACGTCGCGTGCCGGAATAGATGCTCGAAACCGGGCCTCGCCGTCCTCTTCCCAGATTTCGAACCGCACGGTTTCGCCGGGATAGACCGGCGCCGAGAACCGAACATCCAGACCGACAAGCCGGGCAGAATCATAGTCAAGCAACGTCTTTAGAATCGCCCGGGCCGCCAGCCCATAGGTCGCCAGACCATGCAGGATCGGGCGGTCGAACCCGACAGAACGGGCAACATCCGGGTCAGCATGAAGCGGATTGAAATCACCGCTGAGACGATAAATAAGGGCTTGGCGCGGCAGGGTATCGATATCACATACATGATCAGGCGCCCGATCAGGCAGCACTGCGGGTGCCGGACCCGCTTGGTTTTCACCGCCGAACCCCCCCCATCACCGCGACAGAAAGCCGACATCGCCACGCGCGCCAGTTTTTCACCGCTGTCCGCGTCGATAATATCACGGCTTTGGTAAATGACGGCTCCCTTGCCCTCGCCCTTGTCGGCGATGAAGTCGATCTTGCTGCGGCCGACAATCCGGCCAGTTGTCGGCAGCGGCTTGTAGATGTCGAGCCACTGTTCGCCGTGCAGCACTTTCTGCCAGTTTACGCCGGTCTTGGGATCGCGCAGCCAGAAGCCGGGATACCCCCCCAAAATGACCGCCATCGAGGGAACTGCCTTGAGCCCGTCCTCATAGACATAGGCCAGCTCCTTTTTGTCGGTCGGATCCTCGCCGAACCCAAGGCCGAGTGCATACAGGATGGTATCCCGTTCGGTCAGCGTCTGTTCGATTTCCTCAAAGTCCCAGTTCGACAATGCCTCGAAATCCAATGGCATTTACTTTCCTCCCTTAGTTGCCGTCAGAGCGTGTTTTGCGATCCAAGTATCGCCGTGACCTGGCTGGACAGCACACCGCCGTTGCCATGCGCCAGCGCCAGGTCGATATCCTTCAACTGAATGCCCGGCGCGTCGCCACGGATCTGACGAGCAGCCTCGATCACTGTGAAGATGCCGTACATCCCGGGGGGGTGCACGCAGGACAGGCCGCCGCCATTCGTGTTCACCGGCAACACGCCGCCAGGCGCGATGCGTCCGCCCTCGACAAAGGCCCCCCCTCCCTCGCCCTTCGCGCAGAACCCAAGATCTTCGAGAAACAAAATCGTGTTGATGGTGAAGGCATCATAGAGCTCGACCGCCTGGATATCCGCAGGGGGGGTCACTCCGGCCGCCGCAAAGGCGCGCGCGCCCGAGTCGCGGGCCGCGGTCACGGTGAAATCCTTCATCTGGGAAATCTGCCGGTGCGAGCTTGCCGCAGCACTGCCCAGCACATAGACAGGTGCCTTCGGGAAATCCCGGGCGCGGTCCGCGCGGACCATTACGATCGCGCCGCCACCGTCGGTGACAAGACAACAGTCGCGCACGGTCAATGGATCGCCCACCATGCGCGCACCCAACACGTCCTCGCGGGTCAGCGGGCCGCGCTCGAACGCTTCGGGGGGGTTGCGCTGCGCCCAGGCCCGCGCGGCAACGGCCACGTCGGCCAGCTGTTCGCGGGTGGTACCATATTCATGCATGTGCCGCGCCGCCGCCATCGCATAGGCCGAGATCGGATAGCGCGGATTATACGGCGCCTCGTAGGCCGGCGGACGTGAAGCGGTCACCAGTCTGCCCGACGCGGTGCGCTGGTTGGAGCCATAAACAATCAGCGCGACATCACACAGACCGGCGTCCAGCGCCATGGTCGCGGACGTCAGGTAGTTTACGAAGGACGAACCGCCCGACATCGTGCCATCAATGAACCGGGGGGGCTGGATGCCCAGATACTCCGCCGCCATAAGCGCCGGCATGCTGTCTTCCATCATGGTGCAGAACAGCCCGTCGACGTCGGACAGTTTCAGCCCGGCATCGCCAAGCGCCGCAAGCGCGGATTGCGCCATGACATCATAGGCCGTCAGGCCATGGGCCTCTCCGAAACCGGCATGACCGGTTCCCACGATGGCGGATTTTCCCCCCCGAAGTTCAGTGGTCATGGCCTATCCCTCCGACGGTTTGAAAAGCACGGCCGGAACACCCTCGGCCTCGCCCACGAATGCGGTTACAGGCATGTCGATGACGACCTCACCCGGGGGGGCAATGCCCTCGACCCGGCTCATCATCCGGACACCCTCGTCCAGCTCGACGACGCATACGTTGTAGTCGCCGCCCCCCCGTTCGGGCTTTCGGCGCACGACTGTTGTGGTGTGGACCCGTCCCTTGCCGCCAGCCTGCTTCCACGAAATCGCGGTGCCATGACAATGTGGACACAAGACTCGCGGGAAAAGTGATAGGCCCTGCAGTCGTCGCACTTGGGCAGCAGAATCTCGCCCTCTGCCAGCGCGCGTTGGAAAAGCTGGTCTGGTCCTTTGGCATCCTGCATAGGTGTTCTCCTTCAAGCGACCCAGTCATTGTTTAAGCGTATTGATAATCTTTCTAACAATTGTTAGATTTAGTCAACCTTTCAGGATCAATTGAGAGAAACTCATGCCAGGTTCAGACTTAGCCCCCCCCTTTCCGGCAAACTCGTCGTTGCGCTGGAACAGGCAGTCGCCGCGCCTTTTGCTCCTCGCGGCTGGCCGACGCCGGCGCGCGCGTGATCAAGATCGAACGCAAGGGCGCAGGCGATTTCGCCCGCGCCTACGATACCGCCGCCAACGGTGAAAGCGCCTATTTCACATGGCTGAACCGAGGCAAAGAATCGGTCGCTTGGACATTAAAGCCGACGAAGACCGTGAAATCCTGCTCAGGATGCTGGAAAACGCAGATGTGTTTATTCAGAACCTGCTGCCTGGCGCGCTGGCCAAGCTCGGGCTCGATTCCGCGACTCTGCGAGAGAGCTTCCCGCGTCTCGTGACCTGCGACATCACCGGATATGGCGAAGACGGCCCGATGCGCGACGCCAAGGCCTATGACCTTCTGGTGCAATGCGAGAGCGGTCTGGCATCAGTGACCGGTACACCCGACGGACCAGGACGGGTGGGCGTGTCGGTCTGCGATATCGCCACCGGTATGACAGCCCATGCTGGAATCTGCGAAGCACTTGTCGGGCGTGATCGCACCGGCAAGGGCAGCGGCGTTTCCGTGGCAATGTTTGATGTGATGGCCGACTGGATGTCGGTTCCGCTGCTGTATCACGATCACCTTGGCAAGCCGACACCTCGTGTCGGACTGAACCACACGGTCATCTGCCCGTACGGGGGGGCCTATGAATGCAAGGACGGTCAGCTTGTCGTCATTACCGTTCAGCACAGCGGCGAATGGCAACGGTTCTGTGAACACATACTGGGCGATGCGGCTTTGGCAACCGACCCCCCCCGGTTCCATGACAACACGTCGCGAATTGAAAACAAACCCGCGCTCGAAGTTCTCATCAAGGCCGTGTTCGCCTCGCATGACCGCGCCGAGATGCTGAAGCGGCTTGACGCTGCGGGCATTGCCTCGGGCGCGGTGAACGACGTGGCGACCCTGTCCGGTCACCCCCCCCAGCTTGACCGGTCCGTAATTCGCACGCCTTCCGGTGAAATCAACGTCCCGACCCCCCCCGATCCGGCGCAGCCTCGGCGAAACGGCACTGGGCCCCCCCTGCCCGGCCTTCGATGCGCAAGGCAAAGCCCTTCGCGCCGAGTTCGGCCGTCGTTCATAAAAACGGTGGGCAACTAAAAGGGTGGACAACCAAATGACCGCTGAGAACAAACCGGGGGGGCTTCTTCAAGGCGTGAAGATCGTCGATCTGACTTCTGTGGTTTTCGGACCTTTGGCGCGCAGATGCTGGGCGATCTGGGGGGGGCCGATGTGATCAAGGTGGAAGGCCCCCCCGAGGGCGATCTTCTTCGCCAGGTCCAGCCATCGCGCAACAAGCTGATGGGTGCCGCTTTTCTGGGGGGGGCCAACCGTAACAAGCGCAGTGTCGTACTGGACCTAAAAACGCAAACCGGTCGCGATCAGTTGCGCAAACTGCTCATCGATGCCGATGTGATGATTTCGAGCATTCGGCCTGCGGCGCTGGCCAGATTGTCTTTGGATCCCGAAACTCTACGCCAGGAAAACCCGAACCTGATCATGGTATCCGCCACCGGTTTCGGGCAGGACGGGCCCTATGCCGCCAAGCTGCATTCGACGATTCCGTCCAGTCGGTGTCGGGATTGGCCAGCTTGGCAACCTTGCGCGACCCTGGGGGGGTACCGCCCGCTTATGCCCCCCCGACAATTCTCGCCGACAAGCTTGGCGGGGGGGTCACCGCCGCCTATGCCGTGATGGGTGCCCTGTTCCACCGCGAACGTACTGGAGAGGCCCAGCATGTCGAGGTTCCGATGTTTGAAACGCTGGCCGCCTTCCTGTTGGCCGAACATATGGATGGGGGGGCCACCTTTGAAGAGACTCCGCAGGATTTCGGCTATGCCCGCATGCTGGTTCCGCACCGGCGTCCAGTTCAGACCGCTGATGGCTACATCACCATTCTGCCCTACACCAACGTACAATGGGCACGGTTTTTCAAGGCGGTTGGGCGCAATGACATGATCGACCATGTCTGGGTCACGGACATGGACACCCGTAGCCGCAACATCGGCGCGGTATACGATATGGTGGCGCAGATTGCGCTGACCCGGACCACGAATGACTGGCTTGCCCTGATGGAGCAGGCAGACATACCAGCCATGCCGGTGCGCAACCTGTCAGATTTGCCGAACGATCCCCCCCATCTTGCCGCGACCGGGTTCTTTCAACGGATTGATCACCCGACCGAAGGTGCGATCTGGACGACACGCCCGCCGATACGCTTCTCAGCGACCCCCCCGGCGCGACATGATCATCGCCCGGCCCCCCCGCGACTTGGGGGGGAACACAGCGACGAAATTCTGGGGGGGCCGGGTAGGGAATAGCCCCCCCACCCGGCACCGGACGGATCAAACGTCCATCGAACGTGCGATCAATTCCTTCATGATCTCGTTGGTGCCGCCATAGATCATCTGGACCCGGCTGTCGGCATAAAGACGCGCGATGGGGGGGTATTCCATCATGAAACCGTAACCACCGTGCAGTTGCAGGCATTCATGCATGACCTCGTTCTGCGTCTGGCTGCCCCCCCACCATTTCGCCATCGAAGCCGTGGCCGTATCAAGTTCGCCCGCTTCAAGACGCGCGAGCCCATCATTGACGAAGGAACGTAGCAATTCGGCCTTGGTTTTGCATTCCGCCAGTTTGAAGCGCGTATTCTGGAAGTCCATGATCCGGCTTCCAAATGCCTTGCGGTCCTGAACATATTTGACCGTTTCATCGATCGCAAAATCAATAAAACCGAGCGCGGTAATGCCGATCATCAGCCGCTCCCAAGGCAGCTGCTTCATCAGCTGGTAGAACCCCCCCTGCCCCCCCTCTTCCGGACCAAGCAGGTTCGCCGTAGGCACGCGTACATCTTCGAAGAACAGCTCAGCCGTATCCGAACCTTTCATACCCAGTTTCTTCAGGTTCCGTCCCCCCCGGCGAAAGCCTCGGCACCCTCGGTTTCCAGAACGATCAACGAAAGGCCCTTGGCGCCGGCGTTGCGGTCGGTCTTTGCCACGATCACAACCAGATCCGCCGCGTGCCCGTTGGTGATGAAGATCTTCGATCCGTTGATCTTGTAGTGGTTGCCATCCTTTTCCGCATAGGTTTGTACGTTCTGGAGGTCAGAGCCCGTTCCAGGCTCGGTCATGGCAATCGCCGCAACGCTGTCGCCGCTGACCAGTTTCGGCAACCACTTTTTCTTCTGTTCCTCACTGCCATATGCGTTGAGATAATGGATTACGATGGACTGGATCCCATAGCCCCCCCAACCCGTATCACCGGTGCGCCCCCCCTGCTCGTAGACGGTAATCGCGTCGAACCCGATGCCGCCACCGAACCCACCATATTCTTCGGCAATCGAGCCACCCATGACACCCTGCTGACCGACTGTTTTCCAGAAGTCGCGGTCAACAATTCCCTGTTCCGTCCATTTTTCAATCTTCGGAGCCATCTCTGCATCGAAAAGCCTGCGTGTACTATCGGCGAACATCTTGTGTTCATCACTGCCCAGCTAGGGGGGGAGTTCTTAATCAGAGACATGAATTTTTCCTATCGATTCAAGCTTGTGTTGAGCCAAAATCTAACAAGTGTTTTGCTTCTTGACAATGAACCGGAGCCGTTCTGACGAGGCGTCACAAGGCTTAGGACCGCGCGCATCCTGGTCCGTCCGATCCGCTCGCCGCCCATTCGGCTCGTACCAAAAAAGGCCCGCCGGGGGGGGTTCGGCGGGCCTTTGATGCGTTTTGGCGGGTTGGGCCGTGGCCCTTACAGCTTCTCGGTCAGTTCGGGGGGGACGGCCTGGAACAGGTCGGCGACCAGTCCGAAGTCGGCGACCTGGAAGATCGGGGGGCTTCTTCGTCCTTGTTGATCGCGACGATGATCTTGCTGTCCTTCATCCCGGCCAAGTGCTGGATCGCGCCCGATATGCCGGCGGCGATGTACAGATCCGGTGCCACGACCTTGCCGGTCTGACCCACCTGCCAGTCGTTCGGTGCAAAGCCCGAGTCGACGGCGGCGCGGGATGCGCCAACGGCGGCGCCCAGCTTGTCGGCCAGTTTCTCGATCAGGGCAAAGTTCTCTTCGGAGCCAACGCCGCGCCCGCCGGACACGACCACACCGGCCGAGGTCAGTTCGGACGATCCGATGCGGCGACCTTGTCTTCGACCCATTCCGACAAGCCGGGGGGGTCGTCCCCCCCGGCGCCGATGCTTTCGACCGAGGCAGACCCGCCTTCGCCAGCGGCATCAAAGGTCGAGGTGCGGAAGGTGATGACCTTTTTCACATCCGACGATTTGACGGTCTGAATCGCGTTCCCGGCATAGATCGGGCGCTCGAACGTGTTGCCATCGACAACGCCGGACACGTCCGACAGGACCATCACGTCCAGCAGCGCGGCAACGCGCGGCATGACGTTCTTGGCGTCCGTGGTGGCCGGGGGGGCGACGATATGTTCATAGTCACCGGCCAGCGATGCGATCAGCGCGGCGGTCGGTTCGGCCAGGCGGTGACCCAGCGATGCGTCTTCGGCGACCAGAACCTTAGCCACACCGTCGATCATGGCGGCGGCGTCGCCTGCGGCAGCAGCAGAGGCGCCCGCGCACAGAACGGTCACATCGCCCAGGGCCTTGGCCGCGGTCACGGCCTTGGCGGTTGCGTCGATTGCCAGTTCACCATTGGTGACTTCTGCGAGAAGAAGAACAGCCATTACACAGCCCCCCCCGCTTCTTTGAGTTTTGCGACCAGCTCGTCCACCGAGCCGACCATGATACCGGCCGCGCGTGCCGCGGGCTCGGAGGTTTTGACGATTTCCAGACGCGGCGTGACATCAACGCCGTAATCATCGGCGGTTTTCTCATCCAGCGGCTTTTTCTTGGCCTTCATGATGTTGGGCAGCGACGCATAGCGCGGCTCGTTCAGGCGCAGGTCCACAGTGACGATCGCGGGCATCTTGACCTTGATGGTCTGCAGGCCGCCGTCAACTTCGCGGGTCACGACGGCACTGTCGCCATCGATGCCCATTTCCGAGGCAAAGGTCGCCTGGCTCCAACCGAGGATCGCCGACAGCATCTGGCCGGTGGCGTTCATGTCGTTGTCAATGGCCTGTTTGCCCGCCAGAACCAGACCGGGCTGCTCTTCCTCGACCACCTTGGCCAGGATTTTCGCGACGGCCAGCGGCTCGATGTCGGTGTGCACATCATCGGCGGCAACCACCAGAATGGCACGATCCGCACCCATGGCCAGCGCAGTGCGCAGGGTTTCCTGCGCCTGTTTGACGCCAATGGAAACCACGACGATTTCTTCGGCCTTGCCGGCCTCTTTCAGGCGAATCGCCTCTTCGACGGCGATTTCGTCGAAAGGGTTCATCGACATCTTAACGTTGGCCAGATCGACACCGCTTCCGTCCGCTTTGACACGAACCTTCACGTTGTAGTCGATCACGCGCTTCACAGGCACGAGTACCTTCATTGGCGTGGTCTCCTTGAGTTTTGCGATAAGGTTTCAACCGAGCTAACGGTCTTTGAATTCTGGAGTTCTTTTTTTCCGAAAACGCTTTCATGGCCTCGGGAAAGTCATGCGCGCACAGCAAAACGCTTTGGGCATCGCGCTCGATATCCAGCGCCTCGAGATAGCTGCACTCGGCTGCGGCGCGCATCACACGCTTGGCGGTCTGAACGCCAAACATCGGGTGCGTTGCAATCTCGCGGGCAATTTCCAGCGCCCGTACCTCGACCTGGTTGGCCGGCACGCATTCTTCGACAACGCGCAGGTCCCTGGCGGTGCGCCCGTCGATTTCACGGCCCGTGAGCACAAGCATCCGGGCAACGCCCGCACCGGCGCGCTGCTGAAGCAGCCAGCTTGATCCCGTGTCGGGACAACCGCCGACGCGTGCAAATACTTCGCACAGCCGGGCATCTTCGGCGGCAACGACAATATCCGCCGACAAGGCCAGGCTGAGGCCCGCGCCAAAAGCCACGCCGCATACCGCGGAAATCAGAGGTTTGCGAAACAGATAGGCCGCGCGTCCGCCATCGTGAACCAGGTCCACCATTTCCGACGTCGCCCGCGCGCCTTTGGCGATCTCGGACTGAAACCCGACAAGATCGCCGCCGCTGCTGAAATGATCGCCGCCGGTCATGACAACGACACGGATCGTAGCGTCCCGTTCGGCTTCGCGCAGAAGCGCCACCAGTTCTTCGACGAACCCGATGCTGTAAGGGTTGCGTTTTGTCGGCTGAAGAAACCGCAGGATTCCGACAGGGCCATCCCTGTCCAGGCGAATAAGCTCAGTCATTCAAGTCTCCATCAGGTCCCGGTCCAGACGGGTGCTCGCTTTTCAGCAAAGGCCTTTGGGCCTTCAATCGCGTCGTTGCTGGCGTAAACCACCTCGTGCAGGCGCTTGCCCTCTTTCAGGCCACCGGCACAGCCAGATCCATGGTTGCGCGAACACTGCCTTTCGCGGCAACAACCGACAGCGGGGGGGCCGCGCTGGCAATGCGTTTGGCAAGGTCGAAGGCCCGTGCGCGGACAGCATCGGGAGTGTCTTCGATATAGTTGGTGAACCCGTATTCGTGCAGGCGCTCGATCGGCATCAAGTCGCCGGTCAGAACTATTTCCATAAGGATGGGCTGCGGCAGCATGGACAATGCTGGCGATGCCCAAGGCGATCCACGACCGATCTTTACTTCGGTGATACCGACCTTGGTCCCCCCCTTGAGACCGACCCGCAGATCGCAATTCAAGGTCAGCATCATGCCGCCCGCCATCAGCGACCCTGTCATCGCCGCGATGATCGGTTTCTTGCAGGCGCGCATGGTCTCGTGAAACGGGTCGCGCATCTTGGTCAGAATATCGACACCCTCGTCGCGTGCGATTTGTGTGGCTTCCTTCAGATCCAGTCCGGCGCTGAAAACGCCGCAATCGGCAGAAGTCAGAATGGCCACACGAACGCTGTCATCCGCCTCGATCTTTTCCCAAGCATCGGTCAGCCCGTTCGTCGCCGCCACGGAAAGCGCGTTTTTACGTTCGGGCCGGTTGATACAGACGGTCGCAATTCCGTCTTCGATCTTCACGTCAATGGGGGGGCTCATGATACCTGCTTCGCTTTCTCGGGACAATCTAACTGCGGAAAGCTTCCCCCCCGCGACATGTCTGCCGCGGGGGGGAAGCTCTGTCTTATTCGACGGTGAACGTCGCGGAGCTGTGCTTGATGACATCCCAAACAACGTCGAGATAGTCGGCGCTCCAGTCGGTCAGCGGAACCCAGGTTTCGCCATTCCACTGTTCGACCCGAGTCTTGCCGCCACCACCGTGGTCTTTGTCGGTCACTGTAACCGGGGGGGCCATGATGCCGTTTCCATCGAAGTCCTCGATCGATTCATAGGCATTCTTCATGCTTTCCGGTGTGATCGGCCAACCGTTTTCAGTAATTGCGATCCGCGCGGCTTCGAAACCGGCCGAGTAGATCGCCATGCCCGTGTTGTAGTACACGTCGCGCACCAGGCTCTCGGGACCGCTGCCCTTGCCATTGGCATAGTAGGTGTCCAGCATCGTCTTGACGATCGGAACTTCCTGGCCACCGGCCACGTTGGTCCCGCGCAGGATGCCTTTCGCCTCTTGTGCGCCAATATTGGCGATATCAACTTCGTTCAGCCAGTTCACCGACAGATAGCGGTCGATCGGGAAACGGTTGCGGCGCATTTCCTTCGAGGCGACCACATGCCCGCCCGCCAGCAGCCAGCTGATCACGTAGTCAGGCTTGTCGCGGCGGATTTTGCTCCATGCGCCGGCCTGATCCGACCCGGGAAGCGGCACGGGATACAGCTCCAGTTCGAACCCTTCCTTTTCGGAAAGCGTTTTCAGGATCTCGATCGGTTCCTGGCCAAAGGGATAATCCAGATAGATGAACGATCTTCGCCTTGCTCAAGTCACCGCCCATCTGACCCTTGATGAAGGCAACGTCATTTGCCGCCTGCTGCCAGTACGTCGGACCGACCGGGAAAACCCATTCGAACACTTCGCCGTCCACCGCGTCACCGCGGCCAACAAAGGACTGCATCAACACGTTGCCGTCCTTCATCGCACGCGGCAGAACCGCGTTCGTGACCGGCGTGGACAGAAAATTGAAAAGGAAAACGCCTTCGCGCTTGAGCTGCTCGTAGCATTCCACACCGCGCTGCGGTTCGTTGCCGTGATCGCGAATGATGACTTCAACCGGATGCCCTTCGATACCGCCATTTTCGTTGGTGTACATCGCCAGGTCCTGCGCGGCCTGGGCCACCTGCGGCGAAATGAACGTGTAGGATTTACTGAGGTCGAAGCAGAGTCCGAAGCGGATCGGCTCCTTGTCCTGCGCTGAGGCAACAGTCGCGCTTGCTGCCAGCGCAGTAGCAAGTACCACTGCCTTAATGTGCTGTTTGACTTTCATGTTTTCTCTCTCCCGTTGGTTTGGTTTGGGGGGGCGGTGATACCGCTTTGTAAACGCCGCTGCCGCCCCCCCGCGTAGCGTCGCCCTTCCTGCTACCAGTCTTTCACTGCTCGTATTTCGCGGAACTCTCTTTAACCACACCCCCCCACACAACGTCCGTGTACGCAGAGATCCAGTCGGTTTGCGGCACCCAAGTCTCTCCGTCCCACATTTCGATACGGGTCTTGCCCCCCCGCCGCCATGATCTTCGGCCGTCACCGTAACGGGGGGGGCCATCAGCCCGTTCGCGTCATAGCCCTCAAGCGACTCCAGTCCGGCCTTGTAGGATGTCGGAGTGATCGGCAGCCCCCCCTCGGCTTCCGCCGCCTTGCGCGCGGCTTCGAACATGATCGAATACATGGCCAGCCCGGTGTTGTAGAAAACGTCCTGCGTCTTCTCGATCGGGCCGGATCCCTCGCCCTTGTCATAAAGCTCGGCCATGATTTCCTGATACAGGGCAATATCCTGACCGCCCACGACATTGGTCCCGCGCTTGATACCTTTGGCGGCCTCTTTACCGATGTTGGCGATATCGACTTCGTTCAGCCAGTTGACCGAGATGTATTTGTCCATCGGAATGCGATTGCGCTTCATCTCTTTCGAGGCAACCACATGGGCACCGCCCAGCATCCAGACGATCACATGATCGGGCTTGTCGCGGCGCACCTTCGACCACACGCCGGCCTGGTCGCTGCCAGGCAGTGGCACGGGGGGGTACAGTTCAAGCTCGAAACCCTCTTTCTCGGACAGGGTTTCCAGGATCTCGATCGGCTCCTGCCCGAAGGGATAATCGAAGTAAACAAACCCGACCTTCACATCTGACAGATCGCCGTCATGCAATTGCTTGATGTAGGCGACATCGTTGGCGGCCTGTCCCCCCCAATAGGTCGGCCCGATCGGATAGACCCAATCGAAGACGGTGCCATCAACGGCATCGCCGCGCCCGACAAGAGACTGCATCAGGATACGCCCGTCTTCCATGGCCCGCGGCAGGATAGCCAGAGACACCGGAGTGGACAGGGTATCGAAAACAAAGACGCCCTCGCGGCTGAGTTTCGAGTAGCACTCGATTCCGCGCTGCGGTTCGTTCCCGTGGTCACGCACGATGACTTCGACCGGTTCGCCACCGATGCCGCCCTTCATGTTGATGAGCTTGGCAAGGTCCATCGCGGCCTGCGAAACCTGCGGCGTGGCAAAGGTATAGGCTTTGCTGAGGTCGTAGCAGATGCCGATCTTGAATGGCTCGGCCAGCGCCTGGGTGCTGAACACTGCTCCTCCGAACATGGATAGTACAGCCAACGCTTTGGTAAATTTCTTCATTTGTTCCTCCCTGAACAACTTCTGATTAGTACCTCAACTCAACCAACGTTTGCGTCGGCTGTAGTGCTTGACGTTGTGAAAGTCGGTCTCTCCGCCGCCTAGATAGAACTCCTGAATGTCGGAGTTAGATTTGAGCGCCTCGGCGGTGCCGTGCATAACAACGCGGCCGTTCTCGATAAGGTACCCTTGCGAAACGATTTCCAGAGCCGCCAGGGCGTTCTGTTCCACCAGCAGGACGGACAGGCCCTCATCCTTATTGATCTTTTGCAAGATGCCGAAGATCTCCTCGACCAGGAACGGAGCAAGCCCGAGACTTGGTTCATCAAGCATCAACAGCTTCGGCTGGGTCACGAGGGCCCGCCCAATGGCAAGCATCTGTTGCTCACCACCCGACAAATAGCCTGCTTGCGAACTTTTGCGTTCGGCAAGCCGCGGAAAATATCCGTAGATCTTGTCCTTTTCCGCATTCAGCGTTGATCGGGACATTCCGCGCGGCGCGGCGGCGGTCAGGTTCTCGTCGGGGGGGGTCAGATGTTCGAAGACCCGCCGCCCTTCGATGACATGACAGATGCCCATCTCGACGCGTTCTTGCGCGAGCGCTTCGGTAATGTCCACTCCCTGGAACGTTATCTCACCTCGGCTGATGCGTCCGCGCTCAGCCTTCAAAAGACCGCTGATCGCTTTCAACGTGGTGCTTTTTCCCGCTCCGTTCGATCCCAAGAGTGCGATCATCTCGCCCTTTGGGACTTGGACCGAAACACCTTTGATCGCCAGTATTACATTGTCGTACAGTACTTCGACGCTGTTCATGGATAGAATGTTCTGGGCTTCAACTTTTTCTTGCATCGGCATTCCCCCCCTATTTCTTGAACTGATCGAAGGGCCAGACCATCAGATAGTCTCTGATGTTGCCGTAGAGTTTTCCCAAACCGAGTGGTTCGATCAGAAGGATAATGACGATCAGTGCGCCATAGACTGCGTTCGGGATGTGAGCGAGTGTTTCAACATCGATCTGCATGCCAAGCCCGTCACTCAGCGTGACGACGAGACCGTTCACGATACCCGGAACAAGAAGGATCAGGGCAACACCGAAATAGGAACCGATAATGCTGCCAAGCCGCCAACAATCACCATCGCA
>JDSH01000195.1_pt1 | contig 17571 bp, 27 predicted proteins | sample 199451 | NCBI WGS metagenome assembly JDSH01 (sample SAMN02584198, study PRJNA231836) | bioreactor metagenome | isolation source: continuous culture bioreactor electron acceptor NO2- transfer2 day 38 after... | place: Germany: Bremen | reverse complement strand
CCAGGAGCCATCGTGTGGCGAACCGATGTACACGCAATCCGGGTTCCGTGTGACCCAGGAGTGCCCATTCACCAGACCATAGTGGCAGGCACTTCGAATCAGCAATCCGCCCATGCTGTGCCCGATCAGGATCAACCGCTGCACCGGAACGGGCCAGTTACTGACCAGGGATTCAAGCAGGGCCGCCAGCTCCTGACCGTTACGATAAATCGGCCGACCGGTGTTGAAACGCAGTTTCAGGGCGCTGGCATCGCCAAGCTGTTCCGCAAGGTAGCTGCCATAGTGGTAACCCGGTCGCGAGGGAAAATCCCATACCGACTCCAGTTCCATGAGGCCGTGGATCGACAGGCACAGGGTACGGCCGGGCACCTCGGGTTCCGGTTTCTCTACCTGCAGCTCTGTATCTCCGGCAAATACGGACATAGGAACGGCAAGACCATTGCCACGATGCTCCAGCCAGTCGCCAAGAAAACCACTGGCGATGGCCGCTACCTGTTGCTGGATTCGCCCGGTTGAGACCTGAGGTGCCATCATCATTCTCCTGTTGATAACTCCAGTGTACGCCTGCCAGGGACTATGGCTATGGCGATAATCGGGCCAGAATACGGCTCACGGGCGAATGGCTGCCAACGCTTCGGCTCAAGGAAGTTTAATCTGCCGGCAAGGGCGACAGAGAGGGAATCCTGATACGCTTTCGAACCGTATTTGTCGTTTAACCGGGAAAATACAAGGAAGCATCTAATGCGATCTGCTGTTCTCTTACTCACTCTGACAAGCCTGATTTTCTCCGCGCTTCCGGCATCGGCCGAAAGCACAGAAGAGGCCACACCGGAACCCGAGGTTATGGGGGGGTTCGTGGAATGGGTGGTAATGGGCGAAACCGGCATACGCCTGAAAGCCCGTCTCGACACCGGTGCCAAGACCTCCTCCCTGCATGCGGTCAATGTTGAACCGTTCGAGAAGGACAATGAAGAGTGGGTCCGGTTCCAACTTCCACTGGGCGACCACAAAGACCAGCCAGTGAAGGGGGGGATATTGATCACGAAGACGTGATTCTCGAATTCGAACGGCCGGTATACCGGACCGTTCTGATCAAGCGCAAGGGCGCGCCGTCACAACGCCGATACGTGATAAAAATGGACTTCTGTATTGGCGGCAAAACCCATGAAACCCAGTTTTCACTGACGGATCGGGGGGGCAAGTTCTCTTATCCGGTGCTGCTGGGCCGTCGCTTCATGCGCGATGACAACATCCTGATCGACTCAGGCCGCAGCTTTATCGTTGAAAACGAGTGTGAATACAGCACCCTCGAGGAACTCGCCGAGAGTAAGAAGGCGCTGGCAGGCTGAACTATTCGATACTCTCCGGTTCGTCATTACGAATTCTTAGAAAGCTGGCGAACCGGGGGGGTAAGCCTGTAGCCGTGAGGCCGCGATAGCGGAACGTAACCCGGGCGCCAATAGCAGGCGGATTGTGCCGCTCCTCATCGGTAAACCCGGTGCCAAGCCGGAACCGGCGACCACTTTCCAGCTCTACCTCCAGTGCCCCCCCCAATAATCCCTCATACTTGCCCTTGCCGGAAGATGAGCAACCACTGTGGCTTCCGCATCCTGATGTTTTTTCACCTTGAGCAGGTCATCTGAACGGCCCGCCTGATACAAACTTTTGCGGCGTTTCAGCATCAGCCCCCCTCACCACCGGCCGCGACCGTTTGCTCAAGCCGGGCCATCAGCTCATCGTGGCTGGCAACTACCCGCTGTTCCACCAGTACCAGATAACGCGAATCTGCTGCGGTCACCAGCTGTTGCAAGCGTCTATAGCGTTGCTCAAAAGGCCGATCTGGCTCGGGCAAATCAAAGACGTAGAAGCGCACCTGACGCCATTCCTGGTCTACTGGCTGAACTTTGCGGACTACGCCAGATAGTTCCGCAAAACGGCCACGACCTCTCCAGAGTTCGCCATCCAGGGGGGGTTGAGCGGGAAACTGACGGGTAAACCAGGCCGGTGCGCTATACCTGTACCCGCCCCCCCGAGACCAGAGCGTCTCGCCATCCCAGAATGCCCGGACACCGTCCAGTTTTTCACTGACCCAGTACTCTTCCAGATTGACCCCCCCGGATGGTAGGCATTGGCGAGCGGAAGAGCCGGCGGCCGGCCACTGGCGTGCCCAAACGCTGAAAGGAAGATTGATACAACAAGAAAACTGAATGCCAGAGGCATCGCCCTGACACGGGTGGTATTGCAGAGTGGCATAGTCCTTTGCCCTGTTACGTCCCTGTTTACAGAATTCCGATATTGCGGCTCTTAAGCCGTTACATACTTCAGCAGCTCTACCACCTGTTCCGGCGTTTGAGCCCATGCCATGGCGGTGGCGTCCACTTCTTTGAGCGGATGCACAATGTCTTCGTCATGCAGGGTAATGTATGGCGTGCCCATGGCCGCACAATAACCGGCGTCAAAGGCCGCGTTCCACTGCTTGTACTTGTCGCCAAAGCGGATGACCGCCAGATCACACTGCTCAAGCAGGGTTTTGGTGCGGATGGCGTTTACCTTGGACGACTGGTGGTCACGCCAGAAATTGTTCTCCGGCTTGCCCAGGAAGTCACCTGCGGCATCACTGGATTCGTGATCGGTATTGGCAGACGTGAACTCTACCGGCAGGCCCGCCGCCTCGGCACCCGCAGCAATCTGCTCGCGCCAGTCGGTGTGGATTTCGCCGGAGAGGTATACGGTCCAGATCATGTTGGGCTCCTTACGCCAGTTTAAAGCCGGCCAGTCTAACCTACAGGCCGGCTTTAATGTAGGCATCAGACAGGTGTTACAGCTCCCGCTAACGGCGCTTTCGGGTTCATCATGCAGTTGGCGTAATAGGTGGTCGTGGCCGGCCAGTCCGAGAATACACCAATGACGCCCACCTCCCGAGCCAGCACATCAATCACATTCATGACATCGCCGTCGTTATTGATGGCATCCGAAACTGTCTGGTAATACCAGCCACCGCCATTTGCCAGGGGGGGACCACTACGCTCCATGGTCCAGGCGATCAGATCAAGACCAGCCATGCGGGCATTGCGGGCATACTCAGACGGTTCAATCTCGCCATAACTATCCAGCGCCAGCATTTTCCAGAGCGCTGGCGCCAGAATGTTCACGCCCCCCCGGGACTTCAGGCTTTCCATGTGCGCCAGAGACTCTGTATCCGGCGTGATCGGCGACTGATCCAGAAACACTGCCTGTTCACCAAAGCGCGGCATTTCATTCACCCAGAAGAGTACGTCGTCCAGATTAAACGATTGCGGCCACACATCTTTCGGGTTAATGCCAGCGTCGATGTAATCCTGAATCATCTGACGGGCGTAGTCCCGCTGGCTGTACTCGCCTTCAAACGGCATATCGACCACTGGCGTTTTAAGCTCCGGTGTGAACTTGACGCCCAGTGAATTGAACAGCTCTATACTCTCGCGGTGGGTCATCAACGTGCCCCCCCGGCTGGCATAGAGATCGGTACGCCAGTCAGCAGTGCCGCCGACATACTCTTCCGGTGTGGTCGCCATCGGATCGTAGGCGTCCATCTTACCCTCGAGGGTCTTGAACTCCGCCAGGGTGATGTCACTGGTCCGGCATTCAGCCTTGGCCGGAGTGCCGGATGCCGGATCAGCAGGGACGAACGGCTGGGTACACTTCGCGTTCAATTCCGGAATGGTGACAATGTTGGTGGTGGTGTGCAGATCATTCTGGGCGTGGCGACACACCAGCTCGCGATCCTTGGTGAAAGCAACATCACACTCCAGAATGCCCGCGCCCATCCTGGCGGCGGCGATATAGGACTCCCGGGTATGTTCCGGGAACTGCAGGGGGGGCGCTCCCCCCCGGTGGCCAATCGAGAAGTCCGTAGCCTGGAAGTTGCGCACGTCACAGCTCTTGAGACGTTCCTTGAGCGGGCCGTCATCCATATCCTCAACCAACCAGTACGGCCTCGCGCCCACCTGAACCGATGGCTTGCCTGATACTTGTGCCAACCTTTATGACCCGGGTGATCGTGCCATGCCGTTTCCAGCCCAGGCGGCATCCACTGAGGTTCATCATGCCAGCCCGGTGCGGCATTGGCGGCTCCGGCCATCAGAGTACTCAACACCACACTTGCGATAACGCGTAACTTCATAACCTGCTCCTTGTGAAATGAATGATACTGCAGCGTCAGTGTTCACAAGAGCCATGACCACCGCATGACGTTTTTTTGACCAGCCGATCAACTTCTCCTCATATGCAGACTTTTCCTACAAGGATCTGACTGATCTTCCTACACACTATTTACGACATTCCGGTACATTCGGCCGCCCCCCCAAGAACCCATCTGGAGTATCGAATGGACGCCCCCCCGGCAATCTCACGGACAGAGAAAATGCTCTCTGCTGTTCTGAATAATCTGAAAAAATATCTGTTGGCCATCGCAAGCTCGCTGTTCGCGGTCTTCCTGGCCATGTCTTCCTTTTTTTTACCACGGAGCTGGGCTACACCTATGTGGTTCAGGACACCCTGTTTGGCACCATCCGCGTATTCACCGAGCCCGGCCTGCACTTCAAAGTGCCGTTCTTCTCAAACGTTTATACCTACAATCAGGCCATGACCCTGAGTTTCGGTAACCAGGAGAGCGGTGAAAAGATCAAATCCACCCGCCAGCTGGGCGAAGTGGAAGTGCAATTCGCTGACACCTACACCGCCCGGATTCCGGCCACTTTCCGGTTCCGACTGTCAGCAGATCCCGAAAAGATTGTGGCTATGCATCGTGAGTTCCGCAGCTACGACAACCTGATCGATTCCCTGCTGATCAAGAACGCCAAGAACGTGACCGTAGTGACCGCCACCCAGTACACCGGCGAAGAGTTCTTCCAGGGTGGTCTGAACAAGTTCAAGGTTCAACTGGAAGACCAGTTGCAGAATGGCCTTTACGAAACCGAGCGACAGCAGGTGGAAGTGGAGCAGACCGACCTGGCTGCCGTATCTTCAACCAACGACGACGGCGACCGGCTGGAGCGGAAAGTACAGCTGGTCTGGAAAAACATCATCCTCCAGGACAGCGCCGGCCAAGCCAAGCGCATTGCCAACCCGCTGGATGCTTATGGCATTCAGGTACGCCAGGTGACCATTGGCCGTCCGCTGCCCGAGAAGCGACTGGATGAGCTGCTGGTGAAAAAGAAGGACCTGGTCGCCAAGCGGATTACCGCGATCCAGGCCCAGGAAACCGCCCCCCCGCGCCGAAGCCAAAACTGCGCAGCTGGAAAAAGAGATCGAGAAGGCCCGAGCCATACAGGACGCCCAGCGCAGCAAGGAACTGGCCATTATTTCCAAGCAGAAGGAAGTGGAAATGGAGCGTCAGCAGGCAGAACTGGAAACCGTCCGCAAAGAGAAAGAAAAGGCCGTAGCCGTGCTGGAGAAACAGAAGCAGCTGGAAATCTCGGTTGCTGAGAGAGACATCCAGAAAGCCAATGCCGAAGCCGCTACCTACGCTGCAAAAGCCATTCGTGAGCAAGGCCTGGCGGAAGCCGAAGTCGCCAAGGCACACCTGCTGGCCAAACAGGCCGCCCGGGATATCTATATGGCCGAAATCCAGCGCGATATCGCCAGGTAATGTACCCGGCCTGAAGGACGTAACTATCGATATGCCGGACTACTATGTCGGAGCCGACGCAGGCACCAGCCCGGTCAGTAGCCTGGAAGTGTTTACCAGTCTTGGAGCTATGGAGCAGTTGCGCCGGTCTTCAGGACAGACCATCCCTCAGTAAAGCCAACGCATTGATACCGGGGGGGTGGGCGATCCAGACATTCGCCCCCCCCGGTATCAACGTGGTCAACCGGCCAGCAAACGCTCCTGCAGCTCCCGGATCACCCGCAACACCCGGCTCATGTCACTCTGGGTTTTCAAATCCAGATCCAGCTTGCCATCCATGGTTTTCACCAGCGGCACAATGGATTCTTCAAAGATCCGGCGAAGGCCATCAGCGCGTCGCCCACCTGGGGGGGCGGGCTGTCCAGGTTGACGGTGACAGCGGGATTCAGCTGTACCGATTGCAGGCCTTCGGTGAGGCCGGTTTCGAGGGAACGGGACAGCTGGCTCAGGGCTTTATCCAGATCGGGTTCCGGGTGTTTTCCGTTGTCCAGTCCGGCAACCAGCTGTTGCCCCCCCAGTTGCTGCAAATGTTCCGAGATCAGGCCCAGCTGGCGAACCACTTTCACCCCCCCGGTTTCCTCGTCGCCACCGGCTTGCTGACGGCGGCGGTATTCCTCACAGATGGTCTGCCAGCGTGCCGCTTCTTCGTCATTCATGGTGCCGCGCATCTGCTTGAGCTTGAGCAGGTTTTCTTCGGCACCGTAGGTCAGCAGCTGAGCCTCGCCCTGGTAGTGGTCATCAATCAGGCTTCCAGCTCCTGGTCACTCATCACCGGCGACAGCTTCTCCGCCAGTTTGTTCATGTTCCGGTAGCTGCCCTGCAGCTTGAAGGTGGGCTCGGTACGGTATGCTTCTGCCTGGGCGCTGGAGGCAATGTAAGCCTGATTGACCCGCAACACGGTTTCCCGCACCCGGATCATTTTCTTCAGCAGGGCAACGATTTCATCGCGCTCGGCGGCACTGTAGTCGTGTTCAAAGTCCGAATCCGCACCGTTTTGCCTTCGGCCAGATCGGCGAACCGGTAAAAGTCCGCCATGCCCCCCCGGGTGGCCAGCGGTGCCAGCACCCGGTTGGAGCTCAGGCTGTTCTCGATGTAGGACAGCGCAAAGGCATGCTCCATGCCCGAGAGCACGTCACCCAGGTTGTAGATGTCGGCCCGGTTGGCGAGCATGTCGGGGGGGACCTTGAAGACTTCGCCGCTCTCGGTGTAGGGGGGGTTACCCGCCATCACCACACAGAAACGTTTGCCACGCATGTCGTAGGTGCTGGTCTTGCCGCGCCACACCCCCCCTTCAATGCGGCGCGTGCCGTCACACAGGGAGATGAACTTCTGCAGGAACTCGGGTGGGTATGCTGGATATCATCCAGATACAACATCACGTTATTGCCCATCTCCAGCGCCAGGTTGAGCTTGATCAGCTCCGCTTCGGCGGTGGAATGGGGGGGTGCCTTCTCCGGATCCAGCGACATCACGTCGTGGCCCAGGCTCGGGCAGTTGATCTTCATGAAGATCAGGCCCAGACGGTTGGCCACGTATTCCATCAGCGTCGTTTTACCGTAGCCCGGCGGCGAGATCATCATCAGCAGCCCAGACTGGTCGGTACGGCGGTCCTCACCCGCCGTGCCCATCTGCTTGGCCAGGTTATCGCCAATGATCGGCAGGTAACTCTCGCTGATCAGCTTGTTACGTACGAACGACGACAGCGGGCGGGGGGGCCGGAACTCGTCCAGCCGTAACTGGCCACGCCATTTCTCCAGTACCTGTTGCCGCACCTCCTGCAACTGCTGCCAGCCAGGAATGATCTCCTGCTGGTGATATCGCAGACGCTCGTCAAATTCATCCAGTTGCAGACTGAGCGTGCGCTCTTCAATGCGAGGGTGTTGGCCCAGCAGACCCTCAATCTGGAACGCCAGTTCCACACTGCGAACCGAGGTTTTCACCGTTTCGCCTACGTTCAGCACAACCACGGCCTCCGGAAGATAGTGCAGCAGATGCTGCTGATCCGTCTTGGCCATCCAGGCTTTCAACCAGTGGCTGGTGATGCTCCAGCGAGCAGCCGGCTGATCGGCCACGACCTCCAGTGCCTGCTGATACTGGGCAAACTGGTTATCCCGTTTCAGTGCCTCGACAAAGCCGGTCGCCAGATCCCCCCCGGCATAGCGAGTGATATCGAAGCCTTCGGATTCTTCCGCCAGCTGCCGCACCAGGTACTGGGCTGCGGAATGCACCAGGCTGCGACCATCGCTGCCCGGCCCGGCCAGGCTCAATTGCTGTTCTTCCACAAAGTTTGCGAGCTGCGGTTCCAGTTCCTGTTGCAGGGATTCCAGCAGCTCATCGGACTGCATCATGCGGCTGAGGATGCCGGCAGACAGGCACCGGGAACGCAGTTGCTGGCCCGCGCTCTGTTGCTGGCTCAACCCGGCCCAGAACAGCATGGCCAGTGCCCTCGCCCTGGGGGGGCTGAAACGGAGCAACCCGGCGTTCTGAATCGCCGGCCACAGCGTACTGACAATCAGCGCTGCGTCGTGATCATGGATGCCTTTTTCGTAGCCCTCCCGGTATCGGGGGGGCGAGGCGAACTTGCGGATGTAACCGGTCAGTTCATCCAGATCCGCGACGTTAACCGGCAGGTCTCCGGCCTTGCGGAACTCATCGATTACCAGTGCCGACAGATACTCCGCCCGGTACACCCGGTCGGATTCCGAAGGCTGGCTCATGTTCCAGTAGCCCCCCCGGAGGCGGTCCAGCTCGGGCTCCTCCAGGCGCTCGTAATACTGGGTCCCGGTCAGGTGCAGCAGCACATAATCGTCCCGGGGGGGAATCAGGGTCAGATCCAGCTCCCGCTGGTTAACGCTGAACTTGTGCTTGCCCAACCGGATTACGGCACCGCCATCCTCAAAGATATCGGCTTTATCCCGAACGCTGCGCAGGGCGGTGTCCTGAGCCGCTTTGAGCTGGCCCAGGCAATCGTCCGCTTCCATGGCGGCGCCCAGCTCCCGTAACTCTCCGGCCATACTGCGCAACCGGCTAACCATGGCATCAGAGGCGAAGAAGGCATGCAGCTCTTCCGGGCTGCTGAAACGTTCGGTACGGCGGCCCAGATTCTTGAGAATACGGGCGGAGGCATCGGTGAGCGTGGTTACCCGGCGCTGTTGCTGATCCTGGAGCTGCTGGCGCCGTGCCTCGATGCTCTCATGGGCGTTCTCACGCTGCTCCAGAATAGCCGCCAGGAACTCGTCATATTCGCCAAACTGGCTTTCCAGCTCCTGCAGCTGATCCAGCATCCGGGTCATCAGACCATCGCATTCGCGCACATCCGACAGCGCGCTGACGCCGTTCGCCAGGCTCTGCTCAAACAGCCGGATACGAGCCGCAAACTGGGCCCGGGCTTCCGCACTGCCCTGCTCTTTCAGCCGGATTTCCGCTTCGGAACGCTGCTGGTTGATGGTGGCGTAGATGCCGGAGATATTATCGGTGATCGCCGTTTCCAGCGCGGCATCGTCACCGCCCATCGACGCCAGCATGCCCTGGATCATGTCCAGGCCTTCAGTCAGTTCCCGATAGCGATCGACAATCTTCTTCAGGGCATCCCGGCTGTCGGCCTCGGCCAGCGCAGTCTGCAACTCGGTCAGGGTCTGGCGGTAGCATCCAGCGCCTCCGGCGACGCCAGGAAACGGAAGGTGCGCTCGGTCAGCCGGCCCTCAGCCTCGGCCAGCTCCTCTTCAAGACTGTCGATGCGGGCTTTATCGGCATAGCGCCGATCATTGAGAGTTCGCACCCGGCCGCGATGATCGCGCAAACGTGCCAGGTAACTGACAAACTGATCCGGTGCTTTCCAGCTATCCGGTTTCAGGTCCCGCATCAACGCGCCCTGGTCCTGAGCGACCTCGGTAATGGCAGCTTCGGTCTGGGCGCGAATGCTCTGGACTTTTTCATACTCATCCAGCACCAGCTCTGCGGTGCTTCGGATGGTGCTGAGCTGTTGGTTTAACCCGGCAAACAAGGCTTCTTCCTGACGCGCTGACAGCCAGAAAAACTGGTCTAGAATACGGTCCACGGTGCGAATCAGGTTGGTGAAATGCCGCTCACTGGCGCTGGCGCCCTCCACCAGGGTAACCACCGTATTCAGCTCGGCAATTCCCCCCCGAACCAGCTCAGGATTGCCGATGCGCGCCAGCTCGGAATCATTGGCGACGTTCGCCGCAGCGTGGAAACTTTCAGAAGTGAACGGCGTTTCCCACACCTGCAACGGGTGCACCAGCGTAGGTTCCTTGTCGGCATTGAAAATCACCAGATGCCCGTTTTCGAACAGGGCGTAACCATGGCCAATCAGGGGGGGCACATCCGCCTGTTTGCGAATCAGGTTATAGCGGAACAGGATCACCTGACCGGTGCGCTGTTCAAAGAAGACATACAGCATGTCTCGCCGTTGGGGGGGGCCCGCAAGGTGCGCTTGAGCCGGAAATCCCCCCCGTCGGGAATCTGGAAGGTTTTCAGCTCGCCGGTACTCAGGTAGTAACCCGACGGAAAAATCAGTCCGTGATTGTCCGGCAGCGACGCGACGGAACCGGCCATGGCGTCAACCCGCTCGACCTTGCGCTCGGTGCGATTGAACAGGTAATAGCGCCAGTGTTCTTCGTTAAACGGCAGAATCCGCAGCAGCAGAATCTCGCCCAGATCGGCAAAATCGAAGCTGGCGTCGTCCAGTGACTGGGAATCGGACTCCACCGGGTCCGAGTAGATGCCTTCGCCGGTGGAGGTGTTGTTCTCCACCTTGAAAGTAATGTTGCCCCCCCGCAGGTTATCCACAAACAGGGTGTCGGCAATGTTCAGGTGCGGAGAGCGACCCTGAACCTGGCTGTCGCGGCCCACGGTTTTCCAGGGAAAACTGAAACGTTCCGGGAAAGACAGATCGCGCTCGCCGCGATTATCAATGTAGCGGCTGACCTCACCATCGGGCTTCAGTTCCCAGCGAAACACCCGAAGATCATCGAGTTTCTCACCGATGCGAAACGCCATCAGCAACATACCTTTGAGTATCACCAGTTGCGACAGCGTGGCGGTGTTGTAGTACTGCTGGAGTTCCCGGAAGTCGGTGGCGAAGCGTTCATCCTTGAGAAACGAACCCTCAATGGCCGCTTCGGTCATCTCGAAGCCGCTGTCGCCGTCGTTCAGGTGGTACAGCCGGAACACGTCCTCAATCACCAGCGTCTTGCGCAAGCCCAGTTGTAGATTGAAACCGAATAACAGCTTGTCGCCCAGACGCACCACATCCCGGGCGATGGCGTTGTTTTCGGTTCGCACCCGGGCCCGGCCCAGCACGTTCATGCCGGCACTGCCAAAGATCTCTTCGCGGGCCTGGTTCAGCCCGGACACCTGCTCACGCAGTTGCCCGCCCTGCTCTTTCAGCCGGCGCTTGATGGTTTCAAAGGCTGAACCTTCCTGAACAATGCTTTCGAGCTCGGTGCGATCCGTCGACATACCAAATCATCCTGAACCAAAGAGGGGGGGAATGCGGTTAGGGGGGGAAAGCACTCCCGGCACCTTGGGTCCGGTACCGGGAGCCATCAGCCTTATCAGGCCGTCTCGGAACTGCGGTTAGGCTTTTCACCTGCCACCCGGCCGGCAATGTTCGAGAGCGCCGCCTGCAGCGAGGGGGGGGACTTGTCCAGCACGCCCTGAACACTCTTGCCGTAGCCAAGGCCCTGGGCAAACTTCTCGAAAATGCCGCCGTCGCCGCCGATCATTTCGAACTTGGCGTCTTTCAGGGCAGCAGCCATAACCCGGCCATTTTCCAGCATGCCAGCCTTCTGGGCGTCGATCTGGGCCATCACTTCCTTCTCATGAACTTCCAGGTTCATGCGGAACTCTTCAAAGTGACGGGATTCCTCAGACATGCATCGTAGGCCTTGAGTTTCTCAACCAGACCAGCCGCTTCGGCCTTGGCCATGGCTTCGCGGGCTTCGGCTTTGGCGTGGCCCATGCGCTGCTCACCTTCGGCTTCGGCCAGAACCATAGCCTTACGGGCATCGGCCTTGGCAACACCCAGTTTCTCTTCACCCATGGCTTCGGTTTCCAGACGCTGCTCAAGCACCCGAACCTCGGCCATGCCGGCTTCTTCATCGGCCTTGGCGGTAACCGATTTGACCTCGGCGCGGGCCAGACCATCAGCCGGATAGCAGACGCCTGAGCTTCCTTGACCTGTGCCTCGGCAAGGCCATCGGCAGCCGCCATGGCCTGGCGACCACGGGCCAGTTTCTCATCAGCCACCGATTTCTTCTCGGCCGCGTCCATTTCCGCCTGGGCGGTAACCCGAACCTGCTCGGCTTCCAGCTTGGAGCGCTCAAATGCCGCTTCCGCCGCTTTCACATCTTTCAGCTTCAGCTCCTCGGCTTCGGCTTCGGCCGCCACCACTTTCTTCACCTTCAGGCGGTCGCTTCAGAACGGTTGCGAACATCCTTGATGTTCTCTTCCTCTTCCGCCACGTTGCGCTCAACGGCAATACGCTGGCTGGTGATATCGGCAATTTCCTTGCGTTCTTCTTCCAGCGCCTTTTCCATGCCAATGCGCTCGATTTCCACCGCCCGCTCACGGTTAACATCCTCGAGCTCCCGGGCCTGGCGAATACGCACTTCTTCAATCTGCACCGCACGCTCTCGGGCTTTCATGGCCATTTCAATCTGGCGTTGCTTGTTTTCGTCCGCAATCGCCAGTTCTTCATCCGTCTTGATGCGAGCGGCTTCGGCACGGGCCCGCTCCTGCTCACGCACCTGCTCGGTTTCCGAAGTCTCACGGGCCTGCAGGGTTTCAATTTCCCGGCGCTGGCGCGCTTCGGCTTCGGCCTGGCTGCGTTCCAGTTCCAGCGACGCTTCCCGGGCCGACACATTCTTGCGCTGGATTTCCAGCTCCTGGTCCCGCTCCAGACGGTTGGTTTCCACATTGTGGAGCGCGGTAATTTCGGTAATCCGCTTGATGCCCTCGGAATCCAGGATGTTGTTCGGGTCCAGCGAGGTCTTCGGCGTCTGCTCCAGGTAGTCGATGGCCACGTCTTCCAGCACGTAACCGTTCAGGTCCTCCCCCCCGATGGTCTCGACGATGGAATCGCGGAAGCGCTGACGCTCCTCAAACAGCTGCATGAACTCGAGCTTCTTACCAACGGTCTTCAGCGCTTCACTGAACTTGGCATTAAACAACTCGTTCACGGCATCCCGGTCTGAGGCACGCCCCCCCACACCCACCGATTTCGCAACCCGCAGCACGTCTTCCTGGGTTTCATTCACCCGCAGGTAGAAGGCAACGGTAATGTCGGCCCGCAGGTTGTCCTTACAGATCAGCCCTTCCTTGCCGGTACGGTTAAGCTCCAGGGTAATGACCGAGATTTTCATGGTCTCGGCGCGGTGGATAACCGGCAGCACCATGGCCCCCCCGGTGAAATACACCTTGGGCGTGGGCGACAGGTCGTTCACGATCAGGGCCTGGCCCTGGTCCACCTTGCGGTAAAACGCCTTGAACAGGGCCAGTATGCCCAGTATCAGCAGAACCAGGACCCCCCCGACGGTCATGATTGCTGGCATCATCCAAGATAAGTCCATTTAGTCATTCTCCTGCGCTGATTGAAGGGAGTAGGTGCGGGGGGGATTAACCGGCCGATTCGCCGGCAAGGAATTCAGCTTCCGGAACCACCCACCAGGCGTTCTTGTCCGGAATATGTTCGATCAGCACCGCGCGCTCGCGATGCGCCAGAGGCGTATGGCTGCGGACCTGCAGCACCAGATGGCACCGTCGAGAATCGCTTCTGCCCGGCCTTTGGTTTCAGTCACCGTTGCGGAGGTAATCACGCAAGCGGTACCGATAATACGTTTCTGAAGCGGGGGGGGTAAATACGCCCGCCGGAACAGTGGCCGCAGTGGGCGGATAACAACGGCTGTCACCAGAACACTCATCACCAGAGCGCCGGCGATGACCGCCAGGCCGAACAGTGCATGCAGGAAACCATCAGGCACCAGTGCACCGAGCAACAGCTCCGCAAAATAGCTCGCCAACCAGGCAATCAGGAACAACAGGGTAAGCACGAGTGGCAGCGGGACACCCTGGAGCCCCCCCAGGGTCACCATCAGGCCGGAGAAGTCGCCGGAGGCATCAATATCGCCATCGGCTTCGATATCGCCCAGACCCACAAGGGAAATCAGCCAGTAAACGATGGCCACGCACAGCAATACGGAAAAAATGACCGTGGGGGGGAAGGAGAAGGCAATTGCAAAGAATGTATCCATACGCGACCAGACATCCGTTCTGGTAAATCCACTGGGCGACAGTCCGTGTCAGACTGACGAGTTGTTTATAACGTAAACAAACTATTTCTTGCAAATGTTTAATTGCGAGGTATAGACTCGGATGATTGACATAAAATGTCAAGCGACAGGACAAGGTTCGTCCGGATCGGCCGAACCGATTCAACGCCACAGGAAGGAGCTATTCGTGGATACCCAATCTCTCACCCTGGCCCTGGGTGACGCCACCCATGCTGGCCGAACCTTCGATGTCATGCCCATTGCCGGCGAAGAACCGGTGCTGCAGGTAATCGTGTCCGGCGCCGAAGAAACACCGGTGTATATTACCGTAACCGACACCCAGATTCTGTGCCTTGCGTACCTTTTCGACGAACAGGAACTGGCCCCCCCGGAACGTCTGAACGAGCTGCATGAAAACATGTTGCGCATCAGTGTTCCCATGCCCTTAAGCTCTCTTGGCAAAACCGGCCAGCACTATGTGGTCTATGGCGCACTGAGCCCCCCCACGTCCGGCACCAGCGAGATCATGCAGGAACTGGTAACCCTCGCCGAGAATGCCATCGACCTGTTACAGACTTTTGAAGACTACCTGGCTTGAGTGAGGGCTGAGACATGAGAACCGTACTTAAAAAAATCCTGACCGCCATGCGCGGGGGGGGTGTGAACGAACTGGGTGAAGCCGTTGTCGACGGCCAGGGCAACCGGATTCTGGAACAGGAACTGCGCGATTCCGAGCATGAGCTGAAACAGGCCAAGCAGGAGCTGGCGTCACTGATGGCCGAAGCGGCCTCCCTGGCCCGCCAGATCCGCACCGAGCAGGACAGCGCCACCAAGCGTGAAGACGATGCCCGCAAAGCCATCGCGGCTGGCCAGGAAGACCTGGCCCGGGAAGTGGCCGAGCGAATTGTTGGCCATGAGCGCCGCGCCTCAGAGCTGACCCAAACCCGGGAACTGCTGCAACAGCGCATTGTGGGGGGGCTGAAAGAGCGAGTTCAGAAAGCCGAGAAACAGCTGGCCGACTACCGCCGGGAACTGCAAGTGGTGAAGACCAACGAGCGGGTGCTACGCACCACCGCGCAGATTGACACCAACATCAACAGCCAGCAGTCCTCCCTGAGCACCGCGAAAGAGACATTGGAACGGATTCGCGAGCGCCAGGCCCGGGAAGAAGACCGCCAGACCGCCAGCGCCACCCTGGCAAAAGAGCTGACCGGCGCAGATCTGGACGAAAAACTGAAAGCCGCTGGCATTGACGGTGAACAGGATGCCGTCAACGATGTGTTGGCACGCCTCAAGGGCGGCAACGCAAACCCGTAAACCCTGAGCGCCCCCCCGAGTTCGGGGGGGCGCTCACTCAAGCACCTCATAGGCGCTCTCACAGGCAACCCCCCCATGGCGAAGAAACAGGACTGGTCCCGAGAAGAACAGGCCGTTCAGGCGGTACAGATGGCCTTCGACCTGTCCAACGATATCCAGCGCGCCTTTCGCGTGTCGGCGGCCATGCAGGATATGACGACCGCCGACATGGTGCGCAAAGTGCTCCACCTGCCCTACCGGAAAGGCCGTGCCCGCCCGCGGCTGACGGTAACCCTCAAAGACGAGGATTTCGAACTGCTGGCACGCAAGTACGAACTGGATCCGCAGGATCGTGCCGCTATTCGCCAGCGCGTGGCGGAGGAGTTGCAGGGATTTGCCAGGCAGTATCTGACTGCCTCGGATCAGTAATCGCCAGGCGCTTCAGAAACCGCTTTACCAGGAAAAGGACGTCATGCCCAGAAACCGCTATCGACAGTGCCCGGCCTGCAATACCGCAAGCCTGGACTCCTCCAGCCATCCCTCCATATTCGACTGCCGCCTGTGCCACGGGCTATGGTTTGAAGATGGCGCATTAAATCAGGCGATTGCCGAGCATCATGACGGCGTAGACGAGTACGATCACGAGCAGCACCTCGGCCCCCCCGCGCTTCGCACCAGCGACCGGCTTTGCCGACGGTGTCGCGTTCCCATGACCCACTACCAATTGCTGGCTCACTACACCACGGAAATTGACTGCTGCCCCCCCGGCTGTGACGGTGTCTGGCTCGACAAACACGAAGTTGATCATGTAATGCAGTCGCCGCAACTGAAGCAGGCCCTTAAAGACCTGAACCAGAAGGTGAGCTGGAAATCCTGGCTGTTCCAGTTCCTGACCGCCATGCCGGTGGAATACAACGTAAAACCCCCCCACCGCACCCCCCCCTGGGTTACCCGAACCCTGGTGTTCCTCTGTGCCCTGGTGTTTGGTGTTGGAGCGCTGTCCCCCCCTGAGGCAAATGAGTGGATCTTCGTAAACCTGGGATTGAACTCCGACACCCAAAGCCCGTCACATTTTGTGCTTCAGTTGCTGAGCTATCAGTTTGTGCACGGTGGCCTGATGCACCTGGTCGGGAACATGTACTTTCTGTGGATCATCGGCGACAACCTGGAAGATGCGCTGGGGGGGCATGGTGCCTTCCTGGCACTCTACCTGTTTGCCGGCATTATGGCGGCCCTTGCGGAACTGCTGTTGTTCGATGCCAGCCAGGGCCCCCCCTGCTGCTGGTCGGGGGGCCAGTGGCTCCATCGCTGCCCTGTTCGGCCTCTACCTGATGTGGTTCCGGCACGCCAGCCTTACCTTCATGATCATTGTTTACCAGAAGAAACTCGCACCTCACTGGTACTTCCTGATCTGGAGCCTGATAAACCTGTTCGGGATGTTCACCGCCCAGGGCGGTGTGGCGTGGGCCGCGCATCTGGGTGGCTTTGGCTTGGGGGGGTTACTGCTGGGCTACCTGTTGCGGGATTATGTGCTGCGGAAGAATCCGCTGATTGCGATGCTGAATCAGCCGGAGGCTGCGATTAACCGGTAGCCTTGCCGGTTAATCGCAATAGGTACCTACTCGCCGCAGGTTTCTTTAACCTTGGCGCGGAAACGGTCCCGAATCTGCTGATTTTCTTCCTCAGACACGTACTCCCGCTCACCCTTCTCATTGATATCGTAGAAGGTCGAAACACTCTCCAGGTGCTTGAGACGGGCCTGGAGATTCCGGCATAGCTCCTCCTGCTTTTCGGCCTGTTGCCGGACTTTCGCCTCTTTGGCCTGACGCTCCTCCCGCTCCTTCTGTTGCTGTTCCAGGAACTCCGTCATTTTCTGCTGCCGGTCACGGGCTGTGGCATCAGCCTGGGCCGGCGCTGCATTGACGCGCACCTCCTTGGAACTGGCCTTCGCCGGGGGGGGCGATCGCCGAAATGGGTCTGACCGTTGGCATCTGTCCACTGGTAAACGGCAGCGTGAGAAAACGGACCAAGGGATAGCAGAAATAAAGAGATGAGAAGCTTGCGTGTCATAACTGAATTCCTTTTCGAATAATGCTTTGGACAACTTTCGAAGGAGTAGTCTACCCGATGATGTGTTTGGGAACTTTGACCGGGTAGTCACAAGAGCCGTCCTACCTGGTTGGCAATGGAAGCCCCCCCCAGTTCACACGTCAGGACGCATAATTCAGCTTTTCCGCCATCAGGTCTGGCCTGCGTGTTGTATCGATGATGGAGACATCGGTAAACATGTCGTCCACTTTCTGCTTGAAGGTTTTA